>Ga0209174_10001943_pt1 | contig 14162 bp, 11 predicted proteins | sample JI91814BDNA_FD_187505 | JGI IMG/M metagenome (GOLD analysis project Ga0209174, IMG submission 187505) | Wastewater effluent complex algal communities from Wisconsin, to seasonally profile nutrient transformation and Carbon sequestration -... | ecosystem: Engineered > WWTP > Effluent > Algae...
GAGAAGCGGGTCGTCGCTCAGCTGCTCGCCCTGATGGACGGGCTCGAGGCGCGCGGGCAGGTGATCGTCATCGGCGCGACCAATCTGCCGAACATGCTCGACCCGGCGCTGCGCCGGCCCGGGCGCTTCGATCGCGAGATCGAGATCGGCATCCCTGACCCGGGGGCGCGCCGCGAGATCCTCGAGATCCACACGCGCGGGATGCCCCTCGAGGACGACGTGGATCTCACCGAGCTCGCGGCGATCACCCACGGGTTCGTCGGCGCCGACCTGGCGGCGCTGTGCCGCGAGGCCGCGATGACGGTGCTGCGCCGCGTGATCCCCGACCTCGACCTGACCAGCCGCGTGATCCCGCCGGCGGTGCTGTCCGCGATGTGCGTCAAGATGGCCGACTTCCGGGCCGCGCTGGCGGACATCGAGCCCTCGGCCCTGCGCGAGGTCTGCGTCGAGATCCCGGCCGTGTCGTGGGACGACGTCGGCGGCCTCGAGTCGATCAAGCGCGAGCTGCGGGAGGCGATCGAGCTGCCGATCCACTTCCCCGAATTGCTGCACCGGGCCCGCGTGCGCTCGCCCCGGGGCATCCTGCTCTACGGCCCCCCGGGGACCGGCAAGACGCTGCTGGCGAAGGCCGTCGCGGCGCAGAGCGGCGTCAACTTCATCTCGGTGAAGGGACCCGCGTTGATCTCGCGGTACGTCGGCGACAGCGAGCGCGCCCTCCGCGACGTGTTCCACAAGGCCCGGCAAGCCGCGCCCTGCGTGCTGTTCTTCGACGAGATCGACGCGCTCGCCCCGAAGCGGGGCGGCGGCGGCGACAACGGGGTGACCGAGCGCGTGCTGAGCCAGCTCCTCACCGAGATGGACGGCATCGAGGTGCTCAAGGGCGTGCTCGTGGTCGCCGCGACCAACCGGCGCGACATGCTCGACCCGGCGCTGCTCCGGCCCGGTCGGTTCGACCTGAGCCTCGAGGTCCCGCTGCCGGGCGCCGAGGACCGGGCCCGGATCTTCGCCATCCACCTGCGCGACGTGCCGCTCGCCGAGGACGTCGACCTGCGCGCCCTCGCCGAGCTCGCCCTGGGCCTCGGCGGCGCGCACATCGAGTCCGCCTGCCGCCGTGCGGGCCTCATGGTCGTGCGCCAGGCGATCGAGGCGCACGGCGCGGACGCCGAGACGGCCCCGGTGCGGATCACCCGCGAGGTGCTCACCGCGGCGCTCGCGGAGATCCGGCGCATGGAGGGCTTCGACACGCCATGATCGTCACCGCTCATAGCGAGCTGGCGAGGAAGAGAGCGCCGCGGGGATGATCGTCCTACTCAACAAGGACGAGGGCGAGCGCGCCGCCGCCGTCGAGGCGGTCGCGCGCCAGTGCGTCGCGGCCGACGCCCGCCTGCTGGTCATCGGCAAGAAGGACCCGGATCAGCGGCTCGCGGACGGCTCGGAGGAGCCGCTCCGGTGGGTCCCCGAGCACGTGCAGCGGATCCCGTTCGACCCCGACACCACCCTCGGGGAGAGCCTCCACGAAATGTTCCGCTCGCTCCGGGCGGCCCTGTTCCCGCTCGCCACGGCGCCCGGTTCGCTCGTGCTGTGGATCGAATGCCCGCTGTCGCGGCTGGCCGACAGCGACTGCCTCCAGGCCTACGAGCGGCACCTCGAGCAATACATCGAGCCGCTGGGCTCCACCGTGATCAGCGCGTTCCTGGTGACGGGGCTGGGCAACCCGGCGCTCCCGTTCGCGTACGGCCGGCGCAACCTGGTGATCAGCGGATCGGTGCTGGTCAACTGGAGCCCGGGCTGGATCTTCGAGCGGTCGTCGGAGGAGAAGGTCGAACGAAAGCCCGCGGAGCGCCCGCCGCCGACGCTCGCGCAGTACATGAGCTCCGAGAACCTCGGCGAGAGCAGCCTGACGATCGCGGGCATCGCCCACGAGCTCACCAACCCGCTCGCGGTCATCAGCAGCAGCCTGCAGTACATCCACGAGCGGCTCACCGCGGCGAACGACGAGGCGCGCGACTTCACCGAGGCGGCGCTCCACAGCGTCGAGCGCATGCACGGGATGTTGCAGAACATGCTGAGCCTGGCGACCGGCGAGAGCCTCTCGCTCGGCGACGTCGACCTCAACGACGTCGTGTTCGAGGCGCTGCGGTTCGTGTCCGACGAGTGCCGCCGGCGCGGGGTCGAGGTCGAGACGTCGTTCGACGCCACGGCCCTGCGCGGGCGGTTCGACGCGACCCGCGTGATGCAGGTGATCCTCAACCTGCTGCTCAACGCGATCGAGGCGACGCCGAAGCAGCACGGCAAGCTCCGCGTCAGCACGCGGGTCGAGGACGAGGGTCGGCGCGCGGTGATCTCGGTCGAGAACCGCGGCCCGCCGATCTCCACCGACGTCCGCAGGAACATGTTTCGCCCGTTCTTCACGACCAAGGCCAGCGGCACCGGCCTCGGGCTCTACCTCTCGCGGCAAAACATCAAGGCGCACGGCGGCTCGATCCGGGTCGAGAACCTCGACAGCGGCGTGGCCCTCACGGTCGTCCTCCCGCTTCGTCCATGACGCATGATCTCCATGTCCAACGTGCTCTACATCGACGATGAGCTGGCCCTCGGCTCACTCGTGAGCTCGCTGCTCAAGGCGCACGGCCACGACGTGCGCTGCGCGGCCTCGGCCGAGGCCGCGGTCGCGGCGATGCACGAGCGCGTGCCGAACCTCGTCCTGCTCGATCTGCACATGGGCGAGACCGACGGCATGGACCTGCTGCGGCGGTTCCGTTCGACCGCCCCGAACGTCCCCGTGGTGATGGTCACGGGGCACGGCAACGTCCAGAACGCGGTGACGGCGATGAAGCTCGGCGCCGTCGACTTCGTGACCAAGCCGTTCAACAACCAGGAGTTCCTGCGCACGCTCAACCGGCTGCTCGCCGCGCAGACGACGTTCGCCCCGCTGCTCGCCGGCAAGAGCCCCCAGCTGCTCGAGGCCCTCGACGCGGCGCAGCGGTTCGCCCGCACCAACATCAACGTCATGCTGCTCGGCGAGACCGGCACGGGCAAGGAGCTGTTCGCCCGCACGATCCACGAGGCGAGCAGCGTGCACGCGGGCAAGTTCTTCGCGGTCGACTGCTCGACGCTCTCGGAGGCGCTGTTCGAGAGCGAGCTCTTCGGCCACGAGCGTGGCGCGTTCACCGGGGCTGTCGCCGCGATCCCCGGCCGGCTCGAGCAGGCGCACGGCGGCACCCTGTTCCTCGACGAGATCGGCAACCTCCCGCTCGGGCTGCAGGCCAAGCTGCTGCGCGTGCTGCAGGAGCGGTGTTTCGTCCGGGTCGGCGGACGCGAGTCGATCCAGCTCGACGCGCGCATCATCTCGGCGACCAACGTCGATCTCCTGCTGGCGATCCGCGACGGGCGGTTCAGGGCGGACCTCTACTATCGATTCAACGAGGCCTGCGTGCTGATCCCGGCGCTGCGCGAGCGGACCGGAGATATCGCGCTCCTGGCCCATCGATTCGCCGGCATGCACGCGCTGCGGTTCGACAAGCCCGCGCCGTCGATCTCGCCGGCCGCGCTGTGCGCCCTCGAGGATTATTCGTGGCCGGGCAACGTCCGGGAGCTCGAGAATGTCATGAAGGTGGCCGTCGTGATGGCCGATGACGTCATCCTCCCGGCGCACCTGCCCGCGTCTACGTTCGGCGAACTCCCGTGCGTCGCGGTGCTCCCGGTCGAGCCGGCGTTGATCGCGGCGGAGGTCCCCGAGGGGTCGGACGATGAGCCGCTGCACCTGAGCATCGACGTCGACTGGAGCGCCGCCGAGGTCGACCTGCGGGTCGTATTCGTCGCGGCGGAGCGCGCGCTGCTGTCCGCGCTGATCCACCGCAGACAGCTGCGCGGGCCGCGGCTCGCCCGCCTGCTGAACGTGGATCCCAAGACCCTCCGCGCCAAGCTACGAAAGCACGGGCTGAGCGAGGCGTGATGTTTTGTGCGTTGGTTCGATAACTCGAGACAAGGGGACCCATGACTGAAAATTCTGCAGAGCAAGTGACCTGTGCCTTTTGCCACGGTCAAAAGACCGACCCGTTCGGAGTGTTGTCGGATCGCTCGAGGTGCGAGGTCTGTCGCGGTACGGGGACCGTGCAGGTCGCCGTGCCCCACGACGTGTGTGCGTTCTGCGCGGGCTCGGGGGCGTACAAGGCGTTCGCGTGCCCGGTCTGCCGCGGGCGTGGCGCCGTCGCGGCGCTCGCCGGGCCGACGACGGTCTGCGACGAGTGCCGCGGTACAGGCTCCGCCGACGCGTCGAGCGGGCTCCCGTGCTTGAAGTGCCATGGCCACGGAAAGATCCTCGCATAGAACACCGATCATTGACGCAGCCGACCCTGAACGGCGCCGCCCGTCTGGCGCCCAGAACCATCCTGTTCGACCGCTACCAGCTGCTGGATTGCATCGGCGAGGGCGGGATGGGCGTCGTGTGGCGTTGCTTCGACCTCGCCCTCGAGGAGCCGATCGCCATCAAGTTCCTGCGCGAGGAGTTCGCCCAGGACGAGGGGCTGCGCGCCAGCTTTCGCCGCGAGGTCAAGCTGGCCCGGCGGGTCACCCACCCGAACGTGGCGCGGGTGTTCGAGTTCGGCTGCGTCGGCTCGCTGAATTTCTTGACGATGGAGTACGTCGCCGGCGAATCGCTGCAGACCGTGCTGACCCGCGGTCTGCTGCCGTCCGAGCGAGTCTCGTCGCTGGCGCTCGGCCTGTGCCGCGGCCTCGCGGCGGCGCACGCGGCGGGGATCGTCCACGGTGACATCAAGCCGGGCAACATCATGGTCGCGCCGGACCGCGGGGCGGTGCTGACCGACTTCGGCGTGTCGCGGGCGCTGTCGGAGGCGCACCTCCCCGACGACGACTGGAGCGGCACGCCGATCTACATGGCGCCCGAGCAGTTCATGAGCGCGGCCTTGACGGTGCAGTGTGATATCTACGCGATCGGGGTCCTCCTCTTCGAGGCGTTGACCGCGAAGCTGCCGTGGCGCGAGATGGGGGAGATGTTCGAGGCGAAGTGCGGCGGTCACGAGCCCGATCTGCAGGCGCTCACGTTCGACATGTCGCCCGGGTGGCGCAGCCTGATCGCCGATTGCCTGCGCACCGACCGCGCGCGTCGCCCTGCGGACGCTCGCGCGCTGCTCGGCCGGCTCACCGCGCTCGGCGGCTCGCCGCGCCCGGGTGTCACCTATCCATGACACGTCATTCGTCGTCACGAATGGTGTCACTGATCCATGACACTCAATTCGTTCGAATAAACAATCGCACCGCGGACTGCCCGCGTTGATAATGTGGTAGCGTGCCCGCGAGGCCCGACGGTCTCCGGGGGGCTTTCAGCCATGTGTGGTATCGTGGGTTACGTGGGTCATCGGAGCGCGGCGCCCATCCTGATCGATGGGCTCCGGCGGCTCGAATACCGCGGCTATGATTCGGCCGGGCTCGCCGTGCACGTCGCGGGCCGCAACGACATCGTCCGCGCCGTCGGCAAGCTGCGCAACCTCGAGGCCGTGCTCGCCCAGGCGCCGCTCCTCGGGACCACCGGCGTCGGCCACACGCGCTGGGCGACCCACGGGCGCCCGTCCGAGGCGAACGCGCACCCGCACGCGGCCGGGCCGATCGCCGTCGTCCACAACGGCATCATCGAGAACCACACCGCCCTGCGCCGCCAGCTCCAGGCCGAGGGCGTGCGCTTCTCCAGCGAGACGGACACGGAGATCGTCGCCCACCTGATCCACGCCGCGGTCCGCGGCGGCGCCGACCTCGTCGGCGCCGTCCGTCTCGCGCTCGCGCGGGTCCAGGGCGCGTACGCCATCGCCGTCCTGTCGCACCACGAGCCGCACCGCATCGTCGTCGCCAAGTCGTCGTCGCCGCTCGTCCTCGGGCTCGGCGACGGCGAGACCTTCTGCGCGAGCGACGTGCCGGCGCTGCTGCCGTACACGCGCGACATGCTGTTCCTCGAGGACGGCGAGCTGGCGGTGCTCGAGCCGACCGGCGTGCGCGTCGAGACCCTCGCGGGCCAGCCCGTGACGCGGGCCCCGCGGCGCATCGACTGGTCGCCGGTCATGGCCGAGAAGGCCGGCTTCAAGCACTTCATGCTCAAGGAGATCTTCGAACAGCCGCGGGCCCTCGAGGACACCCTGCGCGGCCGCCTCGATCGCGAGCGCGGCGACATCCACGGCGACGAGATCGGCCTGTCGCACGCCGACGCGGTGGGCGTGCGCAGGGTCGTGCTGCTGGCCTGCGGGACCAGCCATCACGCGACCCTCGCGGGCCGGTATTACATCGAGAAGCTCGCCGGCATCCACACGGTCGCCGAATTGGCGAGCGAGTTCCGCGGCCGCAACGCCGTCGTCGGCGAGGGTGACCTCGTCGTCGCGGTCAGCCAGAGCGGTGAGACGCTCGACACCCTGCTCGCCGCCCGCGAGGCCAGGGCCAACGGCGCCAGGGTCCTGGCGATCGCCAACGTGCTCGGCAGCGCCATCCCGCGGATGGCCGACGCGACGTTCTACACGCACGCGGGACCCGAGATCGGGGTCGCCTCGACCAAGTGTTTCACCGCCCAGATCGCGACCCTGCTGATGCTCGCGATCTGGCTCGGCAAGCGCCGCGGCGCGCTCGCCGACGTGGACGCCGCCCGCCTCGTCGACGGCCTGGCGAGGATCCCCCAGCTCGTGCAGGAGACGCTGAATGGCACGCGCCAGCTCGTGCAGAGCCTGTCCAGGCGGATCATGGCGGCCCGCGACGTGCTCTTCCTCGGGCGCGGGCTGTCGTTCCCGATGGCCCTCGAGGGCGCCCTGAAGCTCAAGGAGATCTCGTATATCCACGCCGAGGGGTTCGCGGCCGGCGAGATGAAGCACGGCCCGATCGCCCTCATCGACGCCCAGGTCCCGGTCATCGTGATCCTGCCGCGCGACTCCTGCTACGACCGCACGTTCTCCAACCTCCAGGAGGTGAAGGCGCGCGAGGCGAGGGTCATAGCGATCGCCACGCACGGCGACGAGGACGCGCGGGCGGCCAGCGACGATATCGTCGAGATCCCCGCCGTCGACGAGGAGCTCACGCCGTTCCTCTCGAGCGTGCCGCTGCAATTGTTCGCCTACTACGTCGCCGACGCGAAGGGCACCGACGTCGATCAGCCGCGCAACCTGGCCAAGACCGTCACGGTCGAGTGAAATGCGCGGATCAAGGCATCGCGTAGGGACGACCCTCCGGGGTCGCCCGGTGCAGATCGCTGCCGACCTCGTCGATCCACCCCCGCGTCTGCAACCACGCGAGCACGGCCCCGCGCTCGCCGCGGCCGGGCACGTTCACCGACCCGACGGTGCGATTGACCTGAAACCGACAGCCCGCGGCCCGCAGATCGGCGGCGACCTCGTCGCGGTCCGGGCCGCGCAGCCACGCGTAGCGCTCCACGTGCGCGAGCAGCGGCGTGTAACCACCCGCGGCGAGCGCGTGGACCACCGCCATCAGATCCACCGGGAGCGGCCCGCCCGGCAGGCACTCGAACAGGACATATCGCTCGGGCCCGAACTCGACGACGCGCCGCGCCGCGACGCGGGCCCGCAGCGTCTCGTCCAGGTAATGTTCGGCGCCCAGCTCGAGCTCGATCGGCAGATCGACGACGGCCTCGCACAGCGCCGCGAACCGCGGGCGCAGGAGCTCGGGCTCGTTGGGGAACCGCGCGGGGAAGATATGCGACGTGGCGATCACGCGGCGAGCCCCGGCCGCGATCAACAGGTTCAGCATGTCACGCGATTCGGCGAGGCTCCGGCTGCCGTCGTCGACCCCGGGGATCACATGACAGTGGCAATCTCGCGGCCGCAGCTCGATCGCCGCGCCCGCCCCGCTGCCCGTGGCCGAGAAGATCCGCCGCAATCGATGGAGCAGTCCGGCCATGGTTCACTGGCCCTGGATCGCGGTCACCTGGGCGGCCACGCCGGCGCCGCCCGAGGCGGCGAGGCCGATCGCCTGCACGCCGCGGAGGAACGGCCAGATCTGCTCCATATACCGCGAGGAGGTCGCCAGCCCGGTCGGCGCGAGCACCACGCGGTCTCCGGGCCTCAGCACGATCTCGTGGTCGTGGAGCAGCGCCATCTCGAGGTCGATCGTGTAGACGATCGGCCGGGCGTATCCGCCGCGCAGGATGGCGAGCTCGCGGCGCGCCATCGCGGGGGTCGGCCCGCCCGCGGCCGCGATCCCCTCGGCGAGGGTGATGCGATTGCGGGCGATCGGCACGACGCTCGGCCGCACGACGTCCCCGAGGACGTAGATCTTCTGGTCGACGTTGTCGGGCACATACACGACGTCGCCGTGGCGCATGTAGATGTTTCGGCTCACGTCGCCGCGCAGCAGCATGTCGGCGAGGTTGATCGGCAGCAGCTTGCCGCCCCGCAGCACGTACGCGGACTCGAGGTCGCCGATCGGCGTGACACCGCCAGCCACGCTCAGCGCCTCGAGCAGGGTGGTGTCGCCGTCGACCGGCAGCGCCCCGGGGCGCTGCACCTGACCGAGCACGTAGAATTTCTGCGACTCGAACCGCACGACATCGACCACGACGTCGGGGTGGACGACGAACCGGGCCACGGCGTCGTGCAGCTTGCTCCGGAAGTCGACCACGGTGAGCCCCTCGGCCCGCAGCGCGCCGATCATCGGCAGATAGACGTTGCCGTCCTTGGCGACGACGGGCCCCGCGGGCCCCGCGGACCCCGCGGGCTCGCCGGGTTGGCCCCGCTGCGAGCTCATCGCCGGGTGACCGGTCACGTAGATACTGAGAACGTCGTTCTTGCCGATTCGATACTCGTCGCGTTCGTCCTTGAAGTCGTAGTCGAGCCTGGACACGTGCAATCCGAGGCCGACGCCGGGGGTCTTGCTGTCGGCGATGAGGTCCTCCAGGTCGCGCACATCGACGCCGTCCGCCTCCTTGAGGCGGTCGAACCGATACCGCGGCGTGGCGCACGCGAGCGAAACCACGATCAGCCCGCCAGCCACGATTTTACCGAGGTATGAAATTCTTCCCAGATATCACGTATAGTCCCTCGCGCGTGTCCCGGTCAATGGTGAGGGGTAGAAATGATGATATTCGAGATTCCCGCAATTCTAGCGCCGATTCGCAGCCACCCACTTTTCAGTCCTGGTCGGCCCTCGCCAGCAGGGGCGGGGATCGTCAATCCACGATGGTGATCCCGTTGACCAGTGTTCGGGACCGTTATCTGGCCGCTCAGCTGGCCGGGGACCGGCGCGCCGCGCTCGCGGTCCTCGACGATGGATTGAGCGAGGACTGGGCCGTGCAAGATCTCGAGCGGGAGGTCGTGCAGTCCGCCCAGCTCGAGATCGGACGATTGTGGGCGCACAACCAGCTGAGCGTCGGCCACGCGCATATGGCGGCCGAGGTCTCGCGCGTCGCTCTGGCCCACCTGGTCGAGCTCGCCGCCCCGCGGGCCACCCGCGGCCGCAAGCTGCTGGTCGCCTGCGTCGAGGGGGAGCGCCACGACCTGCCCGCACGGTTCGTCGCCGACTACCTCGAGCACGCGGGTTACGAGGTCCGGTACCTCGGCGCCGACGTCCCGTGCGACGCCCTGCTGTCCATCATCGCCGTCGAGCAGCCCGACCTGGTCGCGCTCTCGGTCACCATGGTCTTCAACCTCGGCGGCCTGCGCTGCGCCGTCGCGACGATCCGGGCGAAGTACCCCGACCTGCCGCTCCTCGCCGGCGGCAACGCCCTCGCCTGGTCGCCGTGCGTCGTCACCGAGCTCGGCTTGCCCGTCGTCGGCGACACCCCGCAGGCCATCGTCGAGGCCGTCGAGCGCGCCCTGCGGGACCGGCGATGAGAGAGGCCCTCGTCCTGCGACTGCTCGCCGAGGCCGCCGCGCTCAACGCCGCCGCCGTCGACGACGAGTACCGCGACCCGTTCTGGATGGACCGCTACGGCGAGCGCGGCCGCAAGTTCGCCCTGTCCGACGGGATGCACCACTTCGGCTACCTCGCCGAGGCGGTCCGCGCGGGCAGCCCGGGCGTGCTCGTCAAGTACACCCGCTGGCTGCGCTCCGTGCTCGTCACGCGCGGCATGTGCAGCGAGCACCTCGCCGACGGCTTTCGCATCCGGGCCCGCAAGATCGCCGCGCAGATGTGGCCCGACGGCGAGCCCGCGCTCGACCTGCTGGCCGCCGCCGTCGACGCCCTGACGTACGAGCAGCCGCCGGCCGCCGACCTCGTCCCACTTCCGGTCGACGACGTGTTGCCCCGCTTCACCGCGCTGGGCCTCGCCGATCGCCGCCACGACGCGCGCCACTTGCTGTCGTACCTCGCCGACGCCCTCGCGTTCGAGCGCCCGTCGCTCCTGCACGAGCACCTCGCCTGGCGCGTCGGGTTCGAGCGACGGCGCGGACGCCCGGCCCGTCAGCTCCACGACTTCCTCGCGGCGCTCGCGTCCCGGCTCGCCGACGGCGGCCCGGCGCGCGCCCTGCTGGTCGTCGCCGCGGAGTCCCTGCCATGACCACCATCGAGTCCCTCCCACGCGACACGAGGCGCGCGCCCCGACAGGCTGAGGTAAAAAAAATGACGACACCCGAGAGTCCCGCAACTCATGAGCCGATCCGCAGCCTGCCGTTCGCCCCCTGGCCGGTGTTCGCCGACGACGAGATCGCCGCGGTCGTCCGGGTCCTCCAGTCGGGGCGCGTCAACTACTGGACCGGCGACGAGGGTCGCCAGTTCGAGCAGGAATTCGCCGCCTACTGCGGCTGCGCCCACGGCATCGCGCTCGCCAACGGCACCCTGGCCCTCGAGCTCGCCCTGCGCTCGCTCGGCGTCGGCGCGGGGGACGAGGTCATCGTGCCGTCGCGCACGTTCATCGCCACGGCGAGCGCGGTGGTCGTGTGCGGCGCGCGGCCGGTGATCGCCGACGTCGATCCGGTGAGCCAGGTCGTGACCGCGGAGTCGATCGCGGCGGTGATCGGCCCGCGCACGCGGGCGATCATCCCGGTCCACCTCGCCGGCTGGCCGTGCGACATGCCGGCGATCATGGACCTCGCGCACCGTCGCGGCCTCAAGGTCATCGAGGACTGCGCGCAGGCCCACGGGGCCCGTTTGGATGGCCGCCCGATCGGCAGCTTCGGCGACGCCGCGGCCTTCTCCTTCTGTCAGGACAAGATCCTGACCACCGCGGGTGAGGGCGGCCTGCTCGCCATGAACGACACGGATCTGTGGCAGCGGGCCTGGAGCTTCAAGGATCACGGCAAGAGCCACACGGCCGTGTTCGAGCGCCAGCACCCGCCCGGGTTCCGCTGGCTGCACGAGTCGTTCGGCAGCAACATGCGGCTCTCGGAGGTCCAGGCCGCGGTCGGGCGGATCGTGCTGCGCAAGCTCGACGGGTGGGTCGCGCAGCGGCGCCGGCTCGCCCACGCCCTGCTCGGCCCGCTCGGCCGCCTGCCGGCGCTGCGCGTGACGATCCCGGACGATCGCGTGTACCACTCGTATTACAAGTTCTACGCGTTCGTCCGCCCCGAGCGGCTGCTCGCCGGCTGGGACCGCGACCGGATCATGCGCTCCATCTGCGCCGAGGGCGTGCCCTGCTTCTCGGGGACGTGCAGCGAGATCTACCGCGAGCAGGCGTTCCCGGCCGAGCTCCGCCCGCCCGCGCGGCTGCCCGTGGCCATGGCCCTCGGCGAGACCAGCCTGATGTTCCTCGTCCATCCGACGCTCGACCTCGCGGACATGGCAGACACCGTGCACGCCGTCGAGCGAGTGCTGTCCGCCGCCACGAACGAGTCGGTGCCCTCGGCCGCCTGAGACGCGGCCGGGCTGTTCCCTGCGACAAACAGCCTGTCCGCGATTCAGGACACCGCTCCCGCCAGAACGCCCGTAAACACCGAGCTGTCGCCAAAACGGCTTGGTACGCCCCCTGCAAAGACATCGTCAGCGCGCCACTTTCCGGTGCGCGGTCAGGGAGGGCGCCATGCAAGCAATTCATTCATCCATCGTATCGTTGCCGTGTGTCGGCGCGGGGCCCGCAGCCAACGTGGGCGCGCCCAGTCGGACCGGCCAGTACGTGCGAGCGGCCCAGGTCGGGCTCGACGCCGCGGTGCTGGCGACCGCGTACCTCCTCGCGTACGCGCTCCGCTTCGACTTCGCCGTCCCGCAGGCCCACTGGCAGACCGCGCTGTACAGCCTCCCGCTCGTGCTGGCCGTGCAGTTCGCGGCCCTCAAGATCACCGGCGTGTACTCGTTCCTGTGGCGGTATGTCGGCATGATCGAGGCCGCGGTGTTCGTCAAGGCGACGCTGCTCGCCGCGGCGCCGCTGCTGCTGCTCCGGCTCGATCCCCTCGGCCTGGCCGGCGCGGGCCACGGCCTGCAGATCCCGCTGTCCGTGATCGTGATCGACATGCTGCTCGCGTTCTCCGCGGTGTTCGGCCTGCGGGTGGCCGCCCGCTTCGCGGTCGAGCGCGGCCGTCGTCCGGCGGCGACCGTCGCCGCGGCGGGCAAGCAGCCGGTGCTGCTGTTCGGCGCCGGCTGGGCCGGCATCAACGCGCTGCAGGCGATCCTGAAGCAGGGCGACGCGACCATCCTCCCGGTCGGCTTCATCGACGACGACCCCGCCAAGCAGGGCCAGACGATCCACGGGATCCGCGTGCTCGGCACCTCCGCCGATCTGCCGCGCCTGGTCCGCACGCTGGGCATCTCCCACGTCGTCATCACCATCGCCCGCGCGTCTCGCCGCGGCCTCCGTCGGATCGTCGAGCAGTGCGAGCGGATCCCCGTCAAGGTCCGCATCATCCCCGGGCTGTTCGAGCTGATGCAGGGCAACATCGAGGCCTCGATCCGCACCGTCGACATCGAGGACCTGCTGGGCCGTGAACCGGTGAAGCTCGACCAGGAGCAGCTGATCCCGTTCCTGTCGGGCAAGCGGGTCATGATCACCGGCGCCGGCGGTTCGATCGGCTCGGAGCTGTGCCGCCAGGCCGCCCGCTTCAAGCCGGCGAGCCTGCTGCTGGTCGAGCGCTGCGAGTTCGCCCTGTTCTCGATCGAACGCGAGCTGCGCGGCACGTATCCTCACCTCAACGTGATCCCGCTGCTCGCCGATGTCGGCGACCACAGCCGGATGCGCCAGATCTTCGCCCGTGAGCGCCCGCAGGTGGTCCTCCACGCCGCCGCCCACAAGCACGTGCCGATGGTCGAGTCCAACCCCTGCGAGGCGATCAAGAACAACATCTTCGGCACGCGGACGACCGGCGAGCTCGCCGGTGAGTACGGCGCGGAGACCTTCGTGCTCGTGTCGACCGACAAGGCCGTGCGTCCGACCTCGGTGATGGGAGCGACCAAGCGGATCGCCGAGCTCCTGGTCGAGCGGCTCAGCCGGACCTACCGGACCAAGTTCATGGCGGTGCGCTTCGGCAACGTGCTCGGCTCGACCGGCTCGGTCGTCCCGATCTTCCGCGACCAGATCGCCCGGGGTGGCCCCGTGACGGTGACCCACCCGGACATGATCCGCTACTTCATGACGATCCCGGAGGCCGCGCAGCTGGTGCTGCAGGCCGGCTCGATGCAGGCCGACGGCGAGATCTTCGTCCTCGACATGGGTGAGCCGGTCCGCATCGTCGACCTGGCGACCGACATGATCAAGCTGTGCGGCCTCAAGCCGGTCGAGGACATCGAGATCGTGTTCAGCGGCACCCGCCCCGGTGAGAAGCTGTACGAGGAGCTCTCGACCGACGACGAGGTGCTCGCCAAGACCCGCCACCCGCGCATCCTGTCCGGCAAGCTCGTGGTCCCGCAGCGCGCCGCCGACTTCGACCGCGGCCTCGAGGCCCTGGCGTCGCTCGCCACCCACGGAGACGACAACGGCGTGCGCCGCCAGCTCTCCCGCATGCTGCCGGACGCCCAGCTCACCCTCATCGGCAACGACACGCGGCACGACCCGATCGCCGCCCCCCTCCGCACCGAGCACTACCTCTCGGCCTGAGGTCCCGAGAGTCGCACACGAAGAGCCGGCGAGCAGTTGCTCGCCGGCTCTTTCGCGTTCGCCGTCTGCGCGGCGGACCACGAACCGTGCCAGAGTGCGCCATGGCTGACACACCTCGCATGAGAGTGCTTCACGTCGTGAAGACCGCCGATGGCGCCGACTGGGCCTGGAAGATGGTGACCCACCTGGTCGACATGGG
>Ga0209174_10001945_pt1 | contig 14153 bp, 12 predicted proteins | sample JI91814BDNA_FD_187505 | JGI IMG/M metagenome (GOLD analysis project Ga0209174, IMG submission 187505) | Wastewater effluent complex algal communities from Wisconsin, to seasonally profile nutrient transformation and Carbon sequestration -... | ecosystem: Engineered > WWTP > Effluent > Algae...
AAGGAATACCCCTTGAGGCGTCCATTTAGCAAAGCTAGGCAAGGCAGGGACTACATTCCCTGTTGGAGTACCTTCTATCAAGATTGCTATGTTAGCATCCCCTGCTGTACTATTGTACAATGACCAACCGGTAATAGTACAAGAGCCAGAAGGAGAAGTAAACAGAGTAACAGGAGCACCTGTGCCTGTATGATTAACAAGCTGAGTTACTTCCTTCCCCTGCAAGAGGCTTGTCCCACTACGGTATGTAATATACCCTTGTAGGACTGAGCCACCATTGCATTGAATTTGAAGGTCATCCCCTGATGGTATGACAAGATTAAGCATAACAGTCTTTTTAGATAGTGTAGGTATATTGTGCTAATACTACATCTGTTGTTGCCAAGGCATAACCAGCATTGACAGCTGACCATGTGATAGTGCTTCCTGCCACAGTAAAGGCTGCTGAACCACCACCCAAGCTATCAACTGCTATTCCATTCACAAATAGAATAATGTTAGCAGGAACATCAGGGGTTTCTGTGAGGTCAGTAACCGTATTAGGTGCTGTTACTGTCAAACGTTCTGTATAAAGAGCCTGAGAGCTAAATGCTTGGCTTGGGTCATTCTCTACCATTGACACAGGGAACATAATGCCTGCATCAGTAGGATAGTGGTCTGCGGTAAAGCGATACGGGAAAGCAAAGTCAATAGCAGTAGCAGGGGCTACAAATGGTGTTTCTACCCCTGCAACCAACGAATACAAGCTAAGAGTATAAACCCCCGCTGCTTCAGTGATACGACCATAGACCTCATTGCCACTGCCATCATCAATATGAAGCTGTGTAGCATTAACAACTACTTCTACTCTATTCTTAGGATTAGCTACTACCACGCCTTCTTGAGTGCGGTTAGCTGATACTTGCAAGGGTACTGCTCCACCGTCATCGGCTGCTGTTGATAAAGCTGTAGTAATTGCCCCTGTAACAATAGAAGAACTTGCATTGGGGAAAGAAAAGTTTAGTGCACCAATCCATGATGCTCTAATAATGTCTAGCTGTTTCTCTGGGACTAAAGCCATGACGGTTGTTCCTTAAAAGATTAACGGTAAATAATTTCTAGTACATCAGAAGGGGCAAGGATAATAGAACTTATCCAAGAAAGGTTTACTCCTGCTATGGTATAATCTGTTCCATATCTCTGCTCTAAGCCATTCAGGTTCAAGCGGCTTAATGGTGCTTGGAATGGTGCTTTGCTTAGGGTAAAAGCTGTCTGAGCAGGAGCTAGGATAGGCAATGCTTCCCTAATCTCTTCTAAGCGTTCTGCACTGTCAACAAGAGCATTGTCATCAGCATCATACACTAGCTTGCTCATATACTCTGCTTCTACGGTATCTATCCTAGCGTCTAATGCTGCTAACTGAGCAAGGATAGCGCCTATTGCTCCACCATCAGGGGTAATGCCTTGTATCTCTACGGCAAACTCATGGATAGAAACTGCAAACCCTAGCTCTTGTATAAGTCCTGTATTGGGAGCAGTAGGAGTAATGTTGCCATTCTCCCCTAGAAAGTAATGCTGTCCTTGAGTAAGGTATTGGCTGGAAGGTTGTGTATCTAAGAACCAATCCAATTGATACAAGGTAGAATCATGGCACATCTCTCCCCATGTGTTAGGAAGAATATCCTCCCATGCAAACCCATGACACTCAAGATTCAAGACATTATCAGCATAGCGTACTCCATCTGTATCAAGGTTAAGAGCCTTGAACTTTAAGAGAGTGCTTGCTGTATTGTTAAAGACACGGCTAAAACCAACCCCCATAGGGAGCTTGTCATAGACATTGTACATTAGTCCATTCGCTTGTTGAAATGGGATAGGCATAACGCTTAGGGGACAGTAATGGTGAGAGTACCTACATCAGTAATGCTGGCTAAGACACCACGGTTTTCCATTGTAAGGGGGAGCTGGATCACTCCACCTTGAATGACTTTCCCTTGATTATCCAATACTTCAGCATGAAGCACAGGATATTCTTTGCCATTAGGATTCTCTTTGGAAGCATCACTGTTAATGATTGCACCACCACGGATGCGAACAGAACATTGGATAGAAGCCATAATAATAAAAGACTGAATAAATGTTCATAGTTACCCTCACTAAAGTATAAATTCTTTCAGCATATCCAAACAAATTGTGCACAAAAAGAGAAAGCCCCTTCAGTATTGATTCTGAGGAGGCTTTTCTCTATATTAGGGTTTAGGCTTGCTTGGGCTTATACGTCTGGGAAGCCGCCTAGTCTAGTATTTGGAGAGTTCGGTAGTTTAACTACTTGAACTTCTTGGTCTATTGGCGGCGAGGCACTTTTATCGTTTGGAGCATCAAGCACCCTAACTGCATTGTTGACTGGCGTAGGCAACGTGGGGTCTGTTCTGCATACTCTAAACTTAGAAGGATAACCAACCCAACCTCTTTGATAAACAAATCCATTGTGTTGTTGATGTTTTGTTAAATCTCCATTAGAAAGGCTTATTATGGTTTGTACAAGTTTTGCAGCGGCAATTAAGTCGCTAATAACCGATAAAGGTGGAACAACAGCAGAAGCATATCCTGCAATAGCACTTATGGCATCAAAACTAGCATTCAATATCCCAGCTATCCCTAATTGATCAAGACCTGTGTTAACCAAGCCACTATAATAAGAATTAGGGATTAACACAATGGGCTTAGTTCTATACGTTAAAATGTGCCCATTTTCTAACTGCCCGGGCACATCTATTTTAGCTTCAAACTCTTTTGCAATAGAATAAGGGTAAGAATCTATTGTTTCACCCAAGCCAAGTTGTGCGCTGCCCATGCCACTTGTTAAAAGTCCTACTTTCCTAAAATGGTGAGGTGAATAAGGTGTGTTCCAGCAAGGTATAGGATTAGTTTTGACACTAAAAGGATGAGAGTAGTCAGGAAAAATAAGTTTGACAGGATTCTTGCTTACTATATCCAATAAATCTGCTTTTGCGGGGTGGTCGGCATAACAACTATTAATGATTGCTTCTGTTAGTTCGCCTTTTACGCTTAGCCTTGAGCTGTCTGCCATAATGTAATGATACCAAAGCCCTTCTCTTTCAAACTTAACCACAGGATTGGAGGTAAGAAAATCAATACCTAAAAATCCGTGGTTCCAAAGACGCATAGACCTAGTAAATGAAAACCCATCTTGAAACTCTACTGAATTATTGATATATTTTGTATCATATAATTTGGTAAGCCATTGAAACAAAGGACTTGAAGTAATAGCAAGCCCGTTTGGAGGGTAAACAGGTGGAGGCGACAAAGACAAAGAAACTGCATACGCAGAGTAAAAAGACATTATAGTATGCTTGGTGGGGTCAAACTCATTTGTATCTGGGTCTAGTCTGCCTCTGTTATTGCTTACTATTGTAATCCCATTACTTTCTGCAATTACTCTTATATTTGCTTCCCATGTGGCTCTTAATGCTAAGTAAGCATTGTAGTCTTCCCATCCGCTTGCCCCTCTTACGTCAACGCCTAAAAGCGCCCAAGCCAATGTGTCCATAAACTCTATTGGCAAACCTGTTTCAAGAGCACCTTTGTAAACATTAAGGTTTAGCTCTACCCATGCAACAAAACTTGTATTTATAGTTACTTCGTCATATTTTGGCAAAGGAGACCAAGCAAAACAAGGCAAATCCCTTATGCCTTCTGGCTCTGACCACCAAGAAAAGTTAAAAGCACGGTAGAAAAAGTCAGCAGTTGGAGCTTGTACACCTGCTTCTCTATATACATCTGGTGGGTTACTTGCCTGAAAATAACTTAACATGTTACCTGTTGAACCATACAGCATATTCCCCCATACTGCTTTTTTTCTACTAAGATTTGCAGAGAGGTTAATAATGCTTGAAATAATAAGAATGATAAGACCAAGTGGAGGTGGCTTTGTTGGCGGCTCTGTTGGTGGGTCATCGCCCACTAATTCCCAAGTAGGGTCATCTGGCTTGTCAACCGGTACATCAAGGTCAATAATTGTATTATTAGGAAATGGAGGGTCTGTAACCACATAATAAGATACGCCGTAACTATGCCCATTTGCAGCGCCCGGTATGTGGTTATTACAAAAGCACATTTGGAAAGCTACCAACCTTTGATTTGGCTGTAAAGTATTTATAGATGTGCCGCTATAAGTGCCATCAGGCAGCCTTACGCCAAAAAATGTTGCTCCGGAGGGCAAATTTATGGGGTTGCTAGCAGGGTTAGATAAAGTTGTAAGAAGATACGCTGGACTTAAAATGCCATTAGGAGCCAAAGCGCTTAAACTTCTTGCTTGATTTGCCCATCCACCAAAAGCACTTTGTATTGAAGCTGCCCATCTAGGGTCAAAAAACTGAGGTAAAGGCATAACTTATATTAACAACAATAAAAATATGAAAAATGCAGTTTTATTTATTTTAGTAGCATTCTTTTGTTTTGGCAGTTTATTTGCCCAAAAGTCAATAAACCCAAATCTGACTGAATTTGCTTACAAGCATACAGGCGAACCAATGACAGAAGGTGGCGCACGCTTTACAAAAGAAATAACAGATTTGATACTAGCAAAAAAGCCTAAGCTCAAACGTAAAAACGAAAGACAATTTTATGACCCTTATAGCATTAAAGCTGTTGGGGACACTTTGTACTGCCATATTTACTTGGAAGAGCTTGAATATATTGGCGAAGACAAAGAAGGTAAAGACATATTTCAAAAAAGAATTTGTGCTTTTACTTTGAATAAATTTCCTCTTGATTCTTTTGAAGAAGCTGTAACAAGCATCCAGCATGATTCAAGACCTGAATACCTGTCTGACATTAAGAAAGCCTTTGCCATCTACCAATCAACCTTAAAGAAGAAAAAGAAATAGCAAAAGGGAGTCGCCAAAAGCTACTCCCTTCTTTTTTTACAACCCCATTTGTCTCAATGCGCTAGCTACTATATTCCCTGCTTTATTGCTTAGTAACTCACATTCTGCATTCCCCCAAGCATCTTTGTCTTTTATCATTTTCTCTGCCCCTAACTCTGCAAACATCAATGCTGAAAGGCTTGCTGATGGCAGATTGTCTCTTAGGTTGTCATCTTTCTTTAATCCCATTTCTTTTTTCACTACAGAGGACTTTGCTCCAAGTATAGGAACATTGATTGCATCTGTGCACTTGCTAAAGCCTTCTCCATGTACTCCATGATAGGCTAGAGTGCTTGTGTAACCATGACGTGCTACTTTCCCCTGTGCTCGTACTGCAAGCCTTTGTAGCTCTTGTGGGTTGGTATTCCTATCAATGATGCTGTGAGCAATTTCTATGTCAGCATTTAAGTACCCTAGCACAAGTTCTGCTGTTGCTGCTCTAAATTTATCCCCTGCAATGCCTGGAAGCATTTGCATTATGCTTATGACTGTTTTCTTGTCTGCTACAGGCGTTGGTCTGCCTTTATTCCCAAAGTTATTTTCACACAAATTTGTGCGAATATCTTCAGAATCAGTTTTTATGCGCCTTAGAATAAAGCCTGCATAATTATTGCCATACCCTGTCACCTCTTTGATGACATCAATAACAGATATTTTACCATCTTCTGTGATGCGGATGGTAGCGCCTTCAATCTTTGCAAAAAGTGCTTGCGTATTCATTGCAAACTCCTTAAATTTGGTAAGTTATAGATTAGTTTTAGACCTGTTCCCACTACAAATGGGGCAGGTCTTTTTTTTGACCTGACATCACTACTACTGAAGTCAGCTAGTCATGCACAAATATACTGAAAATAAGTGAAAATGTATAGTAGTTTAGTTTACAAGGGTAATAGCATATACGCCTGGGGTTTCCTCTATCAGGCTTATGTATCTACTTCCCTTTAGCCTTACCACTGGTCTCCAATCAGGGTCATTAGTGTTGCTTGTGCCCCATACTTTGGTGGTTACTTCTAATACACTAGGGTCTGTCCCTTTCTTTACTATCCCTGCTAAGTCTCTTGTATTATTGTTCACATGAACTGTTGTTCCTGTATAAGGGTCATACTTAAAGCCTGGTGTAATAGCTGTATTAGGGCTTTGGCTTAATCCATTGCCAAACTCTAGGGGCTGAAGGGTAAAAGCTGTATTCTTTATATCAAAGGTTATATCTCCCCCTGATTGGGTTATCTCTAGCTTATCAGTATCACTGCTTAGGAAGCGTACTGTATTGCCTGTATTGACTATGCTAGTTGCTGTTGCTGTAGCTGCATTCCAAGAGTAAGAGCCACCACCTCCAATAGGGATGGGCTCTCCTTGAATAACATTGATAAGATGCCCTGAAGAGTTAAAGACATGGCGAGGGAAGGTAATAAAGCCAGAATCATAATAAGGCTCAGTATAAAGCCTACCACTATCCCAACTAAAACCACCTAAGTCATAAGAAACAACTCCATCAGGTGTCCAGCTTCTTGAACTATGGGTAAAGCTAATGGTATTCCCAGCCTCAAATGTTTGCAAGCCTCCCTCTGCTGCTACCCTTTTAATATAAATAGGGTTATTGTTACCAGGATTTTGAACAAGATCTCTCCAAAATCCATAGCTGCCTACGTTTTGGACATTATTATTGTAATAAGTGTCTCCTGTTATTATCACATCGCCACCAGGGGGAAGAACAAAGTCAAAAGCAAAAATAGCATTTTGAGTTGTGCCCCAGTTAGTTACACTTACATTAGGTACACCGGTGGTAACTGTGTTAATAAGAGCAGCTACGCTTGCAGGAGCGCCTGGCGAGCCATCATCCCCATCTAACCCATCTAACCCATCTCTCCCTTTGGGGATATTAAAGGTAAAAGCAAAGTTAGCATTAGAGCTATTGCCTGTATTAACCACAGAGACAGAAGCAGGGCTTGTATCAGGGAGTGTGTTGGTAGCTGCTACATACGCTGCTACAATAGCTGCATCCCCTTTATCTCCTTTTGGTCCCCTTATCAGTGGTAAGTCTGACCATCCAATAGCTTCTAAATGCCCACTATCATTTGTCCAGAAGGCTGTTGGTACTCTAGGGCTAACATAGCTGATACCATCTACTATTACTGTCTGTGAGCCTCCTGTATTCCTAATAAGGGGATTGCCAAAGTAGTCAGTAGCACTACCATCTATAATAGAACCAAAGAAAGAAAATGGAGGATTAAGCAAGCCACTAATAGTCAGTATTTGAGGATGCTCTATTTCTTTTTCTTTAGCAGGGGTGTACCAATTACTTTCATCAGTAGTGTGTAATCCTCTGCCTACTATTTGTTTCCTAAATTGTCTGGTTTCTGCCCATTGGACGTGCCCATAACTGTCTGCATTAAGGTCAGTAAAAGTATATCCTACACCATCTGGGTCAGGACTTCCCCATGTTGTTAATTGGCTGGGGTTTAATCTAATTGGAGCATCCCAATCTCCGCCATAAAACTTATGGTCAGGATTGTAGAGGTTTTTACTTGGGTCTGTTGCTGGTCCTGTTCTTCCTACTGTCCAGTCAGATGTTTGCCCATGCCCTATAAAACGCTTTTTACTTCCATTGTACTTCCCTTCTGTTGCATCTGCTATATCAGGGTCAAGGTCAAGGCTTACTTCTTCATACCATGCTAATCCACCATAGCTACGGTCATTCCTTGTTTGTCTGATATTGGCAATGCGTAAGGGTTCTAATAAGTCAACAGGAGGCTCAACCACAATGGGGTCAGGTCCCCCTGTAATCCAATTCTTTAGATTGCTAAGTTTTACTTTCTGTACATGACCAAAAGAATCTACTCCTATATCAGAAAAGAAATAGGGCTTTTTAAGGGTTCCATCTATATCAAAAGCATCTGGGAATGTAGCTGCAATAGTAGTATAGTCAGTCCATTCATTATAGCGATAACTGCTTGTAAACAGCCTTGATTCATTAAATGGAGCACTTGAAGCCAGATTAGTAAACTCTGCCCAATTAGAAGTCTTAGAGTGTCCTAGCCTATTTGCTGTATCAGGTGCATACTTACCATCTTTCCCACCACTTTCAAAGCGCAAGCCTGAACCAGCAGCACTGCCAGGCACAGTAGTAAGAATAGAAAAGCCAGAAGTTTCTAAGTTAGGATAAGCAAAAGCAGAATCATTCAAGGTGTCAAATAGAGTTAGTGATTCACCACCACGGCTTCCTGTGCCATTACCTCCATTGCCTCCTTTTCCATCGCCTCCATTAAGACCACTGCCATTTCTGCCATCGCCTCCTCTGCCATCTTTGCCAATGCTTCCACTATCTAAACCATCTCTGCCGCTTCCCCTGCCACCTAGCCCATTTACCCCTGGAATACCATTAGTACCAAAGCCATTAGGGTTCTTAGGGTCTAACAAACTAGCTAAAGCATCCTTAACTGCTTTGTCAAATGCCTTAGAGCCTGCATCTAGGTTATAGAGCCTTTCAAATTCTTTCTGTACTTCCTCTCTAAAGGCTTTATCACTCTTTTGGAGGTCATTATGTCTCCACCCTGTTATCATATTACCCCCAGAACTTTCTTGTAAAGATTCTCAGTACCATTCTAATAGAGCGTAGGCGTACATTCCCCTTCACATAATACTCAGCTATAAACCTTCTCACAGGCTTCATAAAAGGCACTCTGTGTAACTGAGAAGTCATATCCCATGTAGCTTTTAATGGTATTGGTTTGATATGAATAGCAGTTGTTTGAGCAGGGGTTTCTATTGGTGTATCAACCTTATTCTCAGTCCAATACGGAGCTGCAAAGTTACTGATATGATAAGGTACTAAATCCCCTTCATGGATGTTAGAAGGGATATTCTGAGTGCCAGGAAACTGGAAAAGGTCAGTAGGCTTACCCGTATTAAGAGTAAACTTAGGGAGAGTAACAGGAGTATCAAGCAAATAAGCAGCCTCCGTAGTAACACTATTAGCTTGCATATCATCTACTCCATTACCTATTTCATGCATCACTAGCCTATTAGCTATAAGCAATGAACCAAAGTCCTTTGGAGTGCTCCCAATAGTATTCACCCTAAAGTCTGTGCCATCTACGCCTATGCTTTTATATTTCCCAAATGACCAATGGGTTCTATGGATGAGACCAAAGGAAGTCATAGTATCTTCTCCACCCAACTCTAAAGGATAGCTTTCTACTCTCCAATTCTTATAGACCATGTTATAGATTAAGCGGAAATCTAATACTAAGTCATCCTCACCCGTAGGAGCTATAACATTAGCCTTTCTAATACTGTAAGAAGATATTACTAAGTCATAGCGGCTTCCATCATAGACAAGCTGCATCCATTTATTATAGTAAGCTGTTCCTGTTACCCAATCTATCTTATCTCCATTAGAACTTATCCATTGTTTGCCACTAGAAAGAGATAGGTACAAGGGTTCTACCTCCTTGGATAATAAGGTAGGTTCACCTCCATTGCTTAACCAGCATCCTGCTTCATTAAGCCATGCTACTCCAAAGGGTGTTGCAATAACAGTTTTAGGGCTGTATGTACCATTATTCTCAAGGACTTCCAGTACTTCTACTGTGCCTAAGTCTGACATATCTCTCATTTGAATACGGTGCATTTGGGTCTTGCTGAATGCCCATAACTGCCCTCTAAACTCTATAAGAGCCGTGTGGGTTTCATTCCCTACCTTGATGAAGTCTGTCTCAGTAAAGGTGTCTGTGGACTGTACAGCACCTTGTAAGAGGCTCTTTCTAATTAAGCCTGGCTCTACTGTTCCTTTGGTATCTAGGCAGCCTCCTATAAAGGTTGCTCCTTTCATGCTTGCCAGCACCTTTGCTCCTTTGCCTTTCCATAGGAATAATGCGCTTTGGAGGTTGGTGGCTAGGGGTTCAGCTGTTCTATCCATGTAATCCCATACATAGAACTCTGAGTATGTTCCTGAGCCTCCTGTATCTTTCCCTTTTACTCCATCACCATCTACTATCCAATCATTGACCTTGACATTATTGACACCCCAATTAGAGTGGTCTGTCTCCACATTCCTTCTTTTGTAGAGGTCAGGGTCTCCAAAGACTACAAAACTCTTAGCAAGAGAATAAGAAAAAGATTCCCTGTCAGAATCAGGATTCAGATAGAGAGATTCAGGGAGAGTAACCCAGCCAGAATAGCCGTCAACATCAGTAACTTCTTCTGTTGCAGGTGGATTAGGGTAAACATAATTAAATAGTCCTCTGTCGCCCACATTTTTGTTGGAAATATAAAGCCTTACTTCTGACAAACCAATAGGGAGTTCTTCAGCAGAAGCGTCTAACTTGATATTAAAGCGTACTCTTTTATTTGTTTCAGGAGTGGACCCAATAGGTTTTAGCTCAGAAAGGAAGGTTTGCCCAGAAGAAGGGCGCAATTCCCCATCTCTGCGAATTGTCCCACCACCTTCTGTTAGTTGTGGCTCTTGATATTCTCTATCTTCGCTTGTGTTTGTTCCTACTTCTACCCCATCAATTTCTTTATAGCTAAATGGCTCAAACACATCTTTCTTGACTATCTTTTCTATCCCATTGATAACAGCAGTAACAACGTAGGGAATACGCTCACCTGGGAAGAAAAGACGTGATTTCTTTTCTTTGACATAATCTTGGATTTCCCACAAAATAGGGAACAGCCTTGTCATTGCCCTTACAGGAGGCTTTTCTGTTGGCAAAGCAGTAGGGCTATTCCCTGAAACTCTTGTGTCTCCAATAACAGGAGTGAGCAATTTTGTTAATGCAACATTACTTGGGTCATATTTATTTGCTGCGATCCTAAAGCCCAAAGCGCTAATTCTGATACTGTCTGCCCCTGACTTTATTTTATAGCTTGTCTGAATAATGTCAACAGGCTCAGAAGGTACGCCACCTATTTCAGCATTGATAACATTGACAATTTTACCATTGATTTGAGGCGCTTCTGCTGTTACATATTCAGCAGTGTTGCCGCCCTCTACATCTTCTGTTTCCCATAACACTTCTATTATCTTCTCTAAGTCTGCTTCATCCAATACTTCCCACCGCTTGGTGGTTACATTAGGCTTGGTAACACCAAACAAGAGCAAGTCTTGATTCAATTCATTCTTTTGACCAAAGTATTGCTCATAGTCTTTATAGGTATAAGCATAGACAGGTCTGCGCTTGGGACTATCTAATACATCAGTGCTATCAGAACAGAGTAAAACACTTTCTCCATAAACATCATAATCAGCCACAGGGAAGTTGAAGGTATCTCCATTAGACCATACACCATCATCAAAGCCATCCCTTGCTTTGTTAGAGGTTCTAATGGAAGGAGTGCCATCATGGAATACATGAAGCACTGACTTTTCAGGTACTTCACTTGCCCCATGCGTCATCTCTAAGGCACTAATGATATCCCCTGTCATTGTCCCTTCTACTGGCTCTCCACCTACTATATCTTGTCCTTGAGCATCCCTTGTAATCAATTCCCCTAATATCTTATTGGGGTCTAGGTTTTCTAACCATGCCACTGACTGCAAATCATTCTTCTCAAAGGCTGCATCTTGGCGTACTCCAAGTATCATCCCTTGTGCGTAAGAGTTCTGTTCTATGGGTATAAGGTTGCTCATTAGTCATGGTTATTCAGGCAGCCATACCATCGGTTGCCCTTGTGGGAAACTGTTTTCATCTTTAAGGTTCACTAAATAAGCCTTGAGCTTGCGTAGTGCTTTGTCATAGATAGCTTCTGCCTTGCCATACCTATTCATATACTCATTATTACTTACTTGGAACTGAAGGCGCTCTAGTGCTTTTAAGGTTAAGCCCCAGCGTACGCTATCATGCATATAGTCAGGGATAAGAATACTATTAGTATGCTTCCAATGGACAGGGATAATAGGGCTGCCATGAATCAAATGAACCCTAACAATCTCATTCTCTAAGAAATGCTCTCCAAAGTGCAAGGTCATGCTTTGGTCTTGGCTTCTACTTGTAGTATAGCTTAAAGCGCCTAGTGTAGTTCTATTAACAGGGAACGCTATCTCATGCCTCATAGCATTATCAACAGCTTGATTGCTATATTCCCTGCACTCTTGACCGTTTGTCTTTGTAGAGCCAGCCTCAAAGATTCTTCTAATAACCTTGATAATCTTATAGGGCTTTAGTTCGCCGTCAATTGTAAGAATACCATTATTAGCAAGACCATTAGTAGAAGTGTACTCCAAAGAACTAAGAAAAGAACGGGTAAAAGAGGAGATGTCAAATAAAACCCTCTCCGCAAAGTCATACCATTCTTGCCTCTGAATTCTTTGAAACTCTTCATCACTAATATCTTTCTGAGACTGAGAGAATATCTCTTCCAGCTTTTTCATAAGGTAAATTCCTCTGTATTCTTAATAGAGCCTACAAAGCCTATCACATATAAACTATCTCTCAAGCCTTTGCGTTCATAGGTTAATTTTCTCTTAAAGGTTCTACACCCATCCTTACGATGCTCCCTAGTCCAAAACATACAAGGTTCATCTGCTCTGCCTATAACTATGAATAAGGTCTTAGCCTTAGAGCCTGTGACTCCCAATAAGCCTATATCACCTTGTTCTATATGCTCTACTTCTATACAACGTGGAGGCTGTTGGTGCATAGTATCAAATACAGCTTCCTCATTGCTCAATAAGGTGTCATAGTTCAGTATCTCAAGACTGTTGCTTGATTGCATTAAACTGTTGTTCTTGGACAGGGGCATTGTTTACTCCTTGTGAGAGTTGCTGTATTATTTGCTCTGCTTCAATAGGTACTTGCTTGTTCATTTGCTCTAAGAGCATCTTTCCTGCAAGCATCACTAACAAGTTGATATGCCTATTGGGTAAATCCACAAACTTCTCAAAGCCCGTTGTAGGGCTGTTGGTGTAGTCATCTAGTTCAGGATTACGATAGACATACAGCTTAAAGAGAGAAGTATCATTAACAGGATATTCAGAAGGAGAAGCCAAACCCCCAGGGTCAAAATCAGGGGAAGGAGGAACAAGCAGTTTGCCTACATGAACCAATAGCTGATTCCCTTGTTGCACCCAACAAACAGACTTATCCCACTGTGTATTGAGGTCAGCACTGATAGATGCTATCTTAGGGATATTCACATGAGCACAGTTGCCATACCACTGCAAGTGCAGCTCTCTAATCTTCCATAACCTATCAATATACGCTCCCAGCGTAATAGTGCTAGGTAAACCTGTTCTAGTGGTGGGGTCTTGGTCTAAGTTACAATCCCATACCTCACCATAGAAAGGGTCGTTGCTAATACCAAGCAGTTCCACCAACTGAGATAACGCCCTGTTAACATGGTGTCTCAAGGTTAAATCCCATACTCTTTCATTGTCTAACTCATTAAAGGTAGTTCTTATCTCAGAGACTACCCTTCTATGCGTCCATGCTTGTGAAAGAGGAATGATTGGTGGAACTGCTATAACTGGCATTAGGGTAAAACGACTGGTGTAAGTTCAAGGATAATACACTTCTGCCCTTGCATTTCTAGTTCAGGGTCAGCTTGCAAACCTGCTAACCCTTTGTAGATAGCAATGTTGTTTACTTCATAGTATTTGCCATTTTCATCTTTTGCCAATACCTTGGTAAAGTCTCCTGTACCATGCTTGGCAGCTTCATAGTTAATCTTATTGAGGTTCATTGCTTATCTGGTTTTAAGTCCATATTCTTGTTTCACCCGTTGTGCTTCAGCAAATTGGGTCTCTTGTACAATCTGATTGGTGATTTGAGCAGTCATGCTTTGGATGTTTTGCTCTAATGCCGGATCAACTTGTTTATTGACTTGTTCCAATACCATCTTTTGAGCCATTAACAATAACAAGCGAACATAGCGGTCTGCTAAGTCCACTGGTTTACGCCATGTAATAGAAGTGCTAGGGTCTTTTAAGTCATCAAGAATAGGATTACGATAACCAAATATCCAGTATTCAGTAGGCGTAGGAACTTCTTGCCCTATCCATAGATAAATGTTCCCCCCATGATGATTCCAGCTTACGTGCTGAGTAGCCTGCATATTAGCTCTTCCTGAGAGGTGCATTATCTCTTCTTGGGATAGCTTTTGACAGTTATTCAATACTCCACCTGTAGCCATAAAGCCCAAGCGATTAACCTCCCATAAGAGGCTATAAGGGGTAAAAGTAGCTGTTGTAGGCAGGTTAGTTGTCCAAGGCTGCCCATTGACCTC
>Ga0209174_10001948_pt1 | contig 14136 bp, 10 predicted proteins | sample JI91814BDNA_FD_187505 | JGI IMG/M metagenome (GOLD analysis project Ga0209174, IMG submission 187505) | Wastewater effluent complex algal communities from Wisconsin, to seasonally profile nutrient transformation and Carbon sequestration -... | ecosystem: Engineered > WWTP > Effluent > Algae...
TCGCCGCGACGGCGCTGACGAGATTGACCAGGAGCAGCACCGCGGGCGCGACCAGCGCACGCAACACGACGAGCAAGACCAGGAAACTCACCGCCAGCACCAACGGGGGCACCCTGCGCAGGTCTTGTTCATTGCCTGCCCGGGCATCCACATCGGCGGCCACCGCCCCGCCCACCATCGCTGAGGCTCCCTCGATGGCGTGCACGGCAGTTCTCAGCCCGCCGATCTGAGCCAGGCTCGGCGCGGTGCCAGGCGAGTAGGCACTTGTCGCCATCACCGTGGTCAGGGCGCCGTCTCGGCTCTGCCCGGTGGGCCGCACCTGCGTGACCCCCTCGACACCGCCGGCCGCAGCCACCACGGCTGGGGCGGCGTCGGTGTCGGTGACAATCCAGATGGGCTGAGCGGCGCCCGGTGGGAAGTGCGCCGAGAGGGTCTCCAGACCGCTCGCCGACGGTGAGGCGCCTCGAAACTTCTGCACTTGATCGAGTCCGAGAGAGGTGGCCGGCAAACCGGTCGCCATGACCGCCAGCAATGCCAGCCCACCGAGCAAGCTTCGCGTCGGGTGAGCCGAGACCCGCGACGCGAGCGCGCGCCACGCTCGCCCGTGGGCGGGCCGGACGCCGGGGCGGGGGATCATCGGCCAGAAGACCCGGCGTCCGCATACGGCCAGCAGGGGGGGAAGGACGAAGAGGACCGCTGCCAGCGCAATCAGCAGGCCGATCGCTGCGGGGATTCCCAGTCCGCGGGTCATGGGAATGGTCGCGAACAGCAGCGTGAACAGTGCGAGGACCACGGTGACATTCGAGGCGAGGATGGCGGGGGCGCTCGCCCGCCACGCCGTGCTCAGCGCGGCGCGATGATCGTCGGTTCGGTGCAATTCTTCGCGGTATCGGGAGATCAACAAGAGCGCGTAGTTCGTGCCGGCACCGAAGACGAGCACGCTGACGATGCCGGCATCGAACGCGAGATTCCACCACGAGCCGGCTGCAGCGCTCACGCGTCCTGCGAGGCCGTCGGCCACGGCGATGACGGTCAGCGGCACCAGCCAGAGCACTGGCGATCGATAGGTGAGGATCAGCAGGACCGCGACGATGAGAATCGTCACGAGCAGCAGTGTCAGGTCGGCTCCATCGAAGGCCGCCGCGATATCCGCGCCGAAAGCGGGCCCGCCGGTCACTTGCAGCACCAGGCCGGGCGGGGCCGCTGCACTCAGTTCGGCTCGCAGGTTGGCGATGACCGCAGCCGTTGCGGTGCTGTCCGAGCCAACGGCGATGGGCGTGCTCAGCAGCGCCGCCGCGCCATCCTCGCTGATCACCGGTGCCATCGGCGCACCCGTGGCCGGCGCGGGACGCAGCGCGCCCAATTGCTCGATATCGGTGCGGGTGAGCATCGAACCGTCTGCCCGGGTGGCGACGATGATGACGCTCTGACGGCCGGCATCCGGGAAGCGGTCCAGCAACGCGCTCACCTGGCTGGCTTCCGAGTCCGCGGGAGCCTGGCCGGTGCGCGCCGGTGCCTGGGCTCCGGAGAAGATGCCGAAGGCCAGCAGCATGAGAATCATCGCCGCGCCCAGGGCTCGCCACGCGCCACGCGGCGAGACCAGACGATCGGGGAAGCGGGACCAATCCAGACGGTGTGCCATGCCAACGACTTCATCAGGAAGGCTCGCGCCAGTCATCGCAGAAGAGATTGACCTGAGGGTCAATCGAAAGGTGGAGACCCGAGGGCTCGCGTGCGGAGAAGGACTTGGCGGCGCTCAGAGTTTGTGGCGGGCGGCGATGGCCTTGGCCGTGGTGGTGTCCGGGCCGGGCGGCGCGACGAAGACCGCTTCACGGTAGTAGCGAAGTTCGGCGATCGATTCGCGGATGTCGGCCAGCGCGCGGTGGCCGCCGTGCTTCTCGGGGGAGTTGATATAGGCGCGGGGGAACCAGCGACGGGACAACTCCTTGATCGAGGAGACGTCGATGATCCGATAGTGCAGCCAAGCGTCGAGCTCCGGCAGGTCCCGGGCCAGGAAGCCCCGGTCGGTCGCGACGGTATTGCCCCCAAGCGGTGCCCGGCGAGCCTCAGGGACCCACTCACGGACATAGGCCATGAGTTCCTCATTGGCCTCGGTCAAGGTGATGCCGTGCTCGAGCTCGGTGAGCAGACCAGAGGTCGTATGCATTGTGGTGACGAAGTCGTTCATCTGCGCCAAGGCCTGCGCGGGTGGCTTGATCACGAGATCCACCCCCTCGCCGAGGACGTTGAGGTCGAAATCCGTGACCAGCGCCGCGACCTCGATCAGGGCATCGTCCTGAAGCGAGAGACCCGTCATTTCGCAGTCGATCCACACGATCCGATCTCGTGCTGCACGATCCGGGACGACCTTGCTCGCGATCTCACTCACCCCCGCACTCTACGAGCCCACGCCCGGGCCGCGCGCGGGGTGGGGCCCACGGCATACGGGCAGCGGATGCAGCACCGGTTCGGCAGGGGCTGCGGGGTCCACCCGTCGACTAGCCTTCGGCTCATGTCTTCGCAGCATGGGCCGATCCAGGTGGCCACCGGGCTGACTCAGCCGGCGGCCTACGATCCCGGCTATCAACCAGGGGGAGCGGGCCGCAATCCGCGGCGGGCGCTGCGCGGCTGGCTGATGTGGGGGCTGCTCATCGCCGGCTTCACGATTGCCGGGCTGGCGCTCGCCGCCTACTTCCAGGCATCCCTGGGGATCGTCACGGTCCTGCTCGCGCTCCTGCTCGCGGCGCTCCCGCTCGGCATCGTGGTGCCGACCTTCTTGTGGCTCGACCGGTTCGAGGCCGAGCCGACGAAATATCTCGTCATCGCGTTCTTGTGGGGTGCCTTGGTCGCCTCCCTGGTCGCCGCGATCTTCAACACCGGCGCCATGCTCATCATCCAGGCCGCGGGTGACCCGACCTCGGCGATGGCGGCCACCGCCGTTGTGGTCGCGCCCGTCGTCGAGGAAAGCCTCAAGGGCCTCCTCGTGCTGCTCATCTGGCGACTGCGGCGCCGCGAGTTCGACGGCCTCACCGACGGCCTCGTCTATGCCGGGATCACGGCCGCCGGGTTCGCCTTCACCGAGAACATTCAATATCTCGGGCAGGCGTATGCCGAGGGCGGCGGGGAGTTGCTGGCCGCCACCTTCATCGGGCGCGGGGTGCTCAGCCCGTTCGCCCACCCGATGTTCACGGCCCTGACCGGCATCGGGATCGGCATCGCCGCCACTGCGCGCAGCACCGGCGTTCGGGTCATCGCCCCGATCATCGGCTGGATCTTGGCGGTCCTCGCGCACGGCCTGTGGAACCTGTCCGCCGTGACCGGCGGATCGGGCCTGCTGGTCGGCTACTTCCTCATCGGGGTGCCGGTCTTCCTGGGCTACCTCAGCCTGGTGGTCTGGGCCCGGCGCCGCGAGGGTCGCCTCATCGGCCGGCACCTGAGCCCGTATGCCGATGCCGGCTGGCTCAGCCCCGGCGAGGTCACGATGCTCGCGAGCATGGCGCACCGGCGCGAGGCCCGGGTGTGGGCCAAGACGAATTCCGGCGCTGCCGGTCTGCGCGCGATGCGCGACTTCCAAGATGCCGCCTCCGAACTCGGGCTGCTGCGCCAACGGATGTATCACCAGGCCGCCAATGACCGCGTCCTGATCACCGAACGAGAGTTGTTGGATGACATGACCACCGCCCGCCGCACGTTCATCGGCAGCACGCGATGACCGCGCCCACTCTGCCCGCGGGCCTGATCGAGAACCTCATCGCGATCCGCCGTGATCTGCACCGACACCCCGAGCTTGGCCTGGATAATCCGCGCACCCAGCAGCGGATCCTCGACGAACTCGACGGGTTGGGGCTCGAGATCACGCTCGGCGAGGGCTTGACTTCGGTGGTGGCGGTGCTGCGCGGCGGCGCCGGTTCGGGGCGGGCCGTGCTGCTGCGTGGCGATACCGACGCGCTGCCGGTCACCGAGGACCTCGACGTCGACTATGTCTCGACCCGAGCGGGCCTGATGCACGCCTGCGGGCACGACCTGCACGTCGCGGGTCTGATCGGCGCGGCCAAGCTGCTCGCCGCCCGCCGTGCTGAGCTTGCCGGGGACGTCATCTTCATGTTCCAGCCGGGGGAGGAGGGCCCGGGCGGGGCTCAGATCATGCTCGACGAGGGCCTCCTGGAGGCAGCCGGGGTGCCGGTCCTCGCGGCATACGCCCTGCACGTGGGCTCCGCCGGCGAGGCGCTCGGCACGTGGTATGGCCGGCCGGGCCCGTTGATGGCCGCCGCCGACGAGGCGGTGATCCGGGTGATCGGCGCCGGCGGGCACGGCTCGCAACCGCACCTTGCCAAGGATCCGGTGCCGGTGGCTTGCGAGATCGTGCTCGCCCTGCAACTGATGGTGACCAGGCAGTTCAACGCGATGGACCCGATGGTGCTCACCGTGGGCAAGATCGTGGGCGGCACCAAGGACAACATCATCCCCGATGACGCCACCATCGAGCTGACCTTGCGCACTTTCGACGAGACGCAGCGGCTGGCCGCCCACGACGCCGTGCGCCGGCTCGCCGAGGGCATTGCCGCCGCGCATGGGTTGCGCGCCGAGGTGGAGTGGTTGACCGGATATCCGGTGACCGTCAATGACGCCGGCGAATATGCCTTCCTCGCCGAGACCGCGCAGGAGATCTTCGGACCGCAGCGCTATGTCGAGATGCCCCACCCCGAAGCCGGAGCCGAGGATTTCGCCTTCGTGGCCGCACAGGTGCCCTCGGCCTATGTCTTCCTTTCCGCCTGTCCCGCCGAGGACCCGGCCAGCGCGGCGGACAATCACTCGCCGCGCGCCCACTTCGACGATTCCGTGGTCCCCGACGGTGCCCTGCTGCTCGCCGAACTCGCCCTGCGACGGCTCGCGCGCGGGTGACATGAGGCGGGGCGCCCCCGGCAGGATTCGAACCTGCGACCTCGGGATTAGAAGGCCCTTGCTCTATCCACTGAGCTACGGGGGCAGTGGCCCGCCAAGACTAGGCCACCGTGCGGACACGGTCGCGGTGCAAACGCCGATCAAGCGGGCGCTGAACTAAGGTTGGCGGCTGTGACGCCCAGCCCCTCCGATCCCGCACGGCAACTCGCGGCGATCCGCGAGTTCCGTGAGCAGGTCGCCGCCAGCGTGCTGCCCTTGGATCTGGCCAGTACGGCTGCGGCCAAGGACAACCGCGGCGCCCTGCTGCGTCAGCTCGATGACTATGTCATTCCCCGGCTGTCTTCCATCGACGCGCCCGTGCTCGCCGTGATCGGCGGCTCGACGGGAGCCGGCAAGTCCACGCTGGTCAATTCTCTGCTGCGCCGTGAGGTCTCGCGCGCCGGGGTCATCCGCCCGACCACCACGAGTCCGGTGCTGATCCATCACGCGCAGGATGCGCACTGGTTCACCGATCAGCGGATCCTGCCCGGGCTGAGCCGGGTCACGGGGGATGCCTCGGCCCCAGATGCCGAAGGCACCGTGCGGCTCGCCGCATCGGAAGAACTTCCGGCCGGTATGGCGTTGCTCGACGCCCCCGACATCGATTCCGTCGTCGCCGCCAACCGCGGCCTCTCACGCCAATTGCTGGCCGCGGCCGACCTCTGGTTGTTCGTCACCACCGCTGCCCGGTACGCCGATGCGGTCCCCTGGGAATTGCTGCGGCAGGCCTCCGAACGCGGCACCGCGGTTGCCATCGTGCTGAATCGGGTGCCGCCGGAGGTGATGGGGCAGGTGCGTCCGCACCTGGTGGACATGCTGCGGGAGCAGGGCCTGGGGACCGCGCCGGTCTTCCCCGTCCCCGAGACCGCGCTGACGGGGGCAGGCTTGATCCCGGATGCGGATATGGCCCGCCTGCGCGCCTGGTTGACGGCTTTGGCGCAGGACGCCGCGGCGCGGGAAGTCGTGGTGCGCCAAACCCTTTCGGGCGCCTTGGCCTCCTTGGACAGCCGGGCCGAGGAACTGATCGCCGCGAGTCGCACCCAGCTTCGCGTCACCGCCGAGCTGCGCGAGAGCGCGGCTCGGGGGTATGCCGCCGCCTTGCGCCGCATCGAGGAAGGCATGAGCGATGGGGCCCTGCTGCGCGGCGAGGTGCTGGCGCGCTGGCAGGATTTCGTCGGGACCGGCGAGTTCTTCAAGAAGGTCGACTCTGGTGTCTCGCGGCTGCGGGACCGGATCACCGGCTCGATCAAGGGCCAGGCCAGCACCCCGGGCGATGTCGGTGATGCCCTGCAGGTCGGTGTGGCGCAATTGATCGAGGCCAATGCTGATGCCGCGGCGGCGGAGACCGCGCGCGCCTGGCGCGCCATGCCGGCGGGGAGCGAGTTACTTGCGCAGGAGCCCGAGCTGGGCGCGTCGAGCCCGGGCCTTTCGGCGCGGGTCGATGCGGCCGTGCGCGAGTGGCAGGGCAGGGTGCTCGATATCGTGCGCCATGAGGGGCAAGACCGTCGCACTAACGCTCGCGTCGCGGCCTATGGGGTCAACGGGATCGGACTCTTCCTGATGCTCGTGGCCTTTGCTCACACCGGAGGGCTCCTGGGCTCTGAGGTCGGCATCGCCGCCGGAACTTCCGTGCTGGCGCAGCGAGTCCTCGAAGCGATCTTCGGTGACCAAGCGGTCCGAACGATGGCCGCCAAGGCGCGCGAACTGCTGCTCGAACAGGCCAGGACTCTGATCGAGGAGGAACGGGAGCGTTATGAGCGTGCCGTCGGCGCCCAAAGCATCCCGGCCGAGCAAACCGAGCGCCTGTCCCGCGCCCTGGACGCGGTGCAGGCCGCGTCATGAGTGCGCTGAAGCTCAGCCGCGGAGCCCAACGCGGCGTCAGCGCCGCCGATCTGGCCCAGCACGCCGATGCCCTGAGCGCCGCGCTGCTCAGCGGGGGCGACGAACTCGAACCCCAGGCGCGCGAGCGCGCCCGGGCGGTGACGGCCAAGGTGGGCGAACGGATGTCGCGGAGCGGCAGTCATACGGTGATCGCCTTGGCCGGCGCCACCGGCAGTGGCAAGTCGAGCCTCTTCAATGCCATCGCCGGCGAATCCGTGGCCACCATCGGGGCGCGGCGCCCGACCACCTCCAAGCCCACGGCCGCGATCTGGGGCGATGAACCGGCCGGGCCGTTGCTCGACTGGCTACAGGTGCCCACTCGTCACCAGATCGGTGGCGGCGGCGGCGAGGACCTCGACGGGCTCGTCCTGCTCGACCTGCCGGACTTCGACTCCCGGGAGAGCGCCAATCGGGTGGAGGCCGAACGCATCCTGGAGCTGGCGGATGTCTTCATCTGGGTGACCGACCCGCAGAAGTATGCCGACGCGCGCCTTCACGACGACTATGTCGCGGCGATGACGCACTATGACGCCGTCACGATGGTGGTGCTCAACCAGGCCGACCGACTCCCCGAACCAGCCTTGCAGGAGTGCCTTGCCGACCTGCGCCGGCTGCTGGTCCGCGACGGACTGCCGGACGCCCGCGTGCTGGCGACGTCTGCGACCACGGGACTTGGCGTGGCCGAGTTGCGCGGGCAACTCGCCAGGGCCGTCGACGGCGCTCGCGCCGCTCGCACTCGGCTCGATGCGGACGTCCGCGCAAGTGCTGATGCCCTCCAAGCTGGCGTGGCCCGGGGCGAACCAGACCTCGCCGGCAGCAACCGGGACGCCTTGGTGCACGCCCTCAGCCGCGCCGCGGGTGTGCCGACGGTTGTCGATGCGGTGCGTCGCGACTACCAACGCGACGCCATCGCCGCCACCGGCTGGCCCTTTACCCGCTGGCTGCGCCGGCTGCGTCCCGACCCGCTGGGCCGGTTGCGTCTCGATCCCGGCGAGCGAGCCGCCTTGAGTGACCCGCAGGCGCGACGCAGCCTCGGTCGTTCGTCGTTGCCGGTCGCCAACCCCGCCGCCCGGGCGGCGGTGGATCTTGCCGCCCGGCGCCTGGCTGACGGCGCCAGCAGCGGACTGCCGCATCGGTGGGCCGACGCTGTGCATCGGTCGGCCGAACCCACCAGCGACAATCTCGCCGACGAACTCGATCAAGCGATCCTCGCCACGCCCCTGCGTAGCCGCCGCCCGCTGTGGTGGCCGGTGCTGGGGGCGGTGCAACTGCTCCTCGCGGCCACCGTCATCATCGGCCTGGTGTGGACCTTGGTCGAGGTCTTTTTCGGCGCCCAGGATCTGATCGAATTGCCGACCTGGCATGTGGGGCCGATCGCCGTGCCGCTCGTGCTGCTGGTGGGCGGGCTGTTGCTCGGCTGGGGCCTGGCCCTGGTGTCCCGATGGCTGGCCGGGATCGGTGCGCGCCGCAGAGCGGCGCGCACCCGCAAGCGGCTCGATGAGGCTATCGCCGCGGTTGCCGATCGCGTGATCGTCGAGCCCATCGCCGCCGTCTTGTCCCGGCACCGGCAGACCCGAACCCACCTTGAGGCGGCCGGCGCCGGCAAGCACTGAGCACGCGCGTCCCCGTCATACCAAGGCGGGATCACCACTGGGCGCGGCATCGTCGGCGAGTTCCGACGCGAACTCCTCCTCGCCGTCCGGCCCCTGCTCCTGCGGCAGCTCCGGGGCGATCGTCAGCGCGGTGCGGGGACTTGATGCCGGGGGCAGATCCTCGACATAGGTCGGGTTCCACTCGGGCTCGGCGAGATGGCGACCCCACTCGTGATCGCGGCGGCCCGCGTCATCGGCGATGCGCGCCCGCTGCACGGCCGGGTCGTTCTGCGGATCGTTCGGGTCCTCTCGATCGGCGCGGCCCTTGTGATAGTCGACCCACCCGAAGGTCAGGTCATGTCCGACCATGCTGGCCGTGACCTCGATATTCGCGCCCTCGGTGCCGTCGGGGCGCGTGAAGCTCGCGACCCGAAGCCGCCCGTGGACCAGGATGCGCTGACCCTTCTTGACCGACTTCGCGGCATTGACCGCGAGCGTTCCGAAGACGGTGACTCGATAGAAGTCGGTCCGCACGTCTTCATAGCTGCCGTCACCCAGCCGCCGGCGGATGGTGTTGGCCAGCCGGAAGACGGTGAAGGAGCGGCCCGTCGAGGCGGCGCGCTCCTCTGCGTCGGCGACGGCATTGCCGCTGATGGTCACGATCGGTTCATGCATGGTGTTCTCCCGCTCTCGGTGCTGAAGCCGGCGCGATCGCGCCGTCCCTCCAGAGTGGACACCGCCGCAGCGAGCCGCCAGATGGCGCGAAAAGCTGTGGAAAACCCCTTTTCGGCCCCGGCCCTGTGAATGACTCGGGGGGATTCGGCCCACGTGCACGGCCCGGTTAGCCTTGTCGGTATGCCCGAATACATCTACGTCTTCTCCAAGGCTCGCAAGGCGCACGCGGAGAAGGTCATCCTCGACGACGTGACGCTCTCCTTCCTGCCCGGCGCCAAGATCGGCGTCGTCGGCCCGAATGGTGCTGGCAAGTCGACGGTATTGAAGATCATGGCGGGCCTGGAACAGCCATCCAATGGCGAGGCGCGCCTGACGCCCGGTTATAGCGTCGGCATCCTCATGCAGGAGCCGAAGCTCGATGAGACCAAGACGGTCCTGGGGAATGTCCAAGAGGGCGTGGGGGAGATCAAGCGAGCCCTCGATCGCTACAACGAGATCTCGGAGCTGATGGCCGACCCCGACGCCGACTTCGACGCCCTGATGAGCGAGATGGGGCAACTGCAGGAAAAGATCGACGCCGCCGACGCCTGGGACCTCGACTCCCAGCTCGAACAGGCCATGGATGCCCTGCGCTGCCCGCCGCCGGATGCCGACGTCTCGGTCCTGTCCGGTGGTGAGAAGCGCCGGGTCGCCTTGTGCAAGCTGTTGCTGGAAAAGCCGGACCTGCTCTTGCTGGACGAGCCGACCAACCATCTCGACGCCGAGTCGGTGCTGTGGCTCGAGCAGCACCTCGCGGCATACTCGGGCTGCGTCGTTGCCGTCACGCACGACCGCTACTTCATGGACAATGTTGCCGAGTGGATCCTCGAACTCGACCGCGGCCGCGCCTACCCCTATGAGGGCAACTACTCCACCTATCTGGAGAAGAAGGGTGCCCGGTTGGAGGTGCAGGGCAAGAAGGACGCCAAGCTCGCCAAGCGGCTCGCGGAGGAACTGGAATGGGTCCGCAGCAATGCCAAGGCCAAGCAGACGAAGTCGAAGGCGCGTCTGGCCCGGTATGAAGAGATGGCCGCCGAGGCCGAGCGCACCCGCAAACTCGACTTCGAAGAGATCGCGATCCCGCCGGGCCCGCGCCTGGGGTCGGTCGTCATCGAGGTCGACAAGCTGCGCAAGGGCTTCGGCGAGCGAGTGCTGATCGACGGGCTGTCCTTCACGCTGCCCCGCAATGGCATCGTCGGTGTGATCGGGCCCAATGGTGTCGGCAAGACCACCCTGTTCAAGACGATCGTCGGCTTCGAGGAGCCGGACGCCGGCAAGGTCAAGGTCGGAGAGACGGTCAACATTTCGTATGTCGACCAGAGCCGCGCCGGGATCGATCCCGAGAAGAACCTGTGGGAAGTCGTCTCCGACGGCCTCGACTTCATCAAGGTCGGCAATGTCGAGATCCCAAGCCGGGCGTACGTCAGCCAATTCGGTTTCAAGGGCCCCGACCAGCAGAAGAAGGCCGGCATCCTCTCTGGTGGCGAGCGAAACCGCCTCAACCTCGCCTTGACCTTGAAGCAAGGTGGCAACCTGTTGCTGCTCGACGAACCGACCAACGACCTTGATGTCGAAACCCTCGGCTCGCTGGAGAATGCGCTCCTGGACTTCCCCGGATGCGCCGTCGTGATCAGCCACGACCGCTGGTTCCTCGACCGCGTCGCGACCCACATCCTCGCGTGGGAGGGCTCGGACGCGAATCCGAGCGCGTGGTTCTGGTTCGAGGGCAACTTCGAGTCCTACGAGAAGAACAAGGTCGAGCGCCTCGGCGAGGAAGCCGCCCGCCCGCACCGCGTCACCTATCGCAAGCTGACGCGCGACTGACTTGGCAAACCCCGAGGGGGCGGCCGGCACCACGCCGGCGCCCCGACGGGGCCTTAGAGCATCGTCAGGACTTGGCAGATGACGATCTTGACCACCATCGCCAATGGATAGACCAGGGCATAGCCCAGCGTGACCCGCGGGTCCTGGCCGGTGGTCTCATTGGCATAGGCGAGGATCGCCGGCTGGGTCTGAGAGCCGGCCATCAGGCCCGCCGTGCGGGGAGCGGCCATGGCCAGGCGTTTGGCGCCGACGACGAGCACGGCCGCGTGCGCAGCGGTCACAACCAATCCGGCGAGGATCAGCTTCAGGCCCAGGGGTGAGGTGATCGCCGAGACAACCTGCGATCCGGCGCGGCCACCGGCATACGCAAGGAAGAGCAGCAGCCCGAGCTGGGTGAGGGTCTCGGCGCCGGAGTGCGGCAGCGTCCACAGCATCGGCCCGGAGCGGCCGAGGCGACCGACGATGAGTCCGACGATCAGCGGGCCGGCGGCGTGCCCCAGGTGGAGGGTGCCGAGGCCGGGCACGACGAACGGGATGACGCCGAGGAGCAAGCCCAAGGTCATACCCGTTGCCAGGCCGAGCGGGTTGATATCGGAGATCGCGTGCTCGGAATCGCCGAGATAGCGAGCGACCTTGCCCATCTGATCGGCCGGGGCGGTCACCCGGATCCGATCGCCGGGCTGGATGTGCATATCCCCCGTGGCCAGGAAGTCCTGGTCGGCGCGGCGCACCCGGGTCGCCGTGGCCATGAAGCGGTCCCACAACTGCAACTCACCGATGGTCTTGCCGAAGAGGGCCTTGTTGGAGACGACGATCCGGCGGAAGTCGAACTCGTCGCGCTCCATCGTCAAGACCTCGTCGCTGGCCGTGCCGAGCTGTTTGGTCAGATGATCCACCGACTGCTGGGAGCCGATCAGGTGGACCATGTCGCCTGGGCGCAGGACGGTCTCGCCTGCGGCCAGGTGCATCTCCCCATCCGGGGTCCGATGCCGGGAGAAAAGCACCTCGCCGTATGGCGTGCGCCGCAGTTCGCGGATCTCCATCACATTGTCGTGGGTGATCGCCACGGTGCGGGTGGTGACCTCAAGTCGCTGCGGGTCCGGTTCCGGGTCGGATCCGCCGCGGCGCAGGACATGCGCGGTCGTGAGCAGCATGATCAGGACGCCGCCGATATAGCTCAGGGAATAGCCCACCGTCGGTTCGCTGGACCCGTCGAGGCGAACGATCGCGGCGGCGAGGCCGGGAGTGTTGGTGTTGGCTCCGGCATACATGCCGGCGATCGTGCCGGGGGAGAAGCCGAGTGCCTGCCCCAGGCCGTAGGCGAGTGCTCCGACGCCGACCAGGGCGCCGCCGACCAGGAGCATCGGCCGGGCGCCGCGGCGCAGGCCGCCGAAGAAGGAGGGGCCGGCGACGATGCCGATGGCATAGGCGAAGAGGGCCAAGCCGAGGGTGCCGACGATCTCCGGGACCGCCCATTGCGGGTCCAGAGCGGACAGGGCCAAGGCGGCGAAGAGCACCCCAGCCGGCCCGAGGCCAACGCCACGGATAGTGATCTTGCCCAGGAGTGTTCCGAGCGCCAGGAGGGCGAAGAGAACGAGGATCGGCTGCTCCGCGAGAAAGGTCCGCACGTGCATTCAGCGTAGGTGGCCGCCGCGCGCAGCGCCACCAAGGGCAGGCTCAGAGCGCGGCGACCAATCGCAGTCCGAGACGGCCATTGGTTTCACCGATCTCCTGTGGGGTGCGACTGATGCCTGGCTGATACCACCGGGCCACGTCGACGCACAGGGAGAGCAGGGCCAGCGCCGTGCGCGGAATGTCATCGACATCGAACTCGCCCCGCTCGGTGCCATCGGTCAGGACCGAACGCACGACGGCATCGATCTGCTTGCGCAGCGTCATCACCTGCTCGCGGTGCTGCGCGGTCAAGTGGCTGAATTCGTATTGAACGATCCGGCCGATGCGATAGGCCTCGGCGTGCCAGCGCGAGAAGTTCACGAGGATGGCATACAGCGCCTCGGTGGGGGTGGCCGCGGCCGTGGCCGCCTCGACGAGCATGTCCCGAGCAGCGGTGTGCCCGCGCTCGCAGATGGAGAAGAGCAGGTCCTCCTTGGAGGCAAAATGGACATAGACCCCTGCCGGTGAAAGGCCCGCGCGACCGGCGATATCGCGTGTCGTCGTCGCGTGAAACCCCTTGTCGGCGAACGCATCCGCGGCCGCCTCCATCAACCGCAAGGCGGTTTCGGTGACATTGTGCGTCAGCGGGATCGCCGCGACGTCATAGGTGCGCACAGGTAGGCCCGGCCCCAACCGCGACACCTCAGTCATAACCCCCGATTCTGCCGCACGCGCGGCGGCCTGGGTGCCTGGGCTCACATTGACTCGGCGCGGCGTGCGTGGTGTCATGCGCCACATGACCCGTCACGAAGGAAAAGTTGCCATCGTCACCGGAGCCTCCCGCGGGATCGGCCTCGGCATCGCCGAACGACTCGTGGCCGAGGGCGCGCGGGTGGTCATTACCGCGCGCAAACAGGAGGCGCTGGACGAGGCCGTCGCGGCGCTCGGTGGCGGCGCGCATGCCGTGGCGGTGGCCGGCAATGCCGCGGACGAGGCCCACCAGGATGCCGCCGTGTCGGCGGCGCTGACGGCCTACGGCCGCCTGGATCTGCTGGTGAACAACACGGGGATCAACCCCACCTATGGCCCGATCCTCGACACGCCGCTGGAGGCGGCGCGCAAGATCATGGAGACCAACGTGCTGGCGGCCATGTCCTGGACCAAAAAGGCCATCGACGCGGGCCTGGGGCGCGAGCAGCCCGGTGCCGTCGTCAATGTCGCCTCGGTTGCGGGGCTGGGCGCCACGGGAGTCATCGGCATGTATGGCGTGTCCAAGGCCGCCCTGATCGCGCTGACCCGCGAACTGGGCCTGCAACTCGGGCCGGCCGTCCGGGTCAATGCCGTCGCCCCCGCCGTCGTGAAGACGAAGTTCGCCGAGGCGCTGTATGCCGATGAGGAGCGCGCCGTGCGCCCCTATCCGATGAAGCGGCTCGGCCTGCCCGAGGACATCGCGGGCGCGGTGAGCTTCCTGCTCTCTGATGATGCCTCGTGGATCACCGGGGAGACCCTGGTCGTCGACGGGGGCGTCACCCTCCGCTCCGGCCTCTGACCCCCCCCCCCCCCCCCCCCC
>Ga0209174_10001951_pt1 | contig 14125 bp, 14 predicted proteins | sample JI91814BDNA_FD_187505 | JGI IMG/M metagenome (GOLD analysis project Ga0209174, IMG submission 187505) | Wastewater effluent complex algal communities from Wisconsin, to seasonally profile nutrient transformation and Carbon sequestration -... | ecosystem: Engineered > WWTP > Effluent > Algae...
GAATTTGAATTCTGCGGCAGGGTTCAAAGAAAATTATGAAAGTGAATTTATGAGTGGTCTAAGTAAGGTAAAATAGGATTAGCCGATGGAAACAAATCTGTACAAAAAATTTGCACAAGTCCTTTCCGATGTAGAATATCTAGTCGAAAGAAATGAATTTGAAATTTTTCGATTTGATTTTGAAAAAAATCCAAAAGACTTTCAATTCAAATGGAATCCAATTCTTACCAGTCCAAATAGACAATCAGCGACAACAATTGCGTCTAGACCAACAATACTAGATAAAAATTTTTCCTGCAAACTCTGCCCTAAAAAAATAGGGGCTATTCGCAATTTTACGCATCGTGGGAAAAAACCAGTATTAGTCCTTCACTATACGAGTGAATTTAGAAAAGGGCAGCCTGCACTTACAAAGTCTAATCCTAATTTAACGCTTAGAACAAGTGAATCAGAAGACCTATTCGATAGACTTATTAAAAAAGTATTTGGCTTTAGCTCTAAAGAATTTTACTTTCAGGAATATCCCGCTTGTTCTTTTAATCACAATGGATCGAGCCCTGAAGATTGGAAAGACAGGATGAATGCCTGTGATACTCATGTGAAAGAAACAATTGAGTCACACGGGATAAATGCTGTTATCCTTATGGGCTCTGCCGCTGTATTACGATTTGGCGCTGAGTCTGCAAAAGCTCGCACGGGAAAAATAGAAAATTTTAGCTTTGGAGGAATTGAATTGCCAGTGCTTGTGATTCGTTCTCCCGAAGGAGTTTTCTCTCTAGAAGAAAAAAGAAAAAAACTAGAAGCAAACAAAGCAAGCGACGCCTATAAGCAAGCCAAGAAAGAAGAGGACGAAGTGAAACTTTCTCTTGTAGAGCATTTAACGGGATTAAAAAATAGTTTAGGTATAAATTGATTCGATACGCAGAAGTTGCCATTAACCTCCCGATTAAGGACGAGGACACTTTAACTTACGAAATTCCTTACGAGCTGAAAAATGTAGAGGTAGGGAAGCGTGTAGAAATAGAAGTTCGAAATAAAAAAATGGAAGGCGTTGTAATCGAAATCCATTCACTCATTCCAAATTACAAAACCAAATTTATTCAGCGCGTTGTAGACAAAGAGCCTATCATCACAACTGCTCAAATTGAACTCGGAAAGTGGATGAAGGAATTTTATGTATCTACACTCGGGGAATCGCTCTACAAAATGATACCAACAGGTAGGAGAAATATTTCGGGAGAAAAATTAGATATAGCCGCTGAATCGAAATTGTTAAAATTAAATCCAGACCAAGAGAAGGCATATAAAAGTATACGCTCTACCTTTGGAAAAGAATCTACTCATTTACTCTACGGAATTACAGGTAGCGGAAAAACGGAAGTATACATTCATTTGATGTATGACTTACTGAATAACACAGATAAGTCGGCAATTTTTCTAGTTCCTGAAATTAGTCTTACGGTGCAAATATTAAAGAGACTCGAATTAATCTTCGGAGACCAACTAGCAATGCTTCATTCGGCGATGAAAGTGTCTGAAAAATTTCGTAACTACCAACAGATTCTAAAAGGCGAGAAGCGGATAATCGTGGGAACCCGCAGTGCTATCTTTGCACCTGTAAAAAATCTAGGACTCATTATCCTAGATGAAGAGCATGACGGCTCTTACAAAGAGCATTCTAATCCAAGGTATCATGCCAGACAAATTGCGATGCAAAGATCTAAGATGAGTTTAGCGACGGTAGTGCTCGGCTCGGCAACTCCTTCGATTGAGTCGTTTTATCATGCCAAGCGCGGCAATATATCCTTTCACACAATGAAAGAAAGGGCGAAATCAGCGGAGCTGTCTAAAGTTTTCCTCCAAGAAAAAAAAGACGACAAGGATATAATTAGCGACACACTTCTTTTTAAAATCAAGCAGCGACTAGATAAAAAAGAGCAAGTAGTTTTGCTTCTAAATCGTCGTGGACATAGCCCACTTATTTTTTCTAAAGCGGAAAAGAAAATGTTAGAATGTCCTAATTGTTCAACGAATCTTTGCTACCACAACAAAGGCAAAGCGATTTGTCATCTCTGCGGGTATAATGAGAGTTATGCGAAACTAAGTGATCGCATGAACGGTGAAATTGAACTCATGGGAGCAGGCACACAAAAACTAGAAGAATATTTATTAGAAAAATTTCCAACTGCAATCATTGAAAGACTCGATCAGGATGCAACTAAGAACAAGGAAATATTAACCGATGTAATTGGTCGATTAATAGCGCATAAGATTGATATACTCACAGGAACACAAATGATCGCCAAAGGTCTTGATGCTTCTCACGTAACTTTAGTTGGTGTAATCAATGCAAATACAGGTCTCGGACTACCGGATTTTAGATCGAGCGAGAGAGTCTATTCCCTATTAACCCAGGTATCCGGCAGAGCAGGGCGCTCTGAATTAAAAGGGGAAGTCATTATCGAAACTTCGAACAGCACTCACCCAGTGATTCAATTTGCAACAAGACAAAACTACGATGAGTTCTTTGAGCATGAAATACTAGTAAGAAGAGATTTACTTTATCCACCTTTTTGCAGACTCATTCGTCTACTCACTCGCTCAAAACTAGAAACAAAATCAGCAGATTCTATTGAATTAATTAAAAAAGAATTAGATATTAGAATAGCAAAATCTGATTTAAAAGACGTAATCGTTCTAGGTCCCGCTCCTGCTCCCTTTTATAAAATAGATTCAAACTATCGAAATCATATAGTCATCAAATGCAATTCTCTCCAAAAGCTAAGAGATATTATTCGCCAAATCAAAATGTTGCCATTACCCGCAGGTGTCTACCTGGAAATAGATATTGACCCGATGGATTTGGTGTGAGGGGAAAGCTATATACGAATACATTGCATTGTCCAATTACACTGCATAGCCCTTGCAGGCTATGCAGGCAGATATTGCGCTCCGTTGGAGCTTAGCCCCAACGGGGTGACATACCTCTCGGCATGGGAGCAAGCCCTTGCCGATGTATTTGTAAAGAATCATCTTAAACAATACTTTAACTAAAAGGAAACTTTTATGCAAATCATAAAAAACAAACAAGAACTAAACAAAGAAATTAAAAAGCTAAAATCCAATGGTAAGATAGTTGGCTTTGCTCCAACGATGGGATTTTTACATGAAGGGCACACTACGCTTTTTACAGAATGCAAAGCTAATACTGATATAACGGTGACTTCTATATTTGTAAATCCTGCTCAGTTTAATGACATTAAGGATTACGAGAAGTATCCGCGCAATACCGAATCTGATTTGGCGAAGTGTAAAGAGGCAGGTGTGGATATTGTGTATTTGCCGGAGGTGGAAGATATTTACAGAGGAGGAAAAATTCCGGATCTAACTATGAAAATTCCCCATCTCATGAAAAATCTTTGTGCCACCACAAGACCCGGACATTTCGAAGGAGTGCTTCTTGTGATTGCCAATTTATTTCTCTCGGTTGAGCCTGACATTGCCTTTTTTGGGTTAAAAGATTACCAGCAATTTTTAATTATAAAAGAATTTGCCCGTGCGACTGGATTTAACATGAAAGTCGTTGGGGTGGAAACCATTCGGGAATCGGACGGCCTTGCCATGAGTTCTAGAAATGCTAGGCTTTCGAAAGAAGAGAGAGAAGCGGCTACTTTGATTCCGAGAGCATTTAAGCTTTGTCGGGATTATATCTTTGCTCGCGGCAGAGATCCGAAGAAGGTTCGCTCTATTTTTTCCGAAGTGGTTTTAACATCTTCTAAAATGAGAATTGATTACATCGAAATCTTAAACGCTAAGGATTTGAGTCCACTCGAGGAATTAGCCGGCGAAGTTTTAATTGCAGTTGCAATCTTTTGTGGAGAAGTGCGGCTGATTGATAATATTCGATTGACATTAGTCTAAGTCAAAATACCCTTCCGCTTATGGAGGTGATCATGGAATGTATCTTAAATCCCGGCGTCCCCTGTGATAATATTATGAATTATGCCTATGTGATTTGGCTTATCATGGGAGTTCTTTTGATTACTTTGGAATTTTTTATTCCAGGTGTGTTCATTGTTTTCTTTGGAATCGGTGCGTTAGTTGCCGGAGGCTTTCATTATCTATTCAACTTTGGAATTGGAATGCAGCTTACAATTTGGATTGCATCCTCGTTTGCCGTTATGCTCTTTGGCGCGAAGTTTCTAAAAGATTTATTTCCCTCCGATCAATCCTACGAGCCTACAATGGTTGAGAATGTAAACGGTAGATTTGTTTTTGTGATTCGAAATGTACATGTAGGAAAGAAAGGTGGCAGAATTTCATTTCAAGGAACGGACTGGGATGCTCTTTCGACTGACGTTGAAATTCCCAAAGGTAGCTATGCAAAAATCGTTATGCGCGATAACATAACCTATCAAGTCGAGAGCGCTACAGAAGAAGAGATTCAAGCTTATTTGAATTCAATTAAGAAAGTAGAAGAGGAAGATTGATTTGTCGTTTTTACTGATTCGTCTTTTTTTAGTTGTAGGAATTTTTTTTCTCTTAGTGTATTTTCTTACAATTGTTATTGTTCCAGAAACTTCTTTTTATATTCAGGAGAGGCTAGGCAGGTATAGCCGCACGCTTATGCCGGGATTTTATTTTCAAATTCCATTTCTAGATCGAGTTGCTTTTAAGATGAGTCGCCAGGAGCAAACCTTAATCATCAAAGATTTGCGCTGTCAGACGATGGATGGAGTTTCTGTTTTGATTGATTCCATTTTTATTTTCCAAATCCAAGACCCTGTGAAAGCAGCCTATGAAGCAGTTGACTATGTGGATGTTATTCTTTACGAATTGCACAGTCATATTCTAGCAGAAATTCAAAATCATCAATCAGATGAAATTCTTGCAAGACGTTTCGGTATGAACCAAAGCATTGTAAAGCATACGAGTGAGCCTGCAAGGAAACTGGGGCTAAAAATAATCCGCTTCGAAATCCAACAAATGCGCCGAGATGGTAAAATCACTTGACGCTATAAAAGAAAAGAGTATAAATGAAATCATATTTGAAAATGTCGAAATTTTATATTTAATCAGGAGATACAATGGGCGCAACTTTTACAGTAATTTTTATCATTGCGATTATCTTTGTCTATAAGACTTTCATAATCGTTCCAGAGCAATATGCTTATATCAAAGAGCGTTGGGGCAAATACCAGGATCCACCACTTAAACCGGGATTTCATTTTTTAATTCCTATCATGGATCGAATTCACTACGAGCACAGTTTAAAAGAAGTGGCGTATGACGTTCCTCCACAGGAATGTATCACTAAGGACAACGTCTCTGTAGAAGTAGACGGAATCTTATACATCAAGATTCTAGATCCAGCTAAGACATCTTACGGAATCGACAACTACTTATTAGCCACAACTCAGCTTGCAAAGACTACACTGCGCTCTGAAATCGGAAAGCTAAACTTGGACGATACTTTTTCAGAAAGAGAATCCATCAATCAAAACGTAGTCAGACAAGTAGACCATGCTACAGATGCGTGGGGAATCAAAGTTACCCGCTACGAAATTAAAAACATCACACCGCCAAAGCAAGTTCTTCATTCTATGGAGCAACAAATGCGTGCAGAAAGAGAAAAGCGCGCAGAGATCACCATTTCAGAAGGGGAAAAAGCTGCTCGTATCAACAGATCTCTCGGAGAAAGAAAAGAAGCAATTAATATCTCCGAAGGGGAAAAACAAAAACGTATCAATGAAGCAGAAGGACGTGCTATCGAAATTGAAATGATTGCAACAGCTACCGCAACAGGAATTAAAGCAGTAGCAGAAGCGATTGCAAAAAAAGGTGGAGACGATGCAGTTGATTTGCAGATAACACAGGGTTATCTCGAATCCTTTGGTAAAATTTTAGTCAGTTCAAAGACCACTGTTCTTCCTTCTAATATGGCTAATATTGTAGGAGCCTTTGAAGGCTTGTCAAAAGTAACCGGTTCTTTTCCAGGCGGAAAGACTATCGAAGTAAAGGGAGATAAAAAATAATGGATATTGTATTAATTGTATTTTGGATAGTTTTCTTTCTTTATATCGGTTTTAAATTCGTTCGTTCTGTTCGAATTGTAGCAGCACAGGAAGTATTAATCGTAGAAAGACTCGGGCGATACTACGAAACACTCAATGCCGGACTTCATTTTCTAATTCCATTTGTGGATAAGGTCACTTATGCGCACACTTTAAAAGAGCAAGCCATTGAAGTGCAACCACAGATTTGTATCACAAAGGATAACGTCCAGGTAAAAGTGGATGGGGTATTGTATCTAAAAATTCTGGATGCACAAAAAGCAAGTTACGGTATTGAAGACTATCGATTTGCCGCTATTCAATTGGCTCAGACTACTATGCGTGCTGTAATTGGAACACTAGAACTTGACAAAACATTTGAAGCTCGTGATTCAATCAATCATAGAATCGTAGAAGTAGTAGATAATGCAGCGGAGTCGTGGGGAATTCAGGTTAACCGCTACGAGATTCAAAACTTAAGTCCTCCTAAGACAGTGCTTGAAGCAATGGAGAAACAAAAGACTGCTGAGCTAAATAAGAAGGCAGAGATTTCTCTTTCGGAAGGTGATAGAGATGCAAAGATCAATCGGTCTGAAGGTTTAAAGCAAGAAGCTGTGAACAAGTCAGAAGGAGAAAAACAAAAACGAATCAATGAAGCAGAAGGTCGCGCGAAGGAAATTGAATCGATTGCAATTGCAACTGCGAAAGGTATCGAATCGGTAGCAGAAGCCATCAGTGCATCAAAAGGCAAAGACGCTGTTAAACTCCAAATCGTCCAAAGCTTTATCAAGGAGTTTAGTCATCTCGCAAAACCAAATACAGAAATTATATTGCCAATGGATTTAACTAACATTGAGTCAATTACAAGTGCTGTTACAAAAATTATAGATTCCGAAAAAAGGTAAACAAATGGCTCTATCTGCTGATCAAATTGTAGAATTGCAAAAACTCCAGAGGCTATTGAGTCTTCTGGATAGGACACTCACTGCAGCTAAAAATGATGAGCAGAAGAAAAGAGTCACAAAAGATATTCAAAGATACAAAGCGAAAATTCTAGCTATTTCGCCTGACGGTATACCGGATAATATACATAATGCGGTAACAACAAAGCCGACTACTTCGACAACTTCGCATACACCTGCAGAGCATATAGGCGCGAATTCAAACGTATTGTCAAACATTGCAATCATGAAAATTTCTCCTCACTCTCATGATGCAGAGATAAATCTAATTGCTACCTTAATCAATGTAATGGAAACAGAATATATTCCCGTTTTAGGAGACTCTCATACTAAGTTCGACTTTTCTCATGCCACAGAGCGAGACACTGTCATCAAACATCTAGAAAACATTCGTCGCACCATGAAAGTTTTGACAGAGACTATTGAAGAGTATGCGCTTTCTGAAAAGCAAGACTTTAAAGAGCAATTAGGAAGAATGAAAAATAAGCAGTCTAGAATTTTTATTTCCGAGGCGGGAGAATTGTTTAAAGCATTTCGAGATTTTTTGGAAAAAGTAGAAGCAGATATGGAAACAGGCGGTGTTGTCGTGATGAATCTTGGAGAAAAAATTCATTTCAATTCTAGATTTGAACGGGCTACTTTATTGGAAGGAAAAGATGTTGGATATTGCCTACGCCAATTTATGGAATTCACACGGGCTGCCATGGATAGCATAAATATTCCTACATTTAAAAAATAAATTTGAAAAATATATTTATTACAGAAGGAGATCCCACCGGGATTTCTTATGAAATCTTTGACGAAACTCTTAAGTTGTTAAAAAAGAAGTGCAAGCAATTTCGTTTTATACTTGTTTCGAGTCAAAATCAAATTAGCTCCAAGGCAGAAAAAGAATTTCTCTCTATCAATTCACGAACTAGTATAGAACCGGCTCTCAAAGATAAAGCAAGTTCAAAAATCATATCGTTCAAAAATACGATTCTAAGCAAGAAAGAAGAAAAAGAATTAAAGCCAGGAAAGCCATCAGTTTTAAGCGGCAAGGTTGCTTTTGTCTCTCTTCTCACTGCTATTGAATTGCAAAAGAGATTTGGAGGGGATATTATCACTTTGCCTCTCAGTAAAGAATGGGTAATAAAAGCGGGCGTCGAAGATTTCAAAGGACATACAGAAGTATTTGCCAGTGAGTATAACAAAAAAACGGTGATGCTCATGTATGGAAACAATCTAAAAGTCATTCCTCTGACTACTCATATTCCACTAAATAATGTTAGCTCTGAGTTAAAAAAAATTGACTTGCAAGCTATCGTTACGGCTATCCAGAATTCTAAATTACTACGCTCTCCTAAGATTGCATTCTGTGGTCTCAATCCCCACGCAGGCGAGGATGGAAAGATTGGAAGAGAAGAAATCGAAATCATCAAGCCTTATATAGCAGAAATGAAACGGTTGGGGCTTAACGTTGTCGGACCTATACCGGCAGATTCTTTATTTATCCCTGAAATATCCAAGAAATTTGATTTGATATTAGCTTGCTACCACGATCAGGGACTCATTCCGTTTAAGTCAATGGAAGGCAAAAATGGAATCAATGTTACACTTGGGCTTGATTTTCTAAGAGTATCTCCCGATCATGGAACTGCATTCGATATTGCAGGAAAAAATTTGGCAAATCCTGGAAGTTTAATTCAGTGCATTAAGGTGTTGACTCGAGATGGCATTCATTGATCAAATTACACTCCCTTTATTTATATTTTGGATAATAGGTCTTATCCTCTCTTTTTTTAGAAGAGACTTAGATTTTCTATGGAAGGCTTTTTTTCTACTCATCTTTATGTTCTATGTCATCCAATTCCATGAAGAATTGTTTGCGGGATACTATCGTTTCAAATACAACTATGCAAAAGAAATTGTAAACTGGATTTACGGTATTGGTAAGGCTACTTACTATATGCTGCTACTCACATGGCCTCTCAGTCTAATCCGCATTTATTACAGCGCAGCAGGCTACTTGAGCGAAATCACCATTCGACTGCAAGTCATCACCAATCTAGTCTATTGGTTTTCTTTTTATATCTACACATTGTTCCAAGCCAAGATTGATAACTTTCTTATGAACACACTTGTGAACTTTTTGCGATTTAACTAGGCTTAAAAAAATACCACTGATGAATAAATAACGTTTTGTAAAAGCACCAGGCTCAAGCTAACGAAACTTACAAATAATCTAATAATTTACTTGTTGTGAAACAATATCCTTCCTTGAATATTGTAAAGATGAAAAAGCGATGGCGGTATTATATTGATAAAGAATTTCAAAACGAGTTTGTGTTTAAGTTTTCACTCATCATTATCTTAAATGCAGTTTTGACGTCGGGACTCTTATGGTTAATCAAAGAAAAATCTTATAATCTACTGCCGGAAAATGCATCTGTCTTAGTGCAAGTGGATACAGATAAGGGTGTTCCAATTTCTTTTCTAGAAGGAACACCGGTATTAGATGAAGACAACGGTAGTCTATTTTTTCCTCTGAAGGTAAATGAGAATAAGCCACCAAAATTATATAACGCATTTGATCTCTATCTGATTCCTATACTTGCTACTAGTTTGTTGAACCTAATCGTGATTAGCCTTTTTAGTGTCTTCTTTTCTCATAAGATGGCAGGACCTATTAAACGCATCAAGAATACACTTGCCGCCTATTCGAATCATGCTCCCGTTCATCCGATTAAGCTAAGAAAGGGAGATTTCTTTCAAGACCTAGCAGAGTTAATCAACCAAGCCTTGCTTAGAAGAACGGATAAAGATGTATGAAAATATTCTTTATTGGCATAATTCTATTAATCGCTGGTTTGGTAGCAGAGCCCAGTCTGGAAGAAATTCAAAGGATCCAAATTTCTGATCTTAAAAAAATTTCACTTTGGATGAATGACAAAAAAACAAAGCCCAGATTTAAAGTAATGATATTAGAAAAGCTGAATATACTATTACTCGATCATCCCGAAGAAGTCACAAAGCATAGCGATGAGTTATTAGATTTGTTTTCCAATGTTAAGAAAAATAATAAAGACGACGGCTCTTCTTATAATTTTCTACTGAGAAAGAAGGCTTGCTTATTTCTTAGTTATTTCAAAGGCACGGAGAAGGAAATAGAATCCTATGAAAGGCTGCAGTCTACTATCTCTACTGAGGATAATGGAGAAGTAGCCGCTACTTGCATTGAAGTGTTGAGTCTCTATGAGAACAAAAAAGAGGAAACCCAGAAGGCATTGGTCCGAATGCTTGATTCTTCCTTAAAAAAGAAATTCGTCACTGACGACGATATTGAAATTGCGAATGCTATAATTGAAGTTTTAGGCAAATTCAAAAAAAAGCAGTCCTATTTAACTCTGCTTAAAGTATTGGATTCAAAGTATCCAACAGATATTAAAAATAAAGCCAAGAAAACGTTAGAAGGCTTACCACAGTAGTATTTTCTATTGCTTTTTTAGAAAAACAGTTTTATCCTGCTCTAAGACCAAAGGATTTATTGATAAGGAGTTAATAAGAATTATGAAACCAAAAATAAAGATAAATTTTGCTCTAGCGGCTGTTGCTGTTTGCCTCATATTCATGCAAACCGAAATAGTCTCTCAAAAAAAGCTTGAGATTGACAGTGCAGAAAAGGCGAGACGCAAAGACAAGTTAATTAAACTGAATATAAAATCGTTTATTAATCGAACCAACGAAAAAGCAACCGAGGCTTCTAGAAAAGCAGATATTGAAGTCGGAAAGAAACTAGCTGCATCTTACAATGCAGATCCAACGAAAGCAATGCATAAAGGAATCACAGTAACCCGATTTGAAAGCAAGGAAGAAGGGCGCTTTGCTGGAGATGTAATGGAATTTACCAAAAAGGCAACCTTTGGTCATATCAATGCAATCGTTCGCGTTGTTTCTGGTTATATTAATGGGATGTATCAATACAACCAGGAAGATTCCGAGCTGTTGGCTCTTTATGTGGTTTACTACAATCGCAAGCACAGAGGAGATTCTAGTTATGTGGATACTAACTTTTATGAGAATGATGTGATCATGAAAGATAGACTTGGTATTCCGGAAAAGTTTGAAGGCTGGAGTGGGCAGACGCAAATTTTAATTCCGATTGAAAAGAATTTGGTAAAAGGCGGTGGCTTTGACATTGCAACTTTTGAATTAGAAGATCAAGTCAATCCTGATATTGATGTCACCAACCAAAAGAAATTTGCAAAATTACAGACTAAGAAAATAAAATCTGAGAAAGAAGAAGTGCAACAAAAATACGAAGAGGTTCTGAAAAAAGAAAAAGCTCTTCTCGGTCGTAAAAAAGCTCTTGAAGATAAGTTAGCCGAGCTCATGAAAGACCCTGAAAAAAACAAAGCAGAGATAGCAAAGATACAAGCAGAAATAAAAAAGGTAGATAAAGAACTCGAAGTTGTTGCGATAGAAAAAAAAGAATTAGAAAACAAGTTAGAGCAAATAGCTCGCAGAGAAGAAATGCGCAAACTCGGTATTACCTCCGAGAAAGAATACTTAGCGTATCTAGCCAGCCAAAAGAAAAAAGAAATTCCTCCGACTCCTCCAAAGGATGCACAGGCAGAAAAATCAAAACCAATTGAAGTAGAAAAACCGAAACCAGTTGTAATAGAGCAACCTGTGGTGATTGCGAATACTCCACCAAAAGACTTGCATTTCTGGCAATCCTTCCATGTAGCAGAAGCAACAATTGCCGGCAAAGAGTCTTACCAAATTAAGGATGTAGGAATTCTTACCATTGGGTATGAGCTTCCATTTAATCCAAGATCAGAACTCCGAGTATATCTATTTGGCTCAGGTCCACTTCATTTAGTTAGAACTTCGGAAGGTATTAAGATCAATTCAGATAGTTCTCTTACTCTCTATGAAGGAAAGCTATTTGTATTTGAAGATTTTCAGGGCAAAACCTATCTGACTCAATTGACTCCTCATTTAGAATTTGAACTCAGAAGCTCTGATCCAATTGATCCTAATTCAACCGTTAGCTTTAGAGCCGATACTATCATTTTGACCAAGCGTCAAATGACAGGCAAAGCCGATGACGTATTAAATTTCACCCGAAAAGATTTGAACTTAGTGAAATAAGAAGAATGCCATAGAGTCACAGAGACACAGTAAAAAATCCTTTCTCTGTGCCTCGGTGGCAAATCTAAGCAACCGAGCCTAAGAAGTGACCTTCTTTAAGTTCGGTTGTCGGTTCGTGGTAGGAGTCTAGTCTTATGTTTAAGAATTGTCCTGTAGCAAAATGTTTTATATCGGTATCAAAACGAACTTTTAGATAGTCGTCTGTTAGACAGGTTCCATCATTTTCGAGGATGCCTTCTCTGATTTTACCGAATCTAGCCATTCCAAAATTCTTATATTGTTCGCGCGAGAGTTCGTTTAGTTGTTTAACTCTTTCCTTTTTTTCTTCTTTAGGAACATCGTCTTTTAATGTTTCGGCTAACGTTCCTTTTCTTGAGGAATAAGGAAAGGCGTGAATCTTGGCGATTTCTAAATCACTTGCAAGTTTCATTGAATCCTGAAAATCCGCTTCGGTCTCGCCCGGAAATCCAGTTATAATATCTGTGCCGATGAATAGGCTTGGGTTTTTTTCTTTTACTGTTGCAATTCTTTTGTAAAAGGTTTCGGCAGTGTAGCTACGCTTCATTAGCTTCAAAATCCTACTACTTCCACTTTGCATAGGAACATGGAGGTAATTACAAAATCTAGGATGAAGAGTAATTTCTGCGAGTTCATGTCCTACGTCGGATGGCTCTATCGAAGAAAGTCTCAGGCGCGAATATTCAAGAGTATCGAGTATTCGTCGAAGCAGTGCATTGAAATTTTTAGTATTGGATTCATCTCTAAACCAACCGAGATTTACGCCGGTTAAAATGATTTCGCCTACGCCGTTGTCCTGTAGAAATTTAACTTGATCTAATACGTCTTCTATTTTACGACTGACGCCTTTTCCTCTTGCCTGAGGAATTTTGCAGTAAGAGCAGGCACGGTTGCATCCATCCTGGATTTTTAAATAAGCACGAGTATGATTTTGTGGTAATACATCTGAATAAGAAAATCTGTCTGTATGAACATTGGAATCAAGGATTGAACCTTTGCGCTCTAAGATTAAATAGGGAAGCTTTGATTTCTCGGTATTACCCACAACTCCAGTGACACCGGGAATTTTTTCGATGACTTCTTTGTCTGTTTCAGCATAACAGCCAGTAACCCAGATTTGAGAGCCTGGATTGTTCTTGATAGCATTTCGTATGACGTTTCTATTTTTTGAATCGGCTCTGTTGGTAACAGTGCAAGTGTTGATGACTACTATTTCAGGTTTTTCAGTTTCTTTGACAATCTTAATTCCTAGTTTAGAAAAGGAATTGGCAAGACCGTCTGTTTCAAATATATTTAGCCTACAGCCTAAGGTGTGAAAGCTAACTGTATTTTCCATTAAAGAGCCGAAAAGGAATTGGTGATTCTTTTTTGATTTTCTAAGAATACATTGTTTTGCGAAGAAGATACGGCAGAATCAATTTGTGATTTGGCAAGCTCTAAGTTAATCTTTGCTTTTGCTTTATCATTTACCTTAAGATTTTGGAAAGCCATTTGCTCGTAGATAAGAGCCAGATTGTTTTTTAGATTTGCATTGTTGGGAGCAAGAGCAGATGCCCATTTCAAACTAATTTCCGCTTTCTCGAAATCGCGCTTCATGTAGTAAATATTGGATTCAAGAGCTAATGGTCTGTAGTCGTCGGGAAGAGTTTGTTTCAGTTTTTCAATGATTTCTAAGGACACATCGATTCTTCCGTATTTTAGTAAGAGGGCAACTTGTTGGAATTTGAACTTTGGCTCTTGGGGGAACTTTTTTATTGCGTCTTCGCATAGTTCAAGTCCTTGCTTGTTGAGCTGCGCGGAGGAGTAGAGTTTGATGATGTCAATGTAGGCATTTGTATCTTCTGGTTTAAATTTAATAGCCGCTTGAAAATGATTCACAGCAGATTTCCATTCTTTGAGATTCCAATAATTGAAGGCGGCTAAGTAGTGTAATTCGTAGCGCGGTTTTTCGACTTT
>Ga0209174_10001952_pt1 | contig 14125 bp, 16 predicted proteins | sample JI91814BDNA_FD_187505 | JGI IMG/M metagenome (GOLD analysis project Ga0209174, IMG submission 187505) | Wastewater effluent complex algal communities from Wisconsin, to seasonally profile nutrient transformation and Carbon sequestration -... | ecosystem: Engineered > WWTP > Effluent > Algae...
GGCACTTCTCCGTCATCCTTTGTTTTTGGGAAGTAATTTAAAATCCACCCTAAAATGGTTGGACTACTTCCTTGACTTTTCTCTGAAAGCCCTATGTATTTTGATAAAATGTGGTCTATTAGTTTCATTTGATTGATTATTATTGTTCTTCTTCTTCGTCTTCTTTTTTCTTTACTTCTACTGGCGGTGGTATTACAGCAGCTTGCCTTTCTTTCATATCACGGTACGACCTTTTCTCGCATTCTTCAAGCCTAGCAAACCATTTCTCGTCATTAAGCCGCATTTCTTTTGCATGGAAGTGATTAATTGAATCGAAACTAGCTGCAAGGCTTACATACCCTCTCCACAACACTACATTTGATGCGCTTAAACCCATAATAACAAAATACATGATACCGAAGCTAATGCGTGAACCCTTTGGGAGTTCATCAATCCATTCTATTATTTTGGCTTTCAAATTCACTTCGTTTTAGCTTTTGAAATTTTACCTTTTACAAGTTCCTTTGTCCATTCGGTTACTTCGACGTTGTACGTTTGCTTGTTAATCTCAACGCCTGTAATTACCTCACCTACTTTGTACTCTTTCTCGGGTACATTACCGATTAGAATATTTGAGCCCTTGCCAGTTGCTGATTTTAAATTTGTTTGAAAAAGAATGTATAGTTTCATATTATTAATTATTTTAAATACAAGTTTTTACGAAAATTCCGTTTCTTGTGAAACCTTCAGTAGCTGTGTTATCTTCTAAATAAGTATCTACATCATAGAAGATTGTTCCATTTGATACTGAACTAAAATCTATAAACCCTGTTGATGGTGCAACAATGTAAGCTGTGCCGCTCAATGGTGCTTCTAGTGTATCAATATCTGTCTGTGCTGTTAATGAGCAATATTGTGTAGTAGTACACTGATTTGTAGATGTTACTACCAACGGTAGTCCTGTAATATTAAAACCACTACAAGTTAATGTACCTTTACGAGTATCAGCCCTAACCATAGAGCCAACATCTTCTACCGTTCCATTCACTGTAACTGCTCCACGTTTAACGTTCGCAATAAACGAACCAATAGTGCTATTTACTGTTACAGTAATTTCAACAATATCACCATCTGCTGGAGCTACATTAGTTACATTAATAGAATGAAATCCTACTCCTACAGGTATTGACTGTGCAACACTTATAAGCTGTCCTGTTGTAATATTTACAATGTCAGCAACTATTGAGGTAATAGTTCCAGCAGTTTGAATTAATGCAGGAATATTATATCTAAATTGTGATGTACTAGAATTGTAGGTAAATTGTGTTTTTTCAGGAAGCACATTCAATGATATACGGTTAATTACACACGTACAATTATCATAAGCTTCACTCGCTGGAGTTACGGCTCTAAGTTCAACTCCATCACTATATACATTCGTTGCTAGTACGCCAGTTTCTTCGACTTGTGTAACGTTTGGCAATGCTGCAAAATCAACTTCTACATCAAAGGAAGTGGGCGTATAATTTGTAATAGATATACCTGTTGGTAGTGCAGGAGTAGATACGTATGTATTAGTAATTAAATCGACTTCGATCACAAAAGGAAGTATAGTACCATTGTTCACTATTTGTAGTTGTTCCCAAAATTTCGTTCCTACAAACAAAGCATGAGCCGTATCGGGTGCTGTATTGGTAATTGTTTTTCTGTACAAGTTTGGATCGCTTGTATATTCTGCAATTACCTGATTCGCTATTCTTCTTGTGTCGCTTGAAACGTTGCTTGGGTTTGCAATTTCACGTACAATAATTGTTATAAACTGCCCATTCGCTGCGGCAGTTGTGCAATCTGGAATCATGCCTGTGATTGGTGCGTATGTTCCGACATCTACACCGTCAATCTGATACATAAATTCATATGAACCATCAGTAACGGCATTAGATGATGACTGTGCATATCCGTCTTTTGTGCTTCCTGTAATTGTAGCCGTAAGTGGTACTGGGCAATCAATACCATTTATACCTATGATTTGGCAATTTACTGGAGCTGTTCGGCTTACTTCATATAAAGCAAATGGAACTATATTACCACCTGTATCATCTCCAACATTAAGCAAATCATAAGCTGCCTGTGTTGCAGCTTTGTTTATTGTATCATCTAAACCGCTCATACTTATCTCATCCTTACAGGTATTTATATTCACCGCACCGCTCCATCCAGTAGATGCTGTATTTAATCGTACATCGATTGTAGTGGCTGTACTTGAAAGTACAGTAATACTTGTACCTGTCCACCATAACGGCATACCTGTCAAGTCCTCTAGCACCCATCTATCGGCAGGATTTCCTGCAAGCCATTGTAATACTTGTAGGTTAGTTGTGTGCGTTGCAGGGCTTGTAGATGTTAGTCTAAAATCTACCTCCGTTGCTGACGGTTTAGCTAGTACAACATTACTTGAATATTCTAGCTTCAAATTTTGATTTAAAACCATACAAGGCGTTCCATATGGAGTACATTGTATATTTGCTGTAAGCTCTAGCACATCCGTATCCGTGCCACCACAATCTTCTACGTCTCTCTTAAAATATAACGTATGATTTCCATCGGGCAATCCAAGTTCCGTTACTTCAATTCCGCACAAGTCTAATGTACTTGCGGTGAAAGTTTCTGATAATGGATATGTTACACCGTCAGAGCTAAGAGATAATACTTGTGAATCCCATGACGTGCATGGTGCTGTGCCATCAGTTCCGTGCGTGTCTGTGATATCTAACACAGTGCCCGTAATACTTAATGCCGTATCTGGCAGAGTAGGTGAAATCACTCCACAGTTCACGATAACCAAGTTTACGATATTGGTAATATTCCACGCAAGCCCATTAATACAAGACGTAGTCTCTCCTGGCTGAATCGTTACTGTAGTGCGTACATTATCACAATCAATATAAACAAAATTAACAGCTGTGGTATTATTGTTCGTAACCGTGACCCCAACACAACAAGCTATCTCTGATAGTTGGTTTTGAGCGAGTATATCTGACAACATTACTGGGTTTCCTGAGTGGTCGTAATACACTACATTTTTGCAATTTCTATTTGACATAAATATTATTTTTTAAATTGACTTAACGAGAACAAAGGTATAAGAGCGATACAATAAATTGGCACGCTAAAGTGATATATTGCTACAATATACAAAGGAAGCGATGTAATAATTGAAAACCAAAAGGCAAAACAAGATTCACAACCGCCTAGGGCTTTGTTTATCTTCCAAAACGCTGTTGGCTCAACTACCTTACGCCTATACCAATCGTTTATCTCGCCATGTCGTGTGGTTGTGATTAAGCCTATACCTACGTTATACATGGCATAAACTAAAAAATAAGTGTAAATTATATCTAGCATCCTAACACATTTGTTTCTATTGGTTGTGGTTCTGGTTTGAACTGCAGATTACAATACTTTACATTCAACTTGATGCACTCGCCTTGGGGTGTAACCCCATCGACTGACACCATGTATGACGTATCAATTGACAGCAGTACTGGCACGATAATAGGCTCACCGCTTAATAGTGTAATCTCATGTTTTATACAAGCATTACAATTCACGCAGAATCGAACGGTATAAGTACCGTCGCTTGGTGTAATAAAACCTGTATCATAGCCATCGTTCAGCTCACACAGGTCTTTACATTCTTCTCTTATTATAGTTTTACAGCAGCACATATTTAACAAAAATTACAGTTTAAAATTGGGTTGCATTCTTGTTCAATAGCAGAACATGAATTGAAATAAATCTCAGCAAAGTTATAATCAAAAGTAACGCCGCCCTCTATTTTACTGTGGTATTTTAATTGAATCAAATAACTATTATCTTCGATTGATATATTTGTCACATCCCCAAGCGCACCAAGTACTGTAGATATTATTATTGCCATATCCAAATCGCATACACAAATATGAAGTAGGTAGTTTGCGCACTGGTTTGAAAGATACTGACAGTCGGATACATTCTTTCTTTCGATCGAAAATTTACCATCACGAGCAAGTGCAATGTAATTGCCTAGTGCTTGGTTAGCTGATAAGTTATTCATTACATGATTATCAAACTGGATAATTTCGCCATTAATCATATACGCATTATCGTAGTACTTTATATTTGTAAGACCTATGCCGGCAAGTGCATTTTTTATGTTATCGATTAAAGTCATTTGTAATTAATTTTAATAAGTATTCGTTATGTTGTTTCAATTCTTGACTTGTTGGCTGAAGCGTAAATCCTTTTTTACCGAATCTTTCAACTAAGCCATCATATTTTTTACGCTCTTCCTCATTTGTGAATCCTATAAGCCCTTCTTGGTTCGTATATTCTCCTTGGAATGCGAGCCGCATAGATCCTGTAAAGTCGAAATTCATCTTACTTGTAGTTCTATTATTAGTTTCTCTTAACTGCTTGTAACCGTCTTTAAAATACATTGTCTTCCGCTCGTTCCCATTTTTAAAATTCCCCTTATTTTCTTTTCCTCTTGGGTGAAATTTCGAGCGTGTTTCGAAAGTTTTTTTACTCGCATAAAGTGGGTCGGTACTATATCCGATTGGTAAGCCTTTTACAAAAATACGCTCCTTTATGTCGGCCACAAGATTAACCAAGGCGAGTTGTGCAATACTATCAATATCCTTACTAATACTCTTTAAAAACTCGTTATGTTGCTTTAAAGTCATATCAATTCATTAATCCGATCGACAACCCTTTACACTGAATGCAATCTCTGTAATTCCCGCTTTTGAGAATCTGTTCAGCTAGCGGAATCAATCTCGAGTAAGCTATATCTAAGTCATTTTTTATATCGTTCAACTTACTGCTGTCGGTATTGATATTGATAAGAGAGGTGCTATTTAATGAATCGTACATGAGTGAATACTCCAAAGACTTCAATATAATTTCTCCCATTAATCCCTTGTGTTGGGTCGCTAGCGCACAGATAAACCCATCAAAATCACAAGCACAAGTAATACCTAGTTTTAAGCCATAAGCCATCGCTGATGTCTGCATATTACTTGGGTAGTCATATCCTTGCGACTTGTAGCATGATTGCACGTATGGCTGCCCTGAACAGCCACACTGTACATTAGTTGCTTGTAACTGCACAGCCCCGTCCGTCCATGCAGAAATGAATCCTTTATGACCATAAATAGGTTCTTCAAGTTGGGTTATTTGCTCAACATTCACATCCGATGTGTCGATAGTTACGCTCAATTGATATTGAGTTATCCCATTTGTGTAGAATAGTTGAAACGTGCCGGCACTCTTTGGAATATATCTAATCTCATACAGTTTCAAAGACTTCATAAAGCAAGCCCCTGTACTATCTTGTTTTGATACAAATACGCCCTTGTTTGGATAGTTACCAAAACTAGCAATATAGTTACCTGTATAGGATGGTGTCGTGTACGGTTGCGGCTCTACTTTTGTTGTGATCTCTAATTTCGAGCCTTGTTGTACTAGGCTTAAAATCGTATCTTTTATATTGTTCGCTGATCTCGTGCGCTGCTTCCGTAAGTAAGTCACGCTATCCATGTATTTTTTTGATGCTTGCACACCAAGTATCGACCAATCAAAGCTAGCTATATCCGTTATGTCAAGCCCTGTGATTGATACCTCTTTTGCGCCACATGGGTCGCTGATTGAAATAAGTCTGTCTATGCAATTCATAGTACGAAACTAATGCAAAAGGCAGGGTTTCCCCTGCCTAAAACAAAAAAAATGCTACAAAAACAAATTAGGCACATGAACCCAAGACTTGCATTTGTCCGTTAATGACAACAACTGGATCAGATCCTGTATATGTCACTTTTATTTGTGATCCCGAAACGCTGAAATCAGCTATTCCGCTAGTGTTGAGCAATGCAGCAACATCTCCAATTGTATTGAAAGTTATGTCAGTATTCCATGACCATGTAGGATGACCCGCTTTTGCTACACTAAGGCTTGGGATAGTCGCTGGGAATGTAGGTGGGCAATTCAATGTAATACATTTCTCAATTACTACTGGACTTGGTGGTACTGGTGCAGGGTCATTACATACAACAGCTGGCATAGGGCAAGTGGTGAAGCGCAAGATACCATTGAAATCTTCATAATCGCAAATACTTGTTGTGTTTAAGAAGAGTGCGTACTCTGACTTCATCATCAATGCTACTTTGTCGCCGCATGAATCAATGTACATTTCAAGATCTACGATGTATGAGTTGTTCCCAAATTCTTTAGGGAATAGTGCTGCTAGATTGATAGCGATACGTTTCTTACCCTCGCTGTTCATTGTTTTCATGGAGTTATCAATCATAGTCATGATTTGCTCCATTGTCATAACCCCAAGACCGAAGCCTTTACCTGCACGAGAGTATGGTACAATTTGTACAACCCCCGGGGAAATAGCATAAGACAACTGCGGAATACCTACGGCACTTTGGATGTATGGGTCAAAATTGAACCCTCCAAATAATGACATATTATTTGCACCATTGAACCCAGCAGCATTCGGAGCTGTCGTATTACTTACATAATACTGTGCATTTTGAATATCAATACCCCCGATAAGGTAAGGGCTGGAGGCTATACCAACTGTCAAAAATTCGTTACTTACTGTTAATTGCCCTGTAGGGCTTGAGCCAGCGGTAGTATAGAACTGCAATTGCTTTGTAGACGAACCGTCAGTCCATGACCCTGCATTTGCTTCATAGAATTTTAATAGCTGTTTGTCAAGTGTAATTAAAAGTGCTTTTGCAAGGTCTCGCAAATACTTACCGATTACATTTTCTTTTCCTGCTTGACAGAAATTACTTTCAAAGTCAGCAAGTGAAAGTACTAGAGGTTCGCCACTTGTGACACATCTATCAATCTCTACTATTGAAGACGTTGTTACTGGTTTCACACCAGCAGCAGTACAGATATTTACAGAACAATCCGTACCACCTTCGCCACATAATGAAGCAATACGGGTAATTCTGATTTGCATTTTACCGCCACTATCACCGACATACTCGGTATCAATAGAACGGTTTTCAGGCAGCGTCGTAAAACGCACCGCCCCTGTATTTGGCATCGTGTCAGAGCCAAATGAATTCGCTAATGTCGCAACTATTTGTTTTGCGCATTGATTAAAGATATTACTCATTGTAAAATAAAATTGTTTGTGTGAATAAAATTGGGTTACTATTCACTTATAGCCGTGCCGCTGAATGATTTTAAGGCTCTCGCCTGATTTATTCTATCCTAATTTTGCCAATACTTCCGCATAGGCATCATTTTGAATACTATTCTTTTCTTCACCGCCCCTTTGTTGCGTGCCATTTGGCAAACCGTTAGTCTTTTGTGGTGGTATTGATTCGCTAATAAGATTCAAAGATTTTGCCTCTGTTATAAAGTCGGAATCTATTGTCTTCATTCCATTCTCAGGGGTACTTACTATCTTACCATCTTTGTCTTTTATGACAAACGATCCATTATGTACATCAATAATATTACCCTTCAGCTCCATATCAGACAAAAACAAATCAAACAACTTCTTCGCCTCTGCTTTTAAGTTGTTTTTCTTTGAAAAATCATCGTAAGCCTTTGCTACCCGATCACGTCTTTCAGTACTAGAAGCCTTACTTTCCATGTCCTTCAGTTTCGCCTCATAATCTGATGCACGTTTTTTTTCTGCTTCCAAGTCGGAAGCGTATGTCGCCTTCAAGTTGTCAATTTCAGTCTTTAATAACTTAGCCTCATCACTATTCGCAGGAGCTTCTTTTTTCAAAGATTCAAATTTTTTCAAAAGCTCCGCAAATGGAAGGTCTTTTACTTCATCTTGCGACACCCCTAGTTTTATGAGTGCCTGTCTAGCTTCATTTGCACTCCTACCATAGGCTGCCTTATGTCCTTCATCGGTAAATTTACTCTTGAAATTTGGTTCTACATACGTCGTTGATACATCGTTCATTACTCCAATCATTTCCTCGTCTGTCAAATCATTTTCAGATTTCAAAAGTTCAATTGATTTGGAGTTTGCGCCGAAAATTCGTGTCAAAAAGTTTTCTAAATTTTTGTTCATTTGTATTTTGTATTTTGTTTGTTTTCTTTATTCATTTGCTGTGTCTTTTTCTGCGCTGTATACTGGCTCATCATTAGCAACTGCTACAACCGCCGCCTGATTGTCTGTAATATAATCCGCTGGCGACTCCTCTGTCAGATAATTTTTTTTTACTAGTACTTTTACCGATGGGGTCATAAATAGCTTGCCATCACGCTCAATAAGTCTACCATCATCTAGCAATGTTTGGTATTCGGATTCTGAAATACTCGGGAAGTCGATAGCTTTTCGTACTTCGATTTCCGATTCATTATAAAAAGGCAGCGACAACGCTGGAATCCTAACGACTGAATGAGCCTTAGTGTTTATATCTTCAACAAGTGCGCACCCTTCGGCTAGCGTAGCTGTGTGGTACTGTACGAATGCTTCTTCTTCGGGAGTGTAAGTTATATCGACTTCTACTTGTGATACTTTATTTGTCTTTGCCATAGTTATTTTATTAATTGGTATTTATTACTTTCTTTCATCAAAAGTTCTGCTTCACGCATATTCTTGAATCTATGCACTTGTTTTGTTGAGGTATTTTTAACCAAAATTTCAGCAGAATTTTTAGGCAAAAAAGTCTTTGTGATGCTTGGCTGATTCTGTGCGGCCGCCTTACTGATACTCACTTTTGGCTGATTATCTAGTTCTACAGCACCGTTTGGTGTTGCGATTACCTTGGTAGGTGTTATCGGCTCTTGCTTGGTAGGGATTACCTCTGTAATCTCTGCTATTTCAGCATCATTAGTAGTGCTTTTAAATTCACTTTTATTCTGCATTTTTGCTTGCTGTTCTGCCTTGGTTGGTCTTGCCATGATCTAAAATTTATTTGTATTTAATTTGTACTACAAAAATATTTCATATCCAAATAAAAAATTTATCTTTGTGAAACTTATTGCTACAATATGAGTATAAACAAATCAGATAAAATATTTGAACGCTCCACAAATGAACAAAACAAAGACGATAATCCATACAAGGTAATACTCCAAATACGCAGGTCAAACCACCACGAATCAGATACTATCGTTGCTCGTGTACGTGAACTTTGCGTGGGTAATAAAAAAAGCGGTCATGTTGCTTTGTCTTTGATAAAAACAGCTTTAGAAAGTCCGATTGAAAAACTGCAAGGAGTACCAAAGAAAAGTGATATGATGATTTTTAAAGCAAACAACAGATGGAACTTAGGTAAATATGAAGACCCTATGTATATCGCTTATATGCCTACGTACATGATGTTTCACATAAATACAGTAAGCGAAGTTTATAGGCTAAAAAACTAGATTACAATAGGTATTACTTCGTGGTTACACCCAAAACCTCCACACTCTGAACATATATTCTTTACAGTTGTATTTGGTTTAAGCCCAGGCTGATACTTTTCCATTTTCAAAAGCTCCCTTAGCACCTCCTCTGAAACCTTGCCTCCTAATACTCGTACTATATAATCACACAATGAGCGGCTAGTCAATAATAAACCACCAATCCATTGGAAACCGTTTGTCTTGTTTACTAATTTTATTAGTTGATTATTCGCTCTTGCTGGAGCGTAACTACTATCACGTACTATTTGAGTGGCATACCCCTCTAAATCTACATCCTGTACAGCCGTTTTATTTTGTTGCAGCGACGCACCTTTTACGACTTGGTTTTGGATTAACTCAACTGCCTGATCTTTGAACCGCTCCGCTATCCTGCCTTCTGATAGTATCTCAGCCACTTGTTCAGCGTGCCATTTTGCATAATCTTTTTTGATTGGCACTTTATATCCCAGCTGTTTGTACATCCTAATCTGACTTTCGCTATTATCAATTATTTTATCCGAAATGGTCGAGATTGATGATGAGTAGTTATTATTCGAAATAGCCTTGTCGATCGAAGTTGTAAGGCTTTCAATTTTATCAAAAATGTTTTGTGTTGTGATTAGATTGTTGTTTTCATTATACTCTAATTCACGTAGGAACTGCAGTATCTCAATCTGAATATCCTTACTGATACGAGCCATCTTGCCGCCGTATCGCTCGAATAATACCTCTAATTGGTTTAAGAATTTCTCTCTATCGGAAATTGCAGACATTATATTTTACTTGCCACCTCTGTAGGCGTGGTACTTGTAATATCTATGTCGGGATTGTTTTTAAAGTATCTATCTACTTCTATAATTGAATTAATACTCTTTTGTACCTGCTCTTTTGTTACAATTCCGACTGCCATAAGCGACTGCAGCTCAGTCATGTTGTAGATATGTAATGGATCGTATTCCATTAATACATCAGCCTTAAATAGCAGATAAGGATCACTTGAATAAATCTTTTTGTAATACGCTTTTTTTGCTTCAAACCGAGCGAACATATCCGCATCCCTCACGTTGTGTTTTTGGTACACATCGAATAAATCACTTTCGCTCATTAAACCGTACTGGGTAGGTAGCGTATAAGTGAAATTTGCGCTATCTGGTATTTCTATCGTAACCTTGCCTTTAATAGTAACTGGAGGGAACGTAGCGGCGTAATACCAATAGACTAGCTTTGAGTGAATCGATAGAATACCATTCGTAATATCGGAATACCTCATGTACTTCATCTCGTAATCTAGCTTTATAGCCTCGCCACTTTTTACACCCTCACTTTGGTTCAAGAATAAAACCTTACGGCATTTGTCATATAGATCCTTTACTCGGTCGCTCGATGCTTTTATGAACTCAACTGGTGCATTGATGTATTTTGCAACGTCATACATAGTAGTATCTCGACCCTCTGGGGCTGACATGATGTACGTTTCGCCTAGGTTATAACCTATCTTACCCTTACCACTACAAGTCTTACATTGAGTATCCTTATACCCTGTATTTTCGCATTGAGTACAATTGCCTTTGTTTCCACACCCGCACGCCACCTTTTCGGTGCGTGACCCTAAACACTTACTACAAGTAGGCGCAACCATCTGCAAAATAGGGTACACCGTTTTACTGGTTACTTCATCATCACTCATGTTTCTGAGAAGCAAGTCCGCTATATTTACAAATGATGAAAAGTAGCTTTCATAATATCCTAGGTCGTTCCAATACCCGCCACTTATGTAACACATAAAATCATCTGTATTGTGTTTCCATTGTACTATTTCCTTGCCTTTTTGGTCTAGTATTATTTGGCTGTCCTTGGTGAAAATATACTGATACTCGCCGCCGTTGTCAATATGAATAAATGAATCGCTTACCCATTTTACGTCCTTTGACTTGAATTGTTTTATTGCAAATTTGTGAGTACCACCATTAGCGTACTCATCGGGGTTAATCATACAAAGTGCATTGTATCCATTAGGATTGACAATGCAAGTCATAATAAACTTGTTGCGTAATTCCTCTTTTATTGCATCGGTTTCAAAACCATTTATTGAAATGGTAAAATTATTCGACTGTAATGCGCTGCCGACATACTGCGCTACTCCTTCAATCAATAAATCCTTTGTGATTGTCGGGAGCGATGCGATACGAAACTGATACAATTCTTTCAGCTCGTTAGGGTGTCGGTTTATTATCTTTCTTTTGAAACGCTCCTCGTAGTCCTTATCAAACAAAGGGCTTTGGTAGCGTTTGCCCATCACTTCACAAGGCGGCTCAATACCTAGTGCGTGGATGCCAATAGCAATATCCGCAGAGCGAGAGAATTTTATTTTCTGCTCAATAGCAAAGGGGACTTGTGGAATCCCCTTTGAAATCATTTGTATATACTGCGCCGCATCCATTTACTATGCGAAAGCGTTAGCCACATTCACATTTGCGCCCGTACAAGTCGCAACTACATTCGTGATGACTGGCTTACTTAAATCTTCTTTTGGGTCGAAATTGAATTTGATAGATACTTTGTAAATATCCAAGCACTTACCCGCCAATGTTTCTTTGTCCTTGTCAGCTACTACTGTAACAACTGAGCTGTAATTGTACGTGTATGCCGCTGTTGGGTTACAGTTGTAGTCATGCACGATGTAAATATTACCATCGCAAGTACTGTGTGCTATATTCCAAGATGTTTTGTTACACGTTATAGGACGGTAAATATCCTTGTCGTGGTATGGGGTTGCTACACCTGCCGCTGTGGTTGTGTATGTATTGTAATCCGTGTACGTCAAAGTACGAGATACGGTCTGTGGTGATGACGGTTCGCAAGTGAATGTAACATCAGCCGTTTCAGGTTCTCCCCAAACAAGGTCTTTTAGTTTATTGGTCACAATCATATTACCTGTGGTAAGTGCCGAACTAAGAGCTGCACACCAAGCTGTAGCCGTTCCGCTAGCTGGTAGTAGGTAGTTACATTTTATAAAAGCTACCTTACTATCACATTCAGATCGTAGTGTTGGTGCGCATCGTATAGGAGATTGTACTAGTGTTACACCAGTAAAACAAGAAGTTGAGCAAATAGGCATAATGAATTAATTTTATAGGACAAAAATAAGAATGATACAAGTGTTTTCGATAATCATTTTCTACTTATTGCTACAATTACGAACACATAGCAGGATCGTAAGGTTGGTCTATGCCGGGTGGGATCATGGTATCCAATACCGAAGCAGATAGGTTCGTACTTTGAACCGTGAAGTTTACGCCCGTGCCGTCTGTTGGTTTACATACACGTACAAGGGCGTATGCTGGTCTTGCTGTGACTGACGTATATAGTATTGGAGTAGGTATCGTTATAGCCGTACTAGATGGGATATAAATTCTAATTACATCAATATGCGCAAACCCCTGTACGATTTCATACTCATATTTTACGCTCGTAATTCCAACCAAGGATAATTGAGCCTGTAACAAGTCTATTATAAATGGCTGTGCCATGCCGTCGAAAATATTTGTATTCGCCACATTTACTGGTGCTGAGAATAGGAAATCTATCGATCCTGCTGTGATTAAATTGCTAGGTGATAATGTTGGTTGCAAAATGTAAAGCAACTGATGACAACAATCATAGCACGCATCATTACATCCATTATTCAATTCTATTTTGCATTGAGTAAATGCCGTGTCAATTCGCACTTCTCTGGTGTGCGTCATCCCATTAACCGTATCACACAAAGAAACGATAGGCGTTGTGTCTGTTATTATCATTTCACCAAGTCCTAATACTTGAACGTTATTACCTGACAGTACTACCTCCAATTCCTCGCCGACATAATAAGGCACTCTGTCTGTCTGTAAAACAAAATTACGTGTGATATATGTTTTCAATTTATTGCACCCATTGTCGTACTCGCTCTCAATCGTGGACGGCTTGGATACGTACGCACCTTTGATGCAAGTTGTGTTTCGGTAACGCTCGAAGATATAAGGAGATGCGTAGTTTGATACGTGATTAAGCCCAATACTCACAAATGATTTAGGTATTCCGTAGTAAAACCCTGCTAGGTCGTAGCACGTATAAGCACTTTCAAGGCATACGTAATTATCGCATGGGTCTTGGCATTCGTAACACTCAGACGTATATGAACCCGTACCCCCAACAAACTCAAGATAAAATTTACAAATAGTTGAGCAGTACAAATCCATGAATGATGGATTCAACCTCATAACGAAATTTATTAATTTCAACCCGTCGCCACTAGTGTAGTAATAAGCATCCCAATTTACATCAGGACTCGACGGCGAAAATGTAGTTCCATCGCAACGTTTAAACAAAACACTCATTACTGTAGAACCAAACACATCAGGATTATCAACTTCATTAAACTGCAAATAAATAGTGAATTCCTGCGGATTGGCAGGATCGTAAATTATCGGCTGACAGTACTCAGGCTCGTTACTCAGCCTATTTTCGTTATATCGTAAATTATAGTGTTTCATTTATCGTAGTGTTTTAATTTCTATACAATTTCCTTTTATGCTGATGGACTGTATAATCCCTTTCTCGCCGCCGTCGATTATTATTTCATCCATTAGTTTAGATGATTGACCCTCGTAGATACCTAGTTTATTCTTATCCTCGCAACACTCACGAATTTTTATTGTGTGTTCCTGCCCTTTACGGTTTCTGTTCA
>Ga0209174_10001955_pt1 | contig 14115 bp, 11 predicted proteins | sample JI91814BDNA_FD_187505 | JGI IMG/M metagenome (GOLD analysis project Ga0209174, IMG submission 187505) | Wastewater effluent complex algal communities from Wisconsin, to seasonally profile nutrient transformation and Carbon sequestration -... | ecosystem: Engineered > WWTP > Effluent > Algae...
TGCGACTGTGGTGGCGTGAGGGCGGGTCTCTTTGGCACGAAAGGCACTGCGATCGGGGTCAATGCGATCGCAGTGATCGTCGTCATGGCAGCGGGGGCCTGCTCGGGGGACTCGGCTCCGCGAACGCCGACCGACCGGCCCACCGCCAGCCCGCAAGCGACGTCGAAGGAGCCGCTCGCGCGGTCCAGGTGGCGGCCCGGGCAGAGCGCGATGGCCGGCTCGATCCCGGGCACGCTCGTGCTGGACGAGAGCGGCTGCGTCCGGCTGCGGTCGGCTGACCGGCTGGTGTCCGTCCTCTGGCCGGATGGGTGGACCGCGACGCTGGATGGACAGGAGGTCGTGATCACCCAGCCGTCCGGCGAGCACAGCCTGCGCACGGGGGAGCCCGTGGACCTTGGTGGCGGCTTCATCAGCGAGGAAGGCTACGAGGCGCAGCGCTGTGCTTCGGGGGTTCCTTGGCAGGTCGTCGGGGTGGCATTCGAGTAGTCAGCGGGTGCGCTGATTTTCCGGTCGCGGTGTTCGGCGGTGCGGGTCTGCCCGGCGGTGGCGCATCGGGGCTGGGATGATCGGCGGGTGAGCCCGGACATCGAGCCGTCAGACGCCAGAGCTGCCCGTCGCCAGCAGGCGCGCGAGAACGCCGAGTACCACCGTCTCGCTGCCGAGCGGGCAGCGCAGGCCGAGGCGCGTGCCACGGCACCGATGGTGGCGGCCTTCGCCCAGGCGATGCGGGCTGCCGGCATCGAGCCCACCCGCTTGCGGGCGATGCCGTACAGCGGCAAAGGCAACCTGCGCACGGACCTCGACGGGTGGTACGTGCGGCGTGATCGGCGCAACGCCGTGGGGGTGGACGGCCGCTGGTACGTGCTCGTCGCGGCGCCCAGCCTGCGCGGCCGGCTGGTCGGCATCCACGTCGACCCGAGTGACGCTCCGATGCAGGTCGGTGCCGGCGGGCGGGACGGCGACTCGGTCGCGCTGGACGTTCTGCTGCAACTGCGGCTGGATGCCGGGAGCGACTTCCCGTCCTGAGGCTCGCCCAGGCGCGCCGAGCGGCGACCGAGGCACATGTCGCCCGAGTTGGGCTGGAACGCATTGATGCTGTGGAGCCGAGTTCCTCCGGGCCGCGGGGCTCCTGCTGCTGCTCGAGGAGGGTTTCGTCGAGCCGATCACGCCGCCGCCCTGCCTCGACGAGGACCAAGGGTTGGCCTTCGTTGGCCCGACGGCTGAATCGCGCTACGGCCGTCGGAACTTGCGGTGCCCGTGCTCGAGCAGGCCGTGAAGAAGTTGAAGTTCGCCGAGCTGCTGCCGCCCGCACTCGCGAACGCGACGCTGGCCGCCAGGGGTGCGGATCTTCGTGGTGCGATCGCGGCGCTGAACCGGCCTGTCGTGGCAGTGCACGCATGAGATCCCAGCCTCGTCCCGTGAGATACATCCGGCTCGGATGCTCTCCCCGAGATCGCCCGCCGCGGCGTGCGGTCCAACGTCAGAGGTGGCGTGTCACAGATCGAGCTCGAGTCGAGGGCAGGTCGGCCGAGAGACACAGATCATCAGCTGCGTCATTGCAGCGTGCTCCTTCTTGGTCATCACCAAGTCCCGGTGGTCAACCTCCCCCGAGATGATGGCAGTGACACAGGACCCGCAGATGCCTTCCCGACAGTCGTTCTCGACATCGATACCGAGGGCGAGCGCCTTGTCGAGGATGTTGTCCTCGGGGGCCAGGCGCAGGGTGTGGCCGGACCGGGCCAGGACGAGCTCATAGTCGGCGGCGTCGAGCGCGTGCCCGGTGATCGGCGCCAGGCCGTCCCGGCTGAACAGTTCGAAGCGCACGATGTCCTGGTCCGCGCCGTGGACAGCCTCGGCCGCCGCCTGCACGGCCTGCAGCAGGCCGAGCGGCCCGCAAACGTAGACGAGGCCCCCGACGGGCAGGTCCCTCACGATCGACTCGAGGTCGGGCCGGCCCTGCTCGTCCTCGGCCAGGACGGTCAGGCGGTCGCCGAGGATGGCAAGCCTCTGCCGGAACGCCATGGACGTCGCGGTTCGTCCACCGTAGGTCAGGTGGAAGGGCCTGCCCTCCCGGGCGAGGTGTTCGGCCATTGCCATCATCGGGGTGATCCCGATACCTCCGGCAACCAGCGCGTGGAAGGACGCGTCCTCCAGTGCGAAGGTATTCTTCGGACGGGTGACGAGCAGCCGGTCCCCGACCCTCAGCGTGTCGTGGATGAACGCCGATCCGCCGCGCCCGTTTTCCTCGCGTAGCACCGCGACTTGCCAGTGACTGAGATCCGTCGGGTCGCCGCACAGGGAGTACTGACGAGTTGTCCCGTCGGGGACGTAGACGTCGATGTGGTCGCCCGGCCTCCACGCAGGCACCGGGTCGTCGCTCTCGATCCGGGTGAGGTGCAGCGAGAGGACCCCCTGGGCCTCCCACTGCATCCGCGACACCCTTACTTCTCGCTGCTCAGCCATTCGCCGTCACCTCCTTCAACCTCATGAGCTCGCGGGCCTGGTCGAACGTCGCTTGCGGATTGGCGATGTCACACCAAACCGATGGGATGCCCAGCGCCTGCGCAGCCACGACGTTGTGCTGCTGGTCATCGATGAAGACCATGTCGGCATAGGCCACATCGAGGCGCTCGGTAAGGCACCTGGCCCCTTCGGTCGTCCAGGCTGCAAACCGGGTCTCGCTCGCCCTGGGCTGGCACCCTTGAGCAGCACCTGGCGACCGATCTGCCGGGTGGACGACCTCGTCCCGGACCGCCCGCTGGCGTGCGAACCCACCGGGGATGACGGCCGCACCGTGCGGGTGTGTGTTGTCCTGCCGCCGGACGGCAACCCCGTCGTCCTCCACGACCGGTGCCCGCATCGTGACATCCGCCTCTCTGGAGGCGTGGTCCGCGACGGGGAGCTCGTCTGCCCCGGCCACTTCTGGAGGTTCGACGTGCGCACCGGGCACCGCACCGACGCGGTGAGCGGGGGTGTGACCCTCCACGAGAGCCGGATCGTCGACGGCTGCCAGGGCCGCTTTGGCGCCCGGGTGCGCGGACTTGGGCAGCGCGGCGAGGACGTTGCCGAGCTTGTGCCACCAGCAGCGCTGCTCCTTGGTGTCGGGGAACACCTGAGGGTGTCAAGTTGTCTGTGTAAGTGAGGTGGGTCACATGGGGTTAGAGGTAGGTGTTGATGCGGTCGGGGTAGACGAGGGCGAGTTCGCCCAGGGCGGCTTTCCAGCCTTGGATGAGCGAGCCTTCGACGAGCTTGCCGGGGGCCTTTCGGGGGCTGCCCTTGGGCAGGCCGGCTTCTTTGGCGCGTTGCCGGGCGCGCTTGTCCTCGATGGTGCGGATAGCCAACCACAGGAGCTTGATCGCAGCGGCGTCGTTGGGGAAGTGGCCGCGGTTGTTGATGATCTTGCGCAGCTGGTAGTTCAAGCCGCAGGCTCCCGTGCGCACCTGCCAGAGGGTCCGGATCGCAGTGGGCGCCGGCCGCCCTCAGCCGATCCAACGAGCCCTCGGTGAGGTCCGCAAGCCACGGAACCACCGCCGTGAGCTTGTCGTGCTTGGCCTCGATGGCAGCGAGCTCGTCGTCCCACCGCACCTCGGTGCCCTCGGCGATGCCTGACGCGTGCAGCGCTGCGATGCCTCCGGCGGTGGCTCGCAGCCCGTCGAGGAGCGCTGGCGAGGGGTGGGCACTTGAGAAGGACTGGGCGAGCAGGTCCTTCAGGGTCAGGTCGTGCGCCAGGTAGGACTGCACGGAGATGCCCAGCTGCTCGACGTAGCCCAGCGGCTCGGCGATGCGCACGGACGGGCTGGAGCGGAGGGGAGAGGACCACAGTGCTCGAGTGCGTCGTGCATGGCCCGCCCGGCCGCGGGGCGGTGGACCTTCACGATGACCGAGCGCGGCCAGTCAGCGGGGACCTGCGGCACCGAGTACTCGAGGTCGCAACAGACGGTGGCGCGCATGCCCGGCTTGTACGTGGCGACCGTCGCGGTGCATGCGGTGATCTACAGGTCCTCAGTGGCGGTACCGGGCCGCCGCAGGAGCGGCTCGAGCAGTGCCCGTGCCGAATCGTCGTGGATGATGGCCTGCATCCCGGGGAGTGCAGCATCGGTCGACCACGTGCACAGGTGCAGTCGGAGGTCTGGCAGCCAGCACGACCAGCCGTCCTCGGACAGTGCGAGGGAGGGGTCTGCGACCGGTTCGGACGCGCCTTCGGATACGAGGGTGCCGTGGGTGGCGATGGTCGTCGCGCCCAGGTCACCACGGATCTCCAGGAGGTAGGTGGCCGTCCACCCACCCGGTGTGCCGGATTCGAGGTCTGCCTCCGTCGACCGAAGGCGGGTGACGCGGCACCCGAGCAGTTGGCTTGTGCCGGAGCGAAACTCGGGAACGCTTGACCGCAGCGAATCGGCGACGGCCGCAGGGCTGACTGCCCGCTCGAACAAGGTGAGGTCCATGGCGCTCCCCCCGTCCTCGCCGCGCAGCCCACGCCCGGGCTGCGGGGTCCGGGGCGGCTCACGAGAGTCTGCTGACGAATCCGTTGTATCAGGAGCGGGATCGGACCCTCCTCGTTCATGGGTGAGCCACTCGGAGTTCACCGGCTGTTTCTAATCGCGGGACATTCACTCCCAGCGCTGGAAGTATGTGGTCTACGTCATATGCTCCGCCACGTCACACGGGGAACTCAGATGAAGCACGTGCTGCTCACCGGCGGAGCCGGATTCATTGGAAGCCATGTTGCCGAGCTGCTCGTCAGCGATGGCTGGCAGGTTCGGGTGATCGATGCCCTCACGGAGAACTACGACCCGGCTGTCAAGTGTCGAAACATCTCCGGCCTACGAGGGAATCCGTCGTTCACCTTCGTCCACGACGACCTCACCACGGCGGACCTCGACCCGCTGGTCGCGGGGGTCGACGCGGTGATCCACCTCGCTGCCGAGCCAGGAGTCAGCAAGTCGTGGGGCGAGGCCTTCGCGTCGTACGTGGAGCGCAACGTCCTGGCGACCCAGCGCCTGCTCGAGGCGGTCGCCAGGGCGCCACAGTGCCCGCGGTTCGTGTACGCCTCGAGCTCCTCGGTCTACGCGCCCACCTCCGAGCAGATGAGCGAGTCAGCCCGGCTCGCTCCGCTCAGTCCCTACGGAGTCAGCAAGCTGGCGGGTGAGTGCCTGGTCGGGGCCTACGCCCACGAGCGCGGGCTGTCGACCGTCTCGCTGCGTTTCTTCTCGGTCTACGGGCCGAGGCAGCGTCCCGACATGGCGATCCACCGTTTCACCGAGGCGCTCCTGGACGGTCGGGAGGTGACCCTGTTCGGCGACAGCGTCCAGCTGCGTGACTTCACCTACGTCGGGGACGTCGCTCGGGCCGTGGTGTCGGCTGTGACGGCGCAGGTCCCCTCGGGCACGATCCTCAACGTCGCGATGGGCTCGCCCGTCCCGGTCCCGGACGTCCTGCGCCTCATCGAGGGCGAGGTGCGAGGCGAGGCGGAGGTGTCCCGCCGGCCGCACCGTGCCGGCGACACCGGGAGCACGCACGGTGACAGCAGAGCGGCGGCCGCCGGACTCGGGTGGCGGCCGACGACGGACCTCCAGCTCGGGCTGAAGCACCAGGTGGCCTGGCACCGAGGTCTGCGCGACCCGTCTCCCGCCGGGGCTGGCGTCCCGGACGTCGAACCAGCGTTGCAACAGGGGTGGTCCGGGTGAAGCGTCGACACGAACCAAGGATCCTGATCTACTCGCAGGACGGGTTGGGGCTGGGGCACATGCGGCGCACGTCGCTGCTCGCTGCGGAGTTCCTTCGGCAGGTCCCGGGTGCCAGTGCGCTGACCCTGTCGGACTCGCCGCTCGGCCAGTTCTTCGCGACCTCCCCCGGCCATGACTTCCTCAAGCTCCCGAGCATCCGCAAGGCCGGGCCTGGCGAGTGGGAGGCGGTCTCACTGTCCTCCTCCTTCCCGGACGTGCTCGACCTGCGCAGCCGGATCATCGTGAGCGCCATCCGCGGCTTCGAGCCGGACGTCGTCCTCGTCGACCACATGCCGCACGGCGCCATGGGCGAGCTCGTCCCTGCCCTTCGCAAGGTGCGCACGGATCGGATGCGGGTCGTGCTCGGGCTGAGGGACATCCTCGACGCGCCCGAGATCGTCCGGCGCCGCTGGACCGCGGAGGGGGCCTACGAGGCGCTCGAGGAGTTCTACGACGAGGTCCTCGTCTACGGCTCGCGCGACGTGCTGGACGTGTCGGAGGAGTACGCCTGGCCCAAGAGCCTCGCGTTGCGCCCGACCTACTGCGGGTACGTGTGCGAGGAGCCGCACCGCCGCGCGCGCAGGCTCAACGCGGTCCCGGTCGAGGCGCCTCCGGCGCGGCCGACGGTCCTCGTCGTCGCCGGCGGCGGTGGGGACGCCCACCGGATGCTGAGCAGCGTCCTGGACGCTGCCGACAGTGTCCACGCGGCGACCAGCGCCGAGTTCCTGGTCGTGACCGGCCCCTTCATGCCGGCCGCGGACGTGCAGGCGCTGCAGCGACAGGCCGCCCGCCTGCCCATGGTCGAGGTGCGGCGCAGGATCCGTGGCCGTGGCCGCATGGCGCGTGCCGACCTGGTCGTGGCGATGGCCGGGTACAACACGACCGTCGAGCTGCTCAACGCCGGAACTCCGACCCTGCTGATCCCCCGCAGCGGTCCGAGCGCCGAGCAGCGCACGCGGGCCCGCCTGTTCGCCGATCGGGACTGGGTGCGGTGGCTGGATCCCGACCACCTCGAGCCCGACGTGGTGGCCGGTGCCATCGTGAATGCCCTCAGGAACCCGCTCGCACCGTCGGAGAGCCCGAACCTCCGGGGGCGCGCGACCGCCGTCTCGCACCTCACCCGCCACCTGGGGGTCATTCCCGACGCGGATCTCGAGTCGGTTGCGACGTGACCGGGGCACCAGTTCTTGCCCCGCTCGCGGCGACGCGATCGCGTGGGGGTCCCGGCCTGCCCGCTCCGACGGCGGGCGACGTGTGGAGGCGGCTCCGCACCGCGGATGACGTGCTGCGCTTCCTCACTGACGACGTGCCCGAGCTGGTGGCCGCTGCCCTCGAACAGGACCTCCCGGGGGGGAGCACGGCACTCCGGGCCCACGTCACCCGGGCCAAGCTGAAGCCCGGGCGCAAGCTGACGGTCTCCGTCGACGTGACGGGCGACGGCATCCCGTGCCTGCCCGTGGCCGTGACCTGGGACGCGACGTCGGTGATGAGCGTGCTCGTCGCGCCCGTCGACCCAGCCTTCCCACAGCTGCCGGACGTCCATGACCCGGTGCGGCTGTCCGCCCTGGTCGCCGAAGCGGGCGCCGGCGAGCTCGGCACGGACTGCACCGTCACTGCCCTGCGGTACCGCCCCGGCCAGCGCCACGTGGTGCTCGTCGAGAGCGCTGACGGGACGGTCCGGCTGTACGCCAAGTGCTACCGGGACGACACGGGACGTCGTGCCGTGGCGGCGAGCGAGACGGTTGCCGCGGCCCTGGAGGCCTGGGGCGGACCTGCCCGGGCGGTCTGCGCGGCCGGGTACGTCGAGTCGCACCGGCTGGTCCTCTGGTCCGGCCACGACGGGGCGGTCCTCTCCGAACGCGTCGTCGGGTCCACGGCCGAGGGCGTGTCGCTGGCCGCCCTCGCGGGCCGGGCGCTGCGCGCGGTCCACGACCTGGGTGTTCCCCTTCCGGACCGCGGCCGAGAGGGGTTCACCGACGTGGCCGCCGAGGCGGCGGCGACCCGGCGCGCGGTGGACCACGTCGTGGCGCTCGCGCCGCCCGTCGGCGCGAGGGCGGTGGCCCTGCTCGACCGCGCCCTCGCCGAGCTGCTCACGATCCCCGAGGAGTCTGGCCACCTGCTCCACGGCGACTTCAAGTGCGACAACATCCTGGTGCACGACGACGAGCTGCGACTTCTCGACGTCGACCGGGTCACGACCGGGGACCCCGCCCTGGACCTGGGCAAGTTCACCGCCGACCTCAGGTGGTGGACCCGCTCCGGCGGGGTCGATGCCGGGCCCCTCGTGTCGGCCTTCCTCGAGGGGTACGGCCCCTGCCCTCGCGCCAGGAGACGTCGTGCCGACCTCTACGACGTGATGTTCCAGCTGCGCTCGGTGGGCCGGCGGATCCCCCTCCAGGAGGCGGGCTGGGCCGAGACGGTCGAGACCTGCGTGACCGCGGCCGAGCTCTGCCACGGTAACGCCGCATGACCACGAACTGGCCGGCTGCTCCGTCCGGCACCAACTGGCCCGACCTCGACCGCCTGGTCGGGCTCGTCCAGCCGGTCCTCGAGTCCGAGTGCCGGCCCCGGGGCGTGCACCAGGTCCGCTGGGACCCCCTGCAGCGCACGAGGGTCGCCTATGAGGACGGCAACGGCTCGGTGGCCGTCGTCGAGGCCACGCCGGACACCGTGGTTCGCAGTCTGCTCACCGACGACGTGGCCCTGCCCGGGGTCGAGGAGGTGCTCGACCCGCAGCGGCTCGCACGCCGCCTCGAGCCACTGCTCGGCAGGCAGCTGCGTGACTGCGTGACGGCCACCGTGAGCTACCGGCCGGGCTCACGATGCGTGGTCCGCTGCGACGTCACGGACGAGTCGGGTCGCCGGAGCATCTTCATCAAGCTGCTGTCCGGTGGTGCACAGGCCTACGCCGAGAGCCACCACACGTTGGCGGCCACGGACGCGGGGCACTCCCTGGTGCCCTCCCTTCTCGGCCACTGGCCGGACCTGGCCGCCGTCGTCACGGCCGCCGAGCGAGGGCCCACCGCCTCGGCCCTGCTCGGCGACCCGTCGACGCCTGCCGAGGACCGCGTGCGGCTCGCGACGAGCATCGGCGGCCTGCTGGCCCGCATCCACCGGGCCACGCCGGGTCCCCACGCCGTCGGCACCGTGCACACGGCAACCGACGAGCTCGCCGACCTGGCCCGCTACCTCCCGGCCGCCCGGCACGCGGACGCCACCGTGGCACTGTCGTTGGGGTGGGCCCTGGACCACCTGGGGTCGGCGGCCCCCGACGGTGGTCGGCCGGTGTTCAGCCACGGGTCGTTCCGCCCCGGCCAGGTGATCGTCAACGACGGCGGGATGACCGTGCTGGACCTCGACGGGGCCGGGTTGTCCGACCCCGAGCGCGACCTCGGGAACGCGATGGCCTACCTCGACTGGCAGCACCTGCGCCGCGGTGGGGCTGCGGAGCCGATCCTGTCGGGCGCCGTGCAGCGAGGCTATGCCGCGGCCGGTGGTGACGCCGACCACGACCGCCTCGACTGGTGGCACGCCGCAGCACTGCTGAAGATCGGTGGCCGGCGCTACCGGAGCCTGGACACCGCACACTGGGCGGCCGTGCCGTCCCTCATCGGCGCGGCATCCGCACTCCTCGAGCGTCGGGGGACCCGGCGGGTCGAGTCCGGTGGCTACCTCCGCAGGGACCGCCTGCCCGACCTGACCGACGCGGCGCGGATGTCGTCGCTGCTCCAGGACCAGCTGAGCGGCGACGGCCGGGGCACTGCACGGATCACCGCGGTGCAGACCCTGCGCGTCGCCGCCGGTCGGCGGGTGGTCATGCGCTACACCGTGGCCGGCACCTCCGAGGAACCCGTCGAGATCATCGCCAAGGCGTTCGTCGAGCCGGAGCGCGCCGGGATCACGCACGAGAACCTTGTCCTCTTCGACGCGCTGCGAGACCCTGCCGTGCCGTGTGGGACGCAGGTGCCGATGGGCGTCAACCAGGGCCTCGGCATCGTGGTGTACCGGTCGGCCGGCGGGCAGCCGATGACCGAGCTCACCGGCACCTCGGCAGCCCAGGCCGGCGAAGCGGCGAGGCACCTCGGCACGTGGTTGCGCACCGTCCACGCCACCGCGTCGGGGGCCCGGCGCCGCCTCGACGTGGCGCACGAGGCGGCCAACGCGGCCCTCTGGGCCGATCAGCTCGGCCGGGTCGACGACCGCCTGCGCGTACCCGCCCGAGAGCTGGCCCGCCGCCTGACGGCGTGCTCGGCCGACCTGCCGCAGGTCATTGACTCGCTGATCCACAAAGACCTGCACCTGGCGCACGTCCTGGTCCAGGACGGCTCGCCCAGCACGGTGATCGACCTCGACGAGGCTCGGATGGGCGATCCCGCGTTCGACGTGGCGCACCTGTGTGCGTACGCGGACGAGGTGCCGGAGGTCGCGGTCCAGCTGGCGATGCCCTTCCTCGAGGCCTACGGCCCGGTGGCGGGACCGGATGCCGGGAGTCGGCTCGCGTTCTTCCGCGCCTACACCCTGCTCAAGATCACCCGACAGGCGGTGCGCGGTCAGGCCGGCGAGGACGTCGTGCAGGCGGGCGTGGCGCGACTGGATCGAGGAGTGGCATGCCTACCCGGGTGATGTACCTGACGCGGAGCTGGCCGCGACTGTCCCAGACCTTCATCGTCAACGAGATCCTGGCGCTCGAGCGGCGCGGGGTCGACCTCGAGGTCTACGCGATGTCGCCGTCGGGAGAGGACGTCCGCCAGCCCCAGGTCGACCGGGTGAGCAGCCCGGTCGGGTACACGACGACGTCCGCGGACCCGCTCGACCACGCACTCGTCGCAGCGCAGGAGCCGCAGCGCTACGACGACGCCGCAGGGTTCGCGCAAGCACACCCGGAGCTCGCCACCGGCTATGCGAACGCCAGCACCCTCGAGTGCTTCGAACACGCCGTTCAGCTCGCCGCACGCCGCCAGCGGCTCGCGGCCGACGGCATCCGCATCGGGCACCTGCACGCACACTTCGCGCACGACCCCGCCCTCGTCGCGCTCCTGTTCCAGCAGCTCACCGGGGTGACCTACAGCCTCACCGCGCACGCGCGGGACCTCTACCAGATCCCCCCGCACAACCTGCGCGTCCGGGTTGCGGGAGCGTCCAGCGTGCTCACCTGCTGCCGCGCCAACGTCGAGTACCTGACCGAGCACCTGGAGCCGGCCGAAGCCGCCAAGGTGCGGGTCATCCACCACGGCATCGACCTGGAGCAGTTCACGCCTGGTCGTGGGGCGACAGGTGACGGCGTGGTCCGGGTCGTCTCGGTGGGTCGGCTCGTGGAGAAGAAGGGCTTCCCCGACCTGATGCAGGCCTGTGCCGCCCTCGGGGGGGACCGGCCATTCCGCCTCACGGTCTACGGTGACGGACCGATGCGTGAGGCTCTCGAAGCCGAGCGCGACGCGCTGGGCCTGGTCGAGGTGGTCGAGTTCGCGGGCGAGCACGACAGCACCGTCATCGTCAAGGCGATGCAGCAGGCCGACGTGTTCGCCATGACCCCCTTCGTCACGGCGGACGGCGACCGCGACGGGGTGCCGAACGTGGTCGTCGAGGCACTCGCAGCCGGGCTTCCGGTCGTCTCCACCGACGTCGGTGGTGTCGGTGAGGCCGTGACCCACGGTCACAACGGACTGCTGTCCCAGCCTCGTGACGTGCCCGCGATCACGGCGAACCTCGAGGCGTTGCTGCGCGACCCGCAGCTGCGACACGCGATGGGCGTGCGGGCGCGGGCGACGGTGGAGGCCGGCTTCGACGTGGACCGGGCTGCCGAGCAGCTGGTCGGCGTCTTCGGCCACGCCGGGAGGTCGTCATGACCGGTGTCGCCGCCGTGGCCACCGGCAGCCAGCGAGAGCACTACGAGGCCCTCCTCGGTGCCCTGGACCCCGACCGCATGCAGCCGTTGCTCGCCGCCGAGTTCGGCGATGTCGCCGACCAGCCCTGTGTCGTCCTCGACGCCAAGTACGAGCCCGGGCGGCCGGCCACCGTTCTCTACGGCCTCGGGCCCCGCCTGGTGCATGCCACCGTGCCTCCTCCCGGGTGGGACGCTGACGGCGCACACCTGCCGAACGGGGTCACGGTCAACGCGTACCCCGCGGATCCGGGCCTTCCGTCACTGCCCTCCGTGCTCGATCCCCGCGTGTTCGGGCCGGCGCTGGCCAGCGCCCTCGGCACCACCGACCCGGGCTCGGATGCCGGGGCCGCCGACGTGGACCTGCAGCTGCTTCGCTATCGACCGGGTCGGCGCGCGACCTTCCTGGTCACGGTGTCGGGGGCGCGCTCCCCGAGCACGTACGTGGCGAAGGTCTACCACGACGGCGCCAAGGCCGCCGCCGTCGCCGCGGAAGGGCGGGCGCTGGCCGCCGGGCCCTCGCAGGCGCCGTTGGTCCTGGCCCCCGTCGTGGCACACCTGCCGGACCTGGCGGTCGTCGTCCAGGGTTTCCTGGACGGGCACGTCCTCGAGGTGCGCCTCGCGGACGACGGCCCGACGGGACGGGACGAGACGGGGCTGGTTCGCGCGGCGGAGGCCCTCGCCGTCCTGCACGGGCGCAGCGTCCCCGACGGCAGACCCCGACCGGTGGACCGCGAGCTGCACCGCTTCGTCGGGCGCGCCAGCGCGATCAGGTCCGTCGACCCCCACACCGGCCAGGTCCTGCTCGAGGCCGCGAACCGGCTCCTCGGGCTGCACACCGACCCCGGCCCGCTGTCGCTCGTGCACGGGGACTGCAAGCCGAGCCAGTTCCTCGTGACCCACGGCGGGGTCGGCATCCTCGACCTCGACCACTGCGGCATTGCCGATCCTGCGTACGACGTGGGCAACTTCGTCGCCTCGCTGCGCCAGCACGGCATCCGCACGAACCCGGCGGGGGCGCGCGCCGCCGAGGGCCTGGCCACCACGTTCGTCGCGGCGTACACGGATCGGGCTCGCCCGGTGGTGGAAGAGGCGTTCCTGGCGCGAGTGGACTTCTACGTCGGCGTGGCGCTGGTGCGCAAGGCCCTTCGCGCCTTCGCGCGAGACCCGCTATCCGAGGAACCGCTGCGCTATGTGGAGGAAGCACACCGTGGACTCGACGCACGATGGGGGAGCGAGCAGGCCGATGGTTGACACGATGCGGGAACCCGGCCTCCACCGGGTGCGCAGCCACGAGGCGCAGCCGCCGCGCAAGCGGTCGGACACCGTGCGGGCGTTCGCGCTGATCCGCAGGTACCACGGTGGCAACGCGCCCTTCGTCCTGGGCTTCCTCATGCTCGGTTTCGAAGCACTGACGGCGATCCTCGAGCCGTTCCCGATCGCCTATGCGGTCGACTACGCGACCGGGGAGAGGTCGAGCCTGCGCGATATCGGGATGCCGGCGTTGATGGCCAACGAACGGGTTGAGACCGTGCTGGTCCTCGGTCTGGCCATCATCCTCGTCGCAGCCATCAACAAGGGTGCGGACTCGCTGTCCGAGGTGTTCCTTGCGCGCGGTGGGCGCGCGCTCGGCTACAACATCCGGGTCACGATGTACGACCGGCTGCAGAAGCTGCCGATGGCCTTCCATGACAAGCGTCGCACCGGGGACGTGCTGACGCGCGTCACGGGAGACGTCCTCGTCGTCGAGGAGTTCGTCGTCGCGTCGATGAGCAACATCGTCGCCAGCGCGCTGCTGCTCGTGGGGTCCTTCGCCGTGCTCCTCACCCAGTCGTTGGAGGTCGCCCTCATCGCGCTGGTCGTCGTGCCCATCCTGGCGCTCGTCGCGAACTACTTCTCCGTGCGGCTCAAGAGGGTGTCGAAGGAGCAGCGGTCCAAGGAGGGTGACCTCGCCTCGACCGCCCAGGAGATGCTCTCGTCGATCCGCCTCGTGCAGAGCTACGGACGCGGCCACGTCGACCTCGCGAACTTCTCGCGACAGAGCGAACAGAGCATGCGGGCGTCCCTGAAGATCGCCACGATCCAGGCCCAGTTCAGCTTCGTCATCGCCGTCCTCGAAGGCCTGACGATCGCGGCCGTGCTGTGGCTCAGCTTCTGGCTGGTCGATCGGGGCTCGATCTCGCCGGGCACCCTGGTGCTCTTCGTCCTGCTCATCCAGAACATGTTCAAGCCCTCACGCAAGATCGTGAGCGAGTGGTACAAGGTCGGAAAGCTCATCGCCAGCACCGACCGAATCGAAGAGCTGCTCGATCGTCAGCCGACCGTCCAGGACACCCTGTTGTCGAGGAAGGCCCCTGCTCTCGAGGGCCGACTGCGCTTCGACCACGTGACCTTCAGCTATCACCTGGAGCACGAGGACCCCGCGAGCTCGCGGGCGCGCACCGTGCTCCACGACATCAGTTTCGATGCGGCACCCGGCGAAGTGGTCGCCCTCATCGGTCCCAGCGG
>Ga0209174_10001963_pt1 | contig 14055 bp, 9 predicted proteins | sample JI91814BDNA_FD_187505 | JGI IMG/M metagenome (GOLD analysis project Ga0209174, IMG submission 187505) | Wastewater effluent complex algal communities from Wisconsin, to seasonally profile nutrient transformation and Carbon sequestration -... | ecosystem: Engineered > WWTP > Effluent > Algae...
GCCAATCACCATTGCAGCGGAATTGGCGTTTCAGCAACAGCTAATCACCCGGCCTATATTGCACAAAATATGGATTTGGAAAATTATATGCATGGTTATCAGGTTTTGTTGCATCATGAAGCTACTGATCAGGAACCAGAACAATATATTCTTAGTTGCGCCGGTTTAATAGCCATCAATGGAATAAACGAAAATGGAATAGGGCTTTGTGTGAACACTTTGATGGATTTACAGGCATCTTCAGCTGGTTTACCGGTTGCTTTCGTAGTCCGAGGCATCCTGGGTAAACAGAATGGTAAAGATGCACTGGACTTTCTGCAATCAGTTAAACATGCGTCCGGCCAAAACTATATACTGGGTATAAAAGACAGTGTTTATGATTTTGAAGCATCAAGCAACCAGGTAGTCCGCTTTTTGCCAAAAGCCGGGGAGAGCAATATCGTATATCATACTAATCATGCATTGGCCAATCATGATGTAAAAGACTGGTACAAAAAATACCATCAGCAGGTTTTAGCTGACAGCACCAAAAACGGAGATAGCGAAGTACGCTTTGCTTCATTGAATCAAAGATTGAATAAACAGGCTTCAGACATATCAACTGATATCATAAAGACAACGCTTCGTTCAAAAGACAATCTAAAGAATCCTGTTTGCAGGGTATATGAAGAAAACGGAGCTGGCTTTACTTTCAGTTCTGTAATTTATACGCTAGGCGGAAAACTTTCAGTGCAAATAACATATGGCTCACCTGATCAATCAGAGTATAAAGAATACTTTTTTAAGCAAGCGAAATAAACCCATTCAGGAAAAACTACATACAATATTGGCATTGTTTACAAACCGGTTGAGAACCCGGCTACTCAGCAATTTTACTCTTCATACCCCCTAAACCACAATCATGCGCCTATCCCTCTTTTTTTTGTTTGTCAATCTTTTCACATTCACACATGGACAAATTCCTGATTCCCTTTCAAAAAAGGTAGATGCCATCTTTGCTGAATACGACAAAACGAATTCGCCAGGTTGTGCTTTAGCCATATTGAAAGATGGGAAAATTATTTACAAACGGGGGTATGGAATGTCCAATATGGAGTATAATATTGCCATTAGTCCATCTTCAATATTTCATATTGCCTCCATTTCGAAACAATTTACAGCGGCAGCGATAGTCCGTTTATCGCTGGAAGGAAAATTGTCATTGGATGATGATATCAGAAAATATATACCCGAAGTGCCCGATTTTGGTCACAAGATTACCTTCAGCAATCTCATACATCATACCAGTGGTATCAGAGATCAATGGGCTTTGCAAAGGTTAGCAGGGTGGCGTGCTGACGATTTGATTACCGAAAAAGATATTCTGGATATGCTAGCCAGGCAAAAAGCGTTGAATTTTCTGCCGGGAGAGGAATATTTATACTGCAATACTGGTTTTACACTGGCAGCCGTTGCTGTGAAAAGAATTACAGGGGTCTCCCTCCGGGATTATGCTGACTCCGTATTTTTCAAACCGCTTGGAATGACAAATACACATTTTCATAGCGACCATGCCGAAATAACTCCCAACCGGACTTCTGCATATAGTAAAGACCCCAATGGAGTATGGAAAATAAGTATCCCCGTTTTCGACAATTACGGTGCCACCAGTCTGTTCACTACTGTGGAAGACCTGGCTAAATGGGATGAAAATTTTTATACTAAAAAAGCAGGGGGAGACGCATTTATCAATTTAATGCAAGCCACTGGTGCACTAAATAACAAAACTGCACAAACTTATGCAGCAGGACTAATTGTGAGTACCTACAAAGGATATAAAACAGTCGCACATAGTGGGGCAGATGCAGGATACAGGAGTAATATGATCAGATTTCCAGATGAACATTTTTCTGTTGTGATACTGGCAAACCTTGCCAGCATAAATACCATCTCACTTTCTTATAAAGTGGCAGATTTGTTTTTAAAAGACAAGCGTATTCAGCAACCAGCATTTAAAGCCGACTATAATATAGTAAAGGGATGGGCAGGAGATTATTTTGATATGAGTACCCAATCTTTACAAAAGTTAACCTACACTAATGAAAAGCTAAGTGCAGGCATTACAGAATTTTTGGCCACAACAAATTCCACATTCACAATACCTAATACAGCTACAACCCTATCGTTTACGGGAGACTCATTAAATGCTCAACTTGAGGTATATACAGAGGGTGCAGGACTCAATACTTATAAAAAATTAAGTAAATATTTATTGTCTGTTCCGGAACTGGAAGAATTTAAAGGAGATTTTTATAGTTCAGAATTAGATACAAAATATACTGTGTATATAAAAGACAACATTTTGCAATTAAAAAGACCAAGGTATGACGACATAAAAATCGAACCTTTGTTAAAAGATATTTTCACAGGCAATTTCATCATCCGGTTCCAGCGTAATAAAAAAGATAAAATTGAAGGATTTTTCCTGAGTGCAGGCAGGGTTCGTAATTTGTATTTTGAGAAAGTACTGACTAAATAACATTGTTTCCTTCCCATCCGGGCTCCTTTCTTTGTATTATCCTTTATTCGCTTTGCGTGCTGGAGTAAACCCGCTGGATAAGCCAATGACATTTATTGCCTGTTTACCCCCATTCAGATAATAAACAACCCGCCAAAGCCGTTTCATTTGCTGACCCGGCATTATTAGCTGTATCAACAGCACCAGCCTTTACAATAACCAACAGCAATCATTTCAGGGATACCGTCATTCGAGTATATTCAATAACCGGATTAATTGCCAACCATGCTATTACGCGCATTTATTTACCCTCTTAGCCTATGTGTTTTATCAATTGTCTCCTATTCACAGGATACCATACCACATGTACAGGGAAAAATTACTATTTCCATTCAAAAGGGCACCATTGACTGTGACCTTGTTATTTCCAATATGCCCAGGCTACAGGACTATTATCTCCGGCTGAATGCAGGGATGAATATTCAGTTTATTAAAAATGCAGAGCCGGGGATGCAGCCCCTGAATTACGAAAGGTCTCCTTATGACAGTCTTTCCTCCGGAGAATCACTGGCCTATTATATATCTTCCTGGTCTGCATCCGGAAAGTATCTCCCCCGATCTATCCGGTTTAAATATACGGGTATGTATCCGGTGATCACCGACAGTTCAAGTGCGGTGGACTGGAGGGGCAATATTGCTTTCAACGGTAAAACACTGCGTGCAGATGGCATTCAAAGTGCCTGGTGTCCGATTCTGTATGATATCAAAACAGATACCCGTTATGAAAACGTTACCTATGACCTGGATATCAGCTGTGCAGATTGTCAGGTGATTTATCTTAACGGCAGCGAGCCGGTATCCGGAACCCGGGCCAAACTAAGCACTAAAACAGCACAGGACCTGACCCTGTTTGCTGGTGATTACAAGGCAACCTCTATCAATGGACATTATTTCCTGAATCCGGATGCCAATGAAAAGGAACTGACTGAATTGGAGAAAACCCTCCATTCCTTTCAGGATTACCTGGAAAAGAAATCAGGAATCCCTTATAAAGGCAAGATGGTTTATATACAAACCACCCCGGTGTCCAAAAACAATTCCTGGTTATTTGTCTCTTATCCCAGTATCGTGAAGGTGGGATGGGATGCCGGTATGAAATCCTTTTTAAGTAAAACCGAAGGGCCGGAATTCCTGTTCTATATGACGCATGAAATTGCTCATTACTATTTTGGAAGAGTCCGCAGTTTTAATGCTGAAATCGGGGATATGATTTCTGAGGGTTTTGCTGAATTTCTGGCACTTCAAATGACCAGGCAGCTGATCAGCAAAAATCTTTACGAGGAAAAAATGAAATCCAAGGTCCGTGCCTTACAAAACCTGAATCCGGTACCTGTTGCCGGTATCCGCTCAAAGGCCGACTATAAAGACCGGGAATTGTATGTTTATTATTATGCTCCTCTTATTTTTTCCGCCATCGAAAAAGAGATCGGGGAGGAGAAAATGTGGGCCTGGATCAAATTGCTGTTACAGTCGCCGGTGACATTAACGAATTATGCATTTTTTGAAGAAACATTACAAAAAGCGCTGAATGACAAGAATCAGTTTGATTCCCTCCGTACTAAATACCTGACATCTGAACTCAGTCTCCAGCATGCCATTTCCACATTAAATTTAAAGGAGGACCGTTCCGCTACTCCCACTACAAAAAACGCTGCTGCTAAAACCTATTTCTATTTTATTTTCTCCCGGCCTTTCAGAGATATCGGTTCCACCCAAAACAATATGATCACACATACTGCGATTCAGCAAATCACCTGCAGTCCTGAAGAATTCAGCAAAATCCTCAGGCCATTTGCCATCCGGGTAAAAGAAGCCTGTATCAATGAAACCGGGAGCACCAACGATTTAAACAGTTATGGATCAAAGGAGGAGGCCGAAGCTGCCTTAAAACGCTGGCTGGATCGCTACAACAAAACGGGAAAGATGCAGATAAAAATAATTGATCCCTTGCCGGGGGAAGGGCAAGCAGCGCCAGTGATCAAAGGGTTTTAGTCCCCTTCCCCGTCGAGTCTCCTCCCTCACAAACATAGTACGCAGAAAATTGTCCAGGTCATATAATGAAAGCAAGACGTTTTAATTATATAACTGAGGAGTGTCTCAGCGGCTTAGGTGCAGTACATATTACCCCAGCAGGTCTTTCTCTTTGTTTTTTTAGGTTCTCTTTGCGTAATTGAGGAGGCCTTTTGGAGAAGCAATTATCTTCCATAATATCAGACTCAATATGAACTTTGAACAATCGATTTATCCACTCACTGAATTTTTATCTGAAAATGGCTTTTCAGTCACATACAGAGAACAACATTTTATAAGCTATTCATCAAAATCAACAATTATTACTGTTGCATACGCACATCTTGAATATTTATATTATACTCATGCAGGACTCAAAGAAGGAACTTTAGTGGAATTGATACCAAAAGTAGTAAATGATGTTTTTCAAGATGACAGATTTCTTCGTCAATCGACGCTAACCATTGAGAATTTGATTTCCTTTTTTAAATCATCTGGAAAATCCATCATTACGGGTGATGAGAATATATTTATGAATCTTTCAGACTATACAAAACGTCAATCAGCTGAATTTACCAGACAAATCAATCATTTATTCAATATTGAGCAGGCGGGCAAAGCCTGGAAACTAAAGGACTATGTAAGTTTTATAAAATATATTGATCTTGCTGAAAAGGACATGCTTCCCGAATCTTACTTTAAAAAATATAAGATTGCCGTGGATAAAACAAAACGTTACAAAGATTAACCGCACACAAAAGGGATTGGCAAAAACCATAGCAGTGCAGGTATTTTTTTTATAATTCTGTATCTTAAGGAAATTCTATCGCTTGCTTTTTGCCGGTAACGCTCTAAGATTTTAAAAGTAACTATGTATTGATTGACACTCAGATTCCTGCTATGACAAAAAATATTATTTTAAATATTGACAGGCTTATCCAAACCTCACTCACACAACTAGCTTCTGACAAACATGTTCAACTTTGGCGTGCCAAGGAGCGTGACTGGGTTAATTATTATGCACATCGCTACTTAATCGACAAATGCAATATTAAAGGCCCACTGAAACATGCTGCGCAAATTGGGATTGAAGTCGGTGTCCCGCAACCTAAAAATTACCAAAGGCTAACGGTGTGTAGGGACATAGTGATATGGCCTGATATCGGAAAAACATGCTGGGATATGAACTGGAAACCCCGCCAACACCCACTTGCCATTTTGGAATGGAAAGTTCATCGTCCCGGTCACCGTAACATGAAGGTAAACAAGGAACGTGAGTGGTTGAGAGCATACTGTAAGTGGCAACCAATGGTTGTTGCTTACGCTGTTGAAGTCCATGGGGACAAAACAGGGTGTCCGTTGACATGTACGAGATTCCTGGGAAAAGATGAAAAACAACTCTGGATTGATTTACGTTGTTCATAATTACCTTTTCCGCCGGGTCTCCTCTCTCACAAACATAGTACGCCGAAAATTGTCCATGCCATATAAAGTAGGCAACGCGTTTTAATTAAATAACTGAGGAGGGACTCGGCGGCTTAGCTGTGGTACACCTTATCCCAACGGGTCCCTCTCGTGTTTTCGGCTATTTGCTTTGCGTGTTGGAGGAGACCCGTTGGAGAAGCAAATAAAATCTTAAAATACATTCTTGTTATGCTGAAACTTGTAGCTTAGTACCCAAACCCAGTCTTTAGCAGCTATTAATATACAGCCTTCCGTGATCAAAGCTTTTTCAATTATAATTTTTTTTCTTACGAGTCTACTGGCTTTCGGACAAGGGAAAACCGATGTCCAAAAAAGAGATGCCGACTTTAACAATGCCACAAAAAAATGGTTTTTGGCCTGGGAATTAGTGAGTACCCAGTACTATAAAATTCAAAAAGTCAAAGCCGTTGAATTTGTCTTTTTTGACGATCAATATGTTTATTCCACCTCTGCTGTTACCATTAAAAACGGTAGTCCAGTTAAAGGAAATCATCTAATGAATTTGAAATTTCAGTGGAAAAGGGAATTACATCATGATTCTTTGACGCTGCCTGACAAATCGGTTGTTCCCATTAATTTAATGTCCTTTGCTGCGGAAATTCCGGCTGAGAATAAATCTTTTTTCGTGATGCCATTACCGGGCTTCTGGAAGCAGGCAGGCGTTTCCAGCAAAGAACTGGGTTTGGAAAATCTGATTACAGGCGTTTTTATACACGAGTTTTCTCATTCCCAGCAAATGCAAAATTTTGGAAAAAAAATGACAGCATTTGAAAAAGAAACGAACTATGGAATTGAATTCAGTGATGATATCGTTCAGCATATTTTTTCGAAAGACACTTCCTATTTAAAATACTACAACAAAGAGATAGACATCTGGTATAGCTCAATAAAAAGCAAATCCTTTACTAAAAGGACGGTGCAAGAAGGTTTGTCCTTCATGAAACAGCGGCAGGATCAATATTTCAAAGGGGCATATGAAAATCTGACTGAAATTGACAATTTCTTTCTTACCATGGAAGGGCTTGGACAATATTCTATGTATTTATGGCTGAAAGATCCAAAAGGAGGGAATATCAAAAAAGAGAAGGCAATTGAAGGAGTAAGGCGTGGCGGCAAATGGTGGTCGCAGGATGAAGGCTTTGCATTATTTTTAATACTGGAGAAGTTTAATCAGCCTGCAAACTGGGCTAAGGATATGTTTGGTGACAAGACAGTTAGCGTAATTGCTTTACTGAGCAAACTGCATTAGTGCCCTTCCCCGCCGAGTCTCCTCCATCACAACTATAATACATCAAAAATCAAGCTTACTGCATGCAGTAAGCTTGACGCTTTAATAAAATAACTGCGGAGGGACCCGGCTGAGAAGAATGTAAAAAGGCTATTTCATTAATCTGTTGTCCATACAACATCCTGACGCAAAGTGCCCAAAAAATGTCTGAAATCCCACTTCGATATGATCAGGTTATAAATTTATTTTGAAGCAATTATGAAACAAATATTTATCAATCTGCCTGTAAAAGATGTGAGCGCATCCATGAATTTCTATAGCCAATTAGGGTTTGCGGTCAATCCTTTATTCACATTTGATAATCAAAAATGTATGACATGGGGTGATCAAATTTATTTGATGCTGCAGACATACGAAATGTTCAAATCCGGGAATAAAAAAGACCTTCCTGATGCTAAAAAAAATGCAATTGCGACTTTTACACTTCCGGTAGAAAGCCTTGCCAAGGTTAATGAAATGATTGAAAAGGGCATAAAAGCAGGAGGAACCGAATCAACACCGATGATTGATGAAGGCTTTATGCAAGTGAGAAATATTGAAGATTTAGATGGTCACAACTGGGGTATCATCTACCTGGACATTGATAAATTCAAACAAATGACTAAAAGGTCATAGTCCAAACAAACCGAAGATTATAAAACCCTCCTTCCTTTTTCGCAAACGCTCCTCTATCACAATTATATTTCTTCCCAACGTGTCCCTCTCGTGTTTTCATCTATTTGTTTTGCATGCTAGATGAGACCCGTTGGAGAAGAAAACCTATATTCCAAACGCAAATAGTAGAAAGATTAGCACTCCCAAAAGAGTCAATGTTGCAATACTTTTTAGGAATGAACCTGCACGATACCATCTTTTAAAGATCAGCCTGTATAAAAGAGCTTCTATAATGGAGAATAAAAATAGAACTATAGCAAAATTTCTTGCCCGCAGTAAATAGAGTTCTTTAGTAGTTTCGTCAGGGTCAAATCTTTGCAGCGGTCCATACACCATAAAAACAATACAAACGCAATAAAATATCAAGCTAATACTTTTAAGTACAATATAAATCTTGATTTGGATTTTTGAACTTCGCATAACAAAACAAAATTTACTCCTTGCATCATGGTAAGCAGTCCATCATTGAAACACTAGTCAAACGACCACCAACTATCGTAAATCACTTCAACATCATCTCCACATCCCCCCTCCTCTCCTCCGGTATCACTTTCAGCATTTCCAGTTTCCCATTCTTCCATTCGGCTTCCACCGTTGTATTGTAGGGAGCATGTAATTTAAAATGAACATCTTTATCCTTCGGCCAGGCGGGGAAGAGTAAGATCCTTTTGCCATCAGTTTGCAATAACATTTCCTGAAGGCCGATCATGCCACTGCCGCCCCAGTTATGGTCGGGTACCCAGTCGAAGCCAGGTCCCCAGAAACTGGGGAAACGACGGGGTGCATCAGCCAGTTTCAATTCATTGAGGCGCCAGGCTTCCTCCCGGAGTCCCAGACGGGCAGCCCAGATATTGTCCTGCTTCCATCCTTTGTGACTGCGGAATCGCAATGCATCGGGATCATAGTTCCAGGTATTGAGGGCCGTATCCAATCCGGGTTTACCCACGCCATACATGCCCCAGGGAAAAACAGGATACAGGGCCATGGGCTCTTCGTTATTGATCCTTTCCCAGGTTTTGGCAGGAGCGATGGCGGTATGTCCGTTGATGCTGGAATAGTTCAGTGGGGGAATTCTTTTAATGAATGCATTCAGGTACTGGATGGATTGCAGTAGACTGCTGTCCTTTACCGGATCATTCGGACGTTGCTGCAACTGCTCCAGTAATTCTTTGCTGACGGTTTGCAAAGCGGCAATAGTAGAACTGGCATTGTTCGCCATTTTATAAGTTTCCCCTGCTGAACCCGGATACAAAACCAGGTGACCATTTCCATCCAGCTCTTTGATGCCCCTTTTCCTGGCCAGGTATTTATAGTGTTCATCAAAAAAGCGGAGACAGCTCATGATAAAGGGAACCTTGCTGCTGATATCTTTTCCGGTGTAACGGCTTTCCTGCAACATCATCAGACAAAATTCAAACACGGTATCCCACTCATATTCCAGCCAGGCATTGTATTCCACTCCTTTGTCGAAATCAGCCGGTCTTTTGGAACCATACTCTGCATAATTGGGCAGTCCGTAGTTTTCCATCTGCTCGGTGAAGCAGGCTCCCTCATGGTTCCAGTACACTTTACTTCTTAACTCTGCATTTTTTTGTATCCGCAGGTAAAACTCAAACTGTGACTGTAATAAATCAAAGTCACCGCTCCTGATCATCGGGAAATAGACCAGCCGCTGGTTCTGTGCCGTATGCACTCCCCCACCCCAGTTGCGATAATCGGGACTCAATCCCTTGTTCACCGAATCAGTATAATACGGATCCACGGTAAATAACCCGCCATTGAACTTGGTGGGCCATTCCCCTTTGGCATTGCAGCCCAGCTGGTAACGGAAAAGCTGGTAGTTGCGGGCAATGGACCAGCTGCTGCTGTTGACTTTATTTTTATCGATATAGATAAAGCTGCGGTTCCAGAAATCCTTCCACCACTGAACCGTTTTTGGAAAGGCGGTCTTCTCTTCCTCCAGACTATAAATCATTGCTGCCTTCAGGTACCATAGAGAAGTTGACAGAATAGTTTCCGTATACTGATCCTGGCTATTGCATAAAACCAGTTTTAACTTGTGAGTTGAAGCGGCTTTTTCGCTCCTGAGTTTCCAGGCCATAAAATCCGTTCCTTCATAAACTCCGGAAACAGTGCCTGCCGGTTCAAATCCATATCCCCCGAACACACCGCCAAAGACCCGGTTTTTCAATGGATCGTAGAGTTGTTTTTTAACTTCATTCATTCCCTGATAGGCCACCGTGCTATCAAAGATGGTACGGGGTCCGTTGTTGTGATGAAAGCGGACAGCCCCAGTCCAGAATTCAATACTGTCGCGGCTATACGTTTTATTAGCAGGTGGTGCCCATTTCCAGGAGTTGGAAAAATTTTCTCTTTTTACCAATGGACGCTCTTTGTAGCGCCAGTTTTCATAGCTGGCTTCCACAGTAATTTTTTTGGAAGCGGATATATCAATATGCGCAATAGGATCAAAAGCATTCACCCAGATACGGGCGGTGGCCTTGATTCCATTGTTCTCCCCTGCTACTGTAATATATCCTTCCTGTAAATGCAGTTCCTGTCTGAATACCTTTCCATCAAAAGGATTGGGATTGCATTTCACCCGGATCCTGCCCGCCTTCATCAGGTTATTATCTTCATTGAGGGCACCGCTCTGATTGGCATAGATCAGCAGCTCCCCATTCTCCACCCATACATTCAACCCCATGCTGTGTCCGCCGCAGGGCATGGACTCAGAGGGATTTTTGCTTTGAGTAGTCCATACAATATTATAAGATGACGGTACCTGGGCCAGGATGCTATTGTAGCAAGCCATCAACAACATCAAAAGCAATACTTGTTTCCTCATCGTATTAAAATTTTTACTTCTCCGGTAATACCGGCAGGAAGCAGGGGTTTGTTTTTTAATGAATAGGGCGAATTGTACCAGGTACTTCGGCTGGCGGGATTCAGCTCATCCCCGATCAGGCGGTTGCGCCAGGTATTGCTGACTTCGATTTCAATATTGTTTTCACCCGGTTTCAATGCTTTGGTGATATCCAGCTGGTAAGGCGGCGTCCATAAAGTTCCGCAATTCACGCCATTGATGCGCACAGTGGCAATATCATGAATGGCAGTTATCCGCATTTCCGCAAAAGAAGGTTTGGAAGTTCCGGAAAAATGATACTTAGTCTGATAGATAGCAGTACCAGAAAAAAAACGAATCAGGCTATCAGGATGAGTGGACCAGGAAATCAACTGACTGAAATCTTTTTGTATCAGCGAATTGTTCCCCGTTTTAAAACGTACCACCCATGGATCTGATAAAGTGGAGATACTGACAGGTCTTCCCATCCGGATTTGCAAATCCTTTACCGGTGCTTTTCTGAAAACAACAAAAACAGATTCATGCGCTTCCAGTTTGGTGTAAACAACCATCCTTCCGTTTTCTAATCCCCAGCCCGGGTTACTCACTGTCCCTGTTACAGGATTGAACAACTCAGGCTTTTTAGTGGCTCTGAAAGAAAAAACAAACTGTGCAGCAGTATCAGACTGATTGCTTAGAAAATATAAATCGGTTGTTCCATTTCGCCGATGGGTCCAGGCAATACTGGCCGGACCACTTACTATTTCAAAATCCCGGGCAAGTCCCAGTTCAGCCAGATCTGATTGTACAAAAGGGGCTTTGAAATAAGGAAGGGAGCCTACCGTATTGACCGGATCCGGCATGATGATCTTTACACCAGCCTTTGCCAGTTCCTCCAACTTTAGCAGGATGGCCAGTTCCTTCCTTTCACCCGCAGCACCGAAATTGGTTTCCGGAAAGACCAGTACTTTATAGGAAGCTCCTCCGGGACTAATCGCCCTTCCGTTCTGTACTTTCATCTTCAGCAATACATCGGGATTGAAACAATCATATTTGTAGCCCCTCAATACATCAATATCATTTTCCGGATCGGCCATGTTGGCACTATGTACCACAGCAGCCGGTAACTCCCGTTGAGGTTGCCCCGTGTTTTGCAGTCTTTCCATTTCCGCCTTCACCCTTTTGTCTCCCATCAATCCGGGTAATGTATTCAATAATTTTTCCGGGAGGAGCGACCGCCTGGGCAAGGCCAATCCGGTGAAAACGGCAATATCCACCACCGGCTGACCCATTTGCAATAAAGACTGGCTACGACGCAGGTAGTCGATCCAAACACTGCTTTGTTTGAACCAGGTTTGATCGCGCTGATAAAATAATCCGATGCCATCCAGTGTGATCCCGGGTTTTTTATTCAGCCAGGGATTATGCATAAAAACATGCAGGGCCAGTTTATTGATACCGGATGCAAAAGCACGGTCGCCCAATGATTTGAGATTACCTGGATGCTCTCCCCAGTCGCTGCGCAAAGTGGTGAATGCTTCTGCCTGTACAATATTCTTTCCATAGATATGCGCGCCACTGATGGCATCGAACATATCGTTGGGTTTATCGTGGGTAGGACTATTCAGCCAGAATTCCCCCATGGGCATATCGGCATATTGATATTGCATCAGTCCATCACTCATAAAAGTGGGCGCAATACTTTCTGCACTGAAACGACAACCCTTTGTTTTAGCCAGTTTAGCGAGGGTGGCATAGAACTGATCATTCACGAGTTCGGCGATGGTTTGCCGTACATCGTACAAAACTTTTTCCGATTGCTGAATATCCTGCACAGGAACACCGGTCATCACCAATAAATAAGGCAGCAGATCATATCCTCTTCTCTTTTTAAACTCCGCTGCAAAATTACTGCTCCAGTTCTGGCTACCACATTCCCAGCTGTCGAGATGAAAAACTTTAATGACCTGTCGGGCTAATACAGGATCCGTTTCCGTATAGAATTTTCCAAACCAGTTATTGAATTGCAAAGTAGCTGCAGCAGGACTGAATTTATCACACTCCAAACCCTTTCCTCCACCGCCCGTGGCATTGTTATAGCCTGTGGAAGTATGTCCGACCCGTACAATCACCCAATCGCGATCATCGGGTGCGGTCCAATGCAGTCTTCCTGCCTTATCCAGTTTACTGGTCAGATTGATGATACTTTTTAATGGCACAGCATCTTCCTTACTCACTTCATTGCTTGTGGTAGCCGGTGCCAGTCGCCAGATACTTCCGTTCTTGCCCTGGTAATGACTGATCACCGGTTCATCGCTTATATAAATACCCTGTACCCGCAGGGCTGTCTTCCATTTGGCTGCATCGAGGTCTTCGCTGCCGGGTTCGGTGCCTTCTTTCTGCCAGACAAATCGGATATGTTTGGCTGTGAATTTTTTTATGGCATGGGTATAGGGTTCATCCCAATCCTGCCAGCCATGTCGCGGTGGTTCTAATGTATCTACTGCAGTAAATTGAATGCCATCATCACTTTGCTGAATGATGAAGCGTTGTGACTGGTAGGCATTGTTCTGTTTTTTGATTTCAATCTGCCTGACAGTCACGGGTGCGGGATAACTATATTGTATCCAGGAATTGCTGTCGGCCCGGAAGGTTTCTTTACTATCACGCTGGCAGAGAAAAGAAGCAGGGGCACCGGTGCTGGTCGTCACTTCCGGACGAAAACCGCGGGCAATGATTTCATTAGTATAATTCGCGGGATAGGCATAGACGGCGATATCCTTATAATAATTTTCTTTTGTGGGCGGCTGTGGCAAAATCAGTGGGGCTTTGTCTGCCCTGGTAACAATCACTTTTGACCAGCTGAGTTTTTGCATGCTCATTTCCGGTTTGATCCAGGGACCACCGGCGAGTGCAAATCCATCACTGAAATGAACACCTATTTCAAGTTTCAAACGTTTGGCTTCCTGCAAGGCAAACTTTACCATCTCCCAGAAAGCGGGAGTCAGCTGTCGTACCTGAGGCTGAAAAGGAATTTTTGAATTCGTGTCTTTAATGGGCATCAGGTAGGCCCCACCGATACCCACTTCTTTCATGGCTTCCAGATCAGCGGTGATTCCTTCTTTGGAGATGGCCCCATGTAACCAGTACCAGAACACCCAGGGTTTGGCAGCGGAATTAGGCTGGTAGAATGCTTTTTCGATCGGATCCTTGTAG
>Ga0209174_10001964_pt1 | contig 14051 bp, 18 predicted proteins | sample JI91814BDNA_FD_187505 | JGI IMG/M metagenome (GOLD analysis project Ga0209174, IMG submission 187505) | Wastewater effluent complex algal communities from Wisconsin, to seasonally profile nutrient transformation and Carbon sequestration -... | ecosystem: Engineered > WWTP > Effluent > Algae...
TGCGGCGTTGAGGGCCGCCAGAGTATCGGGGATGGAATTGGGGACGCTCATGGTGTTTCGGGTCCTTCAACAGTGCCGGGGCCGCTCTGATTTGGATCACCGATTGGGCCGTCGATCGGGGCGGGAGGTGTCGTCACCGGCGGCTCTGCCGGTGACGGCGGATCGACAGGCAGCGGGCCGCTTTCATTCGGAGGCCCGATCGGGCCGTCGATCGGCGGCAGTGCGGGTTCGGCCGGGGTCACAGGCGGTGCTCCGACAGGTTGAGATGGCGCCGCTGGCTTGCGGCCGGAAAAGGCGATGGCGATCACGGCAGCGACAGCCGCCGCCAATCCGATCAAGGCGTAGGTCATAGGCCCTCCATTTGACGTTCCATGGCGATCAGCAGAGCCACGCGCTCGACTGTTTCTTGCGCGGCCTGATCCTTGAGCGCGCCGATGTTTTCAGGCGCATCGGCCTGCACGGTGAGGCAGCGCGGCGCCGTCTCGATGGCGTTCTGCCCACGGATTTGCCGGACGGTGCCGTCTGCATTGGCCCACGCGCCAGAGACGCGGAAGATGATGCGCCCGAACTCGCTGGCACCCGCGTCGAAGGCCACGCGCGTGCGGATAAAGCTCTCACCATCCGTCCAGAGCCGATCGCTGGCTGGAAGGCTCCAGCCTTCCGAAACCGGCGCCGGATCAATCTGCGTCCACGTCATGCAGGCCTCACAGGTAATTGCCGTATTCAAGCCGCGCCACGCCTTGCGCCTCATTGGCGGACGCGCCTGGCTCGCCGGTTGCAAGCCACAGGTAATCTGGATTGGCTCGCTTCTGGTTTGCGGCGGTAGACCCAGCCACCTCGGCAGAGAGCGTCGAGTTGCTCATGCGCCAAAAGCAGTCATAGACCGTCGATGCCGTCAGGCCCGTGATCGTTCCGCCCGTGACGGAGATGCTGCCGCCGGGCGCATAGACCGTGTGCGAAACAATCGTGATCTGCGTCGTCGGAATGGTCGTGCCGATGACGTCAGAAACGCTCCGCGTGATGCCGTAAGGCCCGGTCGCGTTCGCGGGAAGCCCGCGATAGTCGATGATCTGACCGCCCGTGCTCACATAGGCGCTGTCAGGGTTCGTCGCGACCCACGATGACCCGTCGTATCGCTTCAAGATCGGGACGGTCGTGGTCGTGTCGAGCCACCAGTCGCCGGTCGCGGGCGAACCCGGCGCGCTAGACGCCGTGGTGAACTGTGTGGTCGCGCCTGACTTCTGCCCTGTGATCGCCGCAGCCGTGTTGCTCGCCGTCACGTCCGCCGCGTCATACGCATTGCGGCCCGGCGCGAACGGCGGATGCGTCGTGCGGTCGGGGCCTACCAGCGACATGTCCGGCTGGATCATCGAGAACGACGCCGCGCCCGATCCGTTAGACACCAGCGAGAGCACCAGCAATGCTTCATCGACACCCGACGAGGGCGCGGTGATAAAGCCCTGCATGGCCGTTCCGAAGGTCTGCGTGCCGGTGCGCGTCTGGACGGCATTCTGCGAGACATAGACGCCGTTCAGGTACCAGTAGACGACGAACTGCAGGTTCGCGACCGGCCCCGTCGCCTCCGCCTCACACTGGATCGAGTAGCGCTTGCCGGCCTGGATTTTGAAGCGATAGCCGTATGCCGTGAGCATGGCAGCATACTGGCTTCCAGCCGTGAAGCTGCCTGCGTACTTCACCCACCGCTTGCCTGAGGTCGTGCCGGTCGAGGCCGCGAAGCCTGTCCCCGATCCCGGATCGAATCCGTAGCCATTCGTCCCCGCCACCGCAGGCGAGAAGAACACAAGGTTCGGAGAGCGCTCTTCGATGATCCCGTTATCGAAGCTCGACCCGCCCGTCGTGACGTCTTCCCAATCGGTCCAGTCGCATTCACGGCCCGGCGTATTCGTCCGGGCCCGCGCCCTGATCTGGAAATCGCCTTTCGCGCCCACGCCGGAAGTGATGTAGGCGAGCAAGGTGGAATCGTCGGCAATGAGCGTCGGTGTGATTTCTGTCTCGCCATCCTTGCGGACCTGAACTTCAAGCCCGGTGACGGCCGCGTCGGTGAACTCGTCCCATACAATCTCGATAGCCGGAACCGAGCCTGCCGAGGTCGCAATGGTGCGCGGCGTCGCAGCGAAGCCCACAACCTCAATCGGATCGGGGCTCGGCGTGCTGTCGATGACGACGCTGCCCGGCGTCAATTCATCCGTTGCAGCCGTCCAGTCATAAACGCTCGCTGCGATCTCGCGAAGCACCAGAGAGACTTTGAAATCCGCCCCGAGGCTGACGGCGTTGACCACCACCGTCACGGTATCGCCCCCGGTATAGCGGTCGCTTGTGAAGGTGCCCCAGTCGCCGGATTCAAGACCGATGAAGCGCGGCCCCAGCGTGACCTGGAACGTCCGCCACAGCCTGCCCTGACGGCGCTTGATCTCTCCGATACGCTGCGCCTGCGTGCCGGAAAGCACGAAGGGCAAGTCCAGCGCCTCTTCGTAAACCCGCCCGTCCGAGATCACGTCGGCATAGTCGCGGCGCATCGGGGCCGACACGTCCGCATACCGCTGCGACGGGTCGATGAACCGCGCGACCACGGTATTCACCATCTGGTCTTCGGTCAGGTAGGGCGAGAAGGCCAAGTCCTGATCAACGAGAAGGTCATCATCGGTGATGTCGAAAACTTCGGACTGCGCTTCGCCGGGGTCGATATCGACCACGCCGTCCCGATCCACGATGGTCCCACCCATCGCGGCCGCAAGCCACTCCTCCACCTCAATCCCGGTGTCGGTGGACTTGATGATGCCGCCAGCGCGGTAACGCGCCTCCGAGCCACCAGCCTTCAGCGTGACGCTTTCGTCGCAGACATTGGCGCGCGCGATTGCCCGCTCCGGCGGGGCCTCGTCAGCCGTCAGGCCGCGCCCCACCATCAGCTGAGGCGTCGCGGCCTCATGATTGAAGAACCCGCGCACCCAGTTGTAGCGGATAAGATAGGCGTTATCCGACCATTCCCACGTCGTTGGGTCGTCGATGTCATGCGAGCCGCTTCCACCCGCGACGCTCGAATCCTTCCGCGGGTCATAGAGCTTCGCGCCCTTCACCACCCATGCGAAACGAGGCCGGCCGCCGGGCCAGATCGTGCGATCCTGCTTGTCGCGATACTCGACGAAGACATGGGCGCAGCCCGCCATCGTCTTGGTGCTGGGCCACTTGCCAGCCGCATTGGTGACGATAGTGGAAGGCGGCGTCTGCCCCGTCGAGCCATCCCGCCACCAGACATAGAGCGCGCCAGAAACAAGCCCGCCATTCGTCTGCATCCCATCGCCGCTGAAGGCGATGTACTCGTCGTTCACGATCATGCCGAGCAAGTCTTCGCAAGGCACATCGCTGATCTTGATGACCAGCACTTCGGAGCGGTTCTTGGTCCCCGGCCCCGATCCGCTGTCGTGGTTCCAGCAGTCGACAAGCTGGCCACCCGTCGCGATCTGCCCGACCACCACTTCGCGAGGCTGTTCGCCAAGCGAGAGGGTCATCGTGTCGGCCTGGCGGTCGCCGGAGCGGTTCTGTTTCGGCGCGAGGAGCTTGGAGACGCCGAATAGAACGACTTGCGTCAGCACGAAGGTGCCGACCGCGACCCATCCACCGGCTGCTGCAAAGGCCACTGCAAACCCGCCAGCAGTGCCCGCTAGGACGGCGCCGAGGCCAGCGATGACGGGGGGCATTAGCCGACCCTCCACGATTTCGCGGCGCGGGTCCGCGGCGCGCGCTTCAGGCCCTCATGGTCAGGGCCGACGAGCATGTCGCCCTGCACCACCATCAGGACGGGCATGTTCCCGTCGCTGACCAATGCGAGGTCGCCACGCTGCGCCATGCCGGCCGGGATCGCTGGCAGAAGCCGGTCGACCAATTCCTCGAAGGAACTGACCCCGGCTTCCACCAGCGCCCGCGCGGCCCCCGCCTCACTCCGGTAATTCCTGACGTCCTCCATGACGTCGCGGCCCGTCATCGCCATGACAGCGCCATTGGCAAAGCTGCAGCAGTCGTTCTCCCGCTTGCCCCAGGCAAACGGCTCCCGCTTCCGGCTGGCGAGGTATGCCAGCAGGCGTCGTTCCCAACCTTCGGGGCGCATCAGAAGGGAAGCCCTAGGGCCTGGCGGTGCTTCTTGGCCGTCTCGGAGCCAATGCCGAAGTAGCTGCCGAGAATGCCGCCGTTCGCGACCTGAGAGACGCGCTTCGGAGGCTCGCCCATCCAGTAGAGGGTCGCAGTCGGAGCCGTCGCCATCCGCTCAAAGGACGTGTCGGTCGCTGAGATCAGCTTTTGATCGTAGAGGTTCGCGATGCGCGCGCCGGAGCGGTTGAGGCCCCTCGCACTGCCCTCAACGTCGATCATCACCGACGCCTGTCCGCCGATGCGTTCCCGCATCTCAACCTTGTCGATGCGCCCACGGAAGAAGACGCTGGAATCCAAAAGGTCGGTCCCGGTGCTGTCGAAGATCAGGCGGCGCAGCACGACAGAGACGCCGCGCAGATACTCTTCCATGACGAGGCCGTTGATCTCGGCCGGCACGCCGTTCAGCCCCAGCTGGATGCCGCTTTCCACGCCACCTGTCTCAAATGAGAGCGGCGCGACAGTCCCGAAATCCCCAATCCCGGTGTACGTGTCGCCATCAAGCGAGAGGTCGCCATACCCGCCCCACATGAATGCGGCAGAGGGCGAGGTCGCAAACTTGACCGCACCCGTGACGATGCACGCACCGCCCGTCAGAGCGGTGATCGCGTCCGCATCTATGGACTTCACGGCACAATGTCCTGTTGCGCGACCAGCTTCAGAGAAGCCTGCCCGTCAGGAGACGAAGCGCCGATTTCGGTTTCAGAGGTCAGCTTCGCGAGGAAGGCGGGCTTGTAGACGTAGGCCACCGCAGTGGGATGCGAAGGCACAGCCGATGGAACGGCGGGGTCCACGTCGATTTCGACCGTCCCGCTCGATGTGCCGCCTTCCAGCGCCATCACCATCGCCAGCTTGTCGCCAGAGGACCAGCGGAAGCCGATGAAGTCGCCAGCCGTGATGACGATGCCCGAGGGGATGGTGAGCGTGACGGTCGAGCGGTCGCCCGAAAGGCTGAAGGACGTTGCGTCGCCGTTCCATCCGCCGGGGAAGCCGCCGGCGCCAGAATGCCCGCCGCCCATTGCCTTGGGACGATAGGCCCACGGATACCAGCGTTTCGGATCGGTCGCCTTGAACTGGTTGATGGACCCGCGCTGACGCGCCAGCCACGCCTGCCAAAGCTGGAAGTCCAGATCGGAGAGGATCGGCGCTTCATATTCCGCCATCCAGATGGGAAAGCCCATCTGCACGCCGCCCACGCGCCCCGACGATTCCGGCGCGTTCAAATCCATCCGGCGCAGCCAGACGCGGATATTACCCAGCGGGTAATCCGGGAGGGCATCGACCGCCATCAGAGCATCCTCGATGAACGGAGGCTGGAGACATGCGAGCGGACGCGGGCCTTCTCGCTCGCCGCCCATGCCTGAAATTCAGAGCGCTCGCGCGCCATCATCGCTTCGATCCGCGTGATAGCTGCCGGATCAGCGCCAGGCGCGTTGATGACCGGCGCGAACGTCATCGATGTTCCACGGGAAACAGCGCTCGGCACGCGCGGCACGATGTAGCCGGACGTGTTTGGCACGAAGAGTTCGGGCCGTTTCTCGCCCACGATGTAGGGCTGCCCGGCAGTGACCGGACCGCCAGAGGCGCGGCCCGGAAACCAGCCGCCGATGCCGACGCTATTCGAGAAATTCTGCGATGCGCCAAGGACGCCGCCACCACCAAAGACGCTGCCAATCGCGGACGTGATCGCGCCGAGAAAGCCCCCACCACCTCCGCCACTGCCCGCTACGCTGGCGAGCGCCGATGCCGCGTTATAGGCAGCGTTCGCCATCAGGTTGATCGCAGTGGTCGCCTGCGTTGTGGTCGCGGCCTGCGCCGCCTGCGCGGCGTCCAGCGGTCCAAATAGCTGACCGGCCACATCACCGAGCCCAAGGCTGTCCCACACAAAGTCGAAAAGCTGGTCGGAGACGCGGTCCTGGAGCTTCTGCGCGAAGGCATCGACGAACGTCAGCGCCGCACCCTCGAAATCACCCTGCGAAAGCTGGCTGAATGCGTAGCGGAAGGCGTTGCGGAATTCCTCGCGCAGATTGGCCGCCGCCTCTGCGCTCGCCTGCAGCGGCTCCAGCATCTTGCCGACCTGATCGGACCCTCTATCCGATATGCCTTCAAGGCTCTGACGAGTATCAAATTTCGCCTCGGGGTCGTTCCGCCAATCGGCTCGCGCTTTCTCCAGCGCACGGAACTCCTCGGCCGCCTTGGCAGCAGCCTTCGCAGCGGCGTCGAGCTCCCCTTCAAGGTCTCCCCCTCCGCCGCCCGCGCCCGTAAACTCGACGTTCGCGATCGTCTTCGTCGCTTCGGCTGCGGCGGTCGCGCCTGTTTCATAGGCGGCCAGTTCGCCCTTCAACTTTTCGAGGCGGGCCGACATGCGACGATAGGCGCCGTCCTCCATACCCACGCCGCCAATGGCGAGAGCAGCCAGATCCTTTTCGAGAGACGCAATTTCGCGCTTGATCCCTGGCGATTTCACAGCCCGCGCGAGGCCTGCACCGACATCAAAGCCGGGCGCGAGCACCGTGAACGCCCGCCCAAAGAGCGGGTCGCGCATGAGATCGAGGAGGTCGGAGACCCCCTGATAGACAGCGGCGATGATCGGCCCGAGCCGCACGAAGAGGTTGTCGGACTTTATCTGCATTTCCTGCTGCAGCAGGTTCACGCGGTCAGCGAGATCGCCCGTCCGCTTGACGCCCTCATCTGCGGCATCAGCAACGCCCTGGAATTGTGCGGTGAGTTTCTCGACGCCCTCGCGGCCCTGCTCAAGCAGGGGCAGCATGGGGCGGAGGCCGAGCTTGTCTGCAATCGCGGCGCGGACGGCGCGGTCCTCGACCTGCGAGATTGCCTCAGCGATCAGGAGAAGGCGGCGCTCCAGCGTCGTGGCAGCTGCGAGGTCTTCGCGGGAAAGGCCGATCTTTGCGAGCGCGTCCTTCGTGGCCTTGGTCTTGCCAATGCCGCCGATCAGAGCGCCGATCTTGCCCTGAAAAGCCTCCGCCGAAGCGTTGAAACCCTCCATAGACCCGGCTGTCAGTTCCAGCGCGGAACGCCACTTCACCAATTCCCCGGCAGATGTGCCGAGGCGGTTTGCGGTGTCGCCAAGCTCATCAAACCGCTTCGCAGCACTCAGGACGCGGTCAAAAACGGAAGTGATGCTGGTGACCCCGAGGGCCGCGACAAGCGTCGTCCCGAGATTGCGAGCCGCGGCGCCGATCTTGGTGAAAGCGGTCGTCATCTTCGCTTCCACCTTCACGGCGGCCTGCGATGCCCGGCGCTCAAACTCCGCCATGCGCCGATCGGCTGCACGAACGAAGCGCTCCATCTGCTTCTCGGCAGTGGCGCTACGCGCCTCGACCACCGCTACGAGCTTCTGGACGTCCTCATTCGCCATTGATCCAACGCCTCATAGATTCGGGGGTGATGCCGTGTCCGCCCGAGCGGGCAGCGGTCTTCCGCGCCCCGCCTTTTTCGGGCGGCGCGTGCGCGGCGTTCCAAGCGTCAAGAGTGGCGAGTAGTTTCCAGAACGAGGTCTCATCCACCTCGTTCGGCGTCAGGCCGATGACGGCCCCGTTTCCGTAGAGCGCGGCGGCGTCGATGCGGGTTGATCCGCCCCGCCCTGCGCCGCCGCGTCGGCTTTTTTTGGGACCGTCTCCGCGCCCGTCAGCCAGTTCGCGAGAATGCCCAGCGCCAGAGCGCGTCGTTCATCAGGCGGCGTCGTCTCGACCGCTTCCTTCAGGAACGCAGACGCCTCATTGCCGGACTTCCCACCACCGATGAGGCCCTGCCGGATCACCTCATGAACGAGATCGAGCTTGCACCGTCCCGTGCGAAGCGCGTCGAATGCCACCCAAGGGCCGTCAGGTGCGGCCTTTTCCTGCAGCCTCAGAATTTCGCCAGTGCGGAGGCGGAATGTAACCGTCTCTCCGCACCAGTCGGTTTCATAGGTCGGATCGTAAGTCACGCCTTACGCGACCGGCGTGAACGTGACCGCGCCGTCGCTCTGCAGGTTGAGCGAGATTTCCGCGAAGGCGTTGCCGTCCGCGTTCCATGTGTTGCCCATCGAAGGCATCACGAACTTCCCAGTCCAGACCGCGCCGTCCGAAGCCGTAACGCGCCACCAGGTGGATTCGTCCGCCTCATAGGCTTCCTCAAGCATGTTCACATGCTCGGTCGCGTAGAGGCCGGAGCCGGTCACCGAGGTCGTCTTCATGCCAGGCTTGCGCTTCATGGTCGGTGCGGCGAAGTCTGTGTCGCAGTCGCGGATCGCGCGCTCGATGACACCGCGCTCGCGGGTAAGTTCGGTGGATTCGATCGCGCAGATTTTGGTCCACACAGGCGTACCGCTGCCGAGTCCGCCGTATTCGATCTTGTACTCATAACCCGCCAGGGTCTGCGGCTCTGACATATCAGTCTCCGTCGTTAAGCCGGCGCCATCTCGGCCCGGAGGGTGATGACACCGTGGGCGGTCACGCCGTCCGGGTCGGAAAAGAATCTGGTGTTGTCGATCACAAGCCGGCCAAAGAGATGCCAACCGGCGATCGTCGGCTGCTTAAGGTCCAGTGCAGCGGTGACGGCGTGCACGAGATCACGGCACACCTTCATCTGGTCGCGGGCGTCTTCGCCGGCCTGCGCCCAACAATCGATCTGCAGCGTCGTCGACGAGCCATGCCGGTCGGCACGGTGAAACTTCACTGCGTCCGATGGTCCGAGGGTTATCATCGGCATCGGGCCGTTATCCGGCGGGCTGGCGTAGATGCGCTGCCCAACGACGGCCGATACGACTGCATCAGCACGCAGCAGCGCGACCACGGCCGTTTGAACCGCCGAAGAGGCGTCGATCATGTCGGGCCTCCCCCATTACGCTTGAATGCTCTGCGGAACGCAGCAGCAAGGCGGCGCTTTATCTCGGCCTTGCGCGCCCGGAAGCTCGGCCAGAAGAACGGCTGCGCCCGCGTCTTTTTGGTCCCGTACTCAACGAGGTGACCGTACCGGACCTTGGTATTCCCGGCTGTCACCACCGCCCGCAACGGTCGGACTTCGTACTGACCACCCGGCTGCGAGTAGAGCGGCGTGTTTTCACCGGCGCGCGTCACGACGATGCTGTCGCGCAGATCACCTTGATCTACAGGAACGATCCGCCGCATGGCTTCGGCCAACTCATCCGCCGCCTCACCGACCGCGGCATTCATCTCTGCCTTGATCCGCTCGGGCAGATTGTCCACCCAAGCGGTCTTCATTTTGCGAAGGCTCTCTCGCGCCTCTTTCGAGCGCGCGTAGCGCCGCGCCATACCCTTAGGCCGAGCGGCCCAGGACGATCATCTTGCCGGTGACCGCCGAACCCGAAGACGAGTTCGCGAGCTGCAGAATGTCGCCGGTCGATGCGGTCACCGCGATGCCCGCGCCGCCCGCCGTGATCACGAAAAGCGAGCCGGGCCGAACCGGGATGCTGTCCGACTTGTCCGTGAAGATCGGGACGCCATTCGCATCGCCACCCACGACGATGTTGTTCACGTTCGCCGCGTCCGCATAGACAATCACCGCCGCGATCTCGGCCGGCGTGAACGCGAGGCCATAGATATCGAGAAGCGAGCCCGCCAGATCGTAATCGGTCGTGGTCGAGGCCGCGATGTTGATGCTCTCGACATAGATCTTGTCGATCTCGCCGTTAGCCGTGCCCTGCTCGAAGGCCTGCGAAAAGGCCTCCATGATCTTCGCAGACGCCTCACCGAAATCAGGCGAAAGCGCGAGCGCGCCCTCCACCTTGGCGCGAACCGTGATGGTCATATTCGTTTCTCCTTCAGGTGGCGACGCCGACCGTCACCAGAAATTCCACGAACGCCCGGTCAGGCGTCCGAACGATGCTCTCAATGTTGGCCGTCTGGCCCGCGTAGCCGCCGGCGGTGAAAACCACCCGGTCGCCCGCTGTAATGTCCAAGGTCTCGGCCGAGCGGCGCACCATCAGGTTTCCCCGGCTCGTGCTTTCAAACTGCCCGGCCTTCAGCCGCTCGCTTCCGAACTGCGGCCGGAAACCGGCCCAGCATTCAGTTATCGGCCCCCACGCAGCCCGAGGGCTTCCGTCGGCATCCGTCTGTGTCCCGCGGCGCTCAAAGCGCACGCGCTCAGTCAGCCGGCCGGCGGGCATTAGCCCCAGACCCGGCGATAGGGCTGCAGAAGGAAGTTGACCGGGACGGACGTAGAAACGGCCGCCGAAGCCCCCGTGTTGCTGAAGCTCTCGCGCGCCGCGTACAGATCCGCGACCATCAGCAGGATCGCGCTCTTGAGAGCGGCCGGCACGTCAGAGGCGGAGCCATATCCAGCGGTGAACTCGACGCGCACCCTGTCGTCCCGCTCCTCGTAGAGCGATGGGAACGCGAAGGTCGACGTAAAGCGGACATATGCTCCGCGCTCATCGTGTCCGAGCGTGTAATTGCCGGAGGCAGTGACCGTCTGCTCAACATTCTGGGCGTCGGAATACTTGACCGAGCCGATGGCGGAGACTGGCGCCAGAGGCAGCCGCAGCTTGCCGCAATCGTCGGGCCACGCCTTGAAGTCCTGCCGCCATGTCTGGCTCACCAGCGCGCGGGCCAGAACGCCATCGGGGCCATCCAGGTGCGCGATGGCCGCCGCGAGATAGGCGCCGACGATCGTGTCTTCGTCGTCGAAATCGAGGCGCAGATGCGCCTTCGCTTCACTAAGCGATACCGGCGTCGAGGCCGGGGCTGAAATGAGCGAAGGCGCAAGCACTGTGCTACCCGCCTATTACTGCGGCGGGTTGGCGGTCGGCGCGCGTTCCGGGTGGCCCAGAATCCACTGGCCAGACAGGAAGATGTTGCCCGAGTCGTTGCCGGTCGGCGTGACCGTGACGCGGACATAGCGCTTGATGCCGACATAGCCGATCTTGCGGCACTCGTTGTCGTCGTCGAACTGGAAGCCGGCGAGCGCCTCGGTGCCGTTGAGATACTCGTCCGCCACGGCCACGAAGTTGCTGCCGCTCTGCTCGCTGTCTTCGACCAGAACAGCGAACGTTGCGTTCGCGTCGGTGTTCGCGCCCAGCATGAGGGCGAACACGGCGCTGCCATAGCCATTGAGGTCGACGACCTCGGAGACAATGGCGGTATTGTCGGTGCGGGCCGCCTGGGGCGAAATACCGCGCGCCAGGTGGATGTTGTTTGCCAGATCGCGCATTGCTGCGGTCCTTTCAGATCAGAGGAAAGAGAGAAGGCGGCGGCCGTTTCAGCCGCCGCCGAAGCATCCTTACGAGGCGCTGAACTTCATCAGCTTGATCGCCTCGAAGTTGACGACCGCGCCGCCGGTGCGCTTCGCCGTGTAGAACTTCACGTAGGGCTTCGACGTGAGGTTGTCGCGGATCACGCGGACGCCCATGCGATCGACGATCTGGTAGGCCGCGCCGAGATTGCCGAACGCCAGCGACAGGCTGCCGGTGCCGAGCGCCGGGAAGTCGTCCATGCGCGCGACCGGATAGCCCATGATCGTCTCGGGCTGGCCAGCGATGAACGAGGGCTGCCAGAGATAGTTGTTCTGGCCGTCCTTGAACTTGCGGATCGCGGTGACCACCGAACGGCGCGTGAACCATGCGGCGCCGGCGAGGTACTCATCCTTCACACAGCCCATGAGGTCATAGAGCTTGTCGCCCTTGGCCGATGCGGCGAAGTCGCCGTCGACGCCGGTGATCACATGCCCGATGGTGCCCCAAGTCACGCCCGAGCCGCTGTCGGCCGCCGTGGTGTAGCCATTGACGAAGCCGCGGATCTTGTTCGCGGCGCCGGTGACGAACTCGGCATTCTCGAAGCGGCCGAGCTTTTCACCCACCTTACCGGCCAGCCAGGCCTCGATATCGACGGCAGCGTCGTCGAGAAGCTGCTGCGTCGCCTTCGGCTCGGTGTCGATCCACCAGACGGGGATGCGCCACTTGCCGACCTGCGGCGTGGTCGTATCGCCGGAGGTGGCGTGTTCGCCGGCATAGCCCGCGCCGGCATCGCCGGTGTCTTCGATGCCTTCGAGCGCATCGGTCGTGATGGCCTGCACGCTCGCGTACTGGCGAACGGGCGAGGTCTCATAGACCTTCTTGACGATCCGGCCGGTCACGTCCGGGGTCACGAAGTAACCGCCGTCCGGCGCCGAACCGACCGAGAGGGTTTTCACCTCGTCATTGGTGAGGCCGCGGTCGCCTTCGATCAGCCACTTCTGGTAGGCCGACTTGTACTCGTCATAGCCCTTGTCATCGATCGGGGCGTAGGACTGATGGCGGGCCAGCGCGGCCGACTTGCACGTCGCGTTGAACTCCTTGAGTTCCAGCGTGCGCTGCGCCGTTTCTTTGGTGCCCGAGATGCCGAGGCGGTTGAACTTCAACTCCAGTTCCTCGCGCTCCTTGGCCTCGGCCTTCAGCGCCGCCTCGATCTTGGCCTTCGCCTCGACGGCATCGTCCAGCGACTTCTCGATGCGCGTCAGCTTTTCAGCCGTCAGCGTGTCGTTCTTCTTCAGCTCTTCGTGCGTTGCCTTGAACGCCTCGAAGGCTTCGCCCTGCTTGTCCAGGAGGGACTTGAACTCGGTGAGTTCCATAACGGTTTCCTTATGCGGAGAGGATTGCGGTGTTGCGGCGGATCATTTCCGCCAGTGCTTCCGCGGTCCCTTCGTCACGAAGGTCCGTGTTCGGAGCCGACGCATCGCGCGCCAGCCAGTCTTTGAGGCCCGAAACCGCCTTCACGGCGTCCGTGCGCGAGAGACCCTTCATCCGAAAGGCGGCCTCAATCTCGCGAATATCGTCCTGGCTCAGATCGGCCAGGGTCTTGACGGCGGTGATCCGCGCCGAATCCAGCATGGGAAAGCTGACGAGGCTGATCTCGCGCAGGTCCACTTCCTTCAGGATGCGCGCGTTCTTGGCGCGGTCCATCGTGTCAGCGATCGTGGTGTAGCCGATCGACAGTCCGTCGAGCGCGCCTTCCTTCAGATCGACGTAGGCGTCCTTCGCAAGCTGCTTCTCCATCAGCAGCCGGCCCTTCACGATCAGGCCCTTGCTGTCCTCGGCCAGATGCTCCCAGACGCCGACCCGGTTCTCGGATCGGTGATCGGTCAGCATCTTTACGCCGCGCGCTCCGCGCGCCTTCAGTGATTTCTTGAAGGCGCCGCGTGCAACAATGTCGCCGCCATAGTCTTTTTCGTCAAAAACCGAGGCATAGCCCTCGATCACGCCGGCATCGCTGACCGACTTGATGTCGAGGGTCAGCGCGCAAGTGCTTGTGCGAAGCGTCATTCCTGCCTCTTCAGGCTGCCATCAGCCAAAAATCATTGTCTTGCCGGCGGATAACTCCGCGGCGATCTGCCTGGCCGGTCGCCTCAAAGGCGGCCGACGCGCTCATATTCGATGCGATCGAGGCCAGAGCCCCGATCTCGGCCGTCATGCTCCCAGCCGCAGTGATGGCCGCTGCCATCCAGCCCGGCTTTGCGGCGGCCACCCGGCGCCGCGGACTTTCGACCGCGCCGCGCCGCGGGCGCCGCGTGGCGATTGCAGACGATCCACCCCCGCCAGCCGCCGGCGGCGTAACCACTGCGGCCGCCCCATTCGTCAGGGCGCCAGAGAGCGTTCCGCTGGCCGAAATGGCGCAGAACATTGCCCCGGCCGGAGCGTCTTCGCTCGGCCCGAAGAACTCGCTGCGCCAATAATCGGAGCCGAAATACGTTCCGGCCATCGGCCTAGTCCGTCAGGTCGTAAGTAATCGCCGTCCGGTCGCCGTCGGTTTCAACCGTCGCGACGATCCGGTCTTTCGTGTCTGCAACCGCATTGCGGATCGTAATTGTGCCGGTGCCGCCGCCCGAGACTTTGCCAGCAACGGCGGCCGTGATCAGTTTCAGCGCGCCGTCGAGTGTCAGCCCCGGCTCGATCT
>Ga0209174_10001968_pt1 | contig 14037 bp, 6 predicted proteins | sample JI91814BDNA_FD_187505 | JGI IMG/M metagenome (GOLD analysis project Ga0209174, IMG submission 187505) | Wastewater effluent complex algal communities from Wisconsin, to seasonally profile nutrient transformation and Carbon sequestration -... | ecosystem: Engineered > WWTP > Effluent > Algae...
TCCTTGTCCACCAGCGCCAGCGGGCCGTGCTTGAGTTCGCCGGCCGGGTAGGCTTCGGCGTGGATGTAGGAGATTTCCTTGAGCTTGAGCGCGCCTTCGAGCGCGATCGGGTAGTGCTCGCCGCGGCCGAGGAAGAGGGCGTGGTGCTTGCTGGCGAAGCGCTGGGCCCAGCGTTCGATCTCGGGCTCGAGTTCGACGACCTTGGCGACGGCAATCGGCAGGTGGCGCAGGGCGGTGAGGTGGGCGGCTTCTTCGGCTTCGCTGAGGTGGCCGTTGATCTTGGCGAGGGTCAGCGTGAGCAGGGCCAGGGCGGCGAGCTGGGTGGTGAAGGCCTTGGTGGAGGCGACGCCGATCTCGGGGCCGGCGCGGGTGACGAAACGCAGCGCGGTTTCACGCACGATGGCGGACTCGGGCACGTTGCAGATTGCCAGGGTCTTGGTCATGCCCAGGCTCTTGGCAAACTTGAGCGCGGCCAGGGTGTCGGCGGTTTCACCGGACTGGGAGATCACGACGACCAGGGTTTCGGGGTCGGGCACCGATTCGCGGTAGCGGTATTCGCTGGCGATTTCGACCGAGCATGGCAGCTTGGCAACGGCTTCGATCCAGTAGCGGGCGACGAGGCCGGCGTGGTAGCTGGTGCCGCAGGCGAGAATCAGCACGCGACGGGTGGCGCCAAAGACTTCCAGCGCCGGCGCGCCGAACAGCTGCGGAGAAATGCTGCCGCCGCCGCCGATCATTTCGAGGGTGCTGGCGAGGGCATGGGGCTGCTCGAAGATTTCCTTCTGCATGTAGTGGCGATACTTGCCCAGCTCGACGGCATCGGCCGACAGGCTGGAGATGTTCACCGGGCGCTCGACCGGGGTGCCGTCCAGCAGCGTGACGCGGTAGCCGTCGAGGGTGAGTTCGGCCACGTCGCCGTCTTCGAGGTAGACCACCTTGCGGGTCACCTGCAGCAGCGCCGCGGTGTCGGAAGCGGCGTAGTGGCCGTCTTCGCCGATGCCGAGGAGCAGCGGCGAGCCCTTGCGGGCAACGATGGCGCGGTTCGGATCGGTTTCGCTGAGCACGCCGATGGCGTAGGCGCCGATCAGTTCGGCGATGGTGGCACGCACCGCGTCGAAGAGGTCGGGGATGGTCTTGAGCTTGTCGTGAAGCAGGTGGGCTATGGCTTCGGTGTCGGTTTCGGACGTGAACACGTAGCCCTTGGCCTGCAGGCCGCTGCGCAGTTCTTCGAAGTTTTCGATGATGCCGTTGTGCACCACGGCCAGGCCGTCGGAGATGTGCGGGTGGGCGTTGCGCTCGGAGGGCACCCCGTGGGTGGCCCAGCGGGTGTGGGCGATGCCGATGCTGGCGGCAAGGCCGGTGGCATCGGCCTGGGCGGCCAGCGCGTCGACGCGGCCTACTGCGCGCAGGCGCTGCAGTTGCGGGGCGCCTTCGGTCTTGAGAACGGCGAGACCGGCGGAGTCGTAGCCGCGGTATTCAAGCTTGCGCAGCCCTTCGATGAGCACAGGAACGATGTTGCGACGGGCAATGGCGGTGACGATGCCACACATGATGGGGAGCCTTTCAGGAGAATCCGGCCGTCAGGCCGGATCGAAAACTGGAAATTGGAATGGGCGGCGAAATAAGGCAGCGAAATAGGCGGCGAAGTGGAGATCAGGCCTTCCTGGCCTTGACCGGGCGCTTCCAGCCCGCCACGGAAACCTGCTTGGCACGGGACACGGTGAGCTGGTCGGCCGGCGCATCTTTGGAGAGGGTGGTGCCGGCCCCCAGCGTGGCGCCGCGGCCGACCCGCACCGGGGCGACAAGCTGCGTATCGGAGCCGATGAACACGTCGTCCTCGATGATGGTGCGGAACTTGTTGGCGCCGTCGTAATTGCAGGTGATGGTACCGGCGCCGACATTGACCCGCTGGCCGATGTCGGCGTCGCCCACGTAGGCCAGGTGGTTGGCCTTGGAGTGATCGGCGATCACGCTGTTCTTTACCTCGACGAAGTTGCCCAGGTGCACGTCCTTGCCCAGCACGGTGCCCGGGCGGGTGCGGGCGTAGGGGCCGATGATGCAGACTTCGCCCATCACCGTGTCCTCGATCTGCGAGAAGGCGGCAATTTTGCTGCCGGCGCCGATGCGGGAGTTTTTCACCACGCAGTTGGCGCCGATGCGCACGCCGTCGCCGAGTTCGACGCAGCCTTCGAAGATGCAGTTGATGTCGATTTCCACGTCGCGGCCGCAGATGAGCGAACCGCGCACGTCGATGCGGGCCGGGTCGATGACGGTGACGCCGGCGTCGGTGAGGCCACGGGCGATGTTGCGCTGGTAGATGCGCTCCAGCTCGGCGAGCTGGGTCTTGTTATTGACGCCGAGGGTTTCCTCGAAGGCGTCGGGCTGGGTGGTGATCACCTCCAGCCCGTCGGCCACGGCCATCGCGATGATGTCGGTGAGGTAATACTCGCCCTGGGCGTTGTCGTTTTTAAGATTGGCCAGCCAGTGGCGCAGGCGCTCGACGGGAGCGGCGAGGATGCCGGTGTTCACTTCGCACACCTGGCGCTCTTCAGGCGTGGCGTCCTTCTCTTCGACGATGCGCGTCACCTTGCCGGCGGCATCGCGCAGGATGCGCCCGTAGCCGGTGGGGTCGGTCATATTGACCGTGAGCAGGGACAACAGTTTTTCGCCGGAGGCGCTCATCAGGCGCTGCAGGGTCGGCACGCCGATCAGCGGCACGTCGCCATACAGGATCAGGGCCGTGTCGCCGTCCTCGACCAGCGGCATGGCCTGCTGCACCGCATGACCAGTGCCCTGGGGCGGGTCCTGGCGGGCCCAGGCGAGATCGGGCGCATCGAGGGCTTCGCGCACCACTTCACCCCCGTGGCCATAGACCACGACGATGCGCCGGGCCTCCAGCGTACGGGCCGTATTGAGCACATGGGCCAGCATCGGCTTGGCAGCCAGCGGCTGGAGAACCTTGGGCAGCACCGAGCGCATGCGTTTGCCTTGGCCGGCGGCGAGAACGATCACTTCCATGGACATCCCTTAATGCGGTTTGAATGTATTCTCGCGGATTTTAGCACGTCGATATTTCAGGCTTTTGCGACACAGTTCTCGCTTTGAGGCCAGGCCACTGATGCAATGCAACATTCTTCTGATCTAGTGCTAAAGTTCCCGGCACGCCTTTCCGTAGAATCGTCATGCTGCATTGCAAAATCCAGGAAATGTCATGAACCATCAAAACCGCGACTTCATCCAGAACCGGACTTTCGACGAGATCGCAGTCGGTGACTCCGCCCAGCTCGTCCGCACCCTTCTGCCCGAGGACATCCACCTCTTCGCCGTGATGTCGGGCGACGTGAACCCGACTCACGTGGACCCTGAGTTCGCCCGCTCCAGCCAGTTCCGCGAAGTGGTTGGCCACTCGATGTGGGGCAGCGTGCTGATCTCGTCCATTCTCGGCACCGAATTTCCCGGCCCCGGCACCGTCTATGTCGGCCAGACCCTCAAGTTCTGGCGTCCGATCACCATCGGCGACACCCTTACCGTCACGATCACCTGTATCCAGCGCTTCGAGCACAACCATCATCTGCTGCTCGAATGCCAGTGCATCAACCAGGACGGCCTGAAGGTCATCGACGGCACCGCCGAGGTGATGGCCCCCACCGAAAAAATCAAGCGGCCGCGCATGGCCATGCCGGAAATCACCATTTCCGACCGCCAGCAGCGCTATCTCCACGTGCTGGAAATGACCAAGGGCATGGAGCCGGTCCCCATGGCGGTCGCCCATCCCTGCGACACGGAATCCCTGCGCGGCCCGATCCAGGCCCGCGACGCCGGCCTGATCATTCCGGTGCTGGTCGGCCCCGAGAGCAAGATCCGCGAAGTGGCCGAGCGCGAAGGCATCGACCTGCACGGCGTGCGCATCATCGACGTGGCCCACAGCCACGCCGCGGCCGAAACCGCCGTGCGCCTCGCCCGCACCGGCGAAGTCGAAGCCCTGATGAAGGGCTCGCTGCACACCGACGAACTGATGAGCGAAGTGGTCAACAAGGAAACCGGCCTGCGCACCGCGCGCCGCATTTCCCACGTTTTCATGGCCGACGTGCCGACCTACCCGCACCCGCTCCTGATCACCGACGCGGCCATCAACATTGCGCCAAGCCTCGAAGACAAGATGCACATTGTCCAGAACGCCATCGAGCTGGCCATCATGATGGGCGTGCCCGAACCCAAGGTGGCGATCCTGTCGGCGGTCGAGACGGTCAACGTCAAGATCCGCTCCACGCTCGACGCCGCCGCGCTGTGCAAGATGGCCGACCGCGGCCAGATCCGCGGTGGCCTCCTCGACGGCCCGCTCGCTTTCGACAACGCGGTGTCCCTGGTTGCCGCCAAGACCAAGGGCATCCGCTCCGCCGTCGCCGGCCAGGCCGACATCCTCGTCGTGCCCGATCTCGAATCCGGCAACATGGTTGCCAAGCAGCTCGAATACCTGGCTGATGCGCTGATGGCTGGCGTGGTGCTCGGCACCCGCGTCCCCATCGTGCTCACCAGCCGTGCCGATACCGCCGAAACCCGTACTGCATCCTGCGCCATTGCACAGCTGATGGCCCACAAACGTCGCCAGGGAGTCCGCCTGTGAAAGCTGTTCTCATCCTCAACGCTGGTTCGTCCAGCCTCAAGTTCGCGCTTTTCCCGATGACCCCCAAGCTGGCCGACATGCCGCGCCTGTCGGGCCAGGTGGAAGGCATCGGTGCCGAACCGCTGATGCACGCCAAGGACAACAACACTGGCGAGCGCTTTACCGAAGCCCTCGCGGTTCCGCCCGACACCGACCAGAACGGCCAGCACCGCCTGGCACTGGAATTCATCTTCGGCTGGATCAACCGCCACAGCCCCGGCGTCGAGATCGTCGCGGCTGGCCACCGCATCGTGCACGGTGGCGACCACTACGGCGCGCCCGTGGTGCTGACGCCGGAAGTCGTGGCCGAGCTTGAAGCCCTGATTCCGCTCGCCCCGCTCCACCAGCCCCACAACCTGCGGGCCATCAAGTCGCTGTTCTCGCTGATGCCGGACGTCAGGCAGGTCGGCTGTTTCGACACCGCCTTCCACCGCACCCGCCTGCCCGTGGCCGAGCGCTTCCCCGTGCCCCGCGCCCTCTTCAACGAAGGCGTCAAGCGCTACGGCTTCCATGGCCTGTCCTACGAATACGTGGCGCGTCAGCTGCCGGATCTGCTCGGCGAGGAAAAGGCCCGCGGCGGCATCGTGATCGCCCACCTGGGCAACGGCGCCAGCATGTGCGCGCTGCGCGACGGCCTCTCCCGCGACACCAGCATGGGCTTCACCGCGGTGGACGGCCTGATGATGGGCACCCGCACCGGCAGCCTCGACCCCGGCGTGATCCTGCACCTGGTTGAACAAAAGGGCATGGACGCCAAGGCGCTTTCAAACCTCATCTACAAGCAATCCGGCCTGCTCGGCGTTTCCGGCATCAGCCAGGACATGCGCGTGCTGCTCGAATCCGACGAGGATTCGGCCAGGGAGGCCGTCGAGCTGTTCTGCTACCGGGCTGCCTGCATGGTCGGCCAGCTGTCGATGGCCTCCGGCGGCCTCGAGGCGCTAGTATTCACCGGCGGCATCGGCGAGCACGCCGCGCCGATCCGCGCCCGCATCGCCGAATGGCTGGCCTGGACCGGACTGAGCCTCTACCCCGCCGCCAACCAGCGCCACGCCACCCGCGTCCATACCAAGGACAGCAAGGTCGAAGTGCTCGTCGTGCCGACCAACGAGGAATGGATGATCGGCCACCACGCGGTGAATCTGCTCGGCCTCGGCTAAACTCGGCCACCCGACTCGAAACTCAACGCACCCGCGGTAACTGGACTCGTCTTCCCTCAAAAGCGGCGCCAGATACCGCCTCACCTCGGTGAGCCGCCCAGGACACCTGAACATGCCCCTCTTATCCCGGAAAGCCCTCCTGTCCCCGAGTCTGGTCCTCACAAGCGCGGCACCGCTCAACAAGGACCAGAAGGCCTTCAATACCCTGATCAAGAAAATCGACGCCCGGCGCGCCGAACTGGCCGACTGGGGCGAGGCGATACCCCTGTTCAAACAGCGATACGTCAGCGAACTGCTGCCGCTACAAGACAGGGAAACCGCCCTGCACATCCAGCTCGCCGTGAGCCTGGACATGGCCCATGGCCAAAAAGGAGTGACCAAGGGCGAGAAGCGCAAGCTATCGACCATGATCGCCGAGCTTGCGCTGCTTGTCCTTGCGCGCAAGGATGATGACCAGATCAAGGCCTTGTACAACACGCACAGCCAGTCCGATTTTGACGTCGAGGAGGCGGCCCGGCAGAACGATATGAAATCCATGCTGGAGGAGATGCTCGGCATGGATTTGGGCGACGACATTGACCTGAACTCACCCGATGAGGTGATGCAGCGGTTGGAAAGCCAGTTCCGGGCGCAGCACGAGGCCGGGCAGGGCCAGACTGCGCCACGCAAAAAAACGGCCAAGCAACTGGCCCGCGATGCCCAGCGCGAAGCGGAAGAAAAACAAATGAGCCAGTCGATCCGCGAGGTCTATCGCAAGCTGGCCAGCGCCCTGCACCCGGACCGGGAACCGGACCCGGTCGAGCGGCAGCGTAAGACCGAGCTGATGCAGCGCGCCAATGAAGCCTATGAAAAAGGCAATTTGCTGCAATTGCTGGAGTTGCAGCTGCAACTGGAACACATTGATCAGGCCCACCTGGCGACGCTCGGTGAGGAGCGGCTCAAGCACTACATCAAGATTCTGAAAGGCCAGCTGGGAGAGCTGGAGGCGGAAATCCAGCACGTCGAATACGGCTTTGCTGCCGAGTTTGGCCTGTCGCCCTTCGAGAGACTCCGCCCTCACGAACTGATGCCGATGCTGCATGCCGACCTGGCCGACTGTGAGATCAACATTCGGCGCGTGCAGGCAGAGCTGGACAATGTCGGCGACCCGAAGCAGCTCAAAGCCTGGCTGAAGACCATCACCCTGCGTCGCCAGCGCACCACGGACCTGGATTTCCCCTTCTGACCCACCTGACGCCCCGCGTCGCGGGATTATTCATCACGGCCTCCCGAAAAACACAATCCCCACCCGGCGAAGTCCGCCGGACGGGGATTTGATAAGCATCTGCTTGAAGCCCGGAAAATTCCGGGCTTGTTACTTGAAACGCTCCGCGATCAGCGCGGCAGAACCGACGATCCCATCAGGAAGGTATCGACCTCACGGGCAGCCTGACGGCCTTCGCGAATCGCCCACACCACCAGCGACTGACCGCGACGCACGTCGCCGGCGGCGAAGACCTTGGCCACGTTGGTGGCGTAGCAGCCGTCGCCGTCGGTCGTGGCCTTGGCGTTGCCACGGCCGTCCTTGTCGACGCCGAAGGCTTCGAGCAGGGACGCCACCGGGTTGGTAAAGCCCATCGCGAACAGCACCAGATCAGCCGGCAGCTCGCGCTCGGAACCCGGAACTTCGGACGGTTTGCCGTTCTTCCATTCGAGTTCCACGGTACGCAAGGCCTTGACCTTGCCGTTTTCGCCGATGAACTCCTTGGTCGACACGGCAAACTCGCGCTGGCAGCCTTCTTCGCCGATGAACTCCTTGGTCGACACGGCAAACTCGCGCTGGCAGCCTTCTTCGTGGGACGAGGACGTGCGCAGCTTGATCGGCCAGTACGGCCAGGTCAGCGGACGGTTCTCTTCCTTCGGCGGCTCCGGCATCACCTCGAACTGGGTGACCGACGCAGCGCCGTGACGGTTGGACGTTCCCACGCAGTCGGAACCCGTGTCACCACCACCGATCACGATGACGTGCTTGCCGGCAGCCGAGATCGGGTTCTTGTCGTCGCCCGCCACTTCCTTGTTCTGCGGAACCAGCAGTTCCAGCGCGAAGTGGACGCCGGCCAGCTCACGGCCCGGCACCGGCAAATCGCGCGGCACTTCGGAACCGGCAGCCAGGATCACCGCGTCGAACTCGGACTTGAGCTGCTCGGCGCTGATCACCTCGACGGCATCATCGTTGATTCCGGTGGCCGCCGGCTTGGCGCCGATGCACACCTGGGTACGGAAAGTCACGCCTTCCGCTTCCATCTGCGCAACGCGACGATCGATGTGGGACTTCTCCATCTTGAAGTCGGGGATGCCGTAGCGCAGCAGGCCGCCAAGGCGGTTGCTCTTTTCGAACACCGTGACGTCGTGACCGACGCGGGCCAGCTGCTGGGCAGCAGCCAGGCCGGCCGGGCCGGAACCGACCACCGCAACCTTCTTGCCGGTCTTGGTCTCCGGCGGCTGGGGCAGAACCCAGCCGTTGGCCCACGCCGTGTCGATGATCGCGTGCTCGATCGACTTGATGCCCACGGCCTCGATGTTGATGTTCAGCGTGCAGGCGGCCTCGCAGGGAGCGGGGCAGATCCGGCCGGTGAAATCGGGGAAGTTGTTGGTCGAGTGCAGAACCTCGATCGCTTCCTTCCAGTTGCCACGGAAAACGAGATCATTCCAGTCGGGAATGATGTTGTTCACCGGACAGCCGCTGTTGCAGAAAGGAACGCCGCAGTCCATGCAGCGCGCGGCCTGCTTGGACGCATCGTCGCTGCTCAGGGTGACGACGAACTCCTTGTAATTCTTGAGGCGCTCATCGACGGGAGCATAGGCCTCGGAGAGGCGCTGAAACTCGAGGAATCCAGTTGGCTTGCCCATGTTACGCGGCCTCCAGTTCGTTCTGTTTTTGCGCGGCCATTTCGGCCAGCGCACGGCGGTATTCGTGCGGCATCACCTTGACGAACCTGCAGCGGGAGGCTGCCCAGTCAGCCAGGATGGTCTTGGCGGTTTCGCTACCGGTGTAGGTGGCATGACGTTCGATGAGCATCTTGAGCAGGGCTTCGTCAGCCATGCCCAGGTGGCGCACGTCGACACGGCCATGGCCTTCGAGGTCGTCCCCGGCCTCGCTGCCCTGGCGGGCGGCAAACTCTTCCTCGACCGGCTCCAGGGCCACCTGGGCCATGTTGCAGCGGCCTTCGAAGGTGCCGTCTTCATCGAACACGTAGGCGACGCCGCCGGACATGCCCGCCGCAAAGTTGCGGCCGGTCATGCCGAGGACCACCACGGTGCCGCCCGTCATGTATTCGCAGCCGTGGTCGCCCACGCCTTCCACGACAGTGGTGGCACCGGAGTTGCGCACCGCGAAACGCTCGCCGCCAACACCGGCGAAGTAGGCCTCGCCTTCGGTGGCGCCGTAGAGCACGGTGTTGCCGATGATGATGTTGCTCGACGTATCGCACTTGAAGCCAGGCGCCGGGCGCACGACGATACGGCCGCCGGAGAGGCCCTTGCCGACGTAATCGTTGCCTTCACCCACGAGTTCGAGGGTCAGACCGCGGGACAGGAAGGCGCCGAAGCTCTGACCGGCCGTGCCGTTGAGCTTGACATGCACGGTGTCGTCGGGCAGGCCAGCGTGACCGTACTTGGCCGCGAACTTGCCGGACAGCATGGCGCCAACCGTACGGTTGATGTTGCGCACCGGGACTTCGAAGGAAACCTTCTCGCCCTTTTCAAGGGCCGGCCTGGCCAGCTCGATGAGCTGGTTGTCCAGCGCCTTGCCCAGGTTGTGGTCCTGGACTTCGGTGTGGATGCGCGGTACGTCGGCAGGCACGTTCGGCAGGTGGAAGATACGGCTGTAATCAAGGCCGCGGGCCTTCCAGTGCTCGATGCCGGCCTTCATGTCGAGCAGGTCGGCACGCCCGATCAGCTCGTCGAACTTGCGAACGCCAAGCTGAGCCATCAGTTCGCGAACTTCCTCGGCAACGAAGAAGAAGTAATTGACGACGTGCTCGGGCTGGCCGGAGAAGCGCTTGCGGAGGGTCGGATCCTGGGTGGCAACGCCAACCGGACAGGTGTTGAGATGACACTTGCGCATCATGATGCAGCCTTCGACGACCAGCGGCGCGGTGGCGAAGCCGAATTCGTCGGCGCCCAGCAGCGCGCCGATGACGACGTCACGACCGGTCTTGATCTGACCATCGACCTGCACACGGATACGGCTGCGCAGGCGGTTGAGCACCAGGGTTTGCTGGGTTTCGGCCAGGCCGAGTTCCCACGGCGAACCGGCGTACTTGATCGACGACAGGGGCGAGGCGCCCGTGCCGCCGTCGTGACCGGCGATCACCACGTGGTCGGCCTTGGCCTTGGCGACACCTGCAGCAACCGTGCCGACGCCCACCTCGGACACCAGCTTGACGGAGATATCCGCCGCCGGGTTGGTGTTCTTCAGGTCGTGGATAAGCTGGGCCAGATCCTCGATCGAGTAGATGTCGTGGTGCGGCGGGGGCGAAATCAGGCCAACGCCCGGAACCGAGTGACGCAGGAAGCCGATGTACTCGGACACCTTGTGGCCGGGCAGCTGACCGCCTTCGCCGGGCTTGGCGCCCTGGGCCATCTTGATCTGGATCTGGTCGGCGTTCACCAGGTATTCGGTGGTGACACCGAAGCGGCCGGAAGCCACCTGCTTGATCGACGAACGCAGGCTGTCGCCGGCCTGCAACTGCAGATCACGCTCGATACGGCTGGCGCCGATGATCTCGGACAGCTTGGTCGGCTGGTTGATCGGGATGAAACGCTTCGGATCTTCGCCGCCTTCACCGGTGTTCGAACGACCGCCGATGCGGTTCATCGCCACGGCCAGCGTGGTGTGCGCTTCGGTGGAAATGGAGCCGAGGGACATGGCGCCAGTAGCGAAACGCTTGACGATGTCCTTCGCGGATTCGACCTCTTCCAGCGGCACAGGCGCGCCAACGGGCTTGAGTTCGAACAGGCCGCGCAAGGTCATGTGGCGCTTGCCCTGATCATTGATGATCTTGGCGTATTCCTTGTAGGTGTCGAACTGGTTGGAGCGGGTCGCGTGCTGCAGCTTGGCGATGGCGTCCGGAGTCCACATGTGCTCGTCGCCACGGACACGGTAGGCGTATTCACCGCCGGCATCCAGCATGTTGGCCAGCACCGGGTCGGCACTGAAGGCCTGCTGGTGCAGACGGATGGTTTCTTCCATCACTGCAAACACGCTGATGCCTTCAACCTGCGACGAAGTACCGGTGAAGTACTTTTCGATCAGGGACTTCTGAAGACCGATGGCTTCGAAGATCTGCGCACCGGTGTAGGACATGAAGGTTGAGATGCCCATCTTGGACATGACCTTCATCAGGCCCTTGCCGACGCCCTTGATGAAGTGCTTGATGTACTTGTCGGCGGTTGCGGGATCGCCCTTGGCCAGTTCGGTGAGGGTTTCGAGCGCCAGGTAAGGGTGCACCGCTTCGGCACCGTAGCCGGCGAGCACCGCGAAATGGTGGGTTTCGCGGGCAGAACCGGTTTCGACAACCAGGCCGGTACGGGTGCGCAGCCCCTTGGTGACCAGGTGCTGGTGAACCGCCGAGGTGGCGAGCAGCGCCGGGATGGCCACGTTGAGCGCATCGACCTTGCGGTCGGAGACGATCAGGATGTTGGAGCCGTTGAGCACCGCATTTTCGGCTTCAGCGCACAGCGAGGCCAGGCGGGCTTCGACGCCTTCCTTGCCCCAGGCGAGCGGATAGCAGATGTCCAGCTCGGCAGAGCGGAACTTGTTTTCGGTGTAACGGGCGATCTCGCGCAGCTTCGCCATGTCGGCAAAGGTCAGTACCGGCTGGGTGACTTCCAGGCGGTACGGCGGGTTGATCTCGTTGATGCCGAGCAGGTTGGGGCGCGGACCGACGAAGGACACCAGCGACATGACCAGTTGTTCGCGGATCGGGTCGATCGGCGGGTTGGTCACCTGGGCAAAAAGCTGGCGGAAGTAGTTGTAGATCGGCTTGTTCTTGGCCGACAGGACGGCCAGCGGGCTGTCGTTGCCCATCGAGCCGGTGGCTTCCTCGCCGCTCTTGGCCATCGGCTCAAGGATGAACTTGATGTCTTCCTGCGTGTAACCGAAAGCCTGCTGGCGATCGAGCACCGACGCCGCGCACTCGGGCGCAGCAAGCGATGCAGGCTCGGTACAGGTGTCGAGCTTGATGTTGATGCGCGACAGCCAGTCCTGGTAGGGCTTTGCGGCGGCGAGGGAGTCCTTGAGCTCCTTGTCGTCGATGATGCGGCCCTGCTCCATGTCGATCAGGAACATCTTGCCGGGCTGCAGGCGCCACTTCTTGACGATCTTGGAATCGGGAATCGGCAGCACGCCGGATTCGGAGGCCATCACGACACAATCGTCGTCGGTAACCAGGTAACGGGCCGGGCGCAGGCCGTTACGGTCGAGGGTTGCGCCGATCTGGCGGCCGTCGGTGAAGGCCACCGCGGCAGGGCCGTCCCACGGCTCCATCATCGCCGCGTGGTATTCGTAGAAGGCGCGACGCTTCGGGTTCATCAGCGTGTGGGATTCCCAGGCCTCGGGAATCATCATCATCATCGCGTGGGCCAGCGAGTAGCCGCCCATGACGAGCAACTCGAGGGCGTTGTCGAACGAAGCCGAATCGGACTGACCCGGGTAGATCAGCGGCCACAGCTTGTGGAGGTCGTCGCCAAGCAGCGGCGACGAGGTGCCCTTCTCGCGAGCGCGCATCCAGTTGTAGTTGCCGCGAACGGTGTTGATTTCACCGTTGTGGGCAATGTAGCGGAACGGATGGGCGAGATGCCAAGTCGGGAAAGTGTTTGTCGAGAAGCGCTGGTGCACCAGCGACAGCGCGGACACGCAGCGCGGATCCTGCAGGTCGGTGTAGTACTGGCCGACCTGGTCGGCGAGCAGCAGACCCTTGTAGTTGATGGTCCGCGCCGACATCGACGGCGTGTAGAACTCCTTGCTGTGCTTGAGCTTGAGGCTGCCGATGGCATTGGCAGCCCGGCGGCGGATCACGTAAAGCTTGCGCTCAAGGGCGTCGGTAACCATCACGTCGGGGCCACGACCGATGAAGACCTGGCGGATTACCGGTTCCTTGGCCTTGACGGTGGGCGACATCGGCATGGCCGGATCGGTGGGCACGTCGCGCCATCCGAGCACAACCTGGCCTTCGGCGCGCGCAGCACGCTCGATCTCCTCCTCACAGGCTAGGCGGGAGGCATGCTCTTTCGGCAGGAAAACCATGCCGACGCCGTAGTCGCCGGCAGGCGGCAGGCTGACGCCTTGCTTGGCCATTTCCTCGCGAAACAGGGTATCCGGAATCTGGATCAGGATGCCTGCGCCGTCGCCCTGCAGCGGGTCGGCACCAACAGCGCCCCGGTGGTCCAGATTCTTCAGGATCTCGAGACCTTGTAAAACGATCTCGTGGGTTTTGTTGCCCTTGATATGTGCGATGAAGCCGACACCACAGGCGTCATGTTCGTTGGCGGGGTCGTAAAGACCCTGCTCCAGGGGAAGATCCATCTTGTTTTTCCTCGACACAACACACACCGGCGCTAACACTTCTGTAGCACCGGACCTTCAAACTGCGGGAGAGTCGCCCCGTCCGAACCGTTAAAAAGCCGGCAGAAACAGCCGGCCGGCTACGGGTGATCCCGACGAGGAGACCGTTCAAACACATTGGGCGAGGCTTGAATATACCGCCGCACGCATCCGTCCTTCAAGGATTTTTTGCGCTGCGGCATTGCTGGCGGCCGATCAGTAGATTTCGCCGACGGCGTACAGACGCCGATGCTCCTTCATCGCGTATCGATCAGTCATTCCGGCGATATAGTCGGCAATGGCCCGCGGTTTGTCGCTTCTGGCCATCTGCTGGTACTGCGGCGGCAGCAAACGCGGGTCGTTCATGAAGGCGGCGAACAGATCCTGAATGATGCGCCGGGCCTTGTCGGTCATGCGCAGAACCTGGTAGTGGTGATACAGGTTTTCGCGCAGAAAGCCCTTGAGAACGCGCAACTCGGGCAACAGCTCTGCGCTGTAGGCAACGAGGCGCGGCGCCACCCGAACATCGTCGAGGGATCCGACCTGCGCCTCCACGATGTTCGTGCGGGTTCTGTCGATGAGATCAACCGCCATCAGGTTGATCATGCGCCGGATGGTTTCGTGGATCAGTC
>Ga0209174_10001969_pt1 | contig 14034 bp, 16 predicted proteins | sample JI91814BDNA_FD_187505 | JGI IMG/M metagenome (GOLD analysis project Ga0209174, IMG submission 187505) | Wastewater effluent complex algal communities from Wisconsin, to seasonally profile nutrient transformation and Carbon sequestration -... | ecosystem: Engineered > WWTP > Effluent > Algae...
CATGATGACAATTCATAGAAAATGAAAGTAACAATGTTAAAATAAGTAAATGTTTCATCTTATTTCGCCTCGCTTGTTTGAGAGGTAGGTATCGAGCCTAATTCTTTGAATTCTATGCCATCAAAGGCTAAGATTGATTGACCGGTAGCAGAAACAGTGATATCTAAAGTTCCTGAACTGGAAGAAGATGTTTCTGTTGCAGTAATAACAACTGTTCCTGCTTTGCTAGCAGAAGCTGTAACGAGCCCAGTGGCAGGATCAACTCCCGCAATGGTTCCATCACTCGTCTTCCAGGTGATACCCGTTGTAATTTCCTTTCCTGTCTTATCAATTGCTTTTAGCTGTTTTGGGTTACCAAAAGCCAGTTTTATATTTGCTAGAGCTGCAAGTTTATCATCTGCAATTCGAACTGCTGCCACAGTCGATGTGGTTTGACCTGGGAGGGGAATGGGATAAACGGATGTTTTTTTCTTTCCGGGTGGAACTGGGATAAGTGCAGGCCATGCCGTGCAACCAATAAAAAATAGTAATATATTGATTACTAAAATATTTTTAATGAATTTCATAATAAACCTCTCTTGTATTTACTTTTGATTCTTTACTTTTATTACATTTACAATGGTAAAAAAATAAATAGTTTTCGATTAGCTGATATGCATTTCGTATTGGAAATATATTTCCAATATCCGTCTATTGCATACTTTAGGGATAGACTGAAAATAATTTCTGATCTTTCTAAATTAAAAATTTTTCTCCATAAAAAGATTAAATGAGTTTTTTGTCTTTCTTTCTTTTAGGAAGAATCACAGAAAAATCTTAATAATTTGATTCATAGTCTCTTTTTTGAAAAGATTGCGGTATGCAAGGAATTTCTTTTTTTTAGTTTTTCCATTTTCAAAATCGGATAGTTTGCGGGAATGGAAGAAAGTTATTTTAATACAGTGATGAATTTACCAGTTAATAAAGATAAATCAGCAAAAGCTTTAATTGTAGAAGGTGGGGGAATGCGCGGAGCATTTGCAGGCGGTGTCCTTTCTGCTATGTGCAAGTACCATCCAGCGGATAATTTTGATTTGGTAATTGGAGTGTCGGCTGGTTCTTGTTCTCTAGCTTATTATACGATTGAAGAAGAGCATAAACCATTTTCCAAGCAAACGATTCTAGATATTTGGAAAAATGAATTAGATGGCTCCAAATTCATCTCCCTGATGAATTTTTTAAAGGGAAAAAAACCACTCGATCAAAAGTATTTAATAGATTATCTTTTAGGTGAGAAGTATAGACTTCGATCTGAAATCTTACATAAAGAATCTACAGTTCCATTTTATGTTGTGGTGTCTAATCTGAATACTCTACTTCCTGAATATGTAAGAGCGAGTAAAGATAATATACTGCAATTATTAAAAGCAGCGACTTCCCTGCCGATAGCTACTAGAGGCAAAGAATGGCTTGGACAAAAACTATATTCGGATGGGGGAGTAATGGATCCGATTCCTATCAAGGCAGTACTTGCAGCAGGTTATAGGGATATAACGGTAATATTAAATAAATCAAGAGACCATTTTTCTGAACCTGTAGGAAAAATAGTAAGCTTTCTTTCTTTTCCAACGCTACCGAATGTAGCTAAGTTCTTGAGAGAAAAACACCACTTAGCTTACAACGAGGCTAAGGTCATTATAAATAACCCACCACGCGGAATAAAAATAAAAATACTAGAACCAGAGCATAAGATAGATATAGGTCTAACTACGACAAATAAAAAATCTTTAATACAGACTGTGAATCATGGTTGGGAAGTCGCCTATCGCATGTTCAATCATAAAAACAAGCGACGAGCTAAATCCCACAAGTAAATGTAAATAAGTGATTATATAATATTAAGATGCTTATCCAGATTTGCGATCTTGAGGATAGTCATCGTTTCGTGTCCAATATTCTTAATCTTTAGAATTCCATTCTTTTCATTCACATATTTTTGTGAGTTAAAGATGGCTCCAATACCGGATGAATCAATATATACATTTTCACCAAAATCCAATACTATATCCAAAATACCATTATCTACTTGTTTCATGATTAGCTCTTTTAACTGGATAGCATTTTTTAAGCTAATATTTCCATTCAAGGAGATTGTACATACACCGTTGACTACTTCGACTTCTGATTTAAACATAATTCCTCTTTCTTACTCTTACTATATCGTTCCTATGTTGCAAGGATTTTATCTATAAAAAAACATTTTTTTATAAATAATTTATCTTGCAATCTATTCATGGATTTATATTCATTCACTCATGAAAATTAAATTTTGGGGCGTCAGAGGCTCTATTGCCTCTCCTAGTTCAGGCAAGGCAATTAAGGCTAAAGTAGAGAAAATCCTTGCAATGGCAACTCCTGCAGACATTCAAAGTCAGGATTCAATTAAAAGCTTTCTAGATACATTGAATTTTTCTATCCTTAATACTTACGGTGGAAACACAACTTGTCTAGAAATTCGTGATTCAAAAAACAATCTTTTCATTATTGATGGTGGAACCGGATTAAGGGAATTAGGTAATTCGATTTTAATGGAAGGTTTTCTTGAGGGAAAAGGGAGGGCGAATTGGATATTTACTCATACACACTGGGATCATTTACAGGGGATTCCTTTTTTTGTTCCGCTTTATATTCCCGGGAATCGATTTGACTTTTATACTTCTATCGACGGGTTAGAAGAGCGTATCAAATACCAACATCGAAATACTCATTTCCCAGTTCCTTACGAAGCACTATCGGCTACAAAAAATTATTTCTTCGTGCAAGAGGGAGAAGTTGTCCAAATCGATAATATTTCTCTTCTCTCCAAGTCAGTTCGCCATCCAGGCGGAAGTTATTCTTATAAGATAACAGAAGGTGATAAAACTTTTATATTTGCATCCGATGCAGAGTTTAATATTGATGAAATGGAAAATATTGATCTGTATATCGAATACTTCCGAGGTGCAGATGTTTTGGTTTTTGATACCCAATACACATTTGATGAGTCCTTAAAGAAAATCGACTGGGGTCATAGCTCTGCTTCGATTGCAACAGACATTGCTCTTAAAGCAGGCGTAAAACAACTTGTAATGTTTCACCATGATCCATCCTATGATGATGACAAACTCGATGCAGTCTATCTTCGCGCTCTCAATTACAAAGAGATGTTTGATAAAAACAATGCACTCGATATTATCATGGCATATGAAGGTCTTGAGATAGAAATATAATTTAATTACGCGAAGGCTTTTAGTAGCGGATAACTGAATGTTGCTGTCAAGAATACTATCAAATATACTCTCAATGATACTTGTGATTTTTTTTAAGTATCTTTGAGAGTATCATTCATAGTATCTTTGATAGTATAGTTGATCTATAGACAAGTAGGTAATCGTTAATACTTAACCGTTCCTTTTCCTCTTGACAAATTATTTCCATAACGGACTCTTATCTTGTGAAGAAACTTCCCATAGGTATACAAACTTTTTCGGAGATTATAAAAAGTAACTATTACTATGTAGATAAAACAAAAGTTTTGTCGGAACTTGTAGCAAATGGAAAATACTATTTCCTTTCTCGTCCACGTCGTTTTGGAAAAAGTTTATTCCTAGATACTTTAAAAGAAGCATTCGAGGGTAATAGGGATTTGTTCCGGGGACTTTATATTGAGAACAATTGGGATTGGAGTAAGAAAAATCCCGTGATCCGAATTGAATTTGGTAGTGGACAACTTCGAATTGCCTCAGAGTTAGATCAGAAGATTACGGAAATCTTAAACGAACATGCAAATACAGTTTCTATTTCATTTAAAAACGAGACGATTTCAGGAAAATTTAGAGAACTTATAATAGGTCTCGAAAAAAAGTATGCGAATAAAGTTGTAATACTCGTTGATGAATACGACAAACCCATATTAGACAACATCACTAATAAAGAAATGGCGCGAGAAATGCGAGATGGACTTCGTAATTTCTACTCTGTTATAAAAGGAGCTGATGCTTATATTCAATTCGTATTTATCACAGGTGTGTCTAAATTTTCAAAGGTAAATTTGTTCAGTGGCTTAAATAATCTACAGGATATAACAATTGATTCAGACTATGCGACAATCTGTGGCTATACAGAAAAGGAACTTTCCATTTTCGAGGAAAGGCTAGTTGATGTAAACCGCGAAGAATTAAAACTCTGGTATAACGGGTATAATTTTTTAGGGGATAGTCTGTATAATCCGTTTGACATTTTATTATTTTTAAGAAGTAGAATTTACAAAAACTATTGGTTTGAAACTGGCAATCCTTCGTTTCTGATTGATTTGATTCGAGAGAATAATTATAACTCAATTGAAATTGAGAATGTGCAGATATCTGATGAAAGCCTCGGCGCTTTTGATGTGGATAATATAGAGTTAGAGGCACTGCTTTTTCAAACAGGGTATTTAACTATCAAAGAGAAATACAATATAGGATCCCAAATTCATTATAGTCTAAAATATCCGAACCAGGAAGTCAAAGCCAGTCTTACAGAAGTAATTTTGAAATTTTTAACGGAAAATAAGAAAGCGGCTAAAGTCAAATCTGAATTATATAAAATTTTACAAACTTCTGAAATATCCAAAATGAGAGATGTGTTTTATTCCTTCTTTTCTTCCATTCCTCATGACTGGTATCGCAAAAATACTCTGGCAAATTACGAAGGGTATTATGCATCTATCTTCTATTGTTATTTTACAGCTCTGGGTATAGATGTAAGAGCAGAAGATGTCACCAATCAAGGTCAAGTGGATATGACTGTTTTTTTTGCGGATAAAGTTTACGTATTCGAATTTAAAGTCGTTGAACTAACAGAAGCAGGATCAGCCCTTACCCAAATCAAAGAAAAAAAATACTACGAAAAATATTTATCCCAAACAAAAATAGGGAATGGTCAAATCTCTTCCATTTATTTGATAGGTGTTGAGTTTTCTCGTGATAACCGCAATATTACAAATTATGAATGGGAGTTGGTTAATGGTTAATGGAAGAGGTGGACAAGGGATTACTTCATCTAGGAATTTTAAGGTTTCTAAATCTCTTTCTAATTCTTCTTCGTTGTAATGAATGGAGATATTTCTAGGTACTAATTCTTTTATGAGTAAGCGTCTTTTCTATGGGAAATGGCAAGGATAACAATCTTATTCTTTTCTTCATCGAGTGAAAATATAATCCTAAAATCACCTTGTCTAATTCTGTAAAACTCTGAGTTTTGCAATTTGTAAGTATTATAATTAATTCCCGAATTCTCCAAAAACTGCATTTTCTTATAAATCTTTGGTTTTTCAGACCTAGGAATAGATTCAAAGTCTTTAGTTGCTTGATCACTGAGCGTTATTTGCAATCAATTCCCCTTCTGAAAATCCTTCCTTAAGCATTTGTAACTTTAACTGATCTAAAGTAATTTCCTTTTCACCGGATTCTTTATAAATAGAAAATCGCTCAAGAGCTTTTTTGGTATCTATGATGTCATCAAGATACAATAATAAATCTTTATAAAAATCTATTTCTAAAACGATAGCAAACGGCTTTCCATTTCTATAAATTACATCTGTTTCTTCTAATTTCTGAGCAAAGTTCTCTACTGTCATTTTTTTTACCTACACACTATTATTCTGAATATCAGAAATAAGCAAGAAAATATTAAAATGAAAATTCACGGTAAATTTTCTCGCTTAGCCTCAAATTTGTTAAGACAAAGATTTTTTACCATACTTCGGCGAGGCTCAATTATTCATCATACCGTAATAGTGTGCAAAATTTCGATTTTTTAAATATTTAATAAAGCTATAAAAGTAGATGTGTCGGAGATAACAATCATTAGGCTTTTTATCCGGGATGCAAGTTTTCAATCTTCCTAACAATAATTTAAATGTTGACTAGATTTCTAAAGAATAGAGTATACAGTGTAAATAAAACTGAACAAAATAATTTATGAATCTAGCAAAAAGTATACTAATAACGAATGATCCATTGATAAAAGGAATAGTTGAACAGATAGTAAAATCAGCTCAACCAATATCTATTTATTTATTTGGCTCTACATCGCGAGGAGATAATAAAGCAAATAGTGATTTAGATTTTCTAGTATTAGTTCCTGAAAATCAACATCGTAGAAAAACAGCTCAAAAACTATACCAGGAAGTCGAAAGTAAATCTGTTCCTTGTGATTTTGTTGTAGCAACTCCTTCTATCCTCGAAAAGAATTTAGAGAATTCTTACAAGATTTATAGTAATGCTATCAAGGACGGAATTCTTCTTTATGGCAAATGAGGATAATGCGCAACAAGCTAATGAATGGATTCAATTTGCCAAAAGTGATTTTTCAGTAGCAATTTCTTCCTTCGGAACAGAAAATGTTCTTTTAAATACTCTCTGTTTTCATTGCCAGCAAACCGTCGAAAAAAGTATTAAAGCCATTTTAATTAAGCGAAACATTAAATTCAATTGGACGCATAATTTAAGAAATCTCATTGGTAATCTTCCATCTGAATATGATATTCCAAAATTTGTATACGAATCTACTAAGTTGACTGATTATGCGGTTAGTATGCGTTATCCGGGAGACTATGAAGAGATTACAGAAGATGAATACAAGGAAGCAATTCAGTTGGCATCTGCTGTTTTGAATTGGGCTGAAGATATAGTAATGGGATTAATTTAATTTTTCAATTAGGTATAATTCTCTTACCGTAGAGAGTGTGTAATATTTAATAAGGCAATGAAAGGATAAGTATCGGAGATAACAATCATTAAGCTTGATTTATGAATTTTAGAGTCTCCAAGTCTCTTTCTAATTCTTCTTCATCATAATGAATGGAGATATTTCTGTTACCTAGTTCTTTTTGGAAATCTAAATAATTTATCTCAGCAAGTTTACTTGCTTGTTCTAAAGTTAAAATATCTTTCTCATAAAGGTATATGGCAAATTCTAGTTTTAAATTTACTTCTGCGAGAAATGTATTTTGTATATATTGATCCGCGATTTCTAAAACCATGCTTTTTCTCCTTCTGTATGCATTTAAGTTTGCAATAATAAGTTAGTCAACTAAGAAATTTGTCATGGGAGATGGAGATACTATGATAGGGAGCGGGTTATTTGCCACAGAGGGTTAATGGTTAATGGTTAATTTTGAATTATGAATGGAAGAGTTGTAGTAAAAGAGAATAATAGCAAAGAGGCATACAAGCATTTATATCTTTTTAGTAAGAAGCAATGCTTACTCTGACATTCAAAATTTTTAATTAAACATTCCTAATTTTGTCTATTTTGTCTGTACGTCCTGCTATCCTTGATTAATATTGGAGATATTATGATAGCGGTTAATTCGTATTTTTCGGGCGCGGGGTTATTTGATATTGGTCTCTCGCTTTCAGGGTTAGAGATTAAGCAAAGTTTTGAAATTGATTCTGTTTGCTGTGAGACTCAAAGAAAAAATTTTACGCATGAAGTCAAAGAGTGTGATATTGCACAAAAGTTAGTCTTCGATGAGATAAAGTCAGATGTAATGGTTGCCACTTATCCTTGCACAAAATACTCAACAGCCGCAAATCTACATAGAACAAGAACAGGAGATGATTTATTTTTGCATTTCTTTAGACATATAGCTATGCAGAGACCAGAAGTATATGTGGTAGAAAATGTTCCCGGGATGAAGAAGTTTCCAGTCGTAATGGAGGCTATGAGTAAGTTGCCCGACTATTATGTTTCCGTTTTTTGTCCCGTGCAAACTGAAAAATTTCTTCCACAACGAAGAGATAGACTGATTTTAATTGGTTCCCGTAAATACTTTCTATGGCGTGAGCCTGAATCTACAAATAGAATCAAATTAAAAGATCTTCTAGAAAAAAATCCAGATATTAAAATTCCAAATTATGTATACTCTCGCCTAGAAGGGAAATACAGGGATTTGCCAATCATCTCTGATCCTGATAAAGATGATATCGCTCCAACTTGTGTTGCCCATTATTCCAAAGATAGAGGCACTAGATTAGTTAAAGATAAATTTCATTCTAAAGGCTTACGTCCGTATACCACAACCGAGTATGCAAGACTCCAAGGAGTTCCCGATTGGTTTCACTTTGCCGGTAACGATTCGCAAGTGTATAGGCAAATTGGAAATGGTGTTCCGGTTGTGTTTGGCGAATGGATTGGGCGAGAGATTAAGAGGTATTTTGGGAGATGACACTGCTTGACATAAATTATATCTTTATTATTCTGTACTGAATATATATACACAAAAATCTTATGAAGAAAAAATGAACAGAGCATTCTATTCAGCAACAATCGAGGAGTTTTTAACTTCATCTCCAGAAGTCGTTAAAGGAATACTTTCCTCGGATAATTCTTTTTCTTTAGAACAGCTACAAAGAAATGCTTGGTCTGAACAAATTTCAATACTGCAAAAGTCTTTAAAGCCATATTCAGGAAAAATATATTTTGAATTTTCTATTCCAAGGATGGGAAAAAGAATAGATGTCGTTCTTTTAATCAGTGGAACTATTTTTATTTTAGAATTTAAAACTGGTGAATCTGTATTAACCTCAAGTGCTATTAACCAAGTTTGGGACTATGCTTTAGATTTAAAAAATTTTCATGAAGCAAGTCATAATCAATATATTGCGCCTATACTCATCATTCCTAAATATACTGGCGAAATTGTAAATATTTCAACTACACCTCAGCACCCTAAATTACTTTTTCCAATGGTTGTAAGCCCACCAGAATTAAATGCTCTGATTCAAAATGTGAATAATTTTGCTGACGATAAAAAAAAATAGTTTTTCAGAGTGGGAAAACAGCCGTTATTCTCCAACTCCAACGATTATCGAAGCGGCTATGGCTTTATATAAAGGTCATCATGTTTCTGAAATTTCAAGAAGTGATGCAAGCGCGATAAATCTAACAAAAACATCTGAATCAATTTCTTCGATAATTAAATCATCTAAAGATAATTCAAGAAAATCAATTTGTTTTGTTACAGGAGTTCCGGGTGCTGGAAAAACTTTAGTCGGACTGGATATCGCTACTAGCCATATTGATAAAGATAGCGATTTACATAGTGTTTTCCTTTCAGGTAATGGACCGTTAGTTGCTATCCTTAGAGAGGCTTTAACGAGAGATAAAGTATTTCGAGAAAAAGAAGCTGGAAGGAAAATAAAAAAACATATCGCAGAGAGTGAAGTAAAAATGTTTATTCAGAATGTTCATCATTTTAGAGATGAATGCTTAAAAGATAAATTCAGACCTCCAATAGAGCATGTAACTCTTTTTGATGAAGCTCAGCGCGCATGGAATTTAGAAAAAACGAAACAATTTATGAAACAAAGGAAAAATTATCCTAACTTCAAGCAATCGGAACCAGAGTTTTTAATTTCCTGTCTAGATCGTCATCCTGATTGGACAGTAGTTGTGTGCTTGGTTGGCGGTGGGCAAGAAATTAATACAGGAGAAGCAGGAATAAAGGAATGGATTGAATCTGTTATTCGTTCTTTCAAACATTGGGATATGTATATTTCTCCAAATCTAAAAGATAATGAGTATAATGCGCTAGAAACATTGGAAAGTATTTCATTAAAATCAAATTTATTTTATAAAGAAGAGCTTCATCTTTCTGTTTCTATGCGCTCGTTCCGTTCAGAATATGTTTCTTTACTAATTAAAAATATTCTTGATATTAAAATTTTAGAGGCACAAGAAACTTTAGCGAAGATTCAAGAAAATTTTCCTATCGTAATCACAAGAGATTTATCAAAAGCGAAAGAATGGTTAAAATCCAAAGCTAGCGGCTCAGAGCGATATGGAATTGTAGTTTCATCACAAGCACAACGTTTAAAACCATACGCCATTGATGTAAAATCTCCAATTGATCCAATTCATTGGTTTTTGGATTCTAAAGAAGATGTTCGGTCTTCTTACTATTTGGAAGATGTGGTTACAGAATTTCATATTCAAGGCTTAGAACTAGATTGGATTTGTGTAGCTTGGGATGCAGACTTTAGGTATTCTGATACTGGTTGGGAATATCGGTCATTTGTTGGTGAAAAATGGAATCATATAAGAAAAAAAGAGAGACAAGTATTTTTGAAAAATGCCTACCGTGTGCTATTAACTCGGGCAAGACAAGGAATGATAATTGTTATTCCAGAAGGGGATAATAATGATCCTACAAGAAAATCGGAATACTATGAATCGACGTTTTTTTATTTAAGAGAAATCGGTTTTCCAATAATTTGAATAATCATATAAACGCCCAACGAAAAACTAAAAAAGAAACTGAGCCAAAAGTAAATATCAATAGATTCCATTTATTTCCCTCTGCATATTAGACATTGAAATTCCTTTTTAAAACAAGCATAGCCATATTATCTTTCTAATTAACTCATCCAAACTATTTTGCCTTCTTTTCTGATGTTACGTAGGAATGAAATTATAAAAAGCCATCGTATCTTTTATCGGTGTGTTCGGTGTGCATCGGTGGTAATCTTTTAAAATCCCAACTACGAGTTAATATCGTTTATTTGCCAGATAGATTTCTCACATCGATCACTGCGTAGAGTGAAAAGTCCTACATGGAAACAATGTTCGAAATGACTGTGAAAGCCCATCGTATCTTTTATCCGTGTTCATCCGTGGTAATCCCTTATCCCTAACTCCCAAATCACCGATAGTGTATGTATGAGACTAATCCAATTCTTTATTCCACTTGCTATTTTACATATATTGACTCTTATCTTCTTTCGCGGAGAATGGGGATTAACCTTAACTACAAAACTTCTTCCTATGTTTGTATTAATTTATTTAGTCGGGAAGAATTGCGGAAATTTAGAGAAGGGGCAGAGGCTTTTTCTTTATGGACTTCTTTTTTCTACCGTAGGTGATACCGTATTGAGTGATCCATTTGGCTTATTTATTGCTGGATTAATTTCTTTTTTAATTGCTCATCTTTTTTATATATTTGCCTTTAGCCGCAGTTCTTCTCTTCATCTGGTTCGATCTATTCCATTTTATTTACTCGGTGGTGTCCTTGGATATTTTCTATTTCCTCTAATAGCACCGGAAATGAAAATTCCTGTTTTTATTTATGGATTTGCTTTGACTACCATGGGCTGGCGAATTGCTTCTAGAGATACAAATTCAAAGTCTTTGTGGATTGGAATATCGGGTGCGTTTCTATTTATCATCTCCGATTCAATCATTGGTTTCTCTCAGCTTGCTCGTATTACAATCCCCAATTCAGTTATATTAATCATGATTACTTATTATTCTGCCCAATATTTACTTTTTAAGTCTTTCGCAATGGATAAAGATTAAACAAACAAAAAGTTTTTTCTTCTTTACATTCAGAGTGCATCGCTAGATTTATTTCTTAGAAATTGTCTGATAGGAGATAGATGTGAAGAATTATATCATTGGGATTGATGCGGGGACTACAGGAATTAGGACATTTTGTTTTGATACAAAGGGGAAGGTGATTTCGGTTGCTTACGAAGAGTTCAAACAAATCTTTCCTAAAGCAGGATGGGTGGAGCACAACGCTCTTGAGATATGGCAAAAGACAGAGAAATTAATCCTTCAGGCGATTAAGAAAGGAAAACTCAATCCTAAAAATGCTATTTGCATTGGCATCACTAACCAACGCGAAACAACTGTTCTATTTGATAAAAAGACCGGCAAACCGATATATAACGCTATCGTCTGGCAATGTAGACGAACCTCTGAACTTTGCACAGATCTAAAAGCAAAAGGATTGGAATCTGATTTTAGAAGTCGAACAGGTTTAGTATTAGATGCTTATTTCAGCGGAACAAAAATAAAATGGATTTTAGATAATGTTGGTGGTGCTCGCGATAAAGCAAATAGAGGCGAATTGCTATTTGGCACAATTGATACCTGGCTTTTGTATAAACTCACAAAGGGTAAGTCTCATATGACCGACCATACAAATGCTTCTAGAACATTAATTTATAACATCAAAGACAAAAAATGGGACGTAGATCTTTTAAATATTCTAAATATTCCTGCCTCCATTTTACCTGAGACTCACACTTCCCGTTATGAATTTGGAAAGACAGAAGGCGTTAAGGGGCTACCCGATGGTATCCCCATCACAGCTCTTGTGGGAGACCAACAGGGCGCTCTCTTCGGTCAACTCTGCACGGAAGTAGGAGAAGCAAAAAATACTTACGGAACTGGATGTTTCTTGTTATTTAATATCGGAAATGATTTTCAAATTTCTAAGAATGGACTCATTACGACACTTGCCTGCGGTCCTGAGGGTAATACTGTTTATGCACTTGAAGGCTCTGTATTTATAGGTGGTGCTGTCATTCAGTGGCTTAGAGATTATATGAAATTTTTTAAAGATTCTAAAGATACTTTTAAAATTGTAAAATCTCTTAAGCACGAAGATGATATTGTTTTTGTTCCTGCATTTGCCGGACTTGGTGCGCCCCATTGGGATATGAATGCACGTGGCGCTATATACGGTATTACCCGCGATACAAACCAGGCTCAGATTGTGAGAGCAGCGCTCAAGTCCATTGCTCTTCAATCCTATGAATTAGTCACCGCTATGGAAAATGATACAGGCAAAGCTCTCAAAATTCTAAAGGTAGATGGTGGAGCGACTAATAACGAATATCTAATGCAATACCAGGCTGACATCATTCAGAAAAAAGTGCAACGTCCGGACAATGTAGATACTACTGTTCTTGGTGCTGCTTATTTAGCCGGACTTGAATCGAAAGTTTTTTCTTCTGTAGAAAGTTTAAAATCTATGAATAAGAAATACAAAGAATTCAAACCGACTATGAAAGAAGAAATTCGAGCTAGGGAAATTGAAAAGTGGAATACGGCAACGGTGAAAACAAAGACCGTTTAACAGCGGGTTTCCTCGATTCAAATGAATGACCCTTTTTTGGCGGAACTGCGTAATTCTAAAAGAAAAAATCTTTACTAGAATTTAAAAAATTTTAAAGGTGTATGGACATGTTAATTTTAAAAACAAGCATTGCATACACCTTGAATCGAATTTCGAAGCAAAGTCTTTTTGTATTCTTTTTATTCCTCTTTGGTTCTTGCACTGGAATTAATTTACGATCCTGGCCTTATCCCATCTCTCCGAATACACACCCGATTGAGTCGTATGCAGAGGGAGCGGTTATTTTAAAAGGGGGAGTTTTGTATCACACAGGCTCGAGTGTTTTATATTCTGGCTCCGCCAAATTAGAAAGAAGAGGAAGAGCCTGCTCTCATTCCTTTTTGTATTTAGTAGCCTTTGGAAGTTCTAGAATCTACGATGCCAAAGTAGATGGAGCAGTCGCACAGGTAGGGATGATCGAAGAGGAAGTATTAGCAGTCCTCGGTGGATTTTATCATAGGCATTGCACGATAGTAGTTGGAGAATAAAATGAAAAAAATCAAATTACTCATTCTATTATTTCTACTAAATTGTGCCTCCGGTCCTGTCGGGGGATTGCTATTTACAAATTACGAATACGCAGGAGAGGTTAATCCTGATTCGTCGATACCAATCTTAGCAGAAGCCAAGGGTTGTCAGTTTTCTCTTCTCGGTCTATTTGCAATTGGAGATTCGAGTGCGGGTCAGATTGCGAGCAATGTAGGTATCAGACGAATTGCTACAATCGATCATAGCACAGTGTCCATCTTACATATTTTGTTTGTTCGAAACTGCACAATCATAACAGGAGCGACCTACTGATGAAATGTAAGAATGTCTTTGTATTTTTAATTTTAATTTTTAGTTTGAGTTCGTGCATAACAACGATTTCCCCCGGCTTGCTCTTTAACAATACAGCGGAGCATGTATACAAAGATAGATCGTCAAGTCAGCTAGGGAGTGGAAGGATTTTGAAAATGGAAAAATCCTGTAGTTATAACTCAATCGTATTTGCTTTTTTTTATCATGGAAAAGTTGCAACTGTAGAGAGTGTTGCAAGAGAAGGAAAAATAACGAAGATAGGT
>Ga0209174_10001970_pt1 | contig 14033 bp, 8 predicted proteins | sample JI91814BDNA_FD_187505 | JGI IMG/M metagenome (GOLD analysis project Ga0209174, IMG submission 187505) | Wastewater effluent complex algal communities from Wisconsin, to seasonally profile nutrient transformation and Carbon sequestration -... | ecosystem: Engineered > WWTP > Effluent > Algae...
CATCTTTGGATTATTGTTCTCTTTCTTCCTGACCCTGGTGATGGTACCAAGTATGTACCTGATCGCGGAAAGGCTGAAAAGGCCGATGGAAAGGTTTTATGGCACCAAGTTTATTGCCCTCCTGGGATTCCTGGGTCCCCTGTTCTTTATTTTCGTGGGAATCATGTTCCTGGTGCGTCGGATTCAGGGAAAACAGGTTTGGATGGGGGTTCCCTTTAAAAAGCAGCGAATGAGAAAGTAGGCTTGTCTGATATAGGCAACCATGTTTGAATACATGATGGTCTCTTATTTTTTTTTGGTTTTGGTGGTGTGTCCTGATTAAAGCGTCAGGACTAATTAACAAGCGGCTCCTTTCCAGGGGCCGCTTTTGTTATTGATGCTGAATGCCTTAATTTTCAATCGGTAATCTTCTATGTTTATGCTGATTTCTTCTTTTTGGATTAAAATGCGAAAAATTCAACTCAATGGTTCAATACTTCTTTTAGGTCTGTTGCTATCTTTTAGTAAACTCATTGGGCAGGTAGAGGACTCGATTTTTCATCCGACCTTAGTCAGTCAGCATTTAGACATTCTGGCATCAGATTCTCTCAGAGGTCGGGTCAATTTTACTGTGGGACAAATAAAGGCTGCTGATTATATTAATCAGGAGTTAAAGAGTTATGGGCTTAGTTTTTTGGAACTCAAAAGTTTTTATCATCCGTTTATTTTGGCAAAAGAATTACGACCAAGGGGTGTTACTGATTCTGTATTGAACAATTTAATAGCGGTACTTCCTGGGAAAAGCAAGGCTGATGAGGTAATTATTTTTTCAGCTCATTATGACCATGTGGACAGGGATATATATGGCAATAAATCAGGAATATTTAATGGGGCCAATGACAACGCTTCCGGAGTTACAGCGGTTTTGATGCTGGCAAAATATTTTTCTTTAGTAAAGAATAATGAGCGAACCCTGTTTTTTTGCTTTTTTGCCGGGGAAGAATTGGGATTACTGGGGTCGTTGGCTTTTGCTCCGGCACTGGAGCCTGAAAAAGTTAAATCGGTCATTAATATAGAAATGATTGGGAAGCATGACAGGTCGGGGAAAAAGGCCTTTTTTCTGACGGGGGAACAGTATTCTGATCTTTCTAAAATTCTTAAAAGGAATTTGTCAGGTACAGGGGTAAAACTCAGATCGGAACCCGAGGATCCTACTGGTTTATTTAACCGGTCCGATAATTATCCTTTTTTTCGAATGGGTATTCCAGCACATAGTATTATGTGTTCTGATGATAAAGATTCATGTTATCATCAACCCTGTGATGACCCACAACATGTTGATGTTGAAAACATGGCCTTAATTATCCGGGCTATTGCAGCGTCAACTGTTACTTTAGTGAACGGAAAAGACAGCCCTGCATTGAAAAGGAAACCTAAATAGTATTTTTTAAGGACTGAATACAAATGCAGCAACCCATGTACATACGGGTTGCTGCTTTTTATTAAAATTGATAGCTGTGTTAGTTCTTGATTAATTTCTGAGACAGTTTCTGGTTATTAGCATTTTCCACGGTGATCATATACATTCCTTTTGATAAGCTGCTCAGGTTCATTTTGGCCAGGTTGGTACCATTTTTTACCTGGATATGCTGGCGTTGTACCAGTGAGCCATTGGCACTGAAGAGGCTGATGGTTGCTGTACCGGCGATAGGGCTATTAATATTCAGTGAAACTTCGGTGCTGGCAGGGTTGGGGTAGGTACTCAGGGTCAGTTCTGTGTTTTTAGCACCCTGGAATTTCACCACACTGCTGTAGCTGAAACTGCCATTGTTGTCGGTCTGCAGGATACGGTAGTAAACCGGCTGGTTAAACTGCTCCATATCTATTGCGGAATAGGCCTTGTATTGATCGCTGCTACCGGCGGCGGCTTGTGTATGAACGGTTTTCCAGGTGAAACCATCCAGACTGCGTTGTGTTTGCATGTCTTTGGTATCATACTCACTTAAAGTGGAGAACTGAATATGTACGCCATCCGCTTTTGCTTCCATATTATTAATGCGCAGGTCTTTAACCGGAAGTGAAGAAAGACTGGCACACTGAGAAAAGGTAATATCATCCAGGGCCAGGTCATTACCGCAACCACCGTTTGAATTATTGATGATCTTGTATCTCACCGTCGAAATTCCATTAGGAAGAGTAAAACCGCTGCTGATTTTAACCCAGGTAGGATTACTGCTCTGGGGAATAAAATTGGAAGTAAAAGATGTCAGGGTCTGGTAGGAATTACCAGCACTCAGGTACTCCACCACAAACTGCAGTTTGGGAAGTATGGCGGTGGCACCGCAGGTTCCAAGAGTGTTCACGTTCATTACATATAATGAGACTGAATAATCAGAACCAGGTGTCAATCCATTTACTGTATCCTTATAAAACTCACCCGCTGTATAACCGGCATTGATCACCATCATCCGGCCATTATTATTACCGGTATGATCTTTTGAATCATGCCATTCAGAACGGCCTTGTGAGTTTCTGGAAATCTTATAATCACCATCATTCAGGCTTGAGTTAGAATTATAAGAGTAGGTTGTTACACCTGCAGGAAGTGAAGTAGTGCTACCACTGCCAAAGGTTTCGCGGAACTTAATCGTTTCGCCGTTACAAAGTGTTTGAGCGAAAGCGGTGTTGATTGTCATCAGTACAATTACCAGGGTCGAGAAGTAAAATTTCAGTTTCATAGAGTTGTTTTTCCTTAGTAGGCGATTGGCATGCCAAAACATAAGTACACTGAAAATGAAATTGTTGAGAAAATGGCATGGGTTTGTTTTTTCCAGAATCGGGATTTTTTTTCCGGGCGGGGGATGAATTTGGAAAAACTGAGCGATGTTGTTTCGTAGAAGTACGATAGAGAGAAGTCGGGAAGTCGGGAAGTCCGGAAGTCCGGAAGTCAGGAAGTCGGAAAGTCCGGAAGTCAGGTAGTCCGGAAGACCGAAAGACGGGAAGTCGGGAAGACGAGAAGTCGGAAAGTTCGGAAGAAGTAGTAACTGCGCCCGGGAATACACCCTGTCATACTGAGCTTGTCGAAGTATACTTATGAATAAAAAAAGCGCCGGGTTACAAACCCGGCGCTCATGAATCAAGATTCTTTGCATTGAAGTATTAAGTCCTTCTCTGCGAATACTCAGCGCCCTCTGCGCCTCTGCGGTATAAAATCAGAACCCTTTCTTCTCCACTTTCTTGCCATCAACATCCAGTTCCACAATTTCGTAGCCCAGTTTCTTGATACCATCAAGGATCTTGGCTTTATCACCTACCAGCAGGATATTCATTTTTTCAGGAGCCAGCATTTTTTTGGCAAAGGCATCCACTTCTTTCTTGGTGAGGTTAGCCAGGATTTTATTCTGCTGGTCAATATAATTGGCAGGCAGGTTATAATCCAGGATCCGGCGGATGAAGTTGGCTTTCTGGAAGCCGGTTTCATAACTCCTGGCATCCCGCTGGCCCAGTGAATTTTTCATGAATTTCAATTCAGCTTCAGTGATACCATTATCACGGTAATTGCTGAGTTCTTTCATTACTTCCACGAGGGCGCTGTCGGTGGCATCGGCACGAATACCGGAACTGAAGGAGAAATCACCGGAATACTCATCAGCAGAAAAACCACTGCGGGCCCCATAAGTCCAGCCTTTGTCTTCCCGGAGATTAAGATTCAACCGGCTGTTGAAATCACCACCCAGCGGATAGTTCAACAGCATCGAGCGGTAATAATTACCAGTGGCATCATATTTCTGACCAGTAGCATAACCTACCCGGAACTGAGACTGGGCCGCTTTGGGAATATCCACCATGAATACCTTGGTCTTGTCAATGGAGGAAGCTCCGCCATTGGCTGCAGGCAATTCAATTTTCTTTTTAGGGAGTTTATCCAGGAAGCTCAATTTGGGAAGCACTTCTTCCTGTTTCACATCACCTACCACTACTACTTTTACTCCCTGTGAAGTCATGTAATTATTATAGTAATCCTGTACATCCTGCAGCTTCAGGTTCCTGATGGTATATTCTGTTCCATCTTCATTCATCGCCAGAATATTGTTCGGGCCATAATTGATCTTGGCAAATACCAGATCGGCTACAGCAGCGGGATCTGCTTTGAGTTGTTTGAAACCTTCCACTCTTTGTTTCTGAATCCGGCTAAAAGAGGACTCGGTGAATTTGGGGTTCAGCATTCTTTCTTCCACCATGGCCAGGGTAGCGGCCAGGTTCTTTTTCAGACACTGCACACTAAAAGTGATACCATCCACACTGCTGCTCACACTTACATTACTACCCAGTTTCTGCAGTTCAACAGTCATCTGCTCCGCTGAATAGTTTTTGGTATCCTCATTCATCATGGAAGCAAACATGCTGGCCAATCCGATCTTGGAAGTGTCTTTTCCCTGCAGCAGGTGTCCGCCCGGAATTTTAATTGTGATGGTTACGGTTGGAATTTCATTGGATTCTGTACCGATCATTTTCACACCATTGGGCAGGTCTTTTCTCCAGAACTTCGGCACTTTCACCACGGGGTTGGCACCATTGCCAGGGATTTTGCTGCGATCAAAATTATCTTTGGCTTTATTGTATTTCAGTCCGGCATAGCCATATTCAGGAGCGGTATACTTACTGGAATCAATTTTATAATTATCTGCAGCAGCTATCATTTTGTCCTGGCCTTTCGGTAATACGCTCAGGTATACAGCCGCTTTTCCTTTGATATATTCATTGTACACCCGCATTACATCTTCTTTGGTAACGGACTGGTACATGGTAATCAGCTCGGCAATTTTATTGGGGTTGCCGGTAAAAGTCTGGAAGGAAGCCAGCTGTGATACTTTTCCGGATACACTTTGCAGGCCATTGATCTGCTGTGATTCAATCCCGCCTTTGAACTTGGCTACGTCTTCATCGGTTACGCCTCTCAGTTCAAAAGAGTCAAGGGCGCTACGGAAAAGAGAATCCATGCTGGCCAGTGTTTTACCTGGTGCAGGAGAAATCTGGAACATAAATTCTCCAGCCAGTTCCGAGAGGCTGCTGAAACCACTTGCCTGCAGGGCCAGTTGTTTTTTAACCAGTTGCTGGTACATCACTGAGTTTCTTCCCTGACCGAGTACCTGTGCCAGGCAGGCCAGGGCACCCATGTCCTTATGGTAGTTGGGAACAGTTGGGTATACAATAGAGAGCAGCGGCAGTCGCGCATAATTATCTGTATAAGAAACATAGCGGTCCTGTTTTAAATTAGCCGGTGGTACAACCACGGGATTTACTTCGGGTCCGCGTGGAATAGCTCCAAAATATTTTTCTACCAGTTTCACCACTTCAGCGGGTTTTACATCACCTCCGATTGAAACAGTAGCATTATTGGGACCATACCAGCGAAGGAAGAAATTCTTCAGGTCATTTACATCTACACGGTTCAGGTCTTCCACATAACCAATGGTCAACCAGGAATAAGGGTGGCCATAGGGGTAGAGGTTACGGGACGCGGTTTCAAACATCAGTCCGTATGGACGATTATCATAATTCTGTCCTCTTTCGTTCTTCACAGTAGAACGCTGGATCTCGAATTTTTTCTGGGTTACCGCATCCAGCAAAAAGCCCATGCGGTCTGCTTCGAGCCAGAGCATTTTTTCCAGCTGGTTGCTGGGCACTGTTTCAAAGTAATTGGTCCGGTCGCGGTTGGTTGTTCCGTTCAGGGTACCGCCGGCATCAGATACAATTTTGAAGTGTTGTTCATCGGCCACATGGTCACTTCCCTGGAACATCATGTGTTCAAAGAAGTGGGCGAAACCGGATTTGCCGATTTCTTCCCGTGCGGAACCTACGTGGTAGGTCACATCCACGTGAACGATCGGATCACTGTGATCTTCATGGATGATCAGGGTGAGACCGTTAGGTAAAACATATTTTTCGTAAGGAATGACCAGCTCACTGCCGGTTTTAGTTACTTTCTCCACCAGTTTAGTCTGGCCGAAGGCTATGGAAGCCATCAGGAGGCAAGCAGTAAATACTACTAATCTTAATTTCATAAATGTGATGATTTTGAGGATAGGCAAAATAAGCTTTTCCTGCCTCTCTGGCCTTGCCATTTATCAATTAACCTACCATTTTTGGGGGAGGCTGAAATCCTCCGGGCTTGTTACCTTTATATCCTAAACGTTTAAACTTTTATTACTATGAGCACAGGAAACCGCAACAACCATGAAATTGACTACAAGTTATATGGCGAAGAATTACAATTTGTTGAAATCGAATTAGACCCCCAGGAGACGGCTATTGCCGAGAGTGGAGCGATGATGATGATGGAAGACGGGATCACCATGCAAACGATTTTCGGGGATGGATCTGCCCAACAGCCCACCGGTTTTTTTGGGAAACTGGTGAGTGCCGGTAAAAGGGTATTAACGGGGGAAAGCCTGTTTATGACGGCTTTTACCAATGAAGGGCAGGGCAAGAAAAAAGTAAGTTTTGCGGCACCGTATACCGGTAAAATCATTCCGATGGACCTGCGGGAACTGGGTGGTACCATCATTGCCCAGAAAGATGCCTTTCTCTGTGCGGCCAAGGGGGTAAGTGTGGGGATCCATTTCCAGCGTAAACTGGGGGTTGGCATTTTCGGGGGAGAGGGATTTATCATGGAAAAACTGGAAGGAGATGGCATGGCCTTTTTGCATGCCGGTGGTTATATTGTCGAGAAAACCCTGAATGCCGGAGAGGTATTGAAGATTGATACAGGTTGTGTGGTAGCTTATACACCTACCATGCAGTTTGATATAGAATTTGTAAAGGGCGTGAAGAACTTCCTTTTTGGTGGTGAGGGATTATTCTTTGCCAGGCTCCAGGGCCCCGGAAAAGTATGGATACAATCATTGCCGATCAGTCGCCTTGCTGGTCGTATTGTGGCTTACGGAACTTATAAGCGGAAGGAAGAAGGAAGTGTGCTGGGAGGATTGGGGAATTTGTTTGATGGGAAAGAATGAGAACGATCAATACATTTTTTTTTACCGCGAAGAACAGGAGTTAAAGAGGTTTCGCAGAGATAAGAAAACAGATTAAATCTCTCTGCGATATCTCTGTGAACTCTTGTTCTCTGCGGTGAATCAATTATTTCACACCCGGATATTGACTGGCTAATACCAGTTCATAATCCGGGTTTTTTTTCAGGCTGGCGAAAAAGGCCCTGAGTAAAATAATATCTTCTTCATTCCGGAAAGCCTGGTCATGTGCCAGTAATACGAGGTGACCAGGTGTTTTTGTAGCGCTGTCGCGGAGCAGATTTTCCATCCTCCGGAAGATCAGGGCTGTATCGGCATCTGGAACAAAGGTCTGGTGATCGAAGCCCCATTCCACATCCCAGCCCATGACTTTGAATCCGGCTGTAAAAACGGAGTCGATCGCTGTCTTACTTTCCCTTACATCCGTATGTTGAATTTCGCCAATGCGCCAGGCATTCCTTCCGGGCATACGGGCGACTGAATTATTAAAATGAAGGCTGTCATTGCTGCGGATAAAATCAGCCACCACCTGTGATGGATCTTTATAAAAACGGCTGTACCGGTTTCCGGCATGACTAAAACTATGGTTACAGAGTTCAATACCCGGGGTGTTTTTCAGTTTTTCCCAGGTTTGATTTTGTTCCCGGCTGTCGCGGGTATGTTTGGCAACAATAAAGAAGCTGACTGGCACCTGTTCTTCTATTACGGCGTTCAATACATTCATGGTTCCGGCATTGGGGCCATCGTCAAAAGTGAGGTAGATTTTTTTTCTGCTGCTGCGGATTTGGGCCATCGAGTCGGCCACCTGCTGCTGGCGAATGGTAAAGCTGTCCGGCGTTGTTTTTTTGGTAGTATCCAATTGATGTTCCTGATCGCTCTTTTCAGGGCTTTGGGAACAGGAGACCAGGAGTATTACAAGTAAAGTAGCCAGTAAATAATAGGGATTGTTTACAAAAGCCGGTCTTGCCATAGGGGCAGTGTGGCCGGCATCGGGGAGTATCATGGTGGTTGTGGGTTTGCCTTTTTATGCAAGACAAAACAGCCATGTGAAATTACAGTTTGGTTATCTGGCTTTATAGCCCCGGCTGGTTAAATAAGACTTAAAATCAGTGATTCCTTTTAGGCGTTCCTGCTATCGTTGCACAACCAGTTTTTGCCTCACATTTAGGTTTCCGGATTGCAGTACAATAATGTAAACCCCAATTGCCAGATCAGTCGTTGCTACAGTTATTTGCTGTTGTCGAACGCTTTCAGTTTTTAAGCATACGCCGGCAGTATTATATATACGAAGGGTGATATTGTTTAACGGAACTCCGGAGATAACATTCGAGAAACTGTTGTTTGCAGGGTTAGGTGAAATTTTCCAATGACCTTCATTCCCGATTTCGATCAGTCCGGTTAGCACTGCATTAATGCTATTCGAAGGAGAAGAGCTACAGGCATTTTGGGTTGTAATACAATAGTAAGTTCCGCTGGAAGTAATGGTATATGCAGGGTTGGTGGCACCGCTGATGATGCCGGCAGCATTATACCATTGGTTTCCACTCACCACATTGGAGGTCAGGATATTTCCGGATTGGGTGATGACCGGCGGTACCGGTCTGGGGGTAACATTAACTTTTAAAGTGGTAAATCCCCCCGGGCCGTAATTATTGACCCCTCTCACGATAATTTCTCCGGATTGAGCAGCGGCACCGAAGTTTAGTGTAATGGAATTGCTGGAACTGCTGCCTGTTATACCGGCAGGCATTGACCATGCATAAGAAGTTGCATTGGGGATTGGAGGCACTGTATAGGTAACATTGTTGTCGCCCTGACAAACAGTGGAGAGTCCGGTAATAGCCGAACTGCAACCAGGGATATGATTTTTAACAGCCCTGTATAATAAAAAGGTAACGGCTTCCATACCAGAGGGAAAACAATTGGTCAGCCCTGTAACTGAAAATTTCAGGCATGAATCATACATCATTTTGCTCCGGTATCCCCAGGTGGAACCGCCGTGGCCCCAGTACGTATAGCTCTGTGTGGTTTCCCGGCTGATACCCAGACCATACTGGTACAAGGAGTTGCCGGTACCTATGAAATTAGTGAGTTCATGGAGTGAGGATGGCTGAAGAATTTGACCGTTAAATACAGCATTATACCATTGCAGCATTTCTGATGGCGTTGAAAAGATAGCACCGGCGCAACCAGCGGCGGAATTAAGTCCGGTTCTTGCGGTATCATGGTAATCAATAGTATTCCACCATCTGTGTGCGATAGTACCGGATGCAGGTTCTTCCACATCATAAAATGTACTGTCCATGCTAAGGGGTGTAAATAAACTATCTCTGATTAAACGGGCAATCGAAAACCCGGTGGCATTTTTAGCAATCATTCCTGCAAGAACATAATTGATATTGGAATATTCATAACTGGTACCTGCAGGAAAAAATGGTGCTCCCAGCCAGCCCAGTACTTCTGTAGCTGTAAACATCCTGGCAGGATGTGCCTTGATTGTGTCCATCCAGGGTGCAATGAATAGTGGGTCGGAAATACCGCTCGAATGATTGAGCAGTTGCCGGATTCGGATTGCGGGATTGATATTTGGGTAATTGGGAAGCCATCTGCTGAGGGGGTCGTCAAGACTGATGATCCGGTCTTCTGCGAGTTTTAGCATCATGACAGAAACAAAGAGTTTGCTATTGCTGGCAATACCCATTCGCATTCCGGCATTGATGGGTTGACCGACATGTGAAATCCCGGCAACACCAATCCAATTTCCCTGGCCTGGAATGCTTACGCCAGCTGACATCCCTTTAATATTTCCAACCTGCTGAAAATAGGTATTCAGGGTATCCTGCAGCATATTGGCAAGTTGAGAATTGAAGCTTTGGGCATTGGATTCCTGCCATGAATTCATCAGGAAAAAAAGTATTGATATTAGCTTCGCAGGCTTCATACAAAGATCAGACTGAATACTATTGGTAATGGTCCTTCTAAAGCTACAAAACAGGTTTGAAAGCACATAGGAACAGCAGTATTATACCCTGACATAACTGGTAAACCCTTAGTATTTAACTATTAAAAGTTATAGGAATTGGGCTTATTCAGTTGCCTTATTACTTTTTTAATAAAGGAAGTCTCTTTCCATAAGTAAGCTGTTGCCAGATCTATTCCTTGGGACCATCATTGAAATAACAGAACCGGTAATGGCTGTCTGTCATTTGCAGCAAATAGACAAGGGTTGGTTTTAACGGTATCTTCTGGAGTTATTGCTAAAGCAGTACATAAAGGAATAGCGAAAGAACAGATGAATTTACTAACGCAAAAAATAAAAATCACCGGTAAAATCGGAGGAGATCCAGGGCCTTTGCATATTATTGGAAACCGTTCCTACATCCCTGGCCACTTTTTTGAAAAGCTGTTCAATATTCAAATTTGGAGTCAGCATGTGCTTTAATAAATAATTTGTAAAAAGTCCGTTTCTGCCCTCTCCATCTGAAGCTACCGAACCTGGTTTAGTAGCATATACAATGTAGGAACCGATTGGTGCTGTTATTACCGAGAGGCCTCTTTCGCCTGAACGGTCAAAACCTGAAAAGGGATTATTCCGACATGCATCCAGAATGAAAATATTCAGTGCATTCTTTGCTTCCTCAATTGCGGTCATTATATAATCCATATTCACACATTGGTCATCTACATCTGCCTTTATTTGCATTTCTGCACCACCGGGTATCAGGTAATTGGCACCATCCACCTGCATACCATGTCCTGAATAGAATATAAGACCCACAGCATCTTTATGCTCTTTTAGTATCGACTGATACCTGCGGACTCCATCCTGAATTTGCCTTTTTGTGGTGGGATCAAAGAGTTCGATCACGGTGAATCCCAGTTTTTTCAAATTGGCCGACATGTCCTCTGCATCGTTCAGGGGATTTCTAAGTGCCGACATATTCTTATATGTTTTTACACCAATGACCAGCGCAAGCCTGTTGTTGAAGGAAGTAATATTTTCCGGATTAGCTGGAATTGTAACAGTGACTACCTGTGGCTTTGGATCGGTTTTAGTTCCGGTATTGGTAATAATTACACCTTTAGGATCGGTGAGCCTGATCTCGGCCATAGCAAGTAGTTCCCTGGCAAGTCTTGCGTAGTCTTCGTTATTTGCATCCCTTGACAGCTGGGCAGCTTTATTTGCACTGAGAATAGATTCGTTAAACTGTCCAAGCTGGTACTGGGTTCTTGCTTTTTGATAATATATCCAGAAGGCCTTGGGATTTAGTTCGATTGCTTCCTGGAACCATATAAGTGCTTTCGGAAGATTGATATTGTTTTCCAGATAAAAAAAGGCCGCTGTAAACTGTTGTTTAAAATCAGGGTCAGCACTAGCCCTGTCTATGGCCAAAAGGGTTTTATTTAAAAAATCACAGGTTACAGGTATTGTATAGGAACTGTTATCAAGATCAATTCTCAGGTAAGCCGACTTGTTGTTCTCAGGGAGATGGGTAAAATTGATCGCGAGGCCGTTCGACTGAAAATTGAATTGTTTGTCCACGCCGGATTTAATCGGAGAGACAATGTATTGGGACCCGGTTGAGGAATGGAGAGAAAGTTTGTTGTTGGCGGCATCCAGTTTTATTTTATAGAAACCTGCCGGCACCGGTTCTCCGGCAAATTCCATTTCTTCGCCAAGGCGTATAGTGGCAATTTCAATAGGTCCGCTACCATTGTATCTGTTCAGAGACAGCGAATAATTGAGATCAACAGTGTCGATACCAATGGGCTGGGTAACTGAGAAAATAGTCTGTGAAGTATTGCTTCCTCCCGATAACCTGAAAGGGATATCCCAAACCGTAAATTCCATTCCAAAAACAATATTCCCACTGTTTGATCCCTCCTGTTTAACTGCCAGGGTCATTGTTTCAATTGGTTTTTCCGTTGACCTGGGTTGCACTTTTACACGTAAGGCTTCGTTTTTCGGATCAAACCGGTCAACATCACCACCGATCTTCAAATCTTTAAAAAACTGATTGATCCATTCTTTTCTCCCGGGCCAGGAAATCAATACATATGTCCCCTTTTGCAAAATTTTATCCTGAATGATAACATCACTTGAAAAACTGATAAAGCTACCGGCATTGGCCCCGGTGCGCCAGGTCTTTCCATAAGGGAAAAGGTAATCAGTACCTTCTCCAAAAAATTTACGGCCCCTTAGTTTTAACCTTGAGTATTTAAGTGATATTTCTTCAGCACCAACATTCATGCGAAGCATTTGCTGGCTGCTGGGTGATGGAACTATGATGGATGTTTTGCCCTGGGTATATCCCGCAGTAAGAATGCAGGTAAGGATTAAAGTGGTAATCAAAGACTTCATAAGTCTAAGATATAATGCTTTGTTCAGAATTGTGAATTTTCGGTCTTTGCCAGTCTTCTATTTTATAAAATTATTTCCTCCAGCCATTTCAGAGAAATAGGTGGGTGTCGGCTCCTTTATTTTTTCAACCTGAGCCATTTACCATATGTCGCCATCCGCCAGATCCATTCCATGGGACCAAAATTGAAATAGCGGAACCAGAAATGGCTGTATGCCACTTGTAAGAGGTACACAGCAATACCGATTGGTACAAAAACGGAAGGGCCGACCCGGCCGCCAAAACCCAATCCCACTCCGTAATAGATACAGATACCAATAATTGTTTGCATCAGGTAATTGGTCAGGGCCATCCGTCCCATGGGAGCCAGGAAACGGAACCTGGTCATTCCTTTTTTTCTTTCCCAACGCAGGCAAATCATGGAAACATAAGCCAGGCAGAGTGGTACCACACTGGTGGCATAAAATAACGTATGAACCATCCCAATCGGGGAAGGAATATGTTTTTGAAAGAACTCAAAATAAAAGCAAGCGATGGCAGAGGGAATACCAATGAGGAGTCCCCATTTTCTCAATCTTTTGAAAAGAGAAATATTGTCCGCCAAATGCGCATAGATCATTTTACGTCCGGCATAAAGTCCGATGAGAAACATGCCCAGTACTTTGGGGATACGGTTGCTATCAAGAATATAAGCGTAGCGATAGAGATAGCCGGACTCCTGCCAGTTCCGCCATTCATTCCAGCCGGCTCCGTCTTTGTACAGGTAGTATGCAAAATTTTCGTCAGCGGGGATTCCGTTTTTCTGATCAATACTGATCGCCAATTTTTCCAGAATGCTGCCGTTCTTATATTGGAATAGTACACTGAATAAATCAAAGAGCAATGGAGAAAAAATCAGTACTGCGGCCAGGATCAGTAAATGGCGGTTACTTAATTTCCGGAACAGGGGTAAAATAAAACCGATCAATGCATAGAGCAGGAGGATATCACCTTCCCAGAGTAAAAGAAGATGTCCGGCGCCCAGCAATAAGAGGATCAGGAGCCGGCGATAAAATATTTTCAGTGGGTTGGTGCCTTTTTGTTCGTTGCGGACCAGGATAATGGAGAAGCCGATACCGAACAACAGGGAAAAAAGGCTATAAAATTTTCCGTTTATAAAAACTTGTTCCAGCATACCGATGATGCCGTCGCTGGTCCAGGTAGAAAGAGATTCTTTAGCCGGCTGCGGAAGGAACGCCCATCCGGAGAAGCCAAAGAGATTATCCATCATCACACCCAAAAGGGCAAAACCACGAAGGGCATCGAGGAGGTTCGAACGTTCTCCTGTGCCAACAGGTAGGCTGGGGTTTTGCATATTTACTTAATGATTTCTGTTTTAACCAGCAGTCCATTCGCAATAAAATTATCAGCTCCTGCCAGTTCAAGTGTATAAGTGGGAAGGGGTCCTTTTATTTTCTCCATATGCTGAACAGTATAGAATCTTTTTTCAGCAGGGACAAAGAGTTTTGTACCAGCAGCGAGTGTTTTTACATTTACCTGCTGGAGATAATAGGCATTCGCTTTTGAAGCATTTACTGCGGCCCATTCACCTGTTGCAGTATAAAATGGGTGGTCAGCGGTACAGGTGATCTCCTTTCCGTCCAGGACAATTTTCACCAGACTG
>Ga0209174_10001976_pt1 | contig 14016 bp, 13 predicted proteins | sample JI91814BDNA_FD_187505 | JGI IMG/M metagenome (GOLD analysis project Ga0209174, IMG submission 187505) | Wastewater effluent complex algal communities from Wisconsin, to seasonally profile nutrient transformation and Carbon sequestration -... | ecosystem: Engineered > WWTP > Effluent > Algae...
CCGCAAACGGGTCTTCCGCCGAAGGTGGGGGTCCCCCGTGGTAGTCGGCGGGCACCTCCTTGGCAGGTTCGGGATACCCGGCTGCCACGGCGTCCCGATGCGCTCGAAGCGACACGTCATCGCCGTGTGCAGGCAGCGTCCCAGTCGGACGTGAAGACGTAATGTCCTCCGCCACGGAAGGCGCGGGAACTTCACCAATGAAGGACGCGATGTCCTTTGACGGGTCACCCACGCCCATGAGGAGTGAGGTAACACCTTCTACCGCCACTGGGTTCCGCCTTTCACAGGGTGTTGTCGTGTCCTTAGCAAGTCTATACCGTGTCACGTCCCTATTACGCATGACGCGGGGGATACTGGGAATATGGATGTACGCCCAGAAGTGCAACGCAAGTTCCTGCTCATGTCCATGCTGTCTGGACCTGTGGCTATTGTCGTCGCCATTCTCGCGCTGGCGTATGTGGTGCTGACAAAACCTCCGACGCCCACGGATGTCCACCGCGAACTCACGGCGTACACCAACGCGTCGTACTTCGCCCGAAACTACCTCCTGGTGTGGCTCGGAGGGAGCACCAAGCAGCAGGACAGCATCATGTCCATGACTTCGGCGGCGGGGTCGTTCAAGCTCAACCCAGACCCTCAGCGCGTCACAGACCTCAACATCACCGACGTACTCTGGACCCCCGCCGAAGACTCCGCGCAGACCGAGTGGGCATTCACCATCGCGGCTACAGCGACCCCTCCGGGAAGCAACTCCACACGGAACTTCTACCGCGTCACCCTTGTGGAGTCCGAAGGAGCCTTTCAAGCCATAACCCTCCCGCGCCTCGTCAATCAGGGAACGACACCCATCCGCGTTGCCACGGTGTACACCTCGAACACTGCGCTGGATGGGGCGTTGGGCAAGACCATCGCTAACTTCGCCAAGGCGTACCTGATCCCCGGTGACTCGGGAAGTCTGGGGAGGTACGTGTCCGAGAAGTTCACGGAGTCCCCCATCAGCGGCTCCCCTTACACTGCGGTGCGCGTGACCTCCATCAACGTCGGGGAAGGCTCAACCGACCCTGCTCAAGCGTCTGCGGGGGACTCCGTGGAGGTCATGGTCACCGTGCAGGCGTCAATCAGCCTGACCACCTTCACCACCATGCAACTCCCCCTCCGCGTGACATTGACCTCGGGCGGGCAGTGGCTGGTGGACAGCATCACCGAGCCTGTCAACTTCGGGGCGGTAGAACCACGTTGAGCACATTGGCGTGGGTAATGGTCGCCGCGCCAGCGGTGCTGGGAGCCCTCGCTGGTGGTGCGGGCGCATGGCACCGCGTAGACGGGTGGCAGCTTTATGTGCTCAGTGGAATTCTCGCATCCGTGGGCGCGGCGCTGGTCTCGACAGCCGTCATACCGTCAGATGTGTCTTCCGGCACGGGCGAGGATAGTGGATACGACTGCTCAGTGGACACCGTGATACTGGAAAACGGCTCCAACGCGTGCGCTCCATCGCGCCGCCCGTACACCCCCAGCATGGAGGAGCAGTTCTTGGAGCAGACGGTTCTCAGCGGCGGTTCCACGGACGATACATACCCGTGGTTCCGCAAGTAAGAACTGGGAGCCCACGCGTCCTCATTGGTGCATGTCCCCCAACCGTTACACGACAAAGGCGGGCATCGTGATGCCCGCCTTTGAACGACAGAACCAACTACTCAGCGGAGTCTGAGCCTCCGCTTCCCGCGTCCCCGTCACTGCCGGACGAGGATTCCTTCTTACCTCCACCGATGGCGTCGCGTACCTTCTTGACGCCGTTGTCGATGTCCTTGCCGAGGCGGTCAACGCGGTTCTCCACGTTCTTGCGCACCTCGTTCGCCGCGCCGTGTAGGTCACCTTGGCGCAGCTCGCGGGTGACGTTCTCCGCGCGTTCCTGCGCTCGTGAGAGGCTGCGTTCCGTCTTCTCCGCCCGCTTATCCAGGCGGTCCTTGAGAGTGGTACGAGAGGGCTTGACCGTATCCGAGGATGCGTCGCCATCAAGCTCCACCTCACCATCTGGTCCCTCGTCCACCGGGTCGGGGAGGGTGGTGCCCGGTTCATCCTCGACTGAATTGGTGCTTACCGTCTCCAGTACAGGGTCTGTGGCGGGAACCGCGTTGGCGGGCGGCGTGTGAACCTCGGTGCTTTCCGCCACCAGTACCGTACGGGACTGCGCCTCACCACGGTTCTGAGACTCCGGTTCGTCCGTGGTCGGGGTGAACTGCGGCGGCGCGTCGATGGGATTGAGACCGATGATTCCGCGAATGCCGTTGTTGATCTGGTCGCTGACCTTGTTCACCTCGCGGTTGGCGTCGAGCATCGGACCCGAGAGGTCAACCCCGAGCTTGGACACTTCATTCAGCCCGTCGTCAATGACCTTGTTCACTTCCAGCGTTGCCTTGTCAAGCGCCACCGCGAGCGGTCGGAAAGCATCCTGCGCGCTGTTCATCAGCGGGTTCAGCGTGTCACGAATCTGCTCCAGGGCGTCGGAGAGAACCTTGGCGATGGCAACGCTTGCCGCGTTGCGGTACACCAGATTGCCGATGTCGGAGTTACCGAACAATTCGAGCTGGTTGACGTACCCGCCAGCCTCTTTCATCCCCTCTGGGTTGAGTACATTCTCCTGCAACCCTGTGATGATGGAGTTGAACACCGTCTGCGGTGTCTCCATCCCCGCCTCCCACGAGATGGGGTTCTGCCAGAACTTCGCCTGCGTTCCCGCCTCATCGAAACCGCGCACGAACGTCGCGACGCCCTCAGCGTCCAGGGTCATGTTCACGTCCTGGTAGCCCTGTGCAACGAGCTGGGTCAGCACGTCCTCGAAAGAGTTGGACACAGGTGTGGAGATGTTGAACCCAGGGATGTAGCTGATGGTGCGGGGGATGAACTGCAGGGGCTCCAGCAGCGGCAGGTTGCCCGAGTCGTAGGTGACGTACAGGTTGCCGTCCGCGCCCACATCCACGTTGAGCATCTCGATGCTGCTGTTGAGAGTTCCCAGTAGCGTGTTGATGGTGCCGATGTCGATTTGCCCACTGGTCAGGTCTTCCAGCACCGCCGCGAAGTCAGCGACGTTGGCGGGAATCAGGTAGGTCGGAGCAGTCGCGCCAACACCGCTGTTAAACCACGCCAGCGGGTTGAGGACAGTGGACGGGGCATCGGAGAGAAGGTCGTACGCGGCGGTGATGTCCCACACGGTCACGTTGCCGTCCATGACGGTGATCGGTATCCCGAGTGGGTTCCTGCCAGGGTGCGACGCCGTTCCATCGGCGTTTGACAGATTCAGACCCACTGTCGAGGACAACGGGTTGAGCAGCGACAGAATCCCCCCGCCAGTTCGGCTGTAGTTGCGCAGCACGACTGCCAGGATGGCGGCGTTGGCGAACTGCGGGTCGTTCAGGAACGTGGGTGAGGCGAGTGCGACGTTGGTGCCGCCCAGCCCCCACGTCGGGATGATGGCGAGCCTTTCCGCGCTGGAGAAGAAAGGACCGTCCCACGCGCCAGGCACGTTGAGAGGCAGGTCAGCCACAAGGGTTTCAATGGCGTCGGTGTTGATTCCGGTAACGTCACCGAGCAGCCCGATGATGAACGCGGCTCCCTCGCCAGACGCCAGCGCGGTCTTCAGCACCGACAACATCGCTTGGGTCGCCGGCGAATCCTCCAGGGACGCCACCTGGTCGATGGTTCCCGCTGGACCCATCGGAGGAACGGATATTTCAGGCATTGCGATGTTCCCGAGGATCGGGAGATTGATTCCCGCCTGCGCGGCTGCCAGGAGCGTGGCGAGAGCTTCGATGGTCGTCTTGAGCTGAGTGCCCGCGTCACCAGGGATGATCTGCGCGAGTCCCGCCAGGTTGTTCAGGAGATCCTGCGGTGTACCCATGCCGAGGTTGCGGAACACCTGCGGGAGGGGTCCGACAGGGTAGACGCCTATCGACGCAAGGAGCTGTACCTGCTCGGAGGTGAGGGTCTGCACGGGTATGGTGATGTCAGAGGGACGTGCCATGCTTTCCATGGCAGGTGCGGCGAGTCCGACCGTCAGTGCGGTCGTGGTAGCCAGTGCCGCTGTGGCGACAGCGGTCTTAGCGGCGAGAAGTCGGGTGGGCGCGGGCGCGGTGAAGGACACGGAGTCTCCATACGTAGGTGATGGGGCTCACGAAACTTATCACGCGCACTCAGGTTTGTCTAAGGTTGACGCGCCCGTCAACAGCACGATCCACGTACAGTGACACCGTGACAATGGTCACCGTGTGCGCGAGAACCGTGGAGACAGGAAGTGCGGTGTACCCGTGATAGACGAGAACACCTGCGGCACCAATCACCACCAACGCTGATATGAAACCTGTTAGCTGTCCATACTTCACTGCATGCACTAGGTGAACAGCTTCAACTAGCGTTGGTGCCGTCGCGCGAACGGAACGGAACGGAAGTAGGTTCACAGTCGTCCGCCCCGTCAGGTCCATTATCGACGCGACGCCGACGAGGAGCGCCGTGCGTGAAGAGGTGAGGGGCGCGGTCATGCTCGCGCGTGTCGTTCTAGCCATGTCCGCGTCCATTCCTCCGCATCGGCAAACGTGGCGTGCAAGTCCTGTACCGTTTCGAGGTTCAAGTTTCCCATCTTCGCCGCGTTGACAGCACTCTTGAAGTGGGCAACGTCGAGATTTCCGCAGACCCGCGTGACGTTCCGCGTCGCTTCGTCCATGAGTGGAAATGGTACATGGGCACCGCGCGCACTTCAGAAACTGTGCGCGGACACTCTGCGCAGGACTTCACTCAACAACTCTTCGTAGGTCGCTACCTGCGTGACGTTGTAGCGCGCACACACTGCGGCAACGTTTCCGAAACGGTAGAAGTCGTCGGCACAGAACACCACGAGCTTTCCGCTGCGGGCGTGTAGCCCAAGCTCCATGAGACTGACTGGGCTCTTCGAGGTTCCGAGAAGGCACACCACAACGATGTCCGCCAACTCCAGCGCGTCCATCTCCCAGGTGACCTGCTTGACGAACTCGGGGTTGTCCAACGTAGGGGTGCCGAACCGCGTATCCCGTCGAGGGTTGAGAACCGTCACAGCCGCGTCGGTACCCGCGTCGATGTGGCGGACGAAACTTCGCTGCCAGTCCACTGAAGCGCCAAGGTCAATGGTTCCAGCGAGAAACACGCGCACGTCCGTGGATGGTTCGTGCGGAAGCGGAACGTCGGGGTTCAGTTCACGAACGGTCACGCGGTCTCCTTCTCGGTGGATTGTCTGGGAGTCGAACCCAGGACCGATGCGGTACCGCGTGCGGCTTTCGACGCTCGGACATCCAATACAACCCAGGTGCGCTGACCCCGGCTTGACCCTTTCTCGGAAAGTCCGACAGCTATCGGTTCCCTCGGGGCGGTGCGGGCTGACCTGAGATGGGAAACGTGGTCTGGCTCCGTGCTCGGGAGCCTCGCCGAAAACTTATCACCGTGAAGTGTCAGCGCATTGACTTCGCGGCGTCAAGGAGAGCGCTACCTCTCCGTCCCGTTCTAGGCACGCACCCGATTTTCTCGGGTGCGAATCTTGTCGCCATGATGGCGTCGTGGAGCTGGGGGTAATCGAAACCCCGTCCTACGTCACTTCGTCCAGCCTTCTACGTGCGTAGTCCTCATCGCCGTGGCGGTTCGCCTTCCCCGAGGACGGGGTACGGCTCTTGGGCACCGCTTGCCTGATTGTCTTGGCGCACGAGGTTCAGACGGTCCTCTGTACGTTGCGTCGCTTCTAAATTTGATGCCGGAAGGTCTGTGAGCGACTAACTCACTTCTGGCAGTTCAGCCTCGGTCAGACGAGAGCCGCGCTGTTGGCAAAAGCCTCCAGCTCGGCGAAGTCCGCGTCGGTGAACAGTGCGTCGTTATCGTCGGCGCTTAATTGGTTGCAGCTTTCACTCAAGGTAGAAGTGCTGCCAACACCTGCACGCTTCTCTGGTCTCTACTTCGCAGTCGAAACCTGTCAGCCCCTTTGTAGTTGTCAATTGCTTCCCGTGGGATGCATTGAGAACTGTAGCACAACTCTTGTGGCACGCAACCCCCGGTGTTAATATGGGGATACCACCGTCCAAGGAGACCAATGCGTTTCATACCTCTCATCGCAACTGCTGGAGCGGCGCTCATCGGCGTACGGTCAAGCCCCCTTCGTCGCTACATTCGGGCAGTGCGTGTGGTTCGCGCGGCGTCGCTGGACTTCCCCGCCACTGTTGACCACAGCAAGGCTCCCGCATTCGGGGAAGCCGTGGAACGCTGCGCACGCAAGGGCATGTCCGTGTCCGAAATACTCCTGGCGTTCACACCTCCGCGTCTACACAGTTCCGACCAGATGGTTTTCCTTCAGCACATGGAAACTGTCGCGCGGGTCTATGCCCCGCATCTGGTCGAGGACATCCGTGCCGAGATAAACGCGAGAGTTCCTAGCGACGCCAGCTCTCTGGAGCATTGACGTGAACGTGTGGAAGCGCGCACGCATGCGTCGCGTAGCGCGGCGTGAACTTCCCAACACCGATAACCCGCACCACGCTCACGTAGTAGGAGAGGCGCTATCCGTGCTGTTTTCTCGGGGGTACAGCGTCGAGAGGGTACTTTCGGTGTATCCCGTTGAGCACCGACCGGAGGCATTGGAAATGATGCGTGTCGCCGCCACGGTCTACTGCCCCGATATGGTGTCCGCCATTGAATCGGTCATTCGTGCGCGGGTACCTGACGACATTAGCTCTTTGTGACGGTAGTGGCGATTAGTGGTGTGTCCGCCCAGAACATTGACTTGATAAGCGCAACCGTGGCATCCAAGCGTTCCTCGGACATTTCCGTCAGCGGGGCGGCGTCTTCCCACGGGGACCGTCCGATGTTCTCCTCTTCCGCATATCGCGGGATTACGTGCGCGTGCACGTGCGGAATCTTGTTTCCCATGATGGCAATGTTCACACGCTCCACACCGTCGATCCTGCGGAGGATTCCCGCGCACTTTTGCACGTCATACATGAACATCCCCATAGTGTCGGGGCGAAGCTGGTCAAAGTGCTCGCAGTGACGGCGCAAAGTGACGATGAGCCGTCCGGGGTGGCGCGCGTCGTTGTACAGACCCACGTTGCTCACATGAAGAACGGACACGGGGTTGAACAACTCGAAGCCGCATTTGCCACACGGGCTAGCCTTACGCTGCGACGAACGATTGGACATCTTCGATGATCCTGTCTGCACACACCTGTGCTACTGGTACGGGCAGATTTAGAACACGGATTCGGACTCCGCGAGCCTTCCCGCCAGTCCAGCATCGCTGATTCGCTTCAGGAGCATGTCGGTGCGAATCTTCGCGTACTGCTCGATGCTCCCCATGTTCTTTGTGATGAAGTCCAAGTCGGTCTGTTGCAGTTCGGTGTAGTACAGGTCCATGTGCTCACGGATGAACTCCGCACCTTCCTCGGTGGAAGTAGTTGCCATGATGGCAGCGCCACTGATCATGGCGTGCGCGGACTCGTACTGGCTGGGGGCGGTGGCGTCTTCAGGTGCCACATACTTGCCCAAGTCCACAACCGTGAAGGGGTCGAAGACGAACACTCCGTTGGAGTTGGGGTGCTGCACCGAACCATCGGAGACAACACGCACCGGGTGTCCTGGGTGGCGGTGCGACACAACTATGGTCGCCTTGTCGTCGGCGCTGTCGGGAAGCGAGCGAAGGTCGAGAACGTTGATGGGCTCTTTCGTTGTCGCCTGCGCGGTACGTCCCCACTTAGCCGATGAACGAGTAAGCCGTAGCCACCCCGGATACACGGTGCGGAATACCTTGAGATACGTGCTCCGATGGGTCAGCGTCCACATACCGACCTCGGGCGCGTTGGCGTTCATCCACACGGTCGAGTTCTCGGTGAGGAACCCTGACCGGTACATCTCCGCAATGTCGATGTAGTTCTGCGCGGCGGCGTTGGGAGGAGTGTCCGATGTCGCGTACATGTAGAGCTTCATTGTGTCGTACCTTCCAGGTCGGAGCCGTAGCTCTAAGTCTTGTTCGAGTTTAGCCACCGTTTCGTAATATGCGCCGTAACACGCAACGTAACGAATGCTCCATGTTCACGTCACAACCTCCGTAACACCACCCGTAACACCCTATGTAACAATGGACGTAACACCTGTGAGGCGGCAGGATGTCTTCGCAAAAAGGTTCAAACAACGCTGGTCAGACTAGTGTTTTTGAAGACAACCCCGTCCTCTTCACACCGTGATTATGGCGGCGCACACGTATAGCGGGTAAACGTCATCCGTAACGCACATGCGTAACGTACAGGGAAGGTGTACTCGCACTCACGTAATGGAGTCGGTAACGGGTCGTCATGAACATTGTCGCGGCAAACACCCGCGCCGCGTCGTTACCTTCGGGAAGTCAGGCTACTATTCCATGTAGACGTTCCCGTGCAACTCGGGCACCAACCAAGTAGGAGACACACTGTGAGCATCAGCCTCGCACTCACTCAGTCCGCCGCTGATTCGGTGACGTACCTCGCCGCTGGACTCGGCGGTGACGGAACATCGAACAACGCCATCACCTCGCTCGTGAACCGCGTGACAATGGCTGCCGCTGTCATCGCGGTGGGCATCTTCGCGGTTCTCGCGGTCATCACCTTCGCCAAGGGCGGGAGCAGCGCGCAGGGCACCAAGGACTTGGTGAACCTCGGTGGAAAGTTCGTCATCGTCATGGTTCTCATCTTCGGGGCATGGGCTCTCGCGCGGATCGGTTCCTCGCTCGCTGGCGGCGCGTTCACCTGACCCGTCGCGGCTCGGGAACGCATTAGATAATCACGAGTGAAAGGGGACGTGCAATGCGCGGATACCGTCTTTTCGAGGACAACACCTCGGTCGCCATCGAGTGGCGCATCAAGGGCTTCCGCATCCGCACGTTCCTCGCGCTATTCGTGTTTGTCGGTGCGTTCCTGGGCGCTGGACTTCTGCTTTACTCACCGTGGGCGGGAATCCCGGTGATCCTGGTGACGTTCACTCTCGCCTTCGCCTTCGCCACCTACACGTACCGAACTGACCCGCACCTCGTCCTCAGCGAGGGGACCATGCTCAGACTCATCCTGCGCGGTGTGCGCAGTCGGTTCTCCACCAACTACAGCGACCAGAACTAAGGATCAACGATGGGTGAATACACAGCGAAGCTGTCCAGGCTAGTGGACAACGTTATCTTCGCTAGGGACGGCTCCGTGTGGGTCAACTACATCCTCACGGGCATCAACGTCAACCCGTACAACCCCTCCAAAGTTGCGTCCGCGCAGTCACTGCATGACGAACTGTTCTCCTCGCTCAAATCTATCGACTCCAACGATTTCCTTCTGCTGGGGATCAAGACCACAGAGCGCCCCGAAGACGTTCTCGGAGCGGTCGCGCGAGGGGTTCCAGGTCTCACCGAAGATGCCTACCCCGAACTCATGAAGCAGTTCAACGAACTGAACCGCCGCGTACGGTCCGGGGAATTGGCGTCCTATGAGCGGTTGTATTGGCTATCGGTGGCGATGCCTGTGTCCATGTCCATCACCGACAAGCTCATGTCCAACGTCGTAGTCACCGACCCGCACGCAGACGTGAGCAAGAAGTCCATCGCCGGGTTCAACCGCTCGGTCTACAACGCCATCTCTGAACACTTCAAGCCTCGACCCACAGCGCCGCAGCACGTCCGCTGGGTGTTCGACCGCGCTCGTCTTCGCGGACTGGAAGTTCCTTTCGAGCCCGTCTACGGCGAGGCTCCCATGAAGTTCAATGTGAAGTCCTTCCCTCAAATCGCCATCGACGCTGCGGCGGACACCACAGCTCTGTACGAGAAGTTCATGGAAGACCTTGCTGAGCGCCTCAACGAAGAAGGTGCCAAGGCGCTGTCCTCCAAGAAGAAGCTGGCGCGGACATCACTGATGGGGACGTTCCGCTCGCTGCACAAGGGCAAGATGCTCTCGGTTTCCAACGTGGAAACCCGCAACGCTGACTTCCCTGACGGCTACACCTCATACCAGGTGATGATGGGCGTCGCATCGGGTCCCAACGAGATTTCCACCTCGGTGAACAGCTTCACCTACATCGTGGACCAAGCCATTGGGTGCGACGCCGATTTCGCGCTACGCTTCCAGTTCGATGATGACGTGACCTCCAAGGAAACAGCGTCAAAGGCACTTGCCGACCTCAAGACCGAGGACTCGTCCAACTCCCGCGACGAGCTGGACGCCGATGACTACGGGGACTCCATGGACGACGTGCGCGAGCTGCACGAAATCGTCAAGAGCGAATCCAACCCCGTGGGCATGAAGGTGACCGCATTGTTCGCGTTCGCCCACCCGGACATCGACTGGCTCACCCGCACCGCGTCCTCCGTGGAGAAGACCTTCGCCAACAACGGGTTCACCATGTACCGCGCCGTAGGCGGTCAGGAGGACATGTGGGAACAGATGATGCCCGGTGTTCCGCGCTCCCCGCTCAGTGATGACCTGGCAATGGTTACCACCGCGTATCTGTTCGGCGGAGCCATGCCTCTGCGGCGCACCGTGGTCGGTGACACTCAAGGTGTCCCTTTGGGAATCTGCACGGAGAACGCTCTTGGAAAGCTCGTCCTGTGGGACGTACTCAACTCCACCGACAAGGGAAACGCTTCGGTTACCGTCTGTGGTGCTCAGGGATCGGGAAAGAGCCACCTCATCAAGATGATGCTCTCCTACATGATCGACCTGAACCGTTACGTGTACCTCATCGACCAGCACAAGCACGGTGAGTACGAGGTGTTCGCGTCTACGCTGACCGACACCACGGTGTTCGACGTGACTGCGCGCAAGGCGTCCCTCGACCCGCTCAAGGTGTACCCGAGCGGTGGAATGGCGGAGCAGGTGTTCATGGACCTCTGGCTGCCGCTGCTTCAGATTCCGGTGGACTCCGTGGAAGCGGTCACGCTATCTCGCGTCCTGAAGTGGGAGTACCGCCAGCCGCGCGGGCTAACCACCACACGCAAACTCATCGAGCACATCAGCAACTCACCATCTGCGGTGTCCAAGGTGCTCTCGGGCAAGTTCGGGTACTGGGGTGAGCAGGAGTATTGCTCAGGTCTCATCGACCCCATGGACCACGGGAACATCATCGACATCCCCGCGTTCAACGCGTCATCGCGCTGCGTCGTGTTCCGCACACACAATCTGTCGGTGTACCGAGGGAACAACCTGGCTGAGGCGGAGCCGTCCGAGCGCTACGCGGCGGTCATGTACAACGCCATTGCGCGGCTGGCGGGGTATCACTTCTCGCAGATCAAGGGCGCATGTGCGTTCTTCGGTGACGAGCTGCACTTCCTCGACGGCAACGACCGCGTTCTTGACCGTCTCATCCGCACCCCTGACCGTACCGGGCGTAAGGACGGTAACTTCGTCGTTGGCGGTTCGCAGCTCGCGTCCGACTTCGGCTCGCAGTACGACATGATCAAGCGTAAGTTCATCATGCGTCAGGAAACCACCGCCAACTCCGAGGATGCGCTGGACTGGGCGGAAATCCCGGTCACCGACTTCCTCGTGGACCGCATGCTCACTGACACCAGCCCTCCCGACCCCGACGATAACAACCGTCCTACAAGGGGACGTGAAGGTGAGGGGTGGTTCAACGACGGGTCAGGAAACATCTCTCGCGTCAAGGTGCTGCCACATCTGCGCGTGGACCGTGCACGTATGTCCGACACCACCTCCAGTCGTATGGTGCGTGCGTCGGAACTCACCTCAGTAGAGGAGTGACCGAATGCTGAAGGGTCTTCTCGCATGGTCTAACCTTCGCGACTCCGGTAACCGCCGCGTCTCCGACTACACGTTGGATTTCAAGTACGGGATACTGGATTGGGACGGGAAGCTGCTCGGTATTTTCGCCGCGTTCTTCTGGACTGGCTTCATGCTGATGGGTACCGTCGCCGCTACCTTGATGTCGTGGGTGTCCGACCCCGAATGGTTGAACGGAATCACCTCCACCTACGAAGACCTGACCAAGAGCCTGTTCTCGGTCGTCAACCCCATCTACATCGCTGTCATGACTTTCGTCATCCTGATGGTGATGATTCTCGCGGGCAAAGCCAAGTCCACGTCGTCCAAGCTGACAAAAGAGGACATCAACCGAATCACTGCTGGCATGGGCATCATGCTCGTGGTCTGCATCCTGGTTGCCAACCCATTCGCTATTCTGCGCACCGCGCTATCCCTGGCGCAGGCGGCGGTGGATGTCGTCGCTGGAGATAACGCGCCTTCCGCCATCAACGTAGACGCGCTTCTCCGCCAACCCACGCTGCTCGTCACCTACGGTAAGGGGATCACGGACACTTGCGCTGACGTGTGGTCTCGCGGCGGGAACGCTAGCGCGTGCGCGGGCACCGCCGCCAGCCCTTCCGAAGTTACCGTCATCATCGCCGCGTTGGCGGCGTTGCTCGCAGGTTCCGCGCTAATGTTCGCCCTCGTGGCGATGTGGAAGTTCATCGTGCACCTTTCGGTGTCCATCATCGCTGTCATCGTCATCCCTTGGGTCGCTGCTTCTACCATCACCAAGCGACGCCAGTTCGACGGGTTCGCCCGCCACGGAATAGCCATCGGCTCACACATGCTCATGGCGATGATCGTGCAGGTTATATCCATCGCCGGTCCGACACTCATGGCGAGCCTACTGGGGAGCTGGGGGACCAACGACTGGGCGGTCCTGCAGATGCTCCTGCTCACGGTCTCGTGGGTGTTCCTGACGGGGTTCCTATTCTTCGTCACACGCCGCAAGGGCGGTCTGTCGCGCGTATTGAAGACTGACGCGCACAACACGCTGTCCTCCATGTTCGGAGGGTCGTCAGCGGTGAACAACGCGCTGAACAAGTTTGACGTGCAAGGTCGCACGGTGTCAGGCGTGAAGGAGAAACTCAGCAAGGGTAAAGCCGCCAACGTCGTGACGAACATTCACGGTGCCTTCAGGAACGGAAAGCTAGTGCAGGATGACGTAACGGACGCGCAGCGTGTGGTCAGCATGCCGACCAAGGTCACAGAGTTCCGCGTCACAAATGGTGTCGTTGACCGTAGAAATGCGAGCCCCGCCGTTCCTGCGGCGGGTACCCCTGCTACCCCTCCCGCTCCCCCGGTAGGGAAGCTGCGCTCCCTCGCTAGAGCGGGAACCCGAGCAGTTAAATACCTCACCACTGAGCGGGTCATCGCACGGGCTCAGGAGGCGGAAGTGGAGCGTCTCAAGGCGCTGGGCGAACCGCTCGCCCTTCCTCAGCGCACCGCAGTTCCCGTCAATTTCACCAACGACGATATGCGGGAGCTGAGCCAAGAGGTGATGGCAGCGCAACGCAACGCCGAATCACCAGAGTTCGGGGGGAGGTCCCCACGCACTTCGGTGGAGGACGCTATTCTCGCCGAAGTGGAGCGCGCCATCGCTGACGCCAAGCAGGTGGGACAGGTTCCGCACGTGGCGCTAGAGCGACTTGACGCGTCAGGAGCGGTGGTCGAGAAACTATCCGTGGCGGACCTGCACCGCGCGATGCGTGAATCCCGCAATCGGCGTGGCTCAGCAGAAGCCTCCGTGCTGGGGGGCGGAGGAGTTCGTGACGATGACGACGACGTTATCCGCATGACCGTGAACTACTCCGCCAAGCAGGGGACGGACAGGTCGATTGCCAGGAGGGTATGGGGTGAGGTGCGCAAGCGCGCGTCCAACAGCGCGCGCAATGCGCTTCGCGGGTCTCCTGTGACTAGAGGCGACGTTCATGACACATGGAGCACGGGAGACAGTGCTCGCGCGTATGAAGAGGTGGATCGCTACCACGCCGTCCAGAAAATGCGAGCCATGGGAGGAAACCCGCACGCTCGCCTAGACACCGATGACGTGAATGACGTACTTGCCGTTCGGGCAACTCCAAACAGCCCGTACGGTCCTGTAAGCCCACGATTCGGTCTCGGATGTGGTGACCGGATTGACTAGCTACACAGACACGCCCAACAATGGTGGCACGGGGACGTG
>Ga0209174_10001982_pt1 | contig 13996 bp, 7 predicted proteins | sample JI91814BDNA_FD_187505 | JGI IMG/M metagenome (GOLD analysis project Ga0209174, IMG submission 187505) | Wastewater effluent complex algal communities from Wisconsin, to seasonally profile nutrient transformation and Carbon sequestration -... | ecosystem: Engineered > WWTP > Effluent > Algae...
GGCCCGGCTCGGTCCCCGACTTCGTGGAGACGAGGGTTCGGACATAGATGATGCGCTCCCCCTTCTTGCCCGAGATCCGGGCCCAGTCGTCGGGATTGGTGGTGTTGGGCAGGTCCTCGTTCTCCTTGAACTCATCGATGCACGCCGAGAGCAGGTGCTCGATGCGGATGCCGCGCTGCCCGGTGGTCAAGAAGTCCTTGATCGCGCTCTTCTTGGCCCGGTCCACGACATTCTGGATCATGGCGCCGGAATTGAAATCCTTGAAATAGAGGATCTCCTTGTCGCCGCCGGCATAGGTGACCTCGAGGAAGCGGTTCTCCTCCTGCTCCGAATACATCCGCGCGACCGCCGCCTCGATCATCGCCTCGACCGTCGCCTCGGGCGATCCGCCGTTCTCGCGGACATCGTCGGTATGCAGCGGCAATTGCGTCGTGAGGTACTTGCGGAAGATGTCCCGGGCGGACTCGGCGTCCGGGCGCTCGATCTTGATCTTCACATCGAGCCGCCCGGGGCGCAGGATGGCCGGGTCGATCATGTCCTCGCGGTTGGTCGCCCCGATGACGATGACATTCTCCAGACCCTCCACGCCGTCGATCTCGGCGAGCAATTGCGGGACGATCGTGGTCTCGACATCGCTCGACACTCCGGAGCCGCGGGTGCGGAAGAGGGAGTCCATCTCGTCGAAGAAGACCACCACGGGCGTGCCATCGCTGGACTTCTCCCGGGCCCGGTGGAAGATCAGCCGGATGTGCCGCTCGGTCTCGCCGACATACTTGTTGAGCAGTTCGGGGCCCTTGATGTTGAGGAAATAGCTCTTGGCCAGCGGCTTGCCCTCCTTCTCGGCGACCTTGCGCGCCAGGGAGGCGGCGACGGCCTTGGCGATCATCGTCTTGCCGCAGCCGGGCGGGCCATAGAGCAGCACCCCCTTGGGCGGCTTCAATTGGTGCTCGGTGAAGAGATCCGGGTGCAGATAGGGCAACTCGACGCTGTCGCGGATTGCCTCGATCTGTCCGCGCAGGCCGCCGATGTCCTCATACGAGATATCCGGCACCTCTTCGAGCACCAGGTCGGCGACCTCGGCCTTCGGGATGCGCTCGAAGACGAAGCCCGAGCGCGGCTCGAGCAGCAGGGCGTCCCCGACGCGGATCGTGCCCGGCTCGATGGACTCGGCGACCCGGCAGACGCGCTCCTCGTCGGCGTGCGCGACCACCAGCACCCGGTCCGGTTCGAGCAACTCCTTGACCAGGACGATCTCGCCGACCCGCTCGAAACCCTGCACGCTGACGACATTGAGCGCCTCGTTGAGGCGCACATCCCGCCCCGGCACCAGATCTGTCGCGGCAATGGCCGGGCTCACGGCGACGTGCATCTTGCGGCCGCCGGTGAGGATGTCGGCGGTGGCATCGTCGTGCACTTGCAGAATCACGCCATAGGCGGCCGGCGGATTGGCGAGCCGGTCCACCTCAGCCTTGAGTGTCACCAACTGCTCGCGCGCATCCTTCAGCGTGCGCACCAAGCGGTCGTTCTGCGCGGACATCGTCGCCATCTGCGAGCGCAGGCGGCGCACCTCGATCGTGTTGTCCTCGGTCACGTCGACCTCCAGCAGGTTCGGCTCCGCTCCCCACGGGCGGGAAGGGATGTCTTGACCCTAACTGGCGGGACCGACAAAGGCCCGGAAGCACCGCGCCGGGTGCGCGCCGGGCCCGCTCAGGGCAGGCGAGGCGGTTCGCCGATCGAGCGGGCGGTGCGGCGCACCCGCTTGTCGCTGGGCACTCGCTCCCCCAGATCTTCCGCGCTCCATTCATCCTCGGTCCCCGCCTCGGCATACCCGCGCCCAGGCCGGCGCTTGCGCAGCGGCGGGGTGACGCCGGGGGCGAGCCGCCGGGTGGTGATCAAGAAGCCGGTATGCCCGTGCATCCGGTGCACCGGTCGCACCGCCAAGCCTTCGAGGTGCCAGTCGCGAACCATGGACTCCCAGGCGTGCGGTTCGGTGAAGCCGCCGTGATCGCGCATGGCCTCGGCGACGCGGGAGAGTTGGGTGGCGGTCGCGACATAACAGATCAGCAGGCCCCCGGGGATGAGGGCATCGGCGACCACCTCCAGGCACTCCCAGGGGGCCAGCATGTCCAAGACCACGCGGTCGACGGTGCCCGATTCGACCGCGTCCGGCAGGGCGGCGACCAGATCCCCGACCTGCACGCGCCAGGCCGGGTGATCACTGCCGAAGAAGGCCCGCGCATTGGCCTGTGCGATGGCGGCGAAATCGGCGCGCCGCTCGAAGGAGAGCACCCGGCCGCCTTCCCCGACGGCACGCAGCAGCGACATCGACAAGGCACCTGAGCCAACGCCGGCCTCGACGACCACCGCGCCCGGAAAGATGTCACCCATTTGGACGATCTGACCGGCGTCCTTGGGATAGACGACCGCGGCGCCGCGCGGCATCGACATGACATAGTCCGAGAGCAGTGGCCTGATCGCGAGGTATTCGACCCCGACCGTGTTGGTGATCGTCGAGCCGTCCGGGACCCCGACCAGGTCGTTGTGCCGGATGAACCCGCGGTGGGTGTGAAACTCCTTGCCCTCCGCCAAGGTGATCGTGTGCATCCGACCCTTCGGATCGGTCAATTGCACTCGGTCACTCACCCGGAAGGGCCCGCGGCGCAGGTTCGGGTCGATCTGTGTCATGAGGCAGAAGCTTAGGTGCGTCCATCCAGGCGGGTGTTGATGGTCTCCGCGGTGACGACGCCGAGGAGGCGCCCGTGATGGCACACGGCCAGAATGCCGGTCCCGACGGCATTCATCGCCGCGAAGAGCTCGGTCACCGGAGCCTGCGGATCGACATCGAGCACCCACTGCGGCGGTTGCGGCCGGCTGACCGCGGAGACCGGTGTGTGGGCCGCATTGCCGGGCGGCACCGACTGGAGGGCTCCGGCGTCGAGCAGCGCGACGGGGCGGCCGTCCCGGTCGATGACGACCGGCGGCGCCCCCGTGGGCAACTGGCTCAGCGGTGCATCGAAGATTACCGGAGCGACCGGCGTCAGGACGTCGGCCACCCGGACCCGGTCCAGGACGGCCCCAAGGTGACCCGCCGTGATCGCCGAGCGGGCGCCTTGCCAGAGGAAGAAGCAGATCAGCAGGGTCCACCCGAAAGCGGCGAAATTGGGTTGATCACCGCGCAGGAAGGGTCGTCCCACGAACCAGAAGACGACGAGCAGCGTGACGGCGATCCCGCAATAGCCGGCCACGACACGACCGCGATGGCGGTCCCCCGTCAGCCTCCAGACCAAGGACTCCACGAGTTGCCCGCCATCCAACGGCAGCCCGGGCAGCAGGTTGAACAGGGCGAGGATCAAATTCAGCCAGCCGAAGGCCTCGGCGAGGCCGTGGGCGATGCCGGGCGCGAGGACGGCCGCCACGGCATACCCGAGAGCGCTGAGGGCAAGATTCGCCAGCGGGCCGACGACGGCGACGACGGCGCTGCGCCCCGGGGTGGACCGGGTGACGTCGAGGGCCGTATGCCCGCCCCACAAGTCCGCGACGACGCGATGCACGGGCAACCCGAAGCTGCGGGCACCCACCGCATGGGCGCCCTCGTGCACCATGACCGCCAGGAGCAGCAGCACGGCATACCCGAGGGCGACAAGATAAGCCCGCGGCCCGAGGCTCGGTTCGAGCTGCGGGCCGATCAGGGCCACGATCATGACGGCGAGCAGGCCCCAGGACCGGCCGATATAGACAGGGACGCCGGCGATGGTGGCGACTTTGATCCCAGGAGCCGGGGCCGCGCCGGAGGGTGAACTCACGAGATGAACCTATCTGGCGCCGCTGAAATGGCTCACCGATCCTCGTGGCGGTGGCGGATACTGCTCGCATGCACGAACGCCCCGATGCAACGTCAACCCTGGTCGAGCTCCTGCGCGAGCGCATTCTGATTCTCGACGGGGCCATGGGCACGATGTTGCAGCGGCACCGGCTCGGCGAGGCCGATTACCGCGGTGAGCGCTTCGCGGATTGGGCCAGCGATGTCATCGGCAACAACGACCTGCTCTCGCTCAGCGCGCCGCACCTGATCCGCGAGATCCACGAGCAATATCTCGCCGCCGGAGCGCATTTCATCTCGACCAACACCTTCAATGCCCAGCGGATTTCGATGGCCGACTATGGCATGGAGGAGTTGAGCCGGGAGCTCAACCTCGCCTCGGCGGGGCTCGCGCGCGAGGCCGTCGATGCCGCACTTGAGACCGATCCGCATACGCCGCGATTCGTCATCGGCTCGCTCGGGCCGACCAACCGGACGGCGTCGATCTCTCCCGATGTCTCCGACCCCGGGGCTCGAAATGTCACCTTTGACCAACTGGTCGATGCCTATCGTGAGCAGGCCGAGGCGCTGGTTGACGGCGGGGTGGATGTGCTCGCCATCGAGACGATCTTCGACACCCTCAACGCCAAGGCCGCGATCTTTGCCGTCGAATCGCTCTTCGAGGACCGCGCGCGCCGCTGGCCGGTCATCATCTCGGGCACGATCACCGATGCCTCCGGCCGCACCCTGTCCGGGCAGGTCGCCGAGGCCTTCTGGAACTCCGTGCGTCATGTCCGCCCCCTCGCGGTCGGCTTCAACTGTGCCCTCGGAGCAGCCCAGATGCGGCCCTTCGTCGCCGACATCAGCGCAGCCGCCGACACCTTCATCTCCTGCTATCCCAATGCCGGCCTGCCCAATGCCTTCGGGGAGTATGACGAGAGCGCGGCCGAGACCGCGCAGGCCCTCGCCGAGTTCGCCGGGGCCGGCCTGATCAACCTCGTCGGCGGCTGCTGCGGCACCACTCCCGAACACATCGCCGCCATCGCCGAGGCGGTCGCGCCCATTTCGCCCCGGGCGATCCCCGAAATCCCCCGGGCGATGCGGCTCTCGGGTCTGGAGCCGTTGACGATCACCGAGGACAGCCTCTTCGTCAATATCGGTGAGCGCACCAATATCACCGGCTCGGCGCGGTTCCGGAAGCTGATCCAGGCCGAGGACTATCCCGCGGCCCTCTCGGTGGCTCGCCAGCAGGTCGAGGCCGGAGCCCAGATCATCGACGTCAACATGGACGAGGGCATGATCGATGGCGTCGCCGCCATGGACCGGTTCATGAAGCTCATTGCCTCCGAACCCGACATCTCCGTCGTTCCGGTCATGATCGACTCCTCCAAGTGGGAGGTGATCGAGGCCGGGCTGAAGTGCGTGCAAGGCAAGCCGATCGTCAACTCAATCTCCATGAAGGAGGGCGAAGCGGCCTTCGTGCAGCAGGCCCGCTTGTGCCGCAAGTATGGCGCGGCGGTCGTCGTCATGGCCTTCGACGAGACCGGGCAGGCCGACACCTTGGCCCGCCGCAAGGAGATCAGCAAGCGCGCCTATGAGGTGTTGACGCAGCAGGTCGGCTTCCCGCCCGAGGACATCGTCATCGACCCGAACATCTTCGCGGTCGCCACGGGCATCGAGGAACATGCCCGCTATGGCATCGACTTCATCGAGGCGACCGCATGGATCAAGGAGAACCTGCCCGGGGTGCTGATCTCCGGCGGTGTCTCCAATGTGTCCTTCAGCTTCCGGGGCAACAATCCTGTCCGCGAGGCCATCCACGCGGTCTTCCTCTTTCATGCGATCCGCGCCGGCATGGACATGGGCATCGTCAATGCCGGCGCCCTGGTGGTCTATGACCAGATTGACCCGGAGCTGCGGGAGCGGATCGAGGATGTCATCCTGGCCCGCCGCGAGGACGCCACCGATCGGCTGCTGGAGATCGCTGAGCGCTTCAATGTCGCTGGGCAGCAGGAGGATTCGACGGCTCCGGAGTGGCGAACCTGGCCCGTGGCAGAACGCATCACCCACGCGCTGGTCAAGGGCCTCGACGATCACGTCGAGGCCGACACCGAGGAGTTGCGCCTGGAGATCGCGGCCCGCGGCGGCCGGCCCCTCGAGGTGATCGAGGGGCCGTTGATGGACGGCATGAATGTCGTCGGCGACCTCTTCGGTGCCGGCAAGATGTTCCTGCCGCAGGTCGTGAAGTCCGCCCGCGTGATGAAGAAGGCTGTCGCGCACCTCATTCCCTTCATCGAGGCCGAGAAGCAACCCGGAGATGCCGCGCTCGCCAAGGGCCTCATCGTCACCGCGACGGTCAAGGGCGATGTCCACGACATCGGCAAGAACATCGTCGGGGTCGTCTTGCAATGCAACAACTATGACGTCCACGATCTCGGGGTCATGGTCCCCGCGCAGCGGATCCTCGACACCGCCAAGGAGCTGGGTGCCGATGCCATTGGGCTGTCCGGGCTGATCACGCCGTCGCTCGATGAGATGGTGCATGTCGCTGCCGAGATGGAACGGCAGGGTTTCGAGATTCCGCTGCTGATCGGCGGAGCGACGACCTCCAAGGCGCACACAGCGGTCAAGGTCGATGAGCGCTATCACGGCCCGGTCGTCTGGGTGAAGGATGCCTCCCGCTCGGTTCCGGTTGTCGCGCAACTGCTTTCGGACCAACAGCGCCCTGCGCTGATGGCCGGCATCGCGCAGGAATATGACACGATCCGCGCGCGGCATGCGGCCAAGAGCGGTGACCGGCCGCTGCTGTCCCTCGAGGCTGCCCGCGCGGCCGCCCCCCAGATCGCGCTCGACGAGAGCACCGTAGTTGCTCCGAAGCAGACCGGGATCCATCGCTTCCTCGACTATGACATCGCCGAATTGCGCGAATATATCGACTGGACACCATTTTTCGCCGCGTGGGAGATGCGCGGCCGGTTCCCCGACATCCTCAACAATCCGGCATCCGCGGAAACCGCGCGCAAGCTCTATGCGGACGCGCAGGCAATGCTCGATCGGATCATCGAGGAAAAGTGGCTGCGGGCCAATGGCATCATCGGCATCTTCCCGGCGGCACGGGTCGGCGACGACACCATCGTGTATGCCGATGAATCCCGCACCGAGGTCCGCACGACCCTGCACCACCTGCGCCAGCAGGGCCAGCACCGCCAGGGAGTCCCCAACCGCTCCCTCGCCGACTTCATCGCCCCCGCCGAGTCGGGGCTGGCCGATCACATCGGCGCCTTCGCCGTCACCGGCGGGCTGGGAGCGCAGGAACGGGTGCTCGCCTTCAAGGCCGAGCTCGACGACTACAACGCGATCCTGCTCGAGTCCCTCGCGGACCGGCTCGCCGAGGCCTTCGCGGAGCGCCTGCACGAACGGGTGCGCACCGAGCTGTGGGCCTATGAGCCCGAGGAGGATCTCGACAACGAGGCGCTGATCGCGGAGCGCTATCGCGGCATCCGGCCCGCTCCGGGCTATCCGGCCTGCCCTGATCACACCGAGAAGCAGGTGATCTGGGACTTGCTGGATGTCGAGGCCGAGACCGGGATCGAGCTGACCGAGTCGATGGCGATGTGGCCGGGCGCCGCAGTCAGCGGGCTCTATTTCGCCCACCCGCAGGCCCAATACTTCGTCGTCGGCCGCCTAGGCCGCGATCAGGTCGAGGATTATGCCGAGCGCAAGGGCTGGGAGCTGGCGACGGCGGAGCGCTGGCTCGGGGCCAATCTCGGATACCACCCCCAGGACTGACCCCGGCTAAACTCGGGCGGGATGCCAGCCGCGAGTTTCCGTATGCCGTCCGCCCCCCGAGATCATCGACCCGGTCCAGGTCGCGTGGTCCCCGTCTCGACCTATCGCCTACAGATCCACGCGGGTTTCGGCTTCGATGACGCGGCCAAGGTGGTGCCCTACCTCGCCGATCTCGGCGTCTCCCACCTCTATCTCAGCCCGATCCTGGAGGCCGAGCCAGGCAGCACGCATGGCTATGACGTCGTCGATCACGACCGCCTCAACAGCGAAGCCGGTGGCCGGCCCGCCTTCGCCCGCCTGGTCGCGGCGGCTCACGCACGCAACCTCGGCATCATCGTCGACATCGTTCCGAATCACATGACGGTGCCGCAGGAGACCTATCTCAACGGCCCGCTGTGGGATGTGCTGCGCCGCGGGCAGGCATCGGAGTATGCGGAGTGGTTCGACGTCGACTGGGCCGCCGCGGACGCTCGCCTGCTCATGCCCGTGCTCGGCGCCGACCTCGAGCAGGTGCTTGCTGCTGGCGAATTGACCCTGGCTCACGACGGTGGCGCCGATGGCGATGAGTGCGTGCTGCGCTATTACGACCACGAACTCCCGGTCCGCCCTGGCACCGAGGACCTGCCACTGCCTGAACTTGTTGCGGCTCAGGCATACCGGCTCTCGCACTGGGAGGACGCGGCAACCGATCTGAACTATCGGCGCTTCTTCGATGTCACCACCTTGCAGGCCGTCCGGGTCGAGGACGATGACATCTTCGATGCCACGCACGAACTGCTGCTGTCTCTCTTCGAGGCCGGCGATATCGATGGCTTCCGGATCGATCACCCCGACGGGCTGGCCGATCCGGGCGGCTATCTCGCCCGGCTCGCACATCGCACGGGCAACGCGTGGGTCGCCGTGGAGAAGATCCTTGAGGGCCACGAGGAACTGCTGCCGGAGTGGGCCTGCGCGGGCACCACCGGGTATGACGCGCTCTTGAGGCTGCAGCAGGTCCTCACCGACCCCACGGGCGCCGACGTCCTCGACACCCTGTGGGCGGAGTTCGCCGACCCCACCCGGGTGGATCTGGAGGAGGTCATCCTTGAGGCCAAGGAGCAGGTCGTCGAGGAGGTGCAGGCGGCCGAGGTCAACCGCTTGCTGCGCCTGATCGAACGGGTGCTGCCCGACGCTGACCTCGACTCGGCTCGCCGCGGGCTCGGGGCGTTGCTCGTGTCGATGGATCGCTATCGCGCCTATCTCGTTCCGGGACATCGCCCTTCGCGTTCGCAACTGGTCGTCTTGGCCCAGGCGGAGGCCCGCGCGCGCGAGCGCCTTGATGCGCTCGATCACCCCGCCTTGGCGCAGGTGGCCCAACTCGCGCGCGGCGGCCGGCCGGCCGGGGCGGCCGCCGGGCCGGATGCGCACGAGGCGATGGACGAATTCGTCATCCGTTTCCAGCAGACCTGCGGCCCGGTCATGGCCAAGGGCATCGAGGACACCGCCTTCTATCGGTGGCTGCGGCAAAGCGGCGCCAACGAGGTCGGCGGCGACCCCGGGACGCTCTCGGTCGAGGTCGATGAGTTCCACGAGTATGCCGAGAACCGGCTCGCCACGTGGCCGCTGACGATGACCACCCTCTCGACCCACGACACGAAGCGCTCGGAAGACGTCCGGGCCCGGCTCGCCGTGCTCAGCGAGCGTGCCGAGGACTGGCAGACGTGGTTGACCGAGGCCCGCCGCCGGGCGGCCCAGCTGCGCAATGGGCTCGTCGACCCGGCGACCGAATACCTCATCTGGCAGACTCTCATCGGCACCTGGCCGATCACGGCCGAGCGGATCGAGGGCTACCTGCTCAAGGCGGTCCGGGAGGCCAAGACCCACACCGCATGGGTCGAGGGTGACCCGGCCTATGAGGAGGCGATCATCGCCTTCGCGAGTGCCGTGATTGAGGACCTCGAGGTCAGCGCACTGATCGCGGGCTGGGTGGCCGACACAGCGGACTCTGCGCAGGCAATCTCGTTGGGACAGAAACTGATCCAACTAACAATGCCGGGGGTGCCGGATCTCTATCAGGGCAGTGAATTGCCGCTGCTGACGCTGGTGGACCCGGACAACCGAGGCGCGGTCGATTATGCCGAACGCACCCAGCGACTTGGCGCCCTCGACGAGGGCCGCCCGGCCGAGGACTTCCCCGGGGCCAAACTGCGGGTGACGGCCACGGCGCTCCGGTTGCGCCGTGAGCACCCCGAATGGTTCATCGGACCCGATGCCGACTATCTCGCGATTGACACCGGCTCACCGCACGCCCTCGCCTTCGGCCGCGGGCGCCACGACGAGGTGGCCGCGGTGACGGTGGCCGTCATCGCCCCCCACCGCTTGGCGCAGGGCGGCGGCTGGGCCGACGAGCGGCTCGACCTGGCGGACGGGGACTGGCTCGACCTGCTCTCGGGTCGAGAGGTGACCAGCCTCGACGGTATGCCGATGGCCGAGGCCCTGGGGTCCGCGCCGGTGGCTCTCCTGGTGCGCCGATGACGGCGGCGCAGATCTCCGTCTGGGCACCCCGCGCCACCGAGGTCGCGCTGGCGCTCGGCGCCGACGGCGCCACGGTGGAGCCGATGACGGTTGCCGGGGACGGCTGGTGGACCTGGAGCGGCGAGCCCACGGCATCCGGTCCGCACCTGGACTATGCCTTCGTGCTCGACGGTTCCCAGCCGGCGCTGCCGGACCCGCGCAGCGCCTGGCAACCGCACGGGGTGCACGGCCCGAGCCGGTTCTTCGCCGCCGAAGACTTCGCGTGGAGCGATGCCGGCTGGCGCGGAACTCGTTCCGGCGCAGGGATTCTCGGCGGTATTATCTATGAACTGCATATCGGCACCTTCACCGCTGACGGCACCCTGGATGCGGCGATTGCCCACCTAGACCACCTGGCCGACCTCGGGGTCGACCTGGTGCAAGTGCTGCCGGTGGCCGCCTTCCCCGGCCGGTGGGGCTGGGGCTATGACGGGGTCGCGCTCTATGCCGTGCATGATGGCTATGGCGGTCCCGCCGCCCTCCAACGCTTCGTCGACGCGGCCCATGCCCGCGGGATGGGTGTCTGCCTCGATGTCGTCTACAACCACCTCGGACCGAGCGGCAACTATCTGAGCCGCTTCGGGCCCTATTTCACCGATCGGCATCACACGCCGTGGGGTGAGGCGGTCAATCTCGACGACGACGGCAGCGCTGTGGTGCGCGAGTTCATCATTGGCAGCGCGCTGCGCTGGTTCCGGGACTTCCACATCGATGCCTTGCGCCTTGATGCCGTGCACGAACTCAAGGACGACTCCCGTCCGGGCTTGCTCGCAGAGCTTTCGCAGGCGGTGGCCGTGCTCTCGGCCGAGCTCGGGCGGCCACTGGACCTGATCGCCGAGAGCGATCTCAACGACATCGCGATGGTCAGCCCGGTCAGTGCGGGCGGCAGCGGCATGACGGCGCAGTGGGATGACGACATCCACCACGCGCTGCACGCGAGCCTCACCGGCGAGAACCAGGGCTATTACAGCGATTTCGCCGGCTCGCCGGCCGCGGAACCGAGTGCCCTTGCGGTCTTGGCCAAGGTCTTCACCCACGGCTTCCTCCACGATGGCGGCTATTCGAGCTTCCGGGGCACCGATTGGGGCAAACCGGTCCCCCGCACGGGGTTCGATGCACGCCGGCTGCTGGCCTATCTCCAGACCCACGATCAGGTCGGCAATCGCGCGCTCGGTGAGCGGATCACCGCCTTGTTGCCCGCCGGCCGCCAGGCCATCGGGGCCGCGCTCTATCTGCTCGGCCCCTTCACGCCGATGATCTTTGCGGGTGAGGAGTGGGCGTCCACCTCACCATGGCTCTTCTTCACGGCCTTCGACGACGAGGACCTTGCGGAATCCGTGCGGCAGGGACGGCGAGCGGAGTTCGCCGGTCACGGCTGGGCGGCCGAGGACATCCCCGACCCACAGGATCCGGCGACCCGCGAGGCCTCGGTGCTGCGCTGGGCGGAGGGCTCCGAGCCTGCCGGTCGCGCGATGCAGCAGTGGTATCGAACGCTGATTGCCTTGCGCCACAAGCATTTCGATGGGCCAAGCGCTCTCGCCGATATCGCCTTCGACGTTGACGCCTCCGGCGTGGTCCGTATGCAGCATGGTCCCCTCCTCGTCCTGGCCAACCTTGGCGAGGAGGTCGCGGTGACACCGCTGCCGCGGGGGACGCTGCATACGCACGGCTCGGTGACCGCCGAAGGTGGCGACCTGCGGCTGGCGCCGAATGCCGTCGCGGTCAGCGTCGAAAGGCGGCCATGAGGTCCGCGGCGCGGACCCCCTCGAGGGAGTCGAGGTGGACGGCGCCCGGGATGTCCGGGACGGCGACGACGTGCGGCACCGCCAGGGTCGGAACGCCGGCGGCGACCGCCGAGCGGACGCCCGTCGCGGAGTCCTCGATCGCGACGCACTGAGTGGGATCGGCGTCCAGCGCGGCGCAGGCCGCGAGATAGGGCTCTGGGTGCGGCTTGCCGTGCGTGACGACATCACCGGTCACGACGGCCTGAAAGACCCCAGGCGGCAGGGTGGCCGTCACCGCCTGCGCCAGCGACTGCCAGGACATAGTCACCAGCGCGCACGGAACTCCCAACTCGTGCAATTCCTCGAGGAGTTCGCGGGCGCCCGGCCGATAGGGAATGTGCTCCGCGACGCGCGCCACGACGCGCGCCAGCAGGGCGTCGACCAATTCGTCCGGCGTCAGCGTCACCGGGGAGTTGGCGATGATGAACTGCGCCGAGACGCGCAGTGGATTGCCGACCAGTTGGTGCGCCAGCTCATCGCTCCATTGACCCCCGTGCTCGGCGACAACGTCATATTCGGCGCCGATCCAATACGGCTCGGTGTCCACGAGCGTCCCGTCCATATCCCACAGCACGGCCGCGGGCAGCGGCGGCAAGTCCTGGGGCACGGGGGAATCCTCGGCACTCGATGGGGGGTTGGGTTGAGTCTAGCCGCGTCGCCAGTTCGGCGCGATAACCTGCCGGAGTGATCGACCTCGACGACCTGCCCCTGCTGCGCGACCCGCTGATGATCGTGGCGTGCGAGGGCTGGAATGACGCCGGTGAGTCGGCGACCGACGCATTGGAGCATCTGGCGCGGCAATGGGAAGCCGAGCCGGTGGCGGCGCTGGACCCGGAGGAGTATTACGACTTCCAGGTCAACCGGCCGCGCGTGGTCTTGGACAAGGGCCGGCGGCGGATTCAATGGCGGACCACCCGCATTCTCATCTCCGACCCCCCGCACCTGGAGCGCAGCGTGATCCTCGTCAGCGGGATCGAGCCGAGCTTTCGCTGGCGCGCCTTCACCGTGGAGTTGATGGAGTTCGCCCAGCGGGCGGGGGTGAGCACCTTCGTCACCCTCGGAGCATTGATGGCCGATGTGGCGCACAGCCGCCCGATCCCGGTCAGCGTGACCTCCGAGGATGACGCCACGATCCATCGTTTCGACCTCGAGCCCAGCGGCTACGAAGGGCCGACCGGCATCATCGGGGTCCTTGCGGATGCCGCGACGCAGGCGGGGTTGACCGCCATCTCGTGCTGGGCCGCGGTGCCGCACTATGCCGGCCACTCCCCCTCACCCAAGGCCACGCTGGCCTTGCTCACCCGCCTTGCCACGCTGCTGGATCTGCCGATCGACACCGCCGACCTGCCGGATGAGGCTCAGACGTGGGAGGCCAATATCAACGCCCTCGCCGAGTCCGATGACGAGATCGCCGACTATGTCGATGGGCTGGAAAAGGCGCAGGACACCGCGGATCTGCCCGAGGCGTCCGGGGATGCGATCGCGCGCGAGTTCGAGCGCTATCTGCGTCAGCAGCCCGACGAGTCCTGACCGGCCGCAGGCGGTCCCGCCGGGCCGTCAGAGCCGGATGCCGAGCAGACCGTCGAGCGCCCGGGCCAAGATCCCCGGCGCGTCCGGCGACATACCCTCTTTCGGCCAGTCGGCCATGACTGACCACTCATCGACGGCGGCCACGGCGGCCGGTGAGTTCAGGTTGTCGGTGAGCGCCGCGCGGATCGCCGCCACGACGGGGGCGGCGTCCGGGGCCTCGTTCACGGACAAGGCGGTGCGCCAGACCTGGATGCGCTCCTGGGCAGCCACGAGATTGGCCGGGGTGTATTCCCACGCCGCGTCGTAGCGGTGCCCGAGCAGGACCAAGCGGATCGCCATCGGGTCCACGCCCTCGGCGCGCAGGCGCGAGACCAGCACGAGGTTGCCACGGGACTTGCTCATCTTCTCGCCGTCGAGGCCGACCATCGCCTGGTGCACATAGGCCGTCGCGAACTCCTCCCCGACCGCCTCGGCCTGCGCTGCCGACATATCGTGATGGGGGAAAATCAGGTCGATGCCGCCGCCCTGGATGTCCAGCGGC
>Ga0209174_10001987_pt1 | contig 13983 bp, 12 predicted proteins | sample JI91814BDNA_FD_187505 | JGI IMG/M metagenome (GOLD analysis project Ga0209174, IMG submission 187505) | Wastewater effluent complex algal communities from Wisconsin, to seasonally profile nutrient transformation and Carbon sequestration -... | ecosystem: Engineered > WWTP > Effluent > Algae...
AAATCTGCCCTCAAAATGAGACTTCAAATTAATCTTCTAAAATAAATACAGAGTAGCCTTAGCTACTCCATATCTTCTATACATTAAATCGATTTTAGAATTTTGAGATAAAGTCTCTCGAAAAAAATTTGCTAAGTAGAAATTACTTTTTAATTTCTACTTGAGCACCAACTTCTTCTAATTTCTTTTTGATTGTATTAGCTTCATCAGGCGAAATACCTTCTTTAACTGCTTTTCCGCCTGCTTCAACTAGGTCTTTTGCTTCTTTTAATCCAAGACCGGTAATTTCACGAACCGCTTTGATCACGTCGATCTTTTTATCACCATGTGCTTTTAAAATAACACTAACTTCAGTTGGCTCCTCAACAGCAGCTGCACCACCACCGCCTCCTCCACCTGCAACCATAACTGGGGCTGCAGCAGAGATACCAAACTTAGCTTCCATAGCTTTTACTAGTTCAGCCGCCTGAACTAAAGTAAGATTTCCGATCTGCTCTAATAAACTTTCTGTTGACATGCTTTCTCCTTGACGTCCTTAAAAATTGTTATACTAAAATTATAAAAATTAGCATTGCGTTAAATAAAAATTTGCCGCCTACTTAACTAAGCGGCTACTACCTATTACTCTGCTGCTGGCGCCGCTGCACCACCGGCATTTTTTTCTGCAACAGCATTGATTGCTCTTGCAAGAGTAGACATTACATTGTTCATTCCAAAAGCGATTTGTGTGAGGAGTTCCTCTCTTGACGGAAGTCCTGCAATTCCTTCTACACCTTTTGTATCAAGAACAGCTCCATCAAAAAAGCCACCCTTCATAACTAAGTTCTCATTTGCCTTTGCAAAGTCTTTACAAATCTTTGCAACAGTTGGTAAATTATCCTTTGAAAAAATAGCTGCAAGAGGACCTTTATAATCTGCCCCAAAATCTATGTTTTTAGATGAATGATTTGAAGATTCTTTTAATGCTCTTAAGAAAAGATTATTTTTTAGAACTTTCATTTCAGAGCCTTCTTTTCTCAAGTTAGCTCTAAGATCTGTCATATGCTTTACAGTTAAACCACTGTAAGCCGCTAATATAAAATTAGGTTTTGCTTCTAGTTTTGATTTTAATTCAGCTACTGCTGCAATATTTTCTTGATTTGCCATGATTTATTTCTCTCTTTCTTAGATAACAGAATTTGCTAATTCTTTAGCGTCTACTTTTACACCAATTCCCATTGTTGCGCTTACTGCAAAATTTTTAAGATAATCCCCTTTTGCATCAGAAGGACGATCTTTAAATAATGTAGCAACTACAGCAGTAATGTTTTCGACTAACTTCTGTTTGTCGAAAGAAACCTTTCCTACGCCAAGATGAATCACTCCACCTTTGTCAGGACGATATTCTACTTTACCACTTTTGAGTTCAGTAACAGCTTTGATAACGTCAGTAGTTACAGTTCCTGCTTTTGGTTTTGGCATTAAACCTTTACGACCGAGTACAGGACCTAATTTACCGACCTCTTTCATCATATCAGGTGTAGCTACGCAAGCATCAAAATCTGTCCAGCCCTCTGCTACTTTAGCAATTAAATCCATATCACCTACAAATTCTGCACCAGCAGATTTTGCTTCCGCTTGTTTGTCGCCTTTACAAAAAACAAGAACACGAACTGTTTTTCCTGTTCCATGTGGAAGAGATACAGTTCCACGAATGTTTTGAAGACTTTTATAATTCACCTGAGTTGCGATTTCGATAGATCCATCAAACTTTGTGTAAGATGTTTCTTTTGCCAAACCAACTGCTTCGGTTAAGTTGTATAACTTTTCTCTGTTTACTTTATCTTTTAGTGCTTTGTATTTTTTACCGCGTTTCATAAGTACCTACTTTTAAAATTAACCTGCTACAGTCACGCCCATTGAGCGACATGTTCCTGCAATAATATTTACTGCTGCATTTAAATCATTTGCATTTAGATCAGCTTGCTTTGTTTTTGCAATTTCTTCTAATTGTTTTCTAGTAATTGTTCCAACTTTAGTTACATGAGGAGTTCCAGAGCCAGATTCAATTCCAAGAGCTTTCTTAACTAAAAGCGCAGCTGGAGGAGACTTAGTTACAAAAGTAAAACTCTTATCACTAAAAACACTGATTACAACTGGAAGCTTCATTCCAATTTGGGTTTTGGTTTTCTCATTGAATTGTTTACAAAATTCCATGATATTCAGACCTGCTTGACCTAATGCTGGTCCAACAGGAGGGGCTGGATTTGCTTTTCCTGCCTCTACTTGTAATTTAATCTGTTTAACAAATTTTTTAGCTGCCATTTTAATAGAAATCCTTACTTAAAATAAATTTTAACTTTTTCCTACTTGTAAAAAATCCAATTCTACTGGAGTGGATCGGCCAAAGATTTCTACTTTGACTCTTAGTCTTCCCTTATCAGGAAAAATCTCATCCACTACACCACTGAAATTTGCAAATGGTCCATCTACAATTTTCAGAGTTTCCCCGACGTTGAATAAAAGTCGAGGTTTTGTACTTTCTTCTGATTTAACATCACCCATTTCATTGAAGAGATTTTTTATCTCTTCTAAAGTAAGTGGTTCCGGAACTTTATTTCCAACGAATGTAGAAACAGAAGGTAAGTTCTGAACTAAGAATTGAGTATCTGGAGTCATATCCATCTCAATCAAAACATAACCAGGCATTAATTTTTTCTTAGTGATGGTTTTTTTGCCATTACGCATTTCTGCGACTTCCATAGTAGGAATCTTAATCTGGGTGATTTTTTCCTCTAAAGAATGCTGGGCTACCATCTTTTCAATATTGGTCTTGACTTTGTTTTCATGACCAGAATAAACCTGTAATGCGTACCACTTAATTGCCATAATTTCTAAACCTATTAACCCGAAAGACTCCAGAACCATTTTAGGAGTCTTACAAATAGAGAGTCAGACACAAATAAGAACAAGGAAAATACAATTACTGTTCCTAAAACGACCATTGTAGAGTTAATAACTTCCTCTCTAGAAGGCCATTGTACTTTTTGTAGTTCTGCTCTACACTCTTGTAAAAATGTTATTGCTTTCATATAATTACTCTAAACTTTACTAGCCACTTGGCAGGCCCGGAGAGAATCGAACTCCCACCAAGGACTTTGGAGATCCTAGTTCTACCATTAAACTACAGGCCTAAAACTTTTCAAAGCCCTCTGCCAGGCTTGAACTGGCGACCCCTTCCTTACCATGGAAGTGCTCTACCGCTGAGCTAAGAGGGCAAGACTAGCCTTCTAACTGACTAATAATAGCCCGAAATATCACTTTTTTTGAACTAGGTTTAAAGTCAACTGATTCACTACGTTATGGATAAAAAATCCTTGTTTTTTAAATCAAGTTCGTTAAGTTGATTAAGAAACTAAGAAAAGATTACCACCTATTCGAGCGATAGAGAGAATGGGCTTTCGCCATGCTATCAGTACGGCATGTGCGAAAGAGATTGGGGATACCGATTAACACCGATGATTTTTATAGGCTTTCAATTTAAGCTACTTACGGTAGGTTAAATTCGCTTCCTTTAAAGACAAAGTACGGCTAAAACGCTAATCATTAAATCCAATCGAGAATACTAAGAAAAGCTATCGCATCTTTTATCGGTGTCCTCGGTGTGCATCGGTGGTGAAAAGAAAATCTCCTATATGAAAATACAGCTAGATAAATTGAAAGCGGGAACTATCCTTGATGGAAAGATCACAAAAGAAGATGGAAGTGTTCTTTTTCCTAATAGAACTGTAATCACAAAAGAAATTCTAAAGAAATGGAATTCTGAAAATCTGCAAATAATTGAATTTTATCCGCTGCAAGAAAAGAATAAATCAACAGACAGAGAAAAACGAGAAGAAGAAAATTTAGAAAGAATTGTAGATGGATTTCACTATGGAGGTATTACAAAAGAAGTCATCAAAGAATCTATTGCTAGCTTTCGAAATATTACCTCAAACCTACTAAACGGAAATGACTCTATCGATTTTAACTCCTGCAAAAATTCTATCTTTGCAGTTTACGATCAAATTAAAACAAATCCTTCTGCCTTAATTAATCTACTTGATATAAAAAATCATGATGATTATACATTTTGTCATTCTATCAACGTAGGAATTATATCTCTAGCATTAGCGCAAAAGATGGGTTATCCAGAAGAAGAAGTTAAACTAATTGGTCTTGGAGGTTTCTTACATGATATTGGTAAAATTGCAATACCCGCAAGTCTTATTAACAAAACAACTGTATTATCAGAAGAAGAAAAGCGGATAATGAAGTCTCACCCCTCACACTCGTATCGAATCATGAAGCTAGATAAAAATTTAAATCGCAGAATTGTAAATATGGCTTACGAGCATCATGAAAGATATGATGGAAAAGGATATCCACTTGGAATATCTGGAGATAAACTCGACGATTATTCTGTAATAGTCGCACTCGCTGACGTTTACGATGCGTTAACCACTGTGCGATCCTACAAGCCCGCATTCTCTCCAGAAGAATCTATTCAAGTTATTGAAACTTATACAGGAACACATTTTGCTCCAAGAATTGCAGAAAAATTTATTCATGATATTCAAAACTCTCTAGCATCTAAAAGCCAACTGACGAAAGGCTCTCTTGTTCTACTCTCAACAAACGAGCTCGCACAAATTCTACATTACAAAACAAATCCAGATGGAGCAGATATAATTGTTCAACTCCTCACAGATGGAAAAAATAGTCGTCTAAGAAAACCGATACGCATTAATATCAAAGGCGATAATACAAGAATGATTAAACGTGGTGTAAAGACTTCCGAGCTAGACGGAGATAGCTTACGAGTCAATTTAACAAAATCAACCAATCTCTAAAACCTACCAAGCACAAGCCACGACCTCCAACAGGTAAATATGCAGTTAACCATGTGTATCCGCAAGTAATAACACCTAATAAAATAAATTAATTGTTCGAAAGAATAATATCATCGTAAAAATTTGTTTTTATCTTGCTCTAATGTAGAGGTTTACCAAGATTAACCCATAGTTGGAGGTTTGGAATCAAAGATGATGAACAATGATATACATACTCTTTTACTAATAGAAGACGACCCGATTATTGCACTAACAGAGACTATCTTTCTAGAAAAAGAAGGGTTTAAAGTAATACATGCATCTTCCGGCGAGAATGCAATCGAGTATCTAAATTCTAATTCAAATACAATCCATCTAATTTTAATGGATATTGATTTAGGAAATGAAAACATGATCGGAACCGATGCTGCCAAAATTATTATTAGCGAATTTAGTATACCATTAGTTTTTTTATCATCGCATATAGAAAAGGAAGTAGTAGAAAAAACCGAAGACATTACCTCATATGGATATATAGTGAAGAACTCCGGCAACACTGTATTACTCGCAAGTATCAAGATGGCACTAAAACTTTATTATAGTAATAAAAAATTAAAGGAAAGTGAAGAAAGACTTCAAACAACAATTCAATCTATCGGTGATGGATTTATCGCTACAGATTTGAATGGAAATATAACTATAATGAATCCAATTGCAGAAAAATTATGCGGTTGGAATTTTACAGAAGCTTACCAGATGCCTCTGGATACTATTTTTCAAATCGAAAATGCTTTTACAAGAGAAAGAGTCTTTAACCCTGTAAAAAAAGTTCTCGAATCAGGTAAAATCGTTGGTTTAGCAAATCATACAGTCCTAATTTCAAAAGATAAAAAAGAATATCAAATCGCAGATACAGCAGCACCAATTTTTGATTTTCATAAAAAAATATCGGGAGCAGTTTTAGTTTTTTCTGATGTAACTGAAAAATATCAAAAAGAAGAAGCTCTCTTCATAAATGAAAAAAAATATCAAAATCTATTTAACTCTGCGATAGACGCAATACTAATAGCTGATAATGAAGGATATATTATAGATGCAAATCCAGCGGCAGCTCAATTGTTTGGATATACTCAATCCGAATTTATTGGAAGGCATTCGTTAGACATTACACCGATTGCAAAATTAGAAGATTGGAAATTGAACTGGAAAAAATTTCAAGAGAGAGGAACAGCGTCCGGAGAATATGAGGCTGTATCCAAGGATGGGAAAAAATTACACTTAGAATTTCAAGCCGTTGCACATTTTCTAAATGGAATGCATCTATCAATTATACGAGATGTTTCCATAAAGAAAAAACAAGAAGAGCAATTATTCTATCAAGCAAATATTTTTGACAGTGTGCAAGATGCGATAGTTTGCACCGATTTAGAATTTAAAATAACAGGCTGGAATAAAGGCGCTGAATATATATATGGTTACACGAAAGAAGAAGTCATTGGAAAGCCTAGTTCAGAAATTTTAAAATCTAACTTCCAGAATGCAACTAGGGAGGAAGTAAAATCTATTCTATTAACGGAAGGACAATGGACTGGTGAAGTCATACAAAAAAGAAAAGACGACTCTGATATACTAATTCAAGGCTTCGTATCTAAACTTTTTAATCCAGAAAAAGTATGCATTGGAATTGTAAGTATAAATAGAGATTTAACAAAAATAAAAACCATAGAAGAAAAATTAAAACTTCAAGAATTTACAATTCTTGAAAATAAAAATCGCTTACTCGGGATAATCGAATCTGCAATGGATGGAATTATAAGCATCGATAAAAATCATCAGATAATTCTAATTAACCCCGCTGCCATAAACATATTTGGATATGAAAGTAAAGATATACTGGGACATTCAATAAATAAGTTAATACCGGAAAGATTTCACGCCATTCATTCAAAACATATCGAAGAATTTGAAAAAACAGGTGTAACCACTCGAACCATGAACGCCCTGAGCATAGTATCGGGCAGAAAATCGAATGGAAAGGAATTTCCAATGGAGGCATCAATCTCACAGATTGAAATTGGAAATGAGAAAATATTTACGATTATTCTAAGGGATATCACGGATAAAAAAATTTCGGAAGAAAAAATAATCGAAAGTGAAAAAAAATTAAGGGAAGCACAAAGAATAAGTAAACTTGGAAGCTGGCACTGGGATAGAGAATCAGGCAAAATAGAATTATCCGATGAACTTTATAATCTATTTAATTTAAAAAAAGAAAGTTTTCAAGGATCATTTGCTGAAATTTTAAAAATATTTCATCCGGAAGATCGTAATAGAATTAAATTCTTAATGATAAAAGCAGTTAATAGAAATAAACTACAACCAATAGAGGCTAGAATTCTATTGCCCAAAAATCAAATTCGATTTATTATAGGAGAGGGAGAATTAAAATTTAATAACAACAAACTAGTTTACATAGCAGGAACTATTCAAGATATTACAGAAAGAAAAATTTCTGAGAACAAAATTAAAGAACTGCTACTAGAAAAAGAAATTCTTTTAAAAGAAGTTCATCACAGGATTAAAAATAATATGCAAGCCATTGCTGGATTACTAAGCATACATGCAAGTTCCATTGAAAACGAAGAAGCATCTTCTATTTTAATGGAGGCTATGAGTCGTATTAATGGTATGGGTATTTTGTATGATAAACTTTATAGAACAGCGGACTTTAAAGTCGTATCAGTAAAAGCATATCTATCTGATCTTGCAAAAAAAATTCTAGAATTAGCTTCAAACTCAATACCAATTCAATTTGAAGAGGAAATTGAAGATTTTAACTTGAATACCAAAATACTTTTTCCAGTTGGAATTATAGTAAACGAGGTTATTACAAATTCTATTAAGTATGCATTTCATGAGGATAACAATAATAAACTCCGATTGCAAGCAGTAAAAATTGAAAATGGTGTAAAAATAGTCATCGAAGACAATGGATCTGGTTTCAAAGATAAAAAAGATTTTACAAATGGATTTGGTTTAAAGCTAATTCAACTTCTTACTGCACAACTACACGGCAAACATTTTTTTGAAAATAACAATGGAACAAAGTTTACTTTGGAATTTCCAATTAATTAAACTAAAAAATATCCTTTCAAAATAAAAAACTTTCCAAGATAAATTAAGCAGAGCACCGATCGGGCTCGTCAAGAAAAGAATGATCAAAGCCCTCTATTTCAAGGACTCCATTTGAAATTTTTACGTTTAATTTTTTAGACTTTAAATTTTGAATCGATGCGGATTTATTAAATTGAATAAATAAATTTTCTTCCTTTTCCCAATTGTATTTTCCAGAAATTTCCTCTTGTAAAATTTCTCCGGAGTCACTAAATTTCTTTATAGAATAGGTAAAAGTTCCATTCTCATAAAAGATTATTTGATCCAAAGGTCCGTAAGCACCAGGACTTGGACCATACCAGATCACTTTTGTTAGTATTTCCTTTTTGGAAAATCCTGCAAGCGCGTTAAAACTATATTTACCTTTTATGATTGCAAGATCCTTATCTTTTAGCATTTTATCTTTGTATTGAGGCTTACTACGAATAGCCTTTTCTAACAGTTGAATAATTTGTTCCTCGGTTGCATCAAGTTCACATTGGTTTAATAAAAGCGCATATACGCATGCAAGGTTATAATTAGCAAAGGCATCATTCGGAGATTTTTTTAAAGTTTGCAAAAAATATTTTTTTGCATTTCCATAATCTTTTTTGTTTAAAGCAGCGATTCCAAGTTCATTGCTAGTTGAATTTGATTGCGCAAGCAAAGTAAAACTTGATAGTATTGTAATAATAAAAAATAGAAAGTAATTCTTACTATTCTTCAAATTAATATCCCTTAACACTAATTCCAATCTGTCTGGCTGTTTCGATAGTTTCTTTGCTCAGATCATATATTTCAACTTTCTCGCAATAATGCCAAAACCACATATCTCTTCTTAATTTTGAAATTTTGTCGCCATTGTAAAATACAACTCCTTCTGCAAAAGGAACTTCAGCGTTAGTCGTCATATCAGAAATTGGGATTTTATGATAGCGACAATAGAATAAACTCTTTAGAAAAAGTCTAAACCATTCACTAAACTCCCAGTAGCCTCTTGGATGCTTGTCAAAAGATTTGTATCGCAAAGATTCCTTTGCCTTGGAAAAAGGATACCAGAGATGTTCAGGTAGCTTATAGGGATTAGCCTGAAGTTTTGGTCCCAAGACTTCCCCATATTGAATGCCATCTAATTTTACATAGTCCTTTTCTATTGCGTTAAAAACACTTTCAATGTAATATGTATTTCCCTTCATGATTTGCAGTGGATCTATCACATTCATTCGATTTTGTAATTCGAGTAAGCGACCGGCTTCTGTTCTAATTGCAAGGTTAGAGCCGTCAACTTTTTCCACTGCAAATGTATTTGGGTCATCAAATACCCATTCATAACCGGGATTTATTTCAGGCTCAACCAAATACACAGCTGGCTCTCTCATTTTAAGAGACGAACCGTATTTTTTGAAATCACCCGGATTTACTTTGTAAATTTTGCGAACAAAGGGACACTCGACTTTCGGAAAATCACTTAGCATTTTTTCTCCTTAATTACATCACTGCCTGCCAAAAAAAAATTTCATTTTAACAGATTAAGTTTCACGCAAAGGCGCTAAGTCGCTAAGGGTTTATAAAAAATACCTTAGCTTTTATTTTCTTTCGCAATACTCCATTAAGACAAATATAATCTTTGCGTCTTGGCGGCTTTGCGTGAACCTACTTTTTTCCTTAATGTTTCAGTATTGACGAACGTTATGTTTTTGTAATTAAATTATTTTAATTTCACAAACGCCGAATACATCTTGCCCGTTGATGTCTAACTGGACATGCACATAATGCTTGATAGCCGTTGAGCTGATAAGATTACTTTTAGGAATGACGATTTGAAAAGGAAGAGAAATTACTTCCTTTGGTTCTAAGATGTAATCGTTAAATGTAATCTTTCCTACTTTATCAGTGGATTCTTTTGTAGTTTGTTTTTCTTTGAGTTCTTCCACCATGAGCATAGAAAGAATTACAGAGTCAATGGTTACTGGGTATTCGCCTCCCGTAAATGTAGCAACGCCTTTTACACTTTCTTGAACTGTTGCCTGCTCTTTAAGAAGTTTTACTTCTACTTTTGGAGAGCCCTTGCCTACCATACCTTTTAGTGAATCTAATAATCCCATATACATTCCATCCTTTTGTTTCTGCTAATTCTTTAGCTCTTTCAATTCCAAGTCAATCCTTTTTCAAGCGCTTCTATTTAGAAAATGGAAAGGTGATTATTTAGAAATCTTTTTATCCATTTAAATTCTTTTTAGAATTACTTCTTATTTAAAAATAAAATTTGCTCATCGAATACTCTTCATTAAACTATCATCTCAAATTTTTTCCAAGAGTCTCAGAAGAAACAGTTTTAGTCTTATTTTGAGACTAATTCTACTAAAAAATAGAAAAAAAATTGAGCACGGTATTTGCAATGTATAGTTCTGAGAGGAAAACTAAAATGAAAACTTCAATTAAATATTTACTAAACACTTCTTTCAATATATTTCAAAATAGAACCATTTCCAAAAGAACTATAATCGCTTTAATCATTCTATCGGTAACAATTGCCTGTTCACAAAATGGAAGCACAAAAGAAAATCTAAATGCAAACCAGGTAGCAGGAATTTTCGCTACATTAGGAAAGCCTAATGCAGTAGCAAGTTCATCAGAATTAAATTGTGCCCCGAGTTACTTAGCCTTCAATTTCAACTCAAACGAAAAGATTATCATTTCCTTTCCTGTTAAAAACGGAAATGATCCCTATGTAGGTGCCAAAGTTGAAATATACGATTCAAAAAATTCTTTGATAACCTCGGGCGTTACAGACTCGAATGGAATCTATACAGATACAGTTACCCTCTTTGATGGACAAAATCTATACGCAAAGGTAATTGCGATAGGTGTTCCTGCTGAACCTTTTTTAATTTATTCTAACGAGAAAAATACAATTAGTCAGTCCGGTCAGGTTCTCAACTGTAAAGCAGCTAACGCTGATTTGAGAATACTGACAGTTAGCGCCTTTGACAACAACGGTATACTCGCCATTACCCAGACCAACCAAACTGTTTCAACCAAGTTATTGCAAGCGGTTAATTTCGCGTTTCCAGAAACACAGGATATAAGAAAAACGCATCCAGAATATATTATGACTGGAGTTGACACAAATTTAAAGCTTTCAGAATTAGCAGACGTATGGGTAACATTTTTACATGAAGGAGCAGGCTATCGAAATTCATTTGGCTATTTTACTTATACCGATGATTCAAAACCTACATCGCCTTCTGCAGTAAATAAAATTGCTCTATTTCCTAACGCTTCTTATAAGAATAGTGGTGGGAACTTATCATCCGGTGATAAAGTTTTTCTGGGAAGATTTCCGGCTAACACAAGAATTGGTTTCTGGATTATTTCGGATGGCTGGGATGGTTCTAAAATAGTTGAAACGAAAAATAATATATTTTCCTTGCCAGAATTAAACAATGAAACAAATGCAGAATTAAAAAAACATCTCGCAATGCTCTGGTATGAAGATGAGAAAAAGATAATATTAGGTTTTGAAGATTTACCCAGAGATGCTGCCGTATGTGATCATGATTTTAATGATGTAGTATTTACTGTTACAGTCAATCCTGTGACTGCAATAAATTTAGATAATATAGTCAAAGTCCCGGGAATTGTTGACTCTGATGGAGATGGTGTTGCAGACAATAATGATCCGTTCCCGAATGATCCTAACAGAACGTATACTCGTTATTATCCTGGAAGCGATACCTATGCATATCTAGCCTTTGAAGATTTATATCCATCAAAAGGAGACTATGATTTCAATGACCTGGTTGTTTCCTTCAGGATAAAAGAAATTCTAGATAGAAATAAAAATGTCAAAGAATTTTCTGCGGAATTTAATTTGAAAGCAATGGGAGCAGCAAATCAAAATGGTCTGATGCTAATGCTAGAAACTATTGCAACTAACGTTGAATCGAGCCAGAGAACAGTAAATGGAATAATCAAAGACAATGCAATTGAGCCAGGTCATACAGATGAATTAGTGTTTAAAATAATCGATAACGCAAGAAATCAGATTCAAATTCCTTCCGGATTTGCATTTGCAAATACAATTACAGGATCTCCGCAAACAAATGGAGACAAAATAGTATTAAACGCTACGTTCGTAAATCCAATTATAGATTCATCTCCTTATAACCCATTCCTATTCAATGTAAAAACAAGATCAAAAGAAATTCATCTTCCAAATAAGAGACCGAGTTCCTTTTTCGATACTAAATTATTTAATACAGGAGATGATAAATCAAATCTACAGAATAAAATATTCTTTAAGGATAATAGCGGATATCCTTGGGCCATGCTAGTAGGTCCGGATTTCCAACATCCGTCCGAGAAAAGTTCAATAAAAAAAGCATATCCTAATTTTCAAAATTGGATCAACTCAAACGGAACCCTCTTTAAGAATTGGGTTACGAATAAGAGTGCAAATTTTATTTATAAATAGTAAAGCAAATGTATTTTTCTTGACCCCAGTGTATTTGAATTCAAACCTATCAATAGGATTAAAATGACAGATTGAATTGATATGATGCATAAATAGAAATGGCAGCTCACTTTCTCTATCTTTGCAATATTAGCTAAATCTAAATTATAAGGAATAAATTATGATTACTGGAAATTATTTTACAAACAACGAAGACTTACAGCTTCAATTCGAATCGATTATAGATTGGGAAGAAATTGTAAATGCATACGAAGACGGATTTACAGATGCAGAGGAATACAAAAAAACAGGAAACGACAAACTCTCGTTAGCCCCTTCATCTTTACAAGAAGCTATTGAATACTACAAAGCAACTCTCGAATCAGTCGGAGAGGTAATTGGAAATGAATTAGCTCCTAGAGCAGCAGAGATTGACAAGATTGGATTAAAATACGATAACGGCAAAGTAATATTTCCCGCTCCAATGCAAGAAGCAATGAAAGCAGTTAGAGAAGCAGGACTTCTTCCCTATGGAATCGGCAGAAAATACGGTGGACTTGGAATGCCAGCAACGGCTCAGGCGCTTGCAATGGAAATGGTTTCGCGCGGTGATGGAGCCTTTGGGATTGCTGCTGGATGTTTTAACCTTGCTGAGACTATCGAAAAATATGGTTCAAAAGAACAAATAGATAAATACGTTCCAAAGATGGCAGAAGGAACGTTATGCGGTGCTATGGCATTAACGGAACCTGATTATGGATCTGACTTACCGAATCTCCAAACCAAAGCAGTAAAAGACGCAAGCGGACAATGGCGAATAACCGGAACCAAACGTTTTATAACTCATGCCTGCGGCTTTGCGGAGTTTCCATCTGTTATCCTCACACTGGCTAGAACCGGTAGCCCGACCGGGGGAGCGCGTGGCCTATCCTTTTTTATTGTTAAGACAGAAGATGTATTTATCGCTTCCATCGAAAAAAAAATGGGACTTCACTCTTCTCCTACCTGCGAAGTGGTATATGACAATTCGCCAGCAGAATTAATTGGAGTAGAAGGTTATGGACTAGTAAAATACTCAATGGGCATGATGAACACGGCAAGACTCTCAATTGCCGCTCAGGCTACTGGCATTGCCTCGGCTGCTTATTTTGAAGCTAAGAAATACGCATCCGAAAGGAAACAATTTGGCAAGCTCATCGAAGAAATTCCCGCAGTCAAAAAAATGATAACGCATATGGATAGAGAAATTGCGGCTATGCGAAGTATACTTCTTGAAGCTTCTCGCTCGGTTGACTTATACCTCTGGAGAGAAGAGCATTTAAGACACAAAGCCGTTGACGAAAAAGAAATTAAAAAAGACGAGCAAATTAAATTCTGGGAAAAACTGGCAAATCTATTTACTCCCCTCTCCAAGTATTATATTTCCGAAATGGCAAATCGTATTGCGGATAACGCACTACAAATTCACGGAGGCTCTGGATACACAGAAGACTATGTGGTTTCTAAGATTTACCGCGATGCCAG
>Ga0209174_10001996_pt1 | contig 13960 bp, 8 predicted proteins | sample JI91814BDNA_FD_187505 | JGI IMG/M metagenome (GOLD analysis project Ga0209174, IMG submission 187505) | Wastewater effluent complex algal communities from Wisconsin, to seasonally profile nutrient transformation and Carbon sequestration -... | ecosystem: Engineered > WWTP > Effluent > Algae...
AAACCAATACTGCCAAAGATTATGAAAAAGAGCTGAAGCAGAAACTGGCCCCTTTTACTGATGTGCCGGTCTTATTTGTTTCTGCTAAAGAGAAGACCCGGATCTTTAAAGCCATCGAAACTGCATTGGAAGTATATGCCAACCGGCAACGCAGGGTCGCTACTTCCAAACTAAATGATATTATCCTTAAGGCGATTGAAGCATACCACCCGCCTGTAGTGAGAGGCCATCCGATCAAGATCAAATTTGTTACTCAGTTGCCCACAACGGTTCCATCCTTTGCTTTCTATTGCAATTTTCCTGACGATGTAAAACAGCCTTATAAAAATTACCTGGAGAATAAGCTGCGGGAAAATTTTGATCTGCAGGGTGTACCAGTCCGCCTGTTTTTCCGCAAAAAATAACCGTCTTTTTCCCGCTCATTTTGGGATTTTCCTGACTTTAGTTTTTGGATACCTGTAAATTTTATTTTACAGGTATCCAACTATTCTTCGAATGCCTTCCAGCCGGTATTATGTTGCCGGCATCCGTGTTCTCTTTAACAATAAAAAGAAAGCATATGAGAAGGTTATTATCAGCGGTTGTATTGATTGCATTACATTTTTCAATCAGTGCCCAGACATTGTATGAGTCATTTACTGACGGGGATTTTACAGTTACGCCTGTCTGGACGGGCAGTATGTCCAGTTGGACAATAGTGGCCAACAGTGATGTGGCCAGTGGTGCAACAGGTTCACAAACCCTAAGACTGAATGCACCTGCAGTATCACAAACAGAATATCTCAGTAGTTCAATAGCCAATTGGTACACCGGGCAGGAATGGGGGTTTTGGCTGGGCAGAAGAAATCAGGCCTGTACAAATGCGAATCAGTCCTATTTCTGGCTGTATGCCAATGAAGCCAATTTAAATTCCTCAACGGTTGATGGATACAGGATCGCAATTGGAGATGATACAGGTCCGGATGAACTCAGGTTACAATACATCGTCAATGGGTCAGTGAGTGCAACCATCATAGTATCGGCTGCAGGTCTGGCAAATGGCCTTACTGATGTTGGGTTGTTGGTCAGGGTTACACGAAACAGCAGCGGGCTCTGGACCTTATATACATCTGCTCTTCCAACTGCGAATAGTACCGGTGCTGTTGCAACTGATATACCCAATATTGCCAATACCCCGGTGATGCAGGGGGCAGGAACAGAAAATAGTCTGGTGCCTGCTTCAAACGGATATATTGGCGTTGCTTCATTGCATACAACCAGTGCAATTGCAATTAATACAGCGGAGTTTGATCAGGTTTATTTTAATCAGTTCGTGCCGGCAGGTATCGTTACAGGTGCGGTGGTGTCAACACCTTTTGTGTTGCCAAGCTGTACGGCTACTGCTACAGGTACAGTAGATTTTACCAGTACAGGTTTATTTTCCGGAACCAATGATTTTATCGCCCAGCTATCTGATGATGCCGGTTCTTTTGCGGCTCCTGTTACTATTGGTATTTTAAGTGATCTCGGTGGGAACGATCCCTCCGGCACTATTCCCATTACCATTCCAGCCGGAACAGCAGGTGGAAGCGGATATCTTATTCGTGTGATCAGTAACGATCCGGCAGTAACCGGAATTTCATCAGCGGCATTCACTATTACCCAGAATGGTCCGGGTGGATGTGGTTCTGCTGCAACCGACTATTACCGTTCCGTACAAACAGGTAACTGGAGCAGCCCCGGTACATGGGAGTCTTCGCCTAATAATACCAATTGGATAGCCGCTACCAAAGTGCCGACATTTAATGCCAACAGCATCCTGATTCAGAGCCCGCATATTGTTTATATTGATGCAACGGCTACTGCAGATCAGCTCAGTATTCTTACCGGTGCTACATTGAATCATGGAAATGGGATCAGCTTTACACTGAACAATGGCACAGGTACTGATATGACAGTGTACGGAACCTATATCCTAAACGGGTCTCAGCCTGCGGGAAGCGGAACCATCGAAATTTCTTCCGGTGGTTTAGTTAGTGTTGATGCCAATACGGCACCTGGTCTTTCTGATGATTTTGCACATTCAAACCCGGCTGTCTTATTCCGTACAGGCAGTGTGTACGAATGGAATACTTCCGTTTTTACTCCGGAATGGACAGGAAGAACCTATTTTTCGGCAGGTGAGATTGTTATATTCAGATTTTCGGCCCCGCCCAATTTTGATTTGGGTGGAAACAGTCCAACCGTGATTCATGGCCAGTTGGAAGTGAATGCGACAATTGAACTGACAGGTACAGCTAATAAATCTTTTGTCAATGGTATTACTGGTACCGCAGTTATCACAACTGACCCGGCTTTTACGGGAATTATTGCGATTGAAGGTGCAGCTACCGCTGTTTTGGGGGGCGCTGGTGTGATCAACATGAGTCCTTTCAACGCAAGCCTTTCGATTGGCCCTGGCACAACTGTAACCATGCTGAGTGATAAAACTGTGAACGGCAATATTGTTTTATCAGAAAATGCTTATGTTGAATTGGGTGATTTCAATTTGACTGTAACAGGTTCAATTACCGGTGGTGCCGGTAATGCCTATATCAGGACAAACGGACTGGGTGTACTAACACTACAGGCTGTGGATGCAGGGGGTAAATCATTTCCGATTGGAAATTCGGGTTACAATCCACTCATCATTAATAATGGTAGCGGCGAAAATTTTTCTGCAAGAGTGCAAACGGGAATCAATCCTGCAATTGCCTTTCCTTCTTATGGCGTAAACCGAACCTGGCATGTTTGGGCTTCCGGGAATACAACGGCTGCACTACATTTTCAGTTTGCAGCAGCGGATGCAAATGCTGGTGTAATACTGCCGGGAGATATGGAAATATTGCAGCACAGCGCTGTGGCCTGGAGTGTAATTCCCGGAAACGGGATCAGGCCAACAGCAGGAGCTAATCCTTATACAGTCAGTACAGTTAATAATATTCCCATTGGAAATATATCATCGGCTTATGCAATTGGTAAGTCCGGTGGTCATCTGTTGCCGCTGAATTTTTCAATAACTGCGAGAGCACAATCAATGGGGCTTAGTACCCGGGTCAGCTGGGAGGTTTTCGGTGTGACCGGGATCAGTAGCTTCGAAATACAACGTGCTGCTAACGGAGGATCGTTTGCAACGATTGCATATCAGCGTGCTGCTGCTAACCTGCTTAGTTATAGTATGATTGATTCCTCATTGCAAATTGGCTGGCAATTGTATAGAATTAAGGCCCTGCTTCTGAATGGGAGCAGTCTATATTCCAATATTGTAGCCTTACAGAATGCTGGTCCCGCAGTAATAGTTGCTGCGATTACTCCAAACCCGCTGAGTAATGATGCTGTTATTAGTATCGGTTCCGCAGAACAGTGCATGGCTGGGTTAACTGTTTACAATATGGAGGGACTGCAAGTAATGCATCGGATAATTAAATTAAATAAAGGAGCCAATTCCCTTGTATGGTCTTTTGCAAACCTGCCTCCTGGCGTTTATTATCTGCATATTCAAACAGGAAATGCTAGCAGCCGCTGCAGGTTTGTGAAGCAGTAGAAATTAATATATAGAAGCAAATGGGAGTGAAAGTGTCTGGCTGGGCTTGCTAATGTATTATCATAGGTCTGTATCGTAGTTATACGATTCGGTGATAGAATATTTTCGATCATTCTCTTGCAATATCAAATTACAGATACTATTTTGGTAGCCTGAATGATGGGCTATTGCCCGTACCCTTTTATCCGCCGTAGCCTTGGCGAAGGCGGATAACGCAATTTAAAAGAAGGCGAATAACGCTAATCAAGAGAAGGCGGATAATGCTGACATAAAGAAGGCAGATAACGCTTACTAAAACGAAAGCAGAAACGCCAACGTAGCGAAGAAATATTAAATCTTCGCCTTGCGATCCAACCCAATCTCCTTAAAGCCCCTCCAATCTTCTTATTGCAAAATCACAAGCACAGGTAAGCGAACCCTTGTCCTGTTTCCTTTACTCCTTTGACCAGCCGCAAACAGACAAAAACCACCTGTATTATGAAGTATTTATTTGTGCTGGCATTTGCTATGCTTTGCCTTGAAGGAAGATCACAGTTAACCAACGAAGCTCAGCCGGAACCAGACAAAGCGGCGATCGAATTCACTCCCGGATTTTCATTGACCAGTCTGAATATACCAGGGAACGATAAAGTAAAGAAAGATGTGCTGCTGGGTCAGCGGAAATGGAAAATCAGCAGCAATCATATCTGGACAGGAGGCCTGGTATTCCTGGCCGGTGCAGCCAAAGGATTCAATGAAACCTTACAGTTTCACTGGAAAGAATTCAGAAGACAGTTTCCCGGAGCCAATGCACAATGGTTCAATCCATCCCTGAGCTGGAGAAATAAATATAAAAACGGGGATCCGGAAGCCGGAGCAAAGTTCTTTGGATCAACATCTGTATTCATCATGTTTACGGATCAATACCATCTGAACAATTTTATTAATCGTGCAGCCTGGGGAACAGCGATGGTGATCAAAATTGGAGAAGGTAAAAAACCTTTCAAACAATACCTGCTTGATTTTTTGTATTACGGGATTTGCCACCAGGCAGGATTTGCAGCAACCTATTACCCTTTTAGTAAGTATAAGGGCAAATAATATTTTCCTTGTTGAGTTGTGTCTCGAACCCCGCAGCAGCGGGGTTTTTTTTATGACCGGCCGGGTTTAGTTTTTCTTCCGGGAGATTTTTTTTTTACCATTGGTATCTTTCTTTTTTTGGCTTCCTGATTCCATGCTGCAGCGGCCAGGATTAGCTGGTTCAGTTCCAGCCGGTGAATGTCTTTTTTTTCTTTTAGAGTGATGCTGGCTACGATGGCTCTTTTCTTTAGTTCCAACTGGGGGAAAGCAGTTAAAAGGTCCTTTCCACGGCAAAAACAAACGGCAATACCCTCGGTTGTGTGATTGAGGTAAAGGAACATTCCAAAATAGTGATAGAAAGGGATGCCAAAACTGAGCTTCTCCTCCACCGCCGGTACTAGTTCTAAAACCTGATTGCGGATCAGTTTGCAGATTGGCTGCAGTTGATCCGGAAGTTGCTCAATATATTCATCAACAAGTCGCATGATGTTGGATATGATCCGGATATTGCTGGTAGCTTAGGAAAATTGTGTCTGCAGGTTATTTATTTTTTCCCTGAATGCAAGCAGTTCTTTCTGCTGTTCGCGAATAAAACTGTTGTCGCTTAGTTTGCCCATCACTTTTTCCATTTCCTCCCGGGTGTCGTATACCATTTTACGGAAAGGACTTTGATAATCCCGGGCTCTGGATTCACTGATGCCTTCGGTGATCCACTCACGGGTACGGAGTACTTTGGGCAATAACTGCAGGAATGTTTTTTTGGTGAACCGGGATGGAGATAGCGAAAGTATTTCGAGTAAGGAGGCCAATGCATGACTGCATTTATCGGTTTCGTAGCCATGGCTTTTCCGGAAATAATATTCATGAACCTCGTCCCAGTTACTGCATTTTCCTGAACGGATATTGCTGAGAAGGGTTTGTACAGCTGATTCTTTCATCAGCAGGCCGCCGCAGTTGATCCATTTTGATCTGGCCGGGCTGGCGGGCAATGCTTTTTGTAAGGCAGTCCAGCTGGTCAGTTTTTTTCGTTCGATCAGCCGGATGATTTCCAGTACCCCGTAATAAACAATAAGCTCCTGGAAAATAGTACTGGCGTCAGCAGCTTTCAATATAACTACTTTGCGGCGGCTGTTTTCAAATCCATTGGCCAGTATTTCAAGGGTAGCGGCTTCATTGGGTTTGGTATCCAGTAATTCTTTTCCTTTTTGAATACAGGCCTTCTCGTTCAGCACTTGATTATTTTTCCGGGCCCAGGCCGCACCTGTAAATTGACGGAGCAATTGAAGTCCGTCAAAGATTTCGTTTACACTGTCTGGTGCCAGGTAATCATACTCGATCCGGATCCGCTGATCAGTTCTTTTATCACGGCTGGTATATTTGGTTACATTCCGGGCCAGGGCATACATATTATACATGAACCAGTAAGCCGGCATCAGCAGGAGTCTTTCGTTTGACACATCATTGCTGAGCAGTGAAAAAGGAATGGGAATATTCAGTTCTGCCGGAAAATCTCCTTTAGCGATCAATGTAAAGGAAGCAAATTTTGAATTGTGTTTGAGGCTTACACATAAGCCGGGCCAGAAGCCACGGCCGGCGATCAGCTCTCCATCGGCTCCCCTAGAATTATGATTGGAACCAATTGTAGCGCCGGCAGCCATATTGCTTTGTCCGAAAACAGTAGCCGCACAGAGAAAAGAATTATTGTGGTGCTGTTCATGAGCAGGAAAAATCAATGAATTGAGTACCTCACAACAGGAAATAGTGGAATTATCGCCCAGAAAGGAATTGATCAGCCTGGCACCATACTTCAACTGCGAGTTGCTTCCCATCACAAAACGTACAGCTTTGACCCCATAGAATATCCGGCATCCAAAGCCGATGATACCATTTACTAATTCACATCCTTCTCCGATTTGTGTTTTGGCTGCAGGGGAAGAGTTGATCGTGATATTTTTGATTTTGTTAGCGCCCTTCAGGTAAGCATCCGTTCCGATCCAGGTATCCTTGATGATCCGGCAGTTTTTGATGACAGTACGATCGCCGATTTTTCCATAGTAACCGCGGCGGGTATCATACTTGGCATCAGTAAATTCCCTGAATCGCTGAAGCAGTTTTTCATCATCACGATGCTTACTCCATAAGTAGGCATCTGCCACCTGCATTCCGTTGTAAGGGAGAATGCTCCGGCCGGCGTTTTCATTACAGATCTCCAGCCAGATCCGTATGTTTTCCTGCTCCCCCTGTTTGAGTACCCCATTACCAAATTTGGCATGGTCGGTGGTAGCCAGTTCATTGATGTTGACCAGCATCACATCATTTCCGGTGATATAGTGGCTCATAAAACCAACATTGTCGATCACGGCATTATCGCCAATATCACTGCTGATGATGGTACTGTTATAAAGGCCAACCGGCAGCCGCAGATTATTGAATTCATGGAAATAGGGTTCCAGTTTTCCGATTCGGACCAGTCCATAAAACTTACAGTTTTTTACAAGAGAAGGGTCAAAGGCCTCCGCAACCATTACCATGTTCCAGTTGTCGGAGCTGTTTCCGTTTTTCTCGAGTATCCTGATGGCGGTCCTGCTCAGCGCACGGTAGATGGTATCATTCCTGTTTTGCCTGTTGCGCAGGTAATATTCATCTTTTCCTTTAGGGATATATTGCTTTTCAATAAAGCCATAGCCCAGCGAATTGAGTGGTTCTTTTCGGATGATATTCATATTGTCCAACCCCGAAGGGTTTTTGAACCCTGAAGTGCAAAGCGCTTCAAAGCTGGTTAAACAATTGTTCTGGTACCGATCATCTTATTCAACATATCAATCCCTGATCAGCTGTTCGTGTAAGAAGTAAATTAACGGGGATGACAGATTTCAACTTTTATTCCACGGTTACACTTTTTGCCAGGTTCCGGGGTTTATCTACGTCCAGGTTCTTGGCAACACCAATATAGTAGGCCAGTAACTGCAAGGGCACCACACTCAGCATAGGGGCCAGAATTTCATCTGCCTCCGGTACGATCATTACATCATCTGAAATATCTGTTGAATGGCTGTCTCCCTCTGTAATTACGGAAATCACTTTTCCCTTACGGGCTTTGATTTCCTGCATATTGCTGACCACTTTTTCATGATAGGCATCACGGGTGGCTACAAAAACAACCGGTAACTGGTCATCCACGAGTGCAATCGGGCCGTGTTTCATTTCAGCCGCGGGATAACCTTCTGCATGGATATAGGAAATCTCTTTCAGTTTTAAGGCCCCTTCCAAAGCCACAGGGAAATTATAACCCCTGCCCAGGTAGAGAAAATCTCGGGCATCTTTATATTTCTCTGCCAGTGCTTTGATATGTTCGCTTTGCTGAAGGGTCCATGCTATTTTCTCCGGTATTTGTTCCAATTCAGTCAGGAGGTTGCGATAACGTTCTTCACTGATGGTTCCTCTGAGATAGCCCAGTTTCAAAGCTATCATAGTGAGTACTGCCAGTTGTGCAGTAAAGGCCTTAGTGGAAGCAACACCAATTTCAGGGCCCGCATGGGTGTAGGCGCCACCATGACTGGTGCGGGCAATCGAAGATCCTACCACATTCACCACTCCGAGAATGATCGCTCCTTTTTGTTTGGCATTTTCGATGGCCACCAGTGTATCAGCAGTTTCCCCGCTTTGAGAAATGGCGATGATCACATCGCCTTTATGAATCACGGGATTCCGGTAACGGAATTCCGAAGCATATTCCACTTCCACATTGATCCGGCAGAGTTCTTCAAAAATATATTCCGCCACCAGTCCGGCATGCCAGCTGGTACCACAGGCCACCATCACAATACGATTGGCATTAACAATTTGATCTGCATACTGCTGGATACCGCTCATGGTAATGGTACCTGCAACTGCATCCAACCTGCCTCGAAGACAGTCATATATAGTTTGTGGTTGTTCAAAAATCTCCTTGAGCATGAAATGATCAAACCCGCCTTTTTCTATCGCGGCCAGTTCGAGGTCGAGCTTCTGGACATAGGGGGTCAGTTTTTCATTCCCCAGGTTTTTCAGGATCAGCTCATCGGGTCTGATAATGGCCAGTTCGTAGTCGTTTACATACACCACTTCTTTGGTGTATTCCAGCATGGGGGAGGCATCAGATCCCAGAAAATGTTCTCCTTTGCCAACACCAATTACCAGCGGACTTCCTTTGCGGGCGGCGATGATGGTATCCGGATTTTCTTCATCCAGTAAAAGAATCACATAAGCGCCGGTTACCCTTTTCAGGGCAATCCTTACAGCTTCTTCCAGGCCGCAGTTATTATTCTTTTTAATTTCTTCAATAAAGTTCAGCAGTACTTCGGTATCGGTATCACTTTCGAAAACATAACCGAGGTTCGTGAGTTCTTTTTTAAGCTGGCTGTAGTTTTCAATGATACCGTTATGGATCATGGCCAGTTTACCGCTGGCGGAGCGATGAGGGTGTGCATTGCGGTCACTGGGTTCACCATGGGTGGCCCAGCGGGTATGACCGATGCCAACATGGGCATGCAGGTTCTTGCCAACGATAAAATCCTCTAATTCGGCTACCTTTCCTTTTTTCTTATATACTTTAAGACCGCCGTTTTGCAGCGCGACGCCAGTGCTGTCGTAGCCACGGTATTCCAGTCTTTTCAGACCTTTAATGATAATGGGGTATGCCTCTCTGGGGCCGGTGTATCCAACTATTCCGCACATAAGGGATGAATGGTTTATCTATAGAATTTAGGTTCACAAAAATAGAGATTTAGGGATATGAAGAAATCAAACCCGCACAAAACCGCATCTTTTATTTTATGAAGTCAGTGATGGAATAAATTATTAAAGTAAAACACCTTTTAGCAAGAGGTATGCCGTTCCGAAATAAATCAGCAAACCGGTTACATCTACCAGCGTGGCGATAAAAGGAGTGGATGAAGTGGCGGGGTCGGCTCCCAGTCTTTTCAATAATAGGGGAAGCATGGAACCCATGATAGTACCCCAGGTTACCACGCCAATAATTGCGATACCGATGGCGAATCCGATCCGTATGAAATGTTCTCCGAATAAGCCAAAGAACTGGTATCCACCGTAAATAATCAGGAAACCGAAAATGCCGAGGGTTACACCCATGAATATACCGGAGAAAATTTCTCTACGGGCAATCCGCCACCAGTCTTTCACGGTAATTTCTCCCAGGGCCAGGGCCTGGATGATCAGGGTGGCAGCCTGTGATCCGCTATTACCACCGCTGGAAATGATCAGGGGAATAAATGTAGATAGCACCAGTACCTGTTCCAGTGTTTTCTGGAAATTAGACATGGCGATAATCGTGAGTGTTTCTCCCACAAATAAAATGATGAGCCAGATAATCCGTTTTTTATACAGCTTGAAAATAGGTACATCGAGATAAGGGGCTTCAAGTGCTGCTGTACCTCCCATTTTTTGCATATCCTCACTGAATTCTTCTTCAGCTACCCAGAGAATATCATCAATGGTAACGATTCCCAGTAGTTTATCACTTTTGCTGACGACAGGTAATGCCACCCGGTTATTCATTTTAAAAACTTCGCTGGCCATTTCCTGGTCATCTTCAGGGTGGAGGGATACAAAGCGTTCGTCCATCAGCTCCTCCACTTTTTTCTCCGGGGGATTCAGGATAAAATCCCTGATCCGTATATCATCCAACAATTGCCCTTTTTCATTAATTACATAAATAACATTGATCGTCTCACTGTCCTTGCCGTATTTACGGATCGTGGTAAACACTTCCTCAATGGTATTCCAGGGATATACATACACATAATCCGGTGTCATCAGTCGCCCGATACTGTTTTCGGGATAACCTAAGAGGGAGAGGGTGATCTTTCTTTCTTCAGGGTCCAGCAGTTTAATCAGTTCCCGCACCACATTGCTGGGCAGTTCTTCCAGGAAATCGGTCCGGTCATCAGCCGGAAGTTCATTTAATAGTGACGCTGTGGTATTGGGAGGCAGTTCATGGATGATTCTTTTTTGAACAGAGAGGTCAAGTATCTTGAAAACACTGGCTGCACGATGGATGGACATATTGGCAATGATACTATCCTCATATTCCGGATATTCATCTACCAGGGTGGCCACATCACTGATATTCTGATCATCAAGGAAGGCCCTGATCGCCAGTTTATCCTCTGTTTGTATATGGGCTTCAAACTGCTCCTGTAATGTAATTTGATCTAGATCCAGCGACATGGATCAAAAGTAGAGAAAAGTCGGGAGTCAGTCATCAGTCGGCAGTCGGCAGTCATCAGTCGGCAGTCATCAGTCGACAGTCATCAGTCATCAGTCGGCAGTCGGCAGTCATCAGTCGACAGTCATCAGTCGGCAGTCGAGAGTCGAGAGTCATGAGTCTGGAGTAAGTCGCCGATAATCGGAAGCCCAATACCCAATACCCAATAGCCAATACCTAATACCTAATACCCAATATCTTAATCTCCTGCATATTTCTTAAACTTGTATCTACTGTTTATTATCATGATACTACCATGTTTAATTATTGCACCCACTGCGACCATGGGCCGTGGAGTGTTTACGACTGAAAATATTGAAGCAGGTACCCTGATTGAAGTGTCTCCGGTAATAGTGATGTCAGCTACCGAAAGAAAACTGCTGGATCAGACGCTATTGCATGATTATATTTTTGAATGGGGAGAGGAAAGAGATCAGTGTTGTATGGCATTGGGTTATATACCAATTTACAATCACGCATATGAAAGTAACTGTGAATATGAAACTGATTTTGATTTTGGACAAATCAGGATTACAGCTGTTCGCTCTATTGGAGTAGGAGAGGAATTATTCATTAATTACAACGGAGAATGGAATGATCCTAAACCGGTTTGGTTTCATCGGGGTAATAATAAATAAAAAACCCGTTCCGGATGGGAACGGGCTTCTCAATCAATTTCTTATTCTTACTGGAACCTGATTTGTCCTTTGATTTCACCACCACCATAAGTCGCTGTGTGGATATTAACATAGTACATACCATTCAGCAGGTCTTCTTCTTTTACCACGACACCATCCACCTGGAAGGAACCGGAGTAAGAGCCACAGGCCGTAGTGGAGGATGCATTACAACGGACAATATTCGCTGCGTTGAAAGTTTGTACCACCGGAGCAGTGAAACCTACCGGCGCAAGGCCATGAATATGGAATACGGTAACGGGGCCGGTCAAACCTGACCACCTGAAAGTATAAGTAAGTGTTCTTGTATTTCTGGTATAAGCCACATCAAGGGTACCAATCGCAGAACTGGCGTTGGCGGGAACTTCCTGGGCACCGCTCATGACGATACCTTTTTTCTCATAATCGGTCACTCTCTTTTGTTCGGCATTGGGTTCGCAGGAACTAAAGCTCAGGAGAAGGGCAAAAAGGGAAATGGGTAAAACAGTCAGTTTTAGCAGTTTCATGTTTTGGTCTATTTGTGGTAAAAATAAGAAGTTTTTTGAATCTGCAATATTTTTAAAAAAGTCCCTAAAAGCCTGTGAGTAAGCTGTTAGAAAGCTATCAATCTGGTCCGGGCCGGCCTTCCCGGGCAGTGCAGCATACAGGTATGGATGCACCGGTTTCTGATAAATGCTGAATCAAGGCCTTTTTTAAAGGAAAGGGGGGACTTTCTGTTTACTTTTTAAGCAAGGAGAGGGGCCAGATTATTTCAACTTTCCTTTAATTTCCTGCAGTTTAAGCAGTGCTTCTACCGGCGTCAGGCGGTTTATATCGGTTCCTTCCAGTAACTGACGGATTTCCTCAAATGTTTCGCTATGGGCATCAAAAATGGACAGTTGCATCTTTGGATTACCGGCTCCGGGGCTATTGAGATGTTGTAATATCGTGCCTGCCGGGGAACTGCCCACATCGGTCTGACGGCTTCTTGTTTCAAGCTCCTTTAGAATTTCGTTGGCTCTTTCGATCAAAGAGGGGGGCATCCCGGCCATCCGGGCCACATGGATACCAAAACTATGGGTACTTCCGCCTCTTGCCAGTTTACGAAGGAAGATAATCCGGTTACCTGCTTCCTTATTGGTTACATGGTAATTTTTTACCCTTGGCAATTTCTCTTCCAGTTCATTGAGTTCATGGTAATGTGTGGCGAAGAGGGTCTTGGGTTGCTGAGGAGCCTGGTGCAGGTGTTCGGCAATACTCCAGGCGATGGAAATACCATCATAGGTGGAAGTACCCCGGCCAATTTCATCCAGTAATACCAGGCTGCGGTGGGTGAGATTATTGATGATACTGGCTGTTTCATTCATCTCTACCATAAATGTTGACTCCCCGCCGGACAAATTATCGGAAGCGCCAACCCTGGTAAAAATTTTATCGGTCAGGGACAGCCGGGCTTCTGAAGCGGGTACAAAGGAACCCATATGGGCCATCAGGGTAATCAGGGCTGTTTGCCGGAGCAGGGCACTCTTACCGCTCATATTGGGTCCGGTGAGGATAATAATCTGCTGCTCATCTTTATTCAGTTCCATATCATTACTGATATAGGCTTCTCCGGGAGGAAGATTTCTTTCAATCACCGGATGTCTTCCTTCTTTTACCACCCATTCATCTCCATTGTGGAGTATGGGTTTTTTATAATGGTAATGGATGGCGTTATGAGCGAAGCAACAGAGACAATCCATGATGGCCAGCAATTGTCCGTTGGTTTGAACCGGGGCGAGGTAATCGTATAATTCGTTCAGCAGCGCATCATATAATTCCAGTTCAATTCGCAGAATTTTTTCTTCGGCCCCCATGATTTTCTCTTCATACTCTTTCAGCTCGGGGGTGATATATCTTTCTGCATTGGTCAGGGTTTGTTTGCGCATCCAGCTCGCTGGTACCTTATCCTTGTGGGCATTCGTTACTTCCAGGTAATAACCAAACACGTTATTGAAACCTATTTTCAGCGAAGGGATACCGGTACGGTCGGCTTCCTGTTGCTGCAGTTGAGCCAGGTATTCCTTGCCGCTGCTGGAGATATGCCGGAGTTCATCCAGTTCAGGATTCACCCCGTTACTGATCATCCCACCTTTAGCAGCCAGGGCTGGTGGGTTCTCTGTAATTTCTTTAAAAATTTTTCCGGCGATATAAGGACAGGGGTTCAAAGCATCACCCAGTCTTTTCAGGTATTCATTACTGGTATCCAGATTCGATTGCTTCAGGATTTCCACCTGTTTCAACCCCCTGGCCAGTTGTAAAACTTCCCGCGGATTGATTTTTTTCATCGGGATTTTGGAAACCAGTCTTTCAATATCTCCGCACTGCCGGATATGGCTCACCAGTTTATTCCTGAGTTCGGTTTCCCTGATCAGAAAT
>Ga0209174_10002002_pt1 | contig 13939 bp, 11 predicted proteins | sample JI91814BDNA_FD_187505 | JGI IMG/M metagenome (GOLD analysis project Ga0209174, IMG submission 187505) | Wastewater effluent complex algal communities from Wisconsin, to seasonally profile nutrient transformation and Carbon sequestration -... | ecosystem: Engineered > WWTP > Effluent > Algae...
GTGTAATGCTACTAATTCCAGAAAGACCGGAAAGCATACTATGAATGTTTGTAGATTTTGAATCATTGATAAATGTAATTCCATTGTATTCTTTGATTTTCTGAAAACGATAGAGTAGACCTGTAAAATCAGAAATTGCATTTTGTATATTCTCCGGCAAACAGCCCGCAGCCTCACAGAGTAAGATACTCGCCGCTAAATTTTCTAGATTGTGTTTTCCCTCTAGTGGAAATTCTTTTGTGGAGTAGGTGAATAAGTTAGTATAAATTCTAGATTCCTCCTGGCTAATTCTTGCCGAAGAATCTTTTGTTTCGCCGAATAATACTGATTTGCCTTTCGGGCTCAATGCTTCTAAGTTTAATTTTTCTATGAGTCGCTTGTTTGTGACAAAGACTGAATTTTCACTTTCTAAATTGATAATTCTTTTTTTGGCTTCCAAATAGTTTTCCATCGTTCCATGTCTTTCTAAGTGGTCGGGTGCAATGTTTAGAATGGCAGAAATGTCTAGATTTAAATAATCAGAGTCATCGAGTTGATAACTACTCAACTCTAAAACAGCAAAGTCTAAATCCTCTTCACAGAATTCAATGAATGGGACTCCTATGTTTCCGCCCATTTTGGATTTTGGAAATGATTTTTGTATGATATGGAAGGTGAGGGCGGTTGTTGTAGATTTGCCATCTGTGCCAGTGATTCCAATTATTTTACCTCTAAAAAAAGAACGAGCAAGAGTAATCTCGCTCACGATAGGAATACCTGCTTCATTAAGCTTTACTACGAGTGGATGACTTGGTTTAAATCCGGGACTTTTAACTGCTAATTGAATTTCTCCCAAGGCAGATAGTTCGATAGAGTCGGGAAAATAGGAAATGCCGCAGATACTCGGTTGTGGCTTTCCATCTACTAGTAAGATTTCACAATCAAACTTCTTTAGAAATTCTACGACTGCCTTTCCTGTGATTCCACCGCCGATTACGAGGACTCTTGGTTTGTTTTTTAAGATGTTTTTAAAGTTCATATATTTTTTCTAAAAGTTTCATTGACACAATTTTAGGCTTAAGGTAGATGTATATATTATTTTTTAGGAAACATACCTTGCTTAAACATACAAATAAAGGCGATATACTAGTAGTTTATCTGGAAGGCCGTTTAGACGTTTCTGTCGCAAACGAAGTAGAAGAAGGCCTTGCTGAGATCATAGACAATGGTGGACACAAGAAAGTCCTTTTGAATATGGAAGGAATTGAATACATGTCTTCTTCTGGCTTTAGAGCCTGCATTTCTACTCTTCGAAAATTAAATTCGAAAGAGGGAGTTTTAAAGATGTGTAATATCAAACCTGCTGTAAAGCGCATCTTTGACGTCATAGAGCTTACATCCTTATTTGATATTTATCCAACAGAAGCAGATGCACTTGCTGATTTTAAATAATCAGCCTTCTTTCTTTAGCCATTAACCCAATTCTTCAGAAAATCATTTTACAAAAGGAGTTCGAAGTTTCTCGGACTCCTTTCTATATGGACACTCTACGTCCTAAATATTCCCTTCTTGAATCTCTCAAGTCCAGTTCTGATTCGATTATTGCTGAATGCAAAAAAGCCAGTCCTTCTATGGGAATTATTCGTGCTGACTATGATCCCGTTTCCATTGCGCGTATTTACGAGTCTTGTGGTGCTCGAGCCATATCTGTATTAACGGATGAGAATTTTTTCCAAGGAAGTCTCAGCGATTTACAAAGAGTAAGCTCTGCTGTGAAGCTTCCTGTGATTCGAAAGGATTTTATTATTCACGAGAAGCAAATCAGAGAAGCAGCCCGCTTTGGTGCCTCGGCTATATTACTCATTGTTCGAATTCTAAAGCCGAACCGATTAAAAGACTTATTAGATTTCGCTTATTCTATCGGGCTTGAAGTTCTGGTAGAAATTCATAATAAAAAAGAAGCAGATATAGCTGCTAATATTGGCGCTCCCATTATTGGAATTAATACGCGTGATTTAGATACATTTCAGATTCACCAAAACCTGATAGAAGAGGTTACTCCTAATTTGCCTAACGGAACTCTTATAGTAGGTGAGTCCGGCATTAAAAACAAAGGCGATTATCAAAGCATGAAAAAATACGTTCAATCCGTTTTAATCGGAACTTATTTCATGCAAAAGCAAGATATTGCTAAAGCTTATAAAGAATTAATCTCTTAAAGAAAAATTACTTTTCTAAAACTACTTCGTGCGAGCACTGATGGAATCTTTAGATTGTCTTTACCCATGGAGTGGGTTTCTTTTCCATCGATGTAGACTTTGATTCCTTTTACTTCTTTGAATTCAAAGAGAGTATGGCTGAGTTGATCGAGTCTATCTTGCATTAGTTCTTTGCCGGCGTTTCGCTGAAAATTACTATCGAGCGATATATGTAAAACTCCATCAGCTAATTTCATTTTCTTTGAATACTGAAAATCTTGGGGTAGAACACTTAAAACACCTTTGTCTTGCTCGTCATAGTTAGGACCTTTTCGTAGTTCTTTTAGAGCAGACTTAATTCTTTTCTTTAAGCTTCCTTTTAATTTTCTTTGGACTTTGACTAGTTTTGAATAATTCTTATTTCCAGTTTGGTAGAATTTTAAAAAATAAATTCCCTGTAATGTCTCTGTTTCTTCTGAGGCAAATTCTGAAAGTCCATTTAGATTATTTTCTGCGCGAATCATAGGAACTTCAGAAGAAGAGTTTTCTTTTTCTTGTCCTTCTGCAAATGAGGGAATGCTTGTGTCGTCAGTTATGTCAAAATTAGTAACATGATTGATGGAAGATTGAGCCTTCAGTGCGTTTGGCTTGAATGGTTTACGATGAAGACTCTTCTCGATTAATATCAATCCAATTAGAATAAAAGATAGATAGTATAAAAAAGATTTTGAAGAGTTGGACTGAAATTCTTGTGACACACTTTATTTTCGGAAAGCGAAAGTTAAGAATTAAGAAACTAATTCTTATTATTTCTTTTTGGGGATAAATAATAAGAAAAAGTTTCCAAAACTATATTAATGAAACATAATACATGTTTAATGAGACAAAATAAAATTATTTGTTCTTTGATTCATATACTCCATTCCAATTTTCATCTGGCGGATTACGGAGATAATTCTCACAACGATCAATATAAACTCTTGATGCTAAGTCAGAGGATTTGATTCGCAAAGTTTCTTGAAATATTTTTAATGCATCTTGAAAATTTCTTTTTCTGTATTGATTCACTGCCTCATTAAACATAGAATTAAATTTTTGCACTTCAAGACTTGCTTCTTCTTTCTCACAAACTAATTCATAAATTTCAATCGCGTTGTGTTTTCCTTTCACTGCAACTAAATCAAGAACTCTTACTTCTACAAAATCTTTTACGATTGCGTATGTCGGTTCACTGATAATGATTTCTGTCCCATAGTATTTGTTAATACTTTCGAGTCTGCTCGCAAGATTTACACTATCCCCAATGACAGTATAGTTTAATCTGTTTTCCGAGCCCATATTTCCAACAATGACTTCTCCGGTGTGAATTCCAATTCTGTCGGCAAACGGCATTTTGCCCATGCGCTCTAATTCCTGATTTGCCAATCGCAAAACTCTCTTATGCTCGATAGCAGAAAGACAAGCTTGCAGTGCATGGTCTTCAATCGGAGTAGGTGCTCCCCAGAACGCCATGATAGCATCTCCAATGTATTTATCTAATGTCCCGTGGTGATCTGTGATAATCTTACTTGCACTGCCTAGATATTGACTGAGTTGCTCAACTAACTCTTCTGGACTTAACTTCTCTGAAATAGAAGTAAAGCCAGCTATATCAGAAAAGTAGATTGTCATAGATCTACGTTCTCCTTCTAGAATGGCTTCTTTGTTCAGAGAAATCAATTCACGAACGAGTCCATCGGGAACATATTTTTTGAAAGAGCGAAGTCCGGTGCGCATCTTTGTAAACGACTGAGCCATATTATCTACTTCATATAAAAAAGAGCTAACTTCTCTATCTGAAGTTAGATCGAATTGCTGAATTTTTTTCATTTCATCGGAAAGAAGAGATAAAGGCTTAGATAGCTTTTTAGAAAATTGAAATTCAAAGGCAACTGCCACAGCAACTAGAATTAAGGACATGAGTAATATGTATTTATTGTTTCGATGCACAATATACATGAAATCATTTTCGGGAACAACGATTCCAATTTTCCATTCAATATCATCTTTTCGAAATGAAGTATATTTTGCAATATAATCAATTCCTTTATAATTATACTCTAAAAAATCGATTCCTTCTTTTTGAGGAATGTCTTTTTGTGATTGGTAAAAATTAAAAGAGCCAGCAATGAGTGGATTATCCATCTTATCCGCTGTAATGAGTTGAAGAGATTTTTTCCCATCGGCAGCGATTTCTTCTTTCATTATTTTTTCTAGCTCATCTTTCTTACCGGACGGAATTGCAACGACTTGGTTCTTTGAATTGAGTAAAAACGCTTTTCCGTTTTCACCAATTGTCAATGTGTTTAAAAATTCAGACAGCTCTGAAATGCTAATATCAATTCCGATTGCTCCAATGAATTTTCCTGACTTATCATAAACGGCACGGCTACAGGTAATTCCGGGTTTGCGATCATTAAAGAATACATAGACTTCAGTCCATGCATGATTTTTAGATGCAATGGCTTCTGTATACCAGGGGCGAGTCCTTGGATTATAAGCTTCTTCAGTAGGCAAAACTTTATTTGAGAATTGCTCTTTTTCATACCATTCTGGTTTTTCATGTTCCCAGATTACTTTGGTTTTTTTTCCTTTGCGAATGATTCTTTGGATGCTAAAGCTGTGGTCTGGCATTTCCTTTGCCATGATAAAATTTCCAAACTCATCTCCATAAAACATGCTTAAGAATTGCGGATTCGTTTGAATAATTCCTTGGAAGTATTTCTCTAACTGCTTTACTTTTTTAATTTTTATGATTCCATGCTCTATAAAATTTTCGTTCATATGCATGTTTAAAACTGCTGCATCCAAATAATGCGAAGTCTTATCAATCACATGTTCGGTTGCCTTGTCCATCAGACTATCTACAAGGAATTTAACGGAATTTTTACTACCAATGTAAGATACAAAGCTTACTAATCCTCCAAATAAAAGAACTCCGATGGTTGAAAAAGTGACTATACTGAAACGAACGCTTAACTTAAACTTTGACATGGTAAAAACAAAACCCCTCGTTTTTGTATACTTTAACCTTACTTTTAAGAGCAAGTGATTTATTCTTGCTAGTTGTTTTTATTCAAGTTTACTATCTCTCTATTTTCAACTTGCCTATAGGCTTGAAATGATTTTTCTAGACGTATGATTCGGTTTCTATTTTTTATTTTCGGTTTCACTGTAGCTTTAAGTAGTTCGCCTGTGCATTTTATTTTTGAAGATGCTGGGGATTTAAAGAAGAGGGTAGGTGCTTGTAGTGAGTGGGACAAGAAGAAAGGATTTCAATTTAGAGAGAAACACTTTGACCCTAGAGAATTCGAAAAGACAAGTCAAGAGATTAACGAAGCAGCTAGGACTAGCGGAAAAGAGAGAGCATCCCAATTAAAATGCATTTTAAATCTAAAACTTTCAGACTCTGATAAGGATGCACTGGGGAAGAGTCTTGAGTTATACAAAGAGATTTTTTTAAGTCTTTTAGAATATTACAATCGCTGGATTTTTTCCTTAGACAAGACAAATCTGATGACGCCGATGGATAAGAAATATACTTCCGACTTGATGAAACTCAAATTTGATTTATATAATCTACTGCACGATAAAACAAATGTTATGCTTTTTTCAAAGGGAGCCTTAGACAAAGAAGAACTAGATGCTTTTGAAGAGCAGATAACATCTATTTACCTCTCAATTCTGAAAGGTAATTATGAATATTATAATATGATCACACCGGAGCTAAGAAAAGAAATCTTCAAGCGGATAACGGACTAAAGCCCTTTAGCTACTTCTAATATATCTCTGATTCGTTTGTCCATCTTCTTGGATTTAGGCTTGTAGATTAGGTAGTGTTTGCCGTGAAATTCAATCTTAGATTTTAAATCATTTCTCTCTGTGAGATGTGTTTCTGGATTCGGTATATCTCTTAGCTTTTCAAAGTAGAGGGATATGGCTAAGGTCTGAATCTTATAGTCTTGATGACGAATCTTTAATGCCTTTTCCATATTCTCTTGCGCCTTACCAAGATATTCCTCTTGCTTTTTGCGAAGCTCGACTCTCTCGACTGCCATCTTTTCTTCTGTATCTATCTTTGGCTGAGAGTCTCTCATTTTTAGAAAGTAAAGAAAATAAGAATAAGAAATGGAATAGAATGAATCGTAATTAGAAGGACTCATTCTTAAAGCTTCCTTCGAAACTTCTAAGCAAGTATCTAAGTCTGTAGTCAGGTTTGTATTCTTATAAGCCTCTGTTTCAAATCGATTGAGTAGAAATTTCATATAGTCTTGGAAGAATAGATGTTTCTCATGTTGATCGACGAACTTGTCTCGATTGTTCCATGCGATTTTGTATTCATAGCCAGCGGATACATACCCTTCGCCGCTTGTTGTGTGAATCTTACCTAGAGCGTAGTGGGGTTCAGGATAATTCTTATCCATCTTGATTGCTCTTTTATAAAAAGAAATTGCATTGGCAACATCTCCCTTTGCAACAAAATAATCGCCTTGCTTTTTTAGAACGATAGCGTCTTCTAAGCTTTCTGATTCGATAGGCATGGCAACGGTCATAACCTTACTTTCGATTAATCGTAAATAGCCTTCTCCTCTGAGTTGTTGACCGAAGAAGGAAGTATTAAAAATGGAAACGACTTTGATTTGACCAACAACGTTCCCATCTTTATAGGAAATATGATCCGGATTTTTTTCTATTAAATAAAGAGTTTGTCCTACACGAATTCCCGGATTGTGCAACACTTTTACAGTAAGCATATCCGGTCTAAGATCCACACCGATTTGCATTAGGTCTTTGTCGATCTTAGTATTGTCATCAATCATGGATGCTTTGTCTATACTAACAGTCTCTCCGATTACGATCATCTTAGAATAATTGCCGGTGCCGGTATCTCGAAAGGCATAGACAATCTTGTCTTCTCGACTAACAGAAAACACGGAATAGGAAACAAAAAGGATTAAAAGGATGGTTAGTTTTTTCATAGTTTGCATTGGGTTAAACTCTAATTATTATCGGCTTAGGATTTAGCTTGGAACATAATCTTATTTAGGTTTTTTGAAGTCTTTATATTGTGATTCCTGCTTTTAGGAAGAAATCTTTGTATTTCATGTCTGTGCCAAGGATATGCTTAATCAACCAGTCATATAAGAATCGAAGTAGCTCAAGAGAAAACGAAGTCTTTCCACTCTTTAAGCGTTTGTAAAAATCATTGACTTGTTCAATCAGAGATTCGTGCTCTTGCTTATGTGTTTCATATTCCGGATACTTATAATGAATCATATTTTTTTCTTCATTACTGAAGTGATAATGCGTGTAATTAATCATTTTAAGTAAAATTTCTTCCATTACTAGATGGCTAGATTGCGATTTCACTGCGTCATTTAGGTTGTTTAAGTATTTGATTAGTTCTTTGTGTTCCTCATCAAATTGCCTTACTCCAACACTTAATAGCTTTTCATCCCATACGATTGTTTCCATTGATCATGTCCTCTAATACTTAGATTAGAAAAATATATTATCCCCCTTTTGCTTTCAAGTCAAAAAATGATTCAGCGAGACTTAGTAAAAAGAATTAACCTGAAGTATAAAACGGGAATACAAATTAGTAAAAGTATAAATAAAATGCCTGGTTTCATTCTGGTGATTTTCATAATTTTTCTCATTCCTTGGTAAACTAAAATGGTTCATTATGAAGGAGGAAGTTTTTGAGAAGTTTTTAGCAGTATCATTTTTATTTTCAGTCTTATGTTTTGTATTTGTTAACACGGAATAGATAAAGCGTTCTCTTTTTTACTTTAACCTTTGAGCTTCACGGATAGCTGAGACAATGGATTCAGGCTTTTCCAATGGGACTGCATGACCACTATCTACCCAAATCTGTTTAGAGCCAGGATAAAGTCTGGCTATATCTTTTCGTTTTTCATTTGCATCATCTGCTAGCTTGGATTTTTCTTGCAATGGTTGAGAAGCACTGAGAACAAACACAGGTTTGTTTTTTATGGTTGGAAGGCTAAGAACCTGTTCCCCTGTTTTAGTAAGTAAATGGAGTTCTTCTTTGGCTGAATCTGTCAACGAAGCCTTCAGGATTGCTCTAACCCAGAAGGGCTGTTTCTCTAAAGCCCCTTCTCCTTCCAACTGCTTCGGATGAGTTGAGTCAACAAGAATAAGTGCGCTTACCTCTTCGGGATATTTTCTAGCAAAAAGTTGCATATAGAGTCCACCTAGCGAGTGTCCCACTAGAATGTATGGTGGGTAGAGACTTTTACTTCGAAGCAATACTCTCAACTCATCGACTATTTGAATGCCTTCTCGGGGAGTTGCTACTTCATCGCTATTTCCATAACCGGGGCGGTTGTAAGCGAATGTAGTGGTATCATTTGCGATTTCTGGTAATACTTTTCCCCACCATTCCATTCTTCCGCCAAGCCCGTTTTCAAAGACAACTGGAATAGAGTAATGCTGAGTCAAAGCAAATTCGACTTGTCTATTGTTGATACTTTCCGTGGTTGCATTGGGTAAGGATGCGCAACCAAAGAGAAGCGCAATAGACTGAGTAAAAACAAAGAAATTAATTCGCACGAAGAAAGTCCTAATCATTTAAAAAATCTTTTATATCTTTGATAAACTTTTCTTTTTCTTCCATCATGGGAATATGTCCTGATTCTTCATACCAGGAGACTTGGAAATTATCATTTCTTTCTAAGAGGGCAACGGTTTGTTCAGGTAATATGAGTTCATCTTTTTTTCCGGAAAGGAGTAGGGTAGGAACTTCGTAAACATCTACAAGGGGTAATAAGTCCATTCTATCGAGTGATTTCAAAAAAACATTCATTGTCTTTGTGTTTAAATTCTTATAATGAGGATGACAGCTTCGAACGAATTCTCTTACTCCTGGAATTTCCATAAAAGTAGAAGGATTCCCGCTTCCTTTGCTATACCAAGTTTCAATCAGTGTAGGAAAAAACTTTACTACTTCCAAAGTAGAATAATTAATAAAGTCTAGCTTAAAGTCATTTGCAAGCTTTGCCGGATAGAGTAATCCTTTCATAGGACCTGTCACGGGCGGACAGATTGCGATAACCTTCTCCACTATTTCTGGAAACAAAGCAGCTATTCCAATTCCTACAAAACCACCGGCGGAGTGACCAATGATTGTGACTTTTTTCCCACGAAAAGCCTTTGCTATCGCTTCTTTTTGAAGCTTGAAAAGTGTATCCTGCGTAAATTCGGAGAATGTATCAGGAACGGTCGCCGGATAATGACCTAGTAAATCGAAGGTAACACAGGTTCCATAAGGGTAAAATTCTTCTATGATGAAATTCCAAAAGTATTGGAAAGAACACCATCCATGCAGAAATAAGAGAATTCTTTCTCCACCATCATTGTGTTCCTGGTAAGTAAAAGTATACTTGCCTACTGAAACTTCTTGGGCTTTTGCTAAACTTTCAATCATAAACCACCTAGCTTACCTTCCATTTTTTTCAGTCTCACCCTAGGCTGCAATGGATAAATTTTTAGGAATGAATGATAAATAATAGCTTTAATCGCGGAATGTCTAAACGATAAATTAAAGGTCGCGCTTCCAATAAGTATCCTTTTGCCTAGCATCGGTGCAGCTACGCTTATAGTTACGGTCTAACAGCGAGTAGCCACCCCAACTAAGACCGAACAACCACCGATGAAATAAGAGTAGCTAGACCGCAGGAGAGTAAGCATATGCATTTCGCAATTATTCCTATTAACCCTAAATATTTCTGTTGACGATATATAATCTATGCCTATAGTTGCATATTCGTTTCATACCTTTATAGTTTAGGACGTATTATGGAAAACACTCCAGAAAATCTGCCTGATAAAGTCAGGACAATGGTTGCCTCTAGAGAAAAAATCTCTTTAAAGTCTTCTAAGATCAATGCTAGGCTTGAGAAATATGTGCTTCTCATCATTACCGAAATCTTGATTAAGCTTGGACAAGAGCGTTTTACTGAGATGATCTATACGATTGTAAAAGAGCTTGCCATCAATGCAGTAAAAGCAAATCAAAAGAGAATTTTTTTTGAAGACATCGGGCTTGATATATTTGATGAAGCGCAGTATGCAGAAGGTATTGTAAAATTTAAACAAAGCTTTTCAGATAGCATGTCTGATCTTTATGGAACAAAGTGCCAGGAGAAGGGAGTGAATGTTCAAATCAATTTTTTCTACAAGACTGCTGGCATGTATGTGGAAGTAACAAACAATACACCTGTGATCAAACTAGAAGAGACTCGGATGCGCGAGAAGATGAAAAAAGCAATGGAATACAACGACATTGCTGAGTTCTACATGGACAATATGGACAATACAGAAGGCGCGGGTCTTGGTATTGCTCTGATTATGATTCTCATGAAGAACGAACAACTCGATCCAAATCTATTTAGAATTGTGACTAAGCCCACAGAAACGATTGCTAGAATTGAGATACCCTTTAATTCTGACTATGTATCTTTCAGAAATAAAGGAGCTTAATTCAAAATCATGGAAGTAAAAGGTAAAACTGTTCTCATAACAGGCTCAGCAAGTGGACTTGGAAAATCAATGGCACTCGGCTTCGGTAAACTCGGAGCTAATGTAATCGTATCCGATATCAAACAAGATCAAATCGACGTAGTAGTAAACGAAATCAAATCCTCCGGTGGAAATGCATTTGGTATTCCGGGTGACGTCTCCAACGAAGCAGACGCTACTAACTTAATGTCAGAAGCAGTTGCAAAGACAGGCTCTCTTGACGTAGCAATCCTAAATGCAGGAATTCTTCGCGATGGACTACTAGTTCGAGTAGACAAAGAAACTGGAAATGTAAAAGGCAAAATGTCTATCGAACAATGGCAGGCTGTAATCAATGTTAACCTCACAGGTGTATTTTTAACCGGTCGTGAAGCAGCAGTGCAAATGATTAACTCAAAGAAGGGTGGAGTCATCATTCCAATTTCTTCTGTCGCAATGCATGGCAATCCAGGACAAAGCAATTACTCTGCCGCAAAAGCAGGTGTAGCCGCTATGACAAAACTCTGGGCGCACGAACTCAAGAACTACAAAATCCGCGTTGCCGGAATCGCACCTGGCTTTATCGCAACGGAGATGGTTTTAAAGGACATGAATCCCGCTGCTCTAGACAAATGGAAAGCGTTAATTCCAATCGGTAGACTAGGCGAGCCAGATGAAATCTTCAAGACCGCACAGTTCATCGTCGAAAACGAACTTATCGACGGTTTCGTAATAGAAGCCTCCGGTGGAATTAAGATATAATTAACCTGAATTCGATGTAAGAGGCGTTACCCCAGTCACCTCGAACATGCGAAGGTGAAGGACGCGATTAAGCGCAGGGTCGAAAAAACGTGAGAGGTCTATCCTTCTTAGAACGAGTAGTATTAAGCAAAATAGACCTCTCACGATGAAGCATGTTCGAGGTGACTGAGTAATTGCTTCTCACCTTTTTCATTCTGTTTCTTTTTTCCACTTGTATTCCATTCTTTACTTGTAGAACCTATACATTTAGTAGCTACGCAGTCGCTACTTTACACAGGATGAACAAAATTTACAGGATGAAAACTTTCGAAAAACAAACTAGCTCGCGTATTACAAAAGCCTGGGATGCTTTCCGAGTTCTGTTTTTTATATGTTTATTTTTTGTCTTTTCCTTTTCTTGTAAAAACCAAACAGCCGAGCCACTGAAGAAAAAGATTCCGGTTGCTGTGAATGGTGTGATGGATTTAAAAAACCATAACTTTCACTCTTCAGAGGAAGACGAGGGTATTGTTAGTTTAAATGGAGAATGGGAATTCTATTGGGAAGAATTTGTAGAGTTAGAGAATAGAGAAACTCCTGAGAATTATATCACCGTTCCATCCAATTGGCATGAGCAAACTATTCTAGTTCGAGGCGAGAAAATACACCCAAATCGAAACGGATTCGCTAGTTATAAACTAAAACTACTCTTGCCTGAAAATTCACCGTCTCTTTCTATATCGCTTGAAGGGGCTGATACTGCTTATGCGCTGTTTATCAACGGAGCCTTGTATGCATCCAAAGGAAAGGTGGGCAAGACAAAAGATGAGATGGAACCACTGAATCAAACCTCTCATTTTCCAATTCCCAAGTTCAAAGAAATGGATTTAGTCATTTACGTTTCCAATTTCCATCATTGGAAAGCAGGGATTCGAGATCCAATCGACTTGGGTAACACGCGGGTAATCGAAAGTATCCAGAAAAGAAATTACAATTTTGATCTGATTCTAGCTAGCTGTTTAATGATTATGGGACTTTATCATCTAGGACTTTTTGCTACTCGAAGAAAAGATAAATCTCCGCTTCATTTTAGTATCTTTTGTATCTTGATTGCTGTTAGGACTGTTTCTATTAATGAAAGAATGATTATGGAAGCATTTCCTTTTCTTGCCTTTTCATTTGTGCATAAATTAGAATTTGTCTCTTTTTATTATTCCTCCTGGGCGTTCATGCAATTCTTGCATTATTTATTTCCCGATGAATTTTCTAAGAAATGGTATTGGTTCTTTGGACTTGTATTAGTTCCTGCTTCTGTAATGGTTATTTTCTCTCCTATGCCACTTTATACGAGGGGATTGATTGTAGTTCAGATTGCAATCTTAATTGCAATAATTTATTCACTGAGAGTAATCATTGCCGCAATCTTAAACAATAGAGTAGGAGCAAAATTCTTTTTCTTTGGAATGATACTTTTTTTTGCATCTATCATCAATGATATTCTGAAATCTATGGATATAGCGCATACTCCCTATTTGACGAGCTATGGATTTATATCTTTCGTATTGTTTCAAGCGATGGTCTTATCTAGTAAATTCGCAAATGCATTTTTGGAATCAGAAAGACTCACTGTGGAACTAAAAGAATTTTCCGAGAGTCTCGAAATAAAAGTAGTAGAGAGAACTTTTAGTCTAGAAGAAGCGAAGAAGCAAGCAGAGATTGAAAAGCGCATTGCACTTCTTGCACAAAAAGAAACAGAAAAACAAAAAATAGAAACAGAAGAGCTCAATCTCTTGATTAAAAGTTTAAATGAAGAGCTAGACATTAAGATTATTATGGAGAAAGTCAGAAACTATATACTGGCTAATTATAATATATCTCACTACGCTCTCTATATTGTAAATTCCTCTAAGGATAAAATCTCTCTTTTAGATGCACACCTGCCCGAAAGAATCTTAAAGGAAGACAAAGAAAAGTTTTTTAAATTTCAAATTCCAATATTTGGTGTAGTAGGAGCACACGCACTTGTTTTTAAAACGCGCAAACCTCTCTATATACCGCGGATTCGTAAAATTGGAGTTACAGAAGAAGAACTCTTTGTCATCGAAAAATCCGGCGTTCAATCTTTCTTCATGATTCCTCTTATCCTACAAAATGAACCAATTGGTATCATTGATTTTTCTAGCGATACAAAATTGCATCTATCTGAATATGATGTTACCCGTCTTTCGATTCTAGGAGAACAACTAGCAGGAGTGATTAACGGTTCAAATCTATTCAAACAAGTCCAAGAAGAAAAAGAAAAATCGGAACGGTTACTATTAAATATCCTCCCAAAAGAAATTGCAAAAGAATTAAAAGAGAAAGGTTTCTCAGCGCCAATTTCTTTTGAGTCTGTCTCTGTTCTATTCACTGACTTTCAGGGCTTTACCTTGATTGCAGAGAAACTTCCTGCCGATGAA
>Ga0209174_10002004_pt1 | contig 13934 bp, 13 predicted proteins | sample JI91814BDNA_FD_187505 | JGI IMG/M metagenome (GOLD analysis project Ga0209174, IMG submission 187505) | Wastewater effluent complex algal communities from Wisconsin, to seasonally profile nutrient transformation and Carbon sequestration -... | ecosystem: Engineered > WWTP > Effluent > Algae...
CGGTAGTCTTCTGGACGGTCTTGGCGGAATCCCGCGGCGATCTCGTGTCCACAGCCCCCGGGGTTCGCGCCTTCAACGGCCCCTACACCTGTCGGGTGATCATCGACGATCCAGATCGTGCCTGTGCCGCCGACGTTGCGGCCTTCGTCGAGCAGACGTCCGCGCCGGTCACCGTCGAGGACGCGTTCGGCGCGGTCGATCTGACCATGCTCGGCCTGGTCCCACGCCAGCTACCGGTCATGGTCCGTGAGCCGGGCGCACCCGCCGGAGCGGCGATACCCCCGGGGGTCGCGATCGAGACCGTCGTCGCCGACGACGCCCTCGCCATCGCGGATCGCGTCATCGTCACCGGATTCCCCGTTGAGGACTTTCCCGTCGGGCGGCTCCTGGGCCCATCCCTGCATCACCGCGTCGAAGTCACCCTCGCACGCATGTCGACGGCTGCCGACACGGCCGAGACAGTGGGAGTGTGCATCCGCGTGCCGAGTGCACGCACGGATGGCATCTACTGGCTCACCACACTGCCGCAAGCGCGCTCCCGCGGTATCGGCCGGGCCCTCATGAACGACGCACTCCAGAGCGCAACGCATCCGGTGAGCCTCACCGCCTCACGCCCCGGCCGACCACTGTATGAATCCCTCGGCTTCCGCACCATCAGCCAGTCGAACTGGTGGACGCGACCGACCTGACACGCCGCGAGCACACGGCATCCACCTGAATCAACCGAAGGAGAACCATCATGTCCATCACACTTGCCCCCGCGCCGGCCGCGACCGAGGTGCGGCTCGATTTCGACGCCCTCGCGCCCCGGTTCGCGGGTGCGATGGCCCGGCTCGACGGCGTCGCCGGCATCGGCCTGGAGCCGTCGCTGCGCGAACTCGTCCGCATCCACGCCTCCACCATCAACGGCTGCGCCTACTGCATCGACATGCACACCAAAGACGCCCGCGCCGGTGGCGAGACCGAGCAGCGGCTCTACGCCCTGCCCGCCTGGCGCGAGACCGACTGGTTCACCCCGCGCGAACAGGCAGCCCTCGCCCTGACCGAAGCGGTCACGGTCCTCACCAACGGGCACGTGCCCCGCGAGGTCTTCGGCGCCGCCGCTGCACAGTTCGAACCGGAGGAACTCGCGCAGCTCATCGCCCTGCTGGTCACCATCAACGCCTGGAACCGCATCGGCGTCACCACCCGCTGCTGGGAACCCGGCACCTACCAACCAGGAGCGTGAGCACCATGTGGACTACAGAGGTGATCGGCGACAGCACCGCCACCCCCGCCGAGGTGTTCCCCGTCCTCGCCGACCCCGAGCACTGGCACGAATGGAACGACGGCGTCGCCGGCATCCGGATGAACGGCCCCTTCACCGCCGGAACCACGGCCGTGATGGTCTTCCCCGATGCCACCGAACTGCCATTCACGCTCGCCTGGGTGGAACAGGACCGCGGCTTCGAGGACGTCACCGAAGTACCGGACGCAGGCGTGACCGTCCACGTCCGGCACGAACTCGAACCGACCACGAACGGCACCCGTATCACCTACCGGTGCACGGTCGACGGCCCCGGATCCGGTCGCCGGCGAGGTCGGAGCGGGCGTCAGCGCGGACTTCGCCGACGTGATCGCCGCCCTCGCCGCCCGCGCCGAACACCGGTCATTGTAAGTCGCTTCGATGCCGTCACCGCCGTTCGCCTGGTGACGGCATCGAAGCGCGTCCCGTGACCCCATGCGATGCCGGCGAGGTGGCCGCCGCAGATCATGCGCGTGGGTAAGGGCCACATGAGCCATAGGTCACTCGCATTACCGACATGCGATGTGAAGCGCAAGTGCTGCTTGCAAAGGGACGACGCCATTGCCGAGCGCGGTGATCTGCTGGTTCTGCGTCAGCCCGTGGTCGGGATCGGTGACCCAGCCGGACGGTAGGCCCATGAGCCATTCCACGAACTCGGGTGCCGGTCGTGGCCCCGCGTCTTCGTTCAGGAGTGCGGGGGCTGGGGCTTCTCGTTCGGTGATGTGTTCCCATCGGGCGATGGCTCTGGCGTAGCGTCCCCAGCGGTGAAGATGCCGTCGATCAGGTTCCACAGGGTCTCCGATTCGGTGTTCTTGCTGGGCGAGCCATGCGGTCCGTGAAGGGCGAGGTCGATGATCTGATGCGAGAGCGCGATCGTGCCGCGACGCGCTCGCACTTGATCCAGGCTCTCCCCGCCACGTGTCGAGTCGGTCGCGAGCGGAGTCCTGAACAGCACTGCGGGGCTGGGCGAGGATGAAGATGCGGGACCGTGCATGGGAGGCACCGACGAGGGATGCCGGTAGGCCGAGCCATTGCGCATCCATCCCGAGGTCGGCCAGATCACCGAGCACGGCGCCGGCTGCCCGCAGAGGTCGAGTTGCGCTGTCTCCCAAACCCCACGGGTCGGGTTCCACGCTGCGAAGGGTTGCAGGGTGGAGGGTTGCGTCGTCGGGGTTGCAGTGGGCATCGTCGTCTCCTTCAGCTTGGGCGCGAATCGCGGGCGAGGACAGCAGCCCACGCACGTTCTCGATCACCACGAGCCGGGGTCGCAACACCTCGATCGCGGCGGCCATGTACGACCACAGGCCCGACCGGGTGCCCGGCACGAGACCGGCTCGCTTGCCGACCGTGGACACGTCCTGACAGGGGAACCCGCCGCACAACACATCGACGGGCTCGACGGTCTGCCAGTCGATGGTGGTGATGTCGCCCAGGTTCAGGGCATCGGGCCAGTGGTGGGAGAAGATGCGAGCGACCGGTTTGTTGATTTCGGAGAACCAGACTGCCTCGGCACCGAGGGCGTGTTCGATGGCGAGGTCGAGCCCGCCGTACCCGGAGAAGAGCGATCCAACTCTGAGCGGTTGGTCGTGCTGGGTGGGGTCGTGCATGAGGGCTCCGGCCGGTGGGTGATTCCCGGCCGAACGCCACTCGTGGAGTCGTTGCCGGGCTGGTCACCGGGCAGGTGCACGAGCACCCCGGACTGCCTGCCACCGATCGCTGGCACGCCGAAGCCATCGCCGTCCCGCGCACCTTCGAGCACCGCAGCGTTGACCCACGCCGACCCGGGCCACCGCCGGAGTCGCCCGACCCCATCTGAGCCACCACACGTCTTTCTGTAAAGGCGCGACCGCGCATCGTCGCGGCCGAGCGCGTCGGCTTCCGGCCCACCTTGCGGACACGGAAGGGAGGCCCGGTGACGGTTTCGATGCGCGTGATGACCGCGGGCGATGGTTACAAGTACCTGCTCCGCTCGGTCGCGGCCGGTGACGGTGACCGCTCCCTCTCGACGCCGTTGACGCGCTACTACGCCGAAGCGGGAAACCCGCCAGGGTTCTGGATCGGCCAGGGCCTCGCAGCCCTCGGGCACGGCGAGCTGACGACCGGCTCGGAGGTGTCGGAAGCACAACTCGAGCTGCTGATTGGGGCTGGTCGTGATCCGATCACCGGCGACCCACTCGGCAAGGCGTACCCGACGTTCGCGCCGGTGGCCGAGCGGATCGAACGCCGCACCAAAGCCCTCGACACCGATCTGGGGCCCGCGGCGCGGGCGGTCGAGACGGCACGGATCGAGGCCGAAGAAGCCGAGCGCGGAACCCGGCGTGCGGTGGCGGGGTTCGACTTCACCTTCTCGGTGCCCAAGAGCGTGTCGGCGTTGTGGGCGGTCGCCGACGCCGGGACGCAAGCCCTGATCGCGGACGCGCATCATGCGGCGGTTGCAGAGCTGGTTGCGTTCCTCGAACGCGAGGTTGCAGTCACCCGCACCGGAGCGGACGGCCCCGAGGGCACGGTTGCACACGTCGATATCCTCGGTGTGTCCGCGACCGCGTTCGACCACTACGACTCCCGGGCGGGTGATCCGCAGTTGCACACCCACGTCGTCATCAGCAACAAGGTCAAGACCGCCCAAGAAAGACGGCAAATGGCGCGCCCTCGCCGGCCGGCCGATGCACGCCGCCGTGGTTGCGGTCTCCGAGCTCTACAACGCCGCCCTCGCCGACCGGCTCACCCGGACTCTCGGTATCGAGTGGGAGACCCGCGACCGGGGCCGGGACCGCAACCCCGCATGGGAACTCGTCGGCGTCACCGATGAGCTGATCGGCGAGTTCTCCACCCGATCACGACACATCGAGGCCGAGAAAGACCGCCTCATTGCCGAGTACGTCGCCACGCACGGACGGCAACCATCCGCCCGGATCGTGTTGAAGCTCCGCGCCCAAGCGACCTTGGCGACCCGGCCCGAGAAGCACATCCACTCCCTGGCGGACCTCACCCGCCAATGGCGGCAGCGCGCCGCCAAGGTGCTCGGACAGGACGCGACCGGCTGGGCACGCACCCTCACCCACCAGGCAGCAGAAGCACCGGCTCGGGGGTTGCGGGCCGATGACGCGCCGCTGGATATTGTGCGCGAGGTCGGCCTGTCGGTCATGGCGGTCGTGAGTGAGAAGCGGTCGACGTGGACACGCTGGAACCTGCACGCCGAAGCATCTCGGCAGTTGATGGGCTGGCGGTTCGGCACGATGCTGGATCGGGAGGCGATCACCGGGCTCATAGTGGATGCCGCCGAGCAAGCCTCGCTCCGCCTGACCCCGCCCGAACTGGCGTCCAGCCCGGTGCAGTTCCGCCGAGCCGATGGCACCTCACGGTTCCGGCCGCACGCCTCGGTGCTGTTCTCATCCGAAGCCCTGCTCGCCGACGAAGACCGACTTTTGGCACGCGCCGACACTCTCGCCGGGCCCGTGGTGGAGTTGGAGACGGTCGAGCAGATCACCAGCCACCCCGACCCAAGGGGCCGGAGGCTCGGCGAGGATCAAGCCAAAGCCCTGGTTGCGATCGCGGTCTCTGGCCGCACCCTTGACGTGTTGGTCGGCCCCGCCGGTGCAGGCAAGACCACCGCCATGAACGCGCTTCGCCGGGCATGGGAGAAGGAGCATGGCAGCGGCTCGGTCGTCGGACTCGCGCCGTCCGCCGTGGCGGCCCAGGTGCTGGCAGATGATCTGGGGATCGTCACGGAGAACACGGCGAAGTGGTGGCAGAACCACCTCATGCACGGCACCACGTTCAAGGCCGGGCAGCTCGTCATCATCGACGAGGCATCCCTGGCCGGCACCGCCTCCCTCGACCGCATCACCACCGAAGCCGAACAGGCCGGCGCAAAGACCCTGCTGGTTGGTGACTGGGGGCAACTCCAATCGGTCGACGCCGGCGGCGCGTTCTCGATGCTCGTCCACGCCCGCGACGACACCCCCGAACTGCTCGACATCCACCGCTTCACCCACGAGTGGGAGAAGACCACCTCCCTCCAGCTCCGCCACGGTCGGCCCGAGGCGATCGACACCCTCATCGACCACGACCGCATCACCGGCGGCGACCAAGAAACCATGATCGACACCGCCTACACCGCATGGCAGCGCGACCTCGCCGCCGGGCGAGCGTCGATCCTCGTCGCCGAGACCCACGAGACCGTCACCGCCCTCAACGCCCGCGCACGAGCAGACCGGATCATCGACGGCACCGTGCACGGCACCCGTGAAGTCGGGCTGCATGACGGCACCGCCGTGTCCGAAGGCGATCTGGTCATCACCCGCCACAACGACCGCCGCCTACACAACGGCCGATCCTGGGTCCGCAACGGCGACCGCTGGACCGTCACCGGCGTCCACGCGGACGGGTCGGTCAGCATCCGCTCGGTCGGCCGCCGGCTTCGTGGCGGGATCGTCCTGCCCGCCGACTACGTGGCCGAACACCTCGACCTCGGCTACGCCATCACCGCACACCGAGCCCAGGGCGTGACCACCGACACCGCGCACGTCATCGCCACCGCGACCACCACGCGGGAGAACTTCTACGTCACCATGACCCGCGGCGCGGACGGCAACTATGCCTACGTCGTGCTCGACCGGCCCGACGACAGCCACGGAGTACCGCACCCCAGCGACAACCCCGACGCCACCGCAAGGTCGGTGCTCTACGGCGTGATCCAGCACATCGGCGCCGAACCGTCCGCGCACGAAGCGATCACCGCTGAGCAGGAACGGTGGAGCAACATCGGCCAGCTCGCCGCCGAGTACGAAACCATCGCCCAAGCCGCCCAACACGACCGCTGGGTCAACCTCCTCCCCGCTGCTGGACTCACGAGCGAGCAGGTCGATGCTGTGCTCGACTCCGACGCCTACCCAGCCCTCTCGGCCGAGCTGCGGCACGCCGAAGCCAACCACCACGACCTCGACACCCTGCTACCGCGCCTCATCGCCGCACGCGGGCTGGATGATGCCGACGACATCGCTTCGGTGATCCACGCCCGCGTGGCCTGGGCCTCCGCCCGGCCTGCCGGGTCCGGCCGCACCCGCAGGCCACCTCGGTTCGTCGTAGGGCTCATCCCATACGCAGACGGGCCGATGGCCGACGACATGCGCCAAGCCTTGGACGAGCGCCACGAACTGATCGAAGCCCGCGCCAGCGCCGTGCTCACCGGCGCGCTCACCGACAAGGCAGCGTGGACAGCGCAGTCCGGCCCGGAACCAAAGGACGCGAAGCAGCGGGCGGCCTGGCGGCGAGCGGCCATTATCGTCGCCGCCTATCGGGATCGGTACCAGATCACCGACGACCGAACCCCACTCGGCCCGGCACCGCAGAGCACCCGACAGAAGATCGACGCCGCCCGAGCCGAAGCCGCGCTCAGAGCCATCAGAGCGGACACGGATCGCCCGGAACCCAATCTCGGCACGCCGAAGGTGACGCCCGACCGCCTTGGACTCTGACTTCGCTGCACCAACCTGCGATCCTTGAACTGGCGAACAACGGCACCCAAGGATCGGAACGGTGAATGACAGCGGCTCCTTACACCCCGATTCAGATTGCTGCGCACGAGCGCCCGCCACTACGTGAGGCGATGCACGATGTTCAGAAGTCTGTCTCCGCCTACTACGCGGCAACCGCCACCGGCGACGAACTCGGCGGCCATGTTCGCGCTTTTCTTGTCAGCGCGCAGACACTCAACGACCTGTTCACGAACGCGGTGACAAATTCCGCGTCCTACGTTGCGGCCCTAGGAGTTGCGGCTCAGGGGGACGCTGATCTGATCTGGGGAGTCAAGTACGCACGCAACGTTGCCCAGCACGTACTTCACATCGTTCGGCCCAGCGACGACCTGACACTCGTCGGCGGAACCCTCGGACTTCGCGTCTATGCACTTTGGGATGAGATACCGGCGGCTGCCCACGCGAAGCTACGGTCGAGAACGCAGTCGTTGAAGCCTGCATATGACGCCGCCCTTCGTGGGCAGGAAGTCACAAGCACCATGCTTGCGCTCCTACGGTTCTACGCACGGATCGCACCAGCCATCGTGCATCGCGACCAACGAGGTGAGTGGACGGGCTTTCCGCTCATGAGCCAGCCTGGCATGTCTGCACCGCTTCACCCCGAGGAACCACTAGACCTCGCTGACGCTTGGCCGTGGCTGAACGGTCGACCACCGGGCGGCGACGCTCGGGTGATCTGCGGACAGCGTGCCCTGAACGGCGCGAGTTACGTCTTCGGGCACACCTTCGTCGGTCGCCACTCGTTCGCACCCTTCGTTGAGTCCGTCGAGCAGGTCAACATCGACATCGGCTTGGGCTACTCCTACCTGACTGGCAGCACAACAGGCAACATCGAGGATGTGAGCGGCCAGTTCCCTCACGCGCGCCAAGGTGGCGTCCTCGCCAGCCGAGATGATCTTGACGCCTGGGCACGACCCGTCATCCGCATCGAGCACGTTGACGACTGGTGTGTCGATGCCCACTCCGATGAGTGGGAACGGATCGTCAGACTGGAGCGCGGAGGCTTGATCCCCGACTTCGTGGAGTACGGACTTCGACGCGCCCGACGCTTGAACGCGCTGGTTCCGCCCAGCGCAGAGGTCAGATTGAAGGCCCCGTGGTCCCCGAGGTTGGACGACGGTAGCCGAACACACGATCGCCTCGAACGGAGTTCCCCGCCCGTTCAGGTGCCTCGTCGGCGTCGAGAAGAGCGATGACATCGCTGGTCTGAGTGATGACGGACGCAACACCTTGCTTGATGAGTTCGTTCGGGCCGTTGCTGACGGCGCTCGTCACGGAACCGGGTACCGCGCCGATGCCCCGACCGAGGCCGTGCGCGCTGAACACGGTCGTCAGCGACCCGGACCGCACGCCAGCCTCCGGGATCACGACCCCACCGGAGAGCGCAGCCATCAAGCGGTTCCGCGCGATGAACCTTTCCCGCGTCGGTGCGACACCCGGCGGGAGTTCACTCACGAGCAGGCCGGTATCGCCGATGCGATCCAGTAGCTCAGTGTGCGCGGCCGGGTAGGGGGGTCCAAGCCGGTTGCCAGAACAGCGATCGTCTGGCCGCCGGCCGCGAGCACGCTCCGGTGCGCCGCACTGTCGATGCCGTACGCACCTCCGGCGATGACCACCCGTTCCTCATCGGCCAGACCCGTCGCGAGTTCGTTGGTGACGTGTTCGCCGTAGTGGGTGGAAGCACGAGCGCCCGTGATCGTGACCCGATCACTCAGCGCCGTCGCAAGGAACGTCGATGCACCCTGCGTCCACAGCACATAAGGGGCGCAGTCGCCCAGGTCGTCCAGCCCGACGGACCACTCCCGATCCGCCGGAATCAGCGTGCCGAACCCGTGCTGCTCGGCCTCGGCGACACGTTCGAGCAGATCGGGCGCGATCCGCGCTCGCAGTCGTTCGCGCCACAACAGCACGTCGGCGCGGCCCAGCCCCGTCACGTCGTGATCGGACTCGACCAGGCTCAGTGTCGCAACGCCGCCGTGGCGTCCCAGGATGTACCCGGTCGTCAGATCGTTCGGCTCGGCGATCATCGACAGCACAATCCGCGCCATCCGTTCGCCCTGCACCTGCTCCGCCAGCGTCGCCATGATCGGTGTCCTTCCACTCCAAGGTCACCGACGAGGTGCGCCACCGAGCGCCACCGATAGGGTTCCCTTCGTCGCAGGCAGACGTAGAGTTGATGACGAGGCAGGTTCTCAACTCTGCGGGTCCTCCGGGACGGCCCCTTGCGGGCACTCATTCATAGCTGCCTCCACGGTCAACTGCGCCGTTGCTATGACAAGACGAGGCCCGACATGACTCAGTTCGCACTCTCCACGATTTTCAGCATCCGCTACCGGCTGCTCAGGTACGCGCCGACCAACATCCTGCTGATCCGCACCCACGGCCGTCATGGTCTCAGGTGGTTCCTGCTCGCCGTCAGCTTGGCTGTGGTGTTCTTCTACGCCGCCGCGATCCTCAACCACAACGGCCCCGGCTGGCTCAACGCGTTGGTGATCCTGTTCACCTGGAACGGCTTCAAGATGCTTCGGATCGACCCGGTGACCCTCGTGCTCCGGCGGTACATCCGCGTGACCCGGCCCGACCGACGCGCGAGCACCGACGCAGACCGCGAAGGAGCGCCGGCTCAGTACAAGGTCGAGACAATGGGAGCGACTCGATGAGCGCCCGCAAGGTTGACCGCTCAGGCGACTCGACCGCGACGAGCAAGCCGCGCAAGACCCCGCCAACTCGGATGCGGAACTACCGCATCGTGGCCGAACCGCGCACCGAGCCCGACCTGCACAAACTCGCCCAGCTGTTCATCGGCATGGCCCTCGCGCGCGCCGACGCCGAACGCCAAGAACGTCGGGGACTGGCCGGGCTGCCTCGACAAGAGCCGCCTCAGGATGTCGGCAACTGAGGTTGGCAACAGGAAGGCCACCGGGAGCTATCCCGGTGGCCTTCGCCTGTCTCACGCACTGATCGCGGATGCCTCGACCAGCGCACGCCGCACGGCCTTGCGGTCCACGCCCATGCTCTGCGCGATCGCCCTCATCGAGACACCGCCGAGGTGGAGACGCACAGCCTCGGCCGCTTCATCGACCCCGAGCCCCGGACGACGACGCCCGACGCGGCGCCGGGTCAGATGAGCCGACACCGTGGCGCGATGCACGCCGTACCTGTCAGCCAGCTCGTTGACCGTCGTACCATCGAGATAGTCGTCAACGAGGCGGTCCACCTCGGCGGCGGTGAGAAAGGTTTGAAGATGTTCAATCCTCCGCACCACGGTGCCCCGCGGGTCCACCATCGGGGCGGTCTGAGGGCGCTGAGACACCCGGTAGACGCCTCGCTTCCAGCGTGTGACCAGGGTCTTTAGGCGCGGGGTTAGGTTGGAGAACGTACTACGCAGGGATCCCACCGATCAACCTCCCGCCACGTGCGGGAGGTTGATTCATTTCCGGGCCGTATGCCGTTCTGCCGCGTGCTCTTGAGCCTCTCGACGGGGCTGAACCGGCCTCTCCCACGCAGAGCGTGGGACCCAGACGGGGCGGGCCGGATCTCCCACGCAGAGCGTGGGACCCAGGCGGGGCGGGACGCGAACGGCTCAGTCCGACACGCGGGCGGCGATTGCGCGGGCCGAGATCGAGTCCGGGCCGGGCAGCGGGACGAAGACGGCCTCGCGGTAGTAGCGCAACTCGGTGATCGACTCGCGGATGTCGGCCAAGGCCCGGTGGCCGCCCTTCTTGGCGGGCGCGTTGAAATAGGCCCTGGGGAACCACCGGCGCGAGAGCTCCTTGATCGAGGAGACGTCGACGATCCGGTAGTGCAGCCAGGCGTCCAGCTCGGGCATATCGCGCGCCAGGAAGCCGCGATCGGTGGCCACCGTGTTCCCGCCCAGCGGCGCCCGCCGCGGCTCGGGCACCCACTCCTTGACATAGGCCATGACCTGCGCGCACGCCTCGTCGAGGGTGATCCCGTGCTCCAATTCGTCGAGCAGGCCGGAGGACGTATGCATCGTCCGCACCACATCGTTCATCTGTGCCAGCGCCTCGGCCGGGGGCTTGATGACCAGGTCGACGCCCTCGCCGAGTTGGTTGAGCTCGAAGTCGGTGACGAGGGCCGCGACTTCGACCAGGGCGTCGGCTTCCAGCGACAGCCCGGTCATCTCGCAGTCGATCCAGACGATGCGATCTTTGGTAGCCCGGTCCACCTCGGGCTTGGGCGTACGTTCCGTCACCCGGCCAACCTTACGACCAGGCCTGCATTACCCTCCCATGCATGGCATGGCAGCAGGCCCCCGTGGCTCCCAACCAGCAGCAGCCGGGTCCGACCGGCGGGGGCGGGTATGCGTCATACGTGCCTGGTTATCAGCCCGTGGCGGCCGCGGCGAGCCCGCGGCGGGCGCTGCGGGGCTGGCTGGTCACGGGTCTGCTCGTCGCCGGCTTCACGATTGCGGGTCTGGCGCTCGCGGCCTACTTCGGCGCGGCGCTGGGCGTCATCACGGCGTTGCTCGCACTGCTGCTGGCCGCGATCCCGCTCGGTATCGTCGTTCCGACGTTCTTGTGGCTCGACCGCTTCGAGGCCGAGCCGCGGCGCTATCTGATCGTCGCCTTCCTCTGGGGCGCGCTCGTCGCGTCTCTGCTCGCGGCGTTGTTCAACACGGGCGCCATGCTGGTGATCCAGGCGGCGACGGATCCGGCGAGCGCGATGGCGACCACGGCGACCGTGGTTGCGCCCGTGGTCGAGGAGTCGCTCAAGGGCCTGATCGTGCTGCTCATCTGGCGGCTGCGGCGTCGGGAGTTCGACGGGATCGTCGACGGGATGGTCTACGCCGGCATCGCCGCCGCCGGGTTCGCGTTCACCGAGAACATCCAATATCTGGGGCAGGCGTATGCCGCGGGTGGTCAGGAGATGCTCGCCGCCACCTTCGTCGGGCGCGGGGTGATGAGTCCGTTCGCCCACCCGATGTTCACCTGCCTGACCGGCATCGGGATCGGTGTCGCCGCCACCGCTCGCAGCGGACTAGCTCGGGTCGTTGCGCCCGTGGTCGGGTGGGCGCTGGCCGTGACCGCCCACGGGCTGTGGAATCTATCCGCCGTGACCGGGGGCGCCGGACTGCTGGTCGGCTACTTCCTCGTGGGCGTGCCGGTGTTCGTCGGGTATGCCGTGCTCGTCATCTGGGCGCGGCGCCGCGAGGGGCGGATCATCGGCAAATACCTCAGCCAATACGCCGACGCCGGCTGGCTGAGCCCGAGCGAGGTCGTCATGCTCGCCAATATGGGGCACCGCCGCGAGGCGCGCGTGTGGGCCAAGACCTCGAGCGGTTCCGCCGGGCTGGCGTCGATGCGCCAGTTTCAAGACGCCGCCTCGGAGTTGGGGCTGCTGCGCCACCGGATGTACCACCAGTCGGCGGATGCCCGGGCGCTGGACACCGAGCGCCAACTGCTGGACACCATGACCCTGGCCCGCCGCAGCTTCCTCGGCACAACCGTGCGGTGACCGGCGGCAACGCTGTGCCCCGGCTGACCCTTCGACCGACTGTCAAGCCCTACCACGTTGAACCGTCCCGGAGCCGGAGAAAAGTTGTGACTGACCTACTGCCCCCAGGATTCGCCGATGAGCTGACGGCGCTGCGGCATGAGTTGCACCGCCACCCCGAGCTCGGGCTGGACCTGCCCCATACCCAGCGCCGGGTGCTCGACGCGCTCGACGGGCTGGGCCTGGAGATCATCCTCGGCACCGGGCTGTCGTCGGTTGTCGCGGTGGTGCGGGGCGCGGCGCCTGTCGATGGTCAGCGGCGGGCGGTGCTGTTGCGGGGGGACATGGACGCCCTGCCGCTGACCGAGCGGCTCGACGTCGACTACGTCTCGCAGGAGCCCGGCCTGATGCACGCGTGCGGGCATGACCTGCACGTGGCCGGCCTGGTGGGTGCGGCCCGCCTGCTCGCGGCTCGCCGGCACGAACTCGCGGGTGACGTCATTCTGATGTTCCAGCCGGGGGAGGAAGGGCCGGGCGGGGCGGCGATCATGCTGGAGGAGGGCCTACTGGACGCGGCAGGTGTGCCGGTGATCGCGGCATACGCCCTCCACGTGTCGTCGGCGGGTGAGCCGCTCGGGACGTGGTTCGGGCGGCCGGGGCCGATGATGGCCGCTGCCGACGAATGCGTCGTGCGTGTCGTGGGCAAGGGCGGGCACGGCTCGCAACCGCACCTCGCGCTCGACCCGGTGCCGGTGGCCTGCGAGATCGTGCTCGCGCTCCAGTTGATGGTCACCCGCCAGTTCGACGCGATGGATCCGATGGTGGTCACCTGCGGCAAGATCGCCGGCGGCACCAAGGACAACATCATCCCCGACGACGCGATCCTGGAACTCACCGTCCGCACCTTCTCCGACGCCAACCGCTCGCGCGTGCACGATGCCCTCGGGCGCGTCGTCAACGGCATCACTGCGGCCCACGGGATGACCGGCGAGGTCACCTGGCTGATGGGCTATCCGGTGACCTCGAACGACGCCACCGAATGGGACTTCCTGCGCTCGACCGCCGTGGAGTTGTTCGGCGAGAGCCGGTATGCCGAGATGCCCCACCCGGAGGCGGGTGCCGAGGACTTCGCCTTCGTCGCGCAGCAGGTGCCGTCGGCCTACGTCTTTCTGTCGGCCTGCCCCGCGGCCGATCCCAAGCAGGCGCCCGACAACCATTCGCCCATCGCGCACTTCGACGACTCGGTCCTGCCGGACCAGGCGCTGCTGCTCGCCGAACTTGCCCTCCGGCGGCTGCGCGACCCGCGCTGACGCCCCAGCGCGTATGCCGAGCGGTCGCCGCGGTCGGTGAACGCGGCGGTGGTCAACGCCGCGGTGGTGAAACGCCGCGGTGGTGAAACGCCGCGGTGGTGAAACGCCGCGGTGGTGAACGCCGCGGTGGGTTCGCAGGTCGCGTGCGCGCATGCCGCGCGGCAGGTGCCGGCGGCCCTGTCCGGGTTTACCGGGACGGGCGTGCCGGCTGGCGCGCCTTAGACTTCTGGACGCCACTGCCCCCGTAGCTCAGCTGGATAGAGCAAGGGCCTTCTAATCCCGAGGTCGCAGGTTCGAGTCCTGCCGGGGGCGCCAGCTCGAGGGCACTGCGAGGGACGAGCAGGG
>Ga0209174_10002005_pt1 | contig 13932 bp, 11 predicted proteins | sample JI91814BDNA_FD_187505 | JGI IMG/M metagenome (GOLD analysis project Ga0209174, IMG submission 187505) | Wastewater effluent complex algal communities from Wisconsin, to seasonally profile nutrient transformation and Carbon sequestration -... | ecosystem: Engineered > WWTP > Effluent > Algae...
TCATTTTTCATTACTGGACAAAAAACTGAATATCAGTCCTGGAATTTCATGGGCTAATTATTCTAAAGAAGGAAATTTCTTCTATCCGGGGCTTGATGTAGGCTATAACTTTAATTCTAATAATAAAATCTACGGAAATATTGCAAAAGTACACCGTGTACCCACTTTTACTGAACTTTATTATGTCAGTAAAACGGAACAGGGAAATCCGGATTTACAGCCTGAAAATGCTTTATCATCAGAGGTAGGTTATCAATATCAAAATAACAGAATTTTGGCAAAAATCAGTGGCTTTTTAAGAAATTCCAGCAACTCTATTGACTGGGTGAAAAAAGACCTGAATGATAAAGTATGGTATGCGCAAAATGTTGGAGATATCAAAACCAAAGGAATAGAAGCAGAGTGGAGCCATAGACCGACAGACTGGTTAAAATATACCGTTGGATATACGTATATTGACAGCAAATATGAAGAAAAAGCAGGTCTGGTTTCAAGATATATTCTGGACAATCTGAAACATCAGTTTGTTTCCAAATTAGAAGTAAAATTCCTGAAAAACTTTACCAATGAGCTTGTTTACCGTTACAATGAAAGAGTCAATCTGGGAACCTATAATCTTGTAGATGAGAAGCTGAGCTTTGCTAAGAAAGATTACTCGGTTTATGTGTTGATTAACAATGTGACGAACACAAAATATACGGAAGCATTTGGAGTAGGAATGCCGCAAAGGTGGTTCCATATTGGGTTTTCTTATACAATTAATATTAAGTAGGTGTTAATTTAATATTAATGAAAGTTAATATTAACAAATTGTTAAAAAATATACATTTGCAAAAATTTTTTATGAAACGTCTTATAGGCTTAGGTTTACTACTTGGAATATCTTTTTTTAAAGCTCAGGAACACATTTCCAGCTTCAACGCAGTGACTCTGACCTATAAGTTTCATCCGAAATTTTTCCTTTATGCAGAAGGTCAGTTGCGTGGAAACGAAGATTATACTTATCCTGATTATTATGAAATAAAAGGAGGATTAGGCTACAATCTTACCAAAAATCACAAGCCTTTTGTCGGGCTTGGAAGATATGTGAATTATAAAGATCACAGTTTAAGCAGAGAAGAGTTCAGGGTATGGCTTCAGGATGTTATTGATATCAAAAAAGGCATCGTAAAGTTTGAAAATCGTTTCCGTGCTGAAAAGAGCTGGTTCTATGAGCCAAAAACAGATCAGACTTCCCAGAGGATGCGTTACAGATACCGTTTGAATATAAGTGTCCCTTTAAATGCCAAAACCATCAAGAAAGGAACTGTTTTCGCCAATGCTTATGACGAAGTATTCTTTGTCTCTCCGATGAAGCCTACTTTTGCCAGAAACAGAGTTTATGGCGGTTTCGGCTATCAGATTGATGATTATTTTGGAATTGTGAGCGGATATCTGTGGCAGCGTGAATTTGAAGCAAAAGGAAACAAAAATTTACATTTCGTTTACCTTGCATTAAATATTAATATCGACGGAACAGATCATCACACGAAAACTTATGATTTCCCGGGTGCGGATTAATTTTTGTGTAAATCTGCCTGAAAATTTAACAGCTCCAGTTTAGAATTAAGATAATGATCATTCAGTAATGTCTGATATTTTTCAATTACTGACGATATGGCATTTACTTCATGCTCAAGGTATTTGTCTTTGTTGAAATAGATGTATTCAGAGTTTACAAATTCCTGTAAGAGGTTTTTATCTTCAGCTATTAAAGCATCCTGATAAGCCGAGTTTTCAATCAGTTGCTTAGTCATCAGTTTAAAAGGTTCTTCTGCTTTCAATAGTTTAGCCCTGTGTTTACGGATTTCTTCAAAAGGTAAAGTAACAGCCATAAACTGCAGGTATGGTGTAAAGTCATTAAGACCTTTCTGAAAATCATCAAATTCCTTATCGATTACTGCAAACTTTTTGTACTTGTTAAGAAGGTCTTTTTTCAGAGATTCATTGGAAATATGGTAGTAATGCTGAAAAATGGCTTTGTCATTTTCCAAAAGTTCTTCTTTTACTCTCGCCAGTTCATTTTCCAGTTGAGGGATAAGGCCTGCAGCATCTTTTGCTTTGTATAAAGTGCCGTCAAATCTGAAAGTTTTTATTTCTTTAGGATGGGAAGCCAGATAATGTAAAATCTGTATATCACCTTCTATTCCTGATTTTTCGTAAACTAAAGATACCTTTCTGTCACTGAAAAGATCTTCGTTCTGATGAGCTGGAATATCAGAAATAAAAGATTCAATGTTTTCTATAACAGGGTTATGCCTTTCGTAATATCCGTTAAAATTGGAACTGAAAGACTGATAGATATTATGATCCAGATACAGCCTGATAAACGTTTCATCCTCTATCACTTCACCCACGTTTTTCACTGTGCGTAAAGTCAGGTATTTTGAAGTCATAATTTCACAAATCTTATCAAACCCGCTGATAATTTCCTTTGCATATCTGTGGTCTGCAGCTGTATTTCTGGTTTCGTTAGTTTTAATCCTTTCAATTCTTTTTATAATATCAGGATGTGAAGTCCACTGATCCTCAATTTCTATTCTGGACTTATTATAGCGGGTAAGATCTTCAGCATCTATTCTGGGTAGCCCGTTTACGTAAGGATGGTTATTTCTTTCGGACAAAATTTTCATTAAAGAAAACTGGTTCTTATACAGATCTTTTGGAAGATATTTTTGATTGCTTTCAACATAAAAATTAAAAGAATGATTAAAAGCAATGTCACTTAATTCCAGTCTTAATAAAGATGAAGCCTGTTCTCCGGGATTGGTGATATAGGTTGAAATAGCATCTGCATGGTATTCCATTTCTCTTTGCAGCGAAGCATGATTTTTAAAAAGAAAATTGGACATGCTTTTAAGAACAGATTGAAATGCATTAATAAAACTCACGGAAATCAGACCGAAAATTTTAAAAATAGCATTTCCCCCTGAAAACTCCATGATAAAGTTTTCGTAGTCTTTATTATTGTAGACGGTTTCAAAAATTATTTTTTCAGCCTGGTTGACATAGCCACCTACTTTCATGCTTTTTTGAGAGAAGTGTCCGAATTCATGAGCCAGAATTGTCCGCAATTCTCCTACACTTGTAGTGTTGATTAACCCAACGCCAACCGTCAGATTTTTCTTCACCGGCAAAAACATACTCCAGAAAATAGAATTATAGCTTACGCTGGCATTTACATCCGGTGAAAGAAAAACTTTTTGAGGCGCTTTCACTTTTGTTTCAGCTACAATTTCATCAATGATAGCAAACAGTTCAGGCTGGTGAGATCTGTTAACTTCCAGCAAATGACGTGTACTGTAATGGTTTTTTCTGAAAATAAATTTGACAAGGAAAATAAAAACAAAAATTCCTACACTCAACAACCCTGCAGCTCCTAAAACGGTAAAATAATTGACAGAAACGCTCAATATTTTTATGGCTCCATATCCCAATAAGAATATCATGAGAAAAGAGAAGAGGATAAGTATCAGGTAAATCAGAAAGAAAACTGAAATGGATACAATAGCAGAAACCAGCTTAGATTGATAAGCCGATGAAATTTTGGGTAGGTTATTAGTCATGTGTTTTTTTATTAATATTTTTCTATCAGATAACGATAGGCTTTCAGATATTTGTTGAACCTTTTGATGTCTTTAGGAGTAAGCTCTCTATTTACTCTTCTAAGGTCCATATTGTCACGAAGGTCATTCAGTTTTACAGCAACGGAAAGGAGAGAACGTTCTGTTCTTTTGATAAATCCATCATAATCTTCTTCAGGATCAAGCTTTGTAAGACAGCTGATGGCAAAAATAATATATTCAGGGAATCCTTCCGATCTTAAATAATCCAGGCTGAATTCCAGCGGGTGATCCTCCACAACATCGTGCAGAACTCCTACAATCTTTTCATCCAGTGTTTTACCATAATTCATCACACGCATTACGTGGGCAATGTATGGAGCATGGTATTTATCGGTTTGTCCTTTATGAGCCTTATCGGCGATTTTGATTGCTTTATTCAGTAATTCTTCTTTTGTCATTTCTAATGAAAAATAGAGTACAAAAATAAAAAATGCCTTAAAAAAATAAGACATTTTATGAAGAATATTTCAAATGATTTTAAAAGTTTGTTTCATCCTCTACAGGAGCATGTGGAGCATTGTTTTTTACGGATTCTATTCCGTTTTCCATGCCATTATCAGACTCATACATCTGGCTGGTTCCGATGATCTGTCCGTTTCCTGCTTTTAGATTAAAGTAGCATCTGCCGTCATTGGCCGTATTTCTTTCAAATTTTGCATCTTCCTGTGCATTGATTTTTACGGATCCGATTCCGCTTTCACAGGATGATTTGGTACTATATCCCTGACTGGTTAAAATGACCTGTCCGTTTCCTGCTTTAAGATTAAACTGGAAGTCTCCGTTTGTTCTTTGAGAGATAATAAATTTTCCCATAGTAATAATTTTTATTTTGTATTGTGTTTATTTGGATGGCATTATCTTTTTCCTGCTTAGCTGAAGCTTATCAGAAGTAATCGAATTTAGAATTTTATATTGTGACTCATCCTTTGATGGTTCTTTTAAAGCAAGATAAAGGGCAGTATCTTTAGGCTTAACTGTCAATATTTTGTAAAGTTCTTTTTGAGAATGCTCATGTTTCAGAACAAAATATTCCGGGAATTTTCCTTTAGAAACGATTTTTGTTGTATCAACCTTGGGAACAAGGATTACATTTTCTTTTTTTTGTGCTGAAAAAGCTACTGAAATAAGGAATATCGGAAATAATAAAATTTTCATGTGTTATAATTTAAATAAAAATAATGATTTTTTTTGAATATACTTATTAATTGTTATTCAATCTAATGATAATCACAATAGACAGGGGGTAAAAAAAGCGCCTCAAAAAATGAGGCGCTGAATCAAATTTATGTTATTAAAGACTAATAAGCTCCTTTCTCGATATAGTGAGCTGCCACTTTTTCAGTAAGCGCTACTACATTCGGATGGTTGGTATATTTAGTAAATCTTCTTAATCCTGAAAGCATCATTCTCTGCTCATCACCTTCAGCGAAAGAAACAATTCCTTCTTTAGCTGCCGTGATGATTTTCTCAACAGCTTTGTAAAGGTTCAGCTGAGCCATAGCTGCTTCTACAGATTCAGGAGAGAAGTGTTTCTCTGCTCTTAATACTGCAGATTCTGCCATGTAGATCTGGTTAAGGATTTCAGAAGCATTTAATAATAAGTGCTGTTGTTTCTCAATATCCATCATATATTTCTGAAGAGCAGCTCCGGAAACCATTAAGAATACTTTCTTAAGATTCGCGATAATTGCTTTTTCTTCACTCATGAATTCTGAATAATCAGGAACTTCAAATGAAGGGATACCCATCAATTCTTTGCTGATTGCCATGGCAGGAGATAAAAGATCTAATTCACCTTTCATAGCTCTCTTGATAAGCATTCCGACAGCTAACAATCTGTTGATTTCGTTAGTTCCTTCATAGATTCTTGAAATTCTTGAATCTCTCCATGCAGCTTCCATAGGAGTATCCTCAGAGAATCCCATCCCTCCGTACACCTGAATTCCTTCATCTGCTGTGTGCTGAGCAAGGTCAGAAACGAATACTTTAAGGATTGAACATTCTACAGCGAATTCTTCAACACCTTTTAGTTCTGCTTCCTGATGGCTTAATCCACCTGCTACTAACTCATCAATTTTATCCTGAACGTTTTTAGCAGCTCTGTAAGAACCAGCTTCACTTACGAAAACTCCGGTTGCCATTTCAGCAATTTTCTTTCTGATCGCTCCGAAAGTAGCAATAGAAACCCCAAACTGTTTTCTTTCGTTAGAGTACTGGATAGAGTGGTTCAGGATTCTTCTCTGTGCATCAAGACAAGCTGCAGCCAGTTTGATACGGCCTACGTTCAATGCATTTAAAGCGATCTTGAAACCATTGTTTCTTTCTCCTAAAAGATTTTCCACAGGGATTTTCATATCATTGAAGAAAACCTGACGGGTAGAAGATGCGCGGATACCTAATTTATGCTCTTCCTCTCCGAAGGTTAAGCTTTCAGGATTCTCAAGTTCAGAACGGTTAATTACGAAACCTGTGATATTTTTATCATCATCAATTTTAGCGAATAAAGTGAATGTATCAGCAAATCCTGCATTGGAGATCCACATTTTCTGACCATTAATGATATAGTGTTTTCCGTCTTCGGATAGTTTTGCTCTTGTTTTTCCAGAGTTTGCATCAGAACCAGCATCCGGCTCAGTTAAGCAATAAGCTCCGAATTTTGTACCTGTTGCCAGGTCCGGAAGGTATTTTTTCTTTTGCTCTTCAGTTCCGTAAAGTACGATGGGAAGTGTACCAATACCGGTGTGAGCACCATACGCTGTAGCCAATGAACCTGTTGTTCCCGATAGATAATCACAGGCAAGCATTGTAGTCACGAAGCCCATTCCAAGACCTCCGTATTCTTCAGGAACAGCGATTCCCAGCATTCCCATATCTCCAAGCTTACGCATTGTTTCTTCTGTAAATGCATAATCTTTCTTTTCAAAACGCTCTCTTTGAGGAACAACTTCTCTGTCTATAAATTCCTTCGCAGAATCACGAAGCATTTTTTGTTCTTCATTCAGTTCTTCAATACTGAAAATTTCATTTGCAGGAATTTGTTTGATCAGGAATTCCCCGCCTTTTAATGTAGCCATATGTTATTTTGTTATTTAATTTTTTGAGACTTTTAGATAATAGACGGATAGATGATAGACTTTTATACTTGTCTATTTTCTTTCGGTCTATTATCTCTTAGTCCATTATCTTATTTTAAAGTAGTTCAAAAATAGAAGCAGCTCCCTGTCCTGTTCCTACGCACATAGAAACCATTCCGTACTTGTTGCCACGTCTTCTCATTTCGTCAAGAAGTTGTACCGTTAGTTTAGTTCCTGTACATCCAAGTGGGTGACCAAGGGCGATAGCTCCTCCGTTTACGTTTAAGATGTCTGGATTTAAGCCTAATTCTTTTTTGATTGCTACTGATTGAGAGGCAAAAGCTTCGTTAAGCTCGATCAAGTCGATGTCTTTTAATTCCAGACCTGCCTGTTTCAATGCTTTTGGAATAGCATAAACAGGACCCATTCCCATGATTCTTGGTTCCAATCCGGCTGCAGCATAAGCCACTAATCTTGCTTCAGGCTCCAGACCTAATTCTTTTACCATTTCCTCACTCATTACCATTACGAAAGCTGCTCCGTCACTCATTTGAGAAGAGTTTCCGGCAGTTACGCTTCCTCCGTTGGCAAATACAGGTCTTAATTTTGCTAATCCCGCTAAAGAAGTATCAGCTCTTGGGCCTTCATCTACAGAAAAATCAAACTTTTTAGTCTGTAGTTTCTGATTTTCGTTAAGGAAGTTATATTCTACAGGAATCGGAACAATCTGGTTGGCAAATTTTCCTTCCTGATTAGCTTTTAATGCTTTCATATGAGATTCAAAAGCAAACTGATCCTGTTCTTCTCTTGTAATATTATATTGTTTTGCGACTTCTTCGGCAGTGTAACCCATTCCCCAGTAATAATCAGGGTTTGTTTTTGCGATATCCGTTTCCGGAACCGGCTTATAACCTCCCATCGGGATGTATGACATAGATTCTGTACCACCTGCAATGATACAATCTGCCATACCAGCCTGAATTTTCGCAGAAGCAATAGCAATCGCCTCACTTCCTGAAGCACAGTATCTGTTTACGGTTACTCCAGGGACTTTATCAGTATTTAATCCCATCAAAGAGATCAGACGTGCAACATTCAGCCCTTGTTCAGCTTCCGGCATTGCATTTCCTACGATAAGGTCATCAATTCTGTTTTTATCTAATTGTGGTAGCTCAGCCATTAATTTTTCAATAACGGTAGCTGCCATTACATCAGGTCTTGTAAATCTTAAACTTCCTTTTGGAGCTTTTCCAACGGCAGTTCTGAAACCTTTTACTATGTATGCTGTTTTCATTTTTTTGTTTAATTAAATTGTTGTAAGAATTTTTGCCTCGTAGAGGTCAACTGTTCCTAGATCTTTGTTTTTGCTTTTTGCGGAGCTCCGTAGGAGCGACCTGTTAATCATTAATCCATTCAAATAAATATTTTGGATCATATTCTATCTCAAATTTTGACATAAAATCCAGATATTCTTCTCTAAATGTTTTCTTTTTATGATGTTCTTCCTGATTTAAAATATATTTTACAACAGAATCAACACTGCTTTTAGAATAAGAAAAAGCTCCGTACCCTTCCTGCCAATTGAATTTTCAAGTCATCCATCCTTTTTCATTGATGAATTTTGAAGAACCCGCTTTAATATCTCTTACTAAATCTGAAACCGCAAGTGTCGGATTCATACTTATAAGGATATGGACATGGTCCGGCATTGCAAAAACTGCGAATAATTTTTGGTTTCTATTGGAAACAATACCTGTAATAAACTGATGTAATTCTTCTCTGTTTTCTTTTGAAATCAGATTTTGTCTTCCTTTTACAGCGAAAACAATTTGAATATAAATCTGAGTGTAGGTATTTGCCATACATTAACAGGCCGCCTCTACGAGGTTCTCCAACTTTTAAAATTATTCATGCTATTAACAGTTCGCTCCTACGGAGCTTCCCGTTAGTTTCTCAAAGGTTTCCCGTTTTGCAACATGTACTGAATTCTTTCCAGAGTTTTTCTTTCTCCACAAAGCTGAAGGAAAGTTTCTCTTTCAAGGTTCAATAGATACTGTTCTGTTACAACTGTTGGTTCAGATAGATTTCCACCTACCATTACGTTGGCCAGTTTATCCGCAATTTTCTTATCGTGTGCAGAGATGAAGTTTCCGGTTAACATCTGATCAGTTCCTACGTAGAACATTCCTAATGCGTCCTTACCAAGAACTTTTACTTTCTGCTCGATGGGTTGAGTATATCCCTGTTCAGCTAATAATTTCGCTACTTTTTTAGCTTCAGCAATCTGTCTGTTTTTACTTACTGAAACGATATCTTTCCCTTTTTCAAGGATTCCCATATCGTAAGCTTCATAAGCAGAAGTAGCTACTTTACCCATGGCGATGTTCATGAAGGCATCACGGAGTCTGTTATTTTTAACATCATCATTGTGGAATTCTCTGGAAGTTCTTAAAGTTAATTCTTTAGTACCACCACCACCAGGGATTACACCCACTCCGGTTTCCACCAATCCGATATAGGTTTCTGCCGCTGCAACCACTCGGTCAGCATGCATGGTCATTTCGCATCCTCCGCCTAAAGTCATTCCGTGAGGAGCAACCACTACAGGAATAGAGGAGTAGCGTACTCTCATCATGGACTTCTGGAAGTAAGCAATAGCCATGTTCAAGTCATCCCAATCCTGCTCGATAGCCATCATTAAGATCATCGCAAGGTTAGCTCCTACAGAGAAGTTGGCTCCCTGGTTTCCTACAACTAATCCGTCGTATTCTTTTTCAGCTAAATCAATGGCTCTGTTTAATCCGTCAAGAACTTCGCCTCCAAGAGAATTCATTTTTGAACGGATCTCGAAGTTGATGATACCATCTCCCAAATCTTCAATAGCAGCACCTGAATTGCTCCAAAGTGTTTTGTTTTTTCTGATATTATCTAAGATGATGAATGCATCCTGACCAGGGATTTTGTTGTATTCTCCTGAATTTTTATCAACGTAAATGCTTTGTCCTTCGTCATTTACTTTATAGAAAGTTTCTACATTTTTTACCCAGTCTGAAACTTCATATCCTGCATCTTTGGCCAGTTCAATACCTTTCTGAACCCCTACAGCATCCCAGATTTCAAATGGACCATTTTCCCATCCGAAACCGGCTCTCATAGCGTCGTCAATTTTATACACTTCGTCAGAGATTTCAGGTACTTTGTGCGAAACATAAGCGAATAATGCTCCTAACGATTTTCTGTACAATTCACCCGCTTTATCTTTACCACCAATTAATACTTTGAATCTGTCAATCGGCTTATCAATAGATTTAGTTAATTCTAAGGTAGAGAATGATGATTTTCCTTGAAGTTCATACTCTAAAGTATCAAGGTTTAATCCGTGAATTTCAGATTTTCCTTCTGCGTTTTTCACTTTTTTATAGAAACCTTGTTCTGTTTTTGAACCTAACCATTTATTATCCATCATTTTCTGGATATAAGGAGGAAGGGCAAATACATCATTAAAGTCATTGGCTTCCGCACCACTTTGGCGAACTCCGTTGGCTACCATTACCAAAGTATCAAGACCTACAACGTCAGCTGTTCTGAATGTAGCTGATTTTGGACGTCCAATTACTGGACCTGTTAATTTATCAACATCAGAAACGGTAAGTCCTAATTTCTGTACATTGTGAAGGAGATCCATCATGGAGAATACCCCGATTCTGTTGGCGATGAAGGCAGGAGTATCTTTGGCTAAAACAGTTGTTTTACCTAAGAATTTCGCTCCATAATTCATATAGAAATCAATGATCTCAGGATCTGTATCGTTGGTTGGGATAATCTCTAAAAGAGGAAGGTATCTTACAGGGTTGAAGAAGTGTGTTCCGGCAAAGTATTTTTTGAAATCATCGCTTCTTCCTTCTGTAAGGAAATGAATAGGAATACCGGAGGTGTTGGAAGAAATCAATGTTCCCGGTTTTCTGAACTGTTCAATTTTTTCGTATACAGACTTCTTGATGTCAAGTCTTTCTACTACTACTTCAATGATCCAGTCTGTATTTTTTATTTTCGGCAAATCATCATCGAAATTTCCGATTGTAATTCTGTCTGCAAACTTTGGTGAATAAAGAAGTGCAGGACTTGCTTTTCTAAGTTTTTCAAAGTTTTCGGAAGCAATTCTGTTTCTTACTACCTTGTCATCTTTGGTCAAACCTTTTTTCTGTTCAGCTTCAGTAAGTTCAAAAGGAACAATATCCAAAAGTGATACTTCAACGCCGATGTTGGCGAAGTGAGCAGCGATACCGCTTCCCATAATTCCTGAACCAAGAACCGTTACATGTTTGATTCTTCTTTTCATATGTAAATTTTTATTTGTATAAGATCAGATAACACCCAAGGGGTTTATCATAATTTATTTTCTGTTATTTAATAATTCGTTTGCTATTTTCATGATTTCGGTCATCACGTCTTTAAAAGCATCCAGCTTTTCCGGAGCTATTTTCTCCATTACCTTCTTATTAAAGTTGACAACGACTTCCTTAGACATGTTTCTGGAGTTTAATCCTTTATCGGTAAGCTTAATGATTACCTCTCTCTTATCAGTGGTTGTCTTTTCCTTATAGATATATCCGTTATCTTCAAGAAGTTTGATGATTCTCGTTAATGAAGTGGGTTCAATAGCCATCTTCGGACCAAGATTGGTGCTTCGGGTTCCTTCTTTTGGATCTATTTTAAGAAGAGTGAGTGCCTGTACCGCTGTGGAATCATGTTCCTGGGCTAATTCTGTGTACATTTTAGAAACAGCCAACCAGGTCTGTTTTAAAATTAAATCTACGTTTTCTATTTTTTCCTTATTATTATCCATTATTTTTTGCGCCAATGGTTTTACCCAAATTTAATAAATATTATGCATGCATAATATTTATTAACGTTAAATTTTGTTAATAGGCTGTAAATAAATGGGTTAAATTGTATGATTAGCATAATACTATGCATGCATAGTATATAGATAAATCAAAGAAAATCAAGTATTAATGAATGTTTGAGACTAAATTGATGATTTCTTCAAAAGATTCACATTGGTAAGTAGCGGAATCTTTAGTAATTACCCAAAATGGGTTCTGAAACTCGAAATTTAGGTCAGACAGGTCTTTTTGAAAGTTTTTTTGAAGCAGAGAATACAGCATTTCCTTGTGAAACTGGGGGGCCGAGATAAAAGGCGGAATGAAAGTCTCATTGATTTGAAATAATGAAGCGTTGGTAAGTTCATCATGCTGGAGCAAAACGTCCTCAACAATTCCTGAATACAAATGATTATCCTTTACATACCATATTTTATCTGCAAACTCTTTGGCCAGTCGCCAGTCGTGGGACGAAAACAGGATAAGTTTATTCTGTTCTTTAGCCAGCTTTCTTAAGGTTTTAAGAATGATGATTTTGTTTTTTTCATCCAGATGGGTAGTAGGCTCATCCAAAATAATAATAGGCGAATTTTGAGCAATAGCACGGCCGATAAATGCTTTCTGAAGGTTTCCGTCTGACAGGTTTTTCAAAAGAGTATATCTGTATTGATTCAAATCCAGTTCTTCAATACTATGAGCCACTTCTTCGCGGTCTTCTTTTTTCAGTTCAAAATAAAAAGGGTAGTAGATGTATTTCCCCAGAGAAATAAGATCTTCAACTGTATAATGCTGCGGAATAACCGACTTTGAAAAGACAATAGCAATATTCTCTGCAATTTCTTTTACAGAAAGACTTTTTACATTTTTTCCATTAAGAGCTATTTCACCTTTCAGCAAAGGGATCTGATGTAGAATAGATTTGATTAATGTTGTTTTCCCTACACCGTTATTACCAATCAACAGGCATACATCACCAAGCCTTAAATCTGCATTGGCATTGGAGATTAATGTGGTATTGTATCCGATATTTGCCTGTTTGATCTGTAGGTGCATTTAATACTGACTTTAATGATTGATACTTATTGAAAAAATGAATAAAAGTAAAAATAGAATAATAGGAGATAAACTCAAAAGAATGTATAGGATTTTCCTTTGCTTTATTTGAGAATAACTATTAAATGCTAATATCAAGGATAAAAATATAGTAGTTGGAAAGATTATAAGGTGAGTTAAGTTTGCAAAAGTATAAATCCAATGTAAATCTTTATGCATTCTAAAAATGTCTGAAAATCTAACAAAAATAAAACTGATTACAAATAACAAAGTATTTGTAAAAATTATTTTTTTTTGTGTTATTTCAATTTTCATTGTTTCGTTTATAACTATATAAGTTTTACTTAATAAATCATGCTGAAAGCATCTCGACAAAGTAATTTAGATTCCTTCGGAATGACACATTACGAATATTTCTCTTTTTTATTTGATGAAGAAAGTTAAGGATTTATTCCCAAAATCTGCTTCATCTGCATAATCTGCGAGAGTTTTAAATTAATGATTTTATATTTTCATTGATGTTTTTACACTTTATTCTGCTTCAAAAGCATCATCAGAATCACAGGAATTCCGAATACAGAGCTTATTACATTCAGAGGAATCTGTGTTTTTTCTGCAATGACCGAGAAGAATAGCATAATCAGCATTCCCAGAAACATATTAAGAATCCATTGCTGCCATAATTTCGAAGGATTATAAACCAGTCTGCAAAAGTGAGGAACAATGATTCCGATAAAAAGAATAGGTCCTAAAAATGCAGTCACAGAAGCTGATAGGAGAGAAGATGCAACGATGATTAAAAGTTTAAGCTGTTTCAGGTTTACTCCTAAACTTTGTGCATAGGAATGGCCCAGAGAATTCCCAATAAGCGGTTTTATCGCTCTGAAGCATATTGCTATGCCAATTAAAACTAAAATAAATAATACACAAATCTGGTTTCTCGTTACCATATTATTCGCTCCGAAAGACCATAAAATATAGTTTTTCAGACTCTGGTTTTCCGCATAAAACTGCAACAGGGATACAATGGCACCGGCAAAAGCAGATACCAGAAACCCGAAAATAATAAGATAGGATTGGTCCTGAAATCTGTTAGACATGGACAAAAGGATCAGCATTAACAGCAAACTTCCGCCAATAGCTGATAAACTAAGAAAACTATTCTGTAAAAATTCAGGAAGTAAAATAGTATGGGAAAAGAAAATATAAAAGGCAACCGATAAACTGGCGACTGAGGTTATTCCCAATATATCAGGC
>Ga0209174_10002007_pt1 | contig 13923 bp, 13 predicted proteins | sample JI91814BDNA_FD_187505 | JGI IMG/M metagenome (GOLD analysis project Ga0209174, IMG submission 187505) | Wastewater effluent complex algal communities from Wisconsin, to seasonally profile nutrient transformation and Carbon sequestration -... | ecosystem: Engineered > WWTP > Effluent > Algae...
AGCGAGCCCACTCTATCTGTGAATCGGAGTGGGCAGCAAGGGCGGAAGAGACTCGGCTGGACTGCGCGTCGAGCACGCTGGACTCGGTGGCGTAGTGGCGGGCGGTCATCGCAAAGGAGCCGTGGCCCAGCGCTTTGGCAACAGAGTCCGCGGTTGCACCCCCCTCCAGCGCCAGCGTCGCGTGCAATCCGCGCAGACTGCGGGGACAGATGACGGGCACGTCTGCGAGTCGACAGAGTCGCCTCACGTGGGCCCAATAGTAGCTGCTACTGCGTTTCCGGTTCGGCGGAGGAAGCCAAGCCAGCTTTTGCGCAGCACCCCTGACGGAGTCTTCCTTGATGCAACGAGTCTCCTCAAGGTGCACCGCGACTTCGACCTTGGCTTTGTCTCTGGGCTTGTACGGACGCGCCGGCAGAATCGCCACTCCGTAGTGCTCTGCAAGCTCCTGATAGTCTCGCTGCACCGTCGGCTCGTACCGGCACGCGGGCGTCACCGCGCTCTTGAGATTGTCGGGAATCCACAGCCGCGTCACGCCTCCGAATTACTCGACCGCGCGCACGTGACTGCGCAGAAAGTCCTCGCGCCTCTGCGTCGCGCTGGCGTGCGCAAACGTCAGATTCGACGCGCCGAGCACCGCGACAAATAGCTCACGCCGGTACTGCTCACAGAATTGGGAATAGCTCAGTCCGTTAGGATGACTCTGTTTGTACTCCTCATGGAGCAAAAGGAGGGTCACTCCGGGCCTCAGGAGCTCGGCCGCGACTAGCGCCCAATCGGGCAGCGGCAGCGTCGATGCGGACACTTTGGGAGGCCCATACAAAAGCAACTCCAGCTCCTCTTCGGACAGCGGAGCAAGGTCTGGCCACGTCATGCCGCGCTCTCGCACCTTGGCGAGCGTCCGACAGACCAGGCCATGACTGACGCCCAGGGACTGCTCCGCGACCTGATAGGGCAGCTTCAGGTCGAGGATGTGACGAAGAATTTCACGAGACTTGCGCATACTGCTTCGCTCACGCACCGCCGACTCCTTCAGGAATCGGAGGCTACAAGGAGCCAGCCCCGCACACGCCGCCAGTCTACGGATGAGCCTGGTCCATTTGGACCAGAATCCACGGTCACTTTGGACCAGAATCCACGGTCACTTTGGGCCGGCATTCGCAACCGAAACAGCGTTTGAACGTCCTACCCACCCTGGGAGTACACGTTTCGTTCTCGCTGAATCGGGTATGGTGCAGCGTCGTCCAAGGATGTCTCATGAACCTGTCCAACTTGCTGTACGCCGCTCCGGTGCTCTTCCTGCTCGTCGGTGGTTGCCATGGCCTGCCTCCTTTGGGACCTGGCACCGCCGTGGTCACCTACCCGGTGTTCGAGCGCTCCGACTGCAACCTCAACTTGAACCGCGCCTTTCCGGGCGGTGCGTTGCTCATCGACAGCGAAGAGGCCTTTCGCTCTCACTTCGAGTGTCCCCGAGATGCCGACCACCAGGTCGAGAGCGGGTCGAGCGTGGACTTCTCACGCGATCTTGTCGTCGTTTTCCTTGCCGATGGGAAAGGTCGCGCACCCAAGCTCGTGCGACTTCAGCGCAAGGGAGAACGACTCACTGCACTTTTTGGCATCGAGCCCTACTGTGGCGGCGCTCCGTCGTTCCCCATCACAGCCGTCCACGCCTTCTTGGTTCGACGAGCGCCGCTCTCCATCGAGAGCAAGGTCGTCACGCTGAATCGCGGTCATCGTTGTCCCAACGACCTGCCGTAGCACACAGCACCGGCACAACATGGGTCTGTTCCGATATGCTGTATTCAAGGAGCGTGTTTGGATGGAGTTGAGATCTGTCTTGTGGTGTACGTTGGCGGCCTACTTCTTCGGCCATCTAGGATGTGCGCACGGCGGACCCCCAAAGGGACCAACCGTACCGGTGCAGTGGCGACCGCTCCGCGTGCCGTGTCTGCCGACGCCGGGACCGGTCTACGCCACCCAGTGGAAAGCGCTCAAGAGGCTGGCTCAAAACCGCCCGATTGAGGTCTCTTCGGAGTCTGACTTTGGGGCGCTCTTCGGTTGCGCCTCCGGGGTCGATTGGAACACCGAGCGCCTGGTACTCCTGATGCTCGAGATACGGCATATGGATACAATCCGTATCAGTCAACTCGCGCTTCAAGATGAGAAGCTGCGGCTCCGCATCCATGTGGACTGTGGCCCTGGCTACGATGACCATTCCCAGCGGCTGGCAGGAAGTCATGTCTTCTTCGGAATGCTGCTTCCGGCCTCGCGATCGCGCCTAGAGGTTCAATACGGAGACAGCGACGTCTTCACCACGAGCTACCAGAAAATCATCCGCAACTGCACCACGGTTCCGCAGGCGCGGCCTGTGGGTTACCCGGGTCTGTCCGCAAGTCCCCAGGTGAGCAGGTAGAGCTGGTGCTGCGTCAGTGGACGGGGTTCAGCGTCCAACGAAAGTCCAAGCTGCGTAGCAGTCGTCTTCGGGGTAACTTTGCATCTTGCAGACAAAATCGGACTCAGGTGGTCCATCGCCGTGAATGGGCATTTCACAGATCGGCGACTGTCTCGAGTAGAATGTCCGCTGTCGTCGCCGACTCAGTCACGGTTCAGGCGGTCACTTCCCTGGCCATGGCACCAAAACCACGTTTGTTCTTCCTAACCACGCGCGCTGAGAATCGTGATGCTTGGTTCCGTGCAGACATGCTAAGCCAGAGAGCATGAAGCCGCTTGGCGCGCTTGTTTTACTGCTTGGGACCGGACTTTGTCCGCAGTCCAGTCGGGCATTCGATTCTTCCACAGCGATGGAAAGAGTACCCGTTGTGGTTGCCCCGGATCGTCCATTACCTGGGCCCGCTCTCTCCAAACCGGAGCCGCGCATCGTTCATTCGATCGGCGCAGACTACGGGCTGTTTCTGTACCAGAGTACCGGGCTGCCAATCTCAGCGGGAGGCGCTTCGCTGTTTTATCGTGCCCGGTTTCGGGTCGGAATCTCGCTGTCCGCAGGACTCCGCTTTCTGCATGTGGACAGGCTCCCTTCCGGGTTCGGAATCGAGGGCTTTGTCGGTCTTCACCTCGCTCCGCAGATTGGCGTGTGGCGACCTTTGGCTGGCATTGAAGTCGGTGCCACCAGCCTGATTTCCTCGTCGCTGAATCCCGATCCATACTACAGTCCGGAAGAGTACTCGAGCAAGCAGGACTCGCTCGGTCCGGGGTACGCAGGCTTTGTGATTGCACCGCTTCGTTTCGGAGTTCGTCGCATCACCTTCCAAGCGCTGGGAATGCAGCTCGCAACGCATCTGCCGCAGTGGGGGCGTGCGCTGCGGCTTCAGGTACTCGTAGGCCAGCTAGAGTGGAGCTTCTAATGAAGGTCTTTATAAGCCCTCCCGCTTCTGATTCCTACTTTTCCGGTGTTCGCTCAATGCTGGGACCGCTGGCGCTGAGCGCTCTCGGGTGGATGGGGGGATGTCAGCGTGATGAGGGTTTTTCACCGTCGGTGACGGCTGCTGCGATTGCTGCCGGAAGTGAGGTCAGCGCGTCGCTTGTAGCAGGTCATATTCAAGAGCTGGTGAAGGTTCGGCAGACCGAATCGCCTGTGGCTTCGACGCTTTGGGGCGGACAACCTCTGCGCCGATTGCAGGCCGCAGCCTATATCGATTCCTATCTGACAAGCCTAGGACTCCGTCCGGTCCATGAGCGGGAGAGCCAAAACGAAATCGACACCGAGAATCTCTATGTCGATCTTCCTGCCCGCTCAGTAAGTGGTAAGGAATCGGAGTACGTCCTCGTCACTGGGCACTACGACAACTGGCATCTTGGCGCCGATGACAACGCATCTGCCATCGCAGTGATGCTGGAAGCGGCGCGGGTCCTGCGTACCAAGTCCCTCTCCCGAACCGTTCGCATCATCGCCTTCGATCGCGAAGAAGAGGGGCTCATCGGTAGCGATCGATACGCACGCGTCCATCAGGGAGAGCAGATCTCAGCGATGATCAACATGGACTGTGTGGGCTATCTGAGCAAAAAGCCTGGGAGTCAGTCCGCGCCTCCGGGTCTGGGTCTACGCAGTGTGGGCGACTTTCTGGCCATTATCGCGAGCGAGCCCTCGGCCTCGATGTTGTCGTCGGTCACCAGGCTCTCGACCCAGCTTCCAAGTCCGGTCAGCGTGCTGGGTCTGACGGCTCCCGCAGATGGTCATAATGCAGCGGCTGCCGCGTTTTTGCGCTCCGATCACGCACCGTTTTGGAGACAAGGAGTCCGTTCGCTGTTTCTGACCGATACTGCGGATTTTCGGAATCCCAACTATCACAAGGCTTCCGATCTTCCAGAGACGATCGATTCAGACTTTCTGGGGCGCAATGCGCAGCTTGTCGTCGCAGCGGCCTTGGCACTAGCGGAGGAAGACTAAGATGTGGTCGCGGACTTGGCTTGTTGCTCTGCCGATGGTGCTGTTCGCTGCTTCTGCTGGGGCTGAGGATATAGCGCCGATTCCTTCTGCAACCCCGAGTGCGGCAGTGGTTCCTTCTGGGAGTACGCTCCGATCCGAGATCTATGTCCCGGCAGGGATAGTCCTATACTCCAGTCAGAGTCGACTCCTTGCTGGAGTCGGCGGAGGTCTTGGTTACCGCTACGATCTCGACTCGATCTGGAGCGTCTACGCCGAGGGCAGAACCGCCTTCTATACTGGCAACCTCGGGACTGTCGGAGTGGGTGTCACCGGACAGTTCAACTACCGCTTCTGGAATCCGCAGATCGGCATGGGGGCGATGCTGTTTATCGGCGATGGCATTCGGGTCAGCAGCTCAACAGACAGTGTGATTCCGGCTCCTGTCGCGTTTGCGATCACCACCCGAATTTCTCCGCTGCGCTTTGTTCGGGGTCGATTTGCAGCCTCGGCACTTAGCGTAGATGTCGGCTGCGGCATGGACTCTGGGAGCCGCTGCGGACTCGCGCTGTCGGTCTCCCTACTCGAAGGCGGACTGCGTTTTTAGGGATACCTACGGCAGATCTGCGTAGTAGATCACGCTGGCCTGGGTCGCAAAAAATCCAGTCGGAGTCGATGTCACTGACTGCCAGAGACCTTTGTCGATACCGGTCAGCGGGAATGGTAGCGCGGTGCGCCAGCGATACATGGCATCCGTTCCGACCACGATCAAATCATCGGGCCGACGACCGCCAATGCCAAGGAGTGCGCCGGGCGTGAAGTTCATGCTGCTGTCTTTGTCATTTGCAAAGAAGCAGGTTCCGTTGTTGCTGATGAATCGTCCGGTGCCGGAGCCCGCGTTTCCGATTCCTACCATCTTGACGTTTGCGACCGTTGGATTCGCGTACACGCCCCGCAAGGAGATGTCGGACGGTGGAAAGCTACAGGTTGCGTCATTCTTTAGCGGCACCAAGCTGTAGCTGGTACCCCCGGTGAAGTGAATGACCAAGGAGCGCTCACCAACGTACCAGCAATCGGACAGAGAGCTACAGTCGACGGCATACAGTCCATAGGAGTTGCCGCTTAGGTTGACAGGAGCCTTGTCGACTTGATTGACGGTGACCTTTCCGGTCGCGGTGCTATAGACGCCGATATAGCCCTGGGCATCGCCAGTGGTGGTGCCCGAAAGATACGCGGTTCCGGAGTCCGCATAGACGCCGGTCCAGGTGATGGGATTTTGCAGCAGGCTTCCGAAGTCGACGGCGAAGCGGGTCGGATTCCCTTTGGAATCGATCCGTACAACAGAGTCGCTATCCCCAGCGAGCCAGATGTTTCCTTGGTTGTCTCCGCGTACTGCCTTCCACGTCGGCTTTCCGCTCCCAAGTACACTGGCCGGAAGGATGACATTTTGAAACAGCGTGCCATCCCAGTGCAGCACCGCAGCGTCTTTTCCTGCGATCCAGACATTGTTTGCAGCACCAGCCCAGATCCGTGCCTCTGCCGGATACATGACTGGAGCATCGTTCGCTTTGCAGGGCGCAAACGGAATCACATCCAGCACCGCTGTCGCGCTGTTCTTTCCCGAGGTGGCGAGATTGGCCTTGGTGGACCCTTTGTTCAGCGCGCACGGAAGGTTGTTCTTGTAGGCGAACACCTGCACCGCCAACGTTCCAGTTCGGTCCGCACAGATCGAAGAGAGTTTGGAGGAGAATGTCCGCTGTCGTCGCCGACTCAGTCACGGTTCAGGCGGTCACTTCCCTGGCCATGGCACCAAAACCACGTTTGTTCTTCCTAACCACACTCCGGTCTTGCGCAGACCACGCGGTGTCTCACCACGCTCCAGCGTCAAGCTGAAGGTGTCCTTTACGATCAGAACGACAGACGTACTACTGATACCACCTGCATTGACCAAAGAGAGAGAACCAGAGACTCGGGAGAGTGGAGTACTGGAGGCCGTGATCACAACCTCCGCCTGCGCACTCGGAGCTACGGTCACGGTGGCGGGAGTGAGCGGCTGACCTGCCGCGAAGCCTTTCACGGTGACGCTGCCCGGTGTGACGTTAAACCGCACGAACGATCCATCAAGGTCAGAGATGGCAGAGGAGCCACCGCCAACAACCAGCACGCCCGCATGGAGCGGTGCGACAACCTTCCCGGTAATCGTCGCACGCTGCGCAGTGGGCAGAGCGATGAGCCCAATGCTGGTGCTGGGATTGGTAATGATCTGAGAAGTACCGGACTGCACCGCCGTATTCACATCGCTAGGAATCGCCGGACGGAGTCCTCCAGGAAATGACTGATAGCCCGCTGCATCTGCGCGTAACGTGAACTTGTAGTTCCGGATCGCGCCACTGCTGTCGCGTGGAGCTGGAATCCGCAGATCGTACGTACCATCGGTACCGCTTAACGCTGCTGATCGCTGCACCAGCATCGTCGACGGCAACGATTCGGGCCGCTCCGACCGGTTTGCCAACGCCAATGGCGAGGTCGAACACCTGGCCACAAACCTTGACGGGAGCAAAGCAGGAAGGAACACCTCCCATCACCTTTTCGCATGCCTGGTCTGCGGGACAACCCGAGTTGAGATCGGGATCACACTGCATCTGAACGGATGTATTGCTGTCGCAACCACCGAATGAAGCAGCGATAGAAACCACGGCAAGGAGCGAGGGGATGGGAAGACAGTCAATTCTTGGTGAGTTGTTCATGGTGAGTACGGATCAGCAAGTCGCAGGCTAGGCTCATCACAAGTTGCTCTCGACAGGAGAATGAGACCAACGCTGGATGCCGAGTCGCCAGCGTGTACCATTCCGTTCATCCAAGTGTACCAGTTGGTTCACGCTAGGAGCGGATTGCGGTTCGCTACAAGGTGGACGGACTGCTCGGTGAAGGAGCAATAGGCGCGGTGTATCTGGTTCAGCACACGGGTATCCGCAAAATGATGGCGCTCAAGCTGCTGCGGCCAGAGCTGATGCGCAATCCGACCATGCTGACTCGCTTCGAGCGCGAGGCCATGGCGGCGGCACACCTTGACCATCCGAACGTCGCGTCCGCAAGTGACTTCGGGAGAAAAGATCAAGGTCGCTTCTTTCTGGTGCTCGAATACGTACAGGGTCAGGAACTGCGCACCGTCATGGAGGGAGCGGGCCCTTTGTCTCTGGCGCGGGCTCTGTTCATTGCCAGACAGATCACCAGTGCGCTGATCCGTGCCCACGAACTCGGAATCATCCACCGAGACATGAAGCCAGCCCACCTGCCGTCGAGAAACGAAAACGGAATGGATTGGGGGAAAAGGCGTGAAAAACGGTAGGACCATCACGCAGCCATGTTTGGATGTCAATCTGTTCGATACTCCTTCTGCGCTACCGTCGGAAGTCAGACTAACAGTAGGGGATTCACCCCGTTGTCTAGTTCTGAGTGGGCGTGAAGGAATACAAGCGGTGCCATCCAAACCGACGATGTCAGGAAGCGATGTCGATTCGACGGGGATGGTGTTCTCACCAACTTGTGCATAGATAACCCCTGCGTGAATACTTGGGTTCAATTAGCGATTTGACCGTATGTCTTCTCGACTAGAAATTCCGAATAGATAAGATCGGTCGAGCGGTCTGTGCCGCGACGTTCCCTCCGTATTCTCATGCCCACGTCAGAAAGAACGTTGCATCACGGCAAGGCCCACCCGCTTGATGCACATTTGCTACCTTACCACGGGCGGCCTGCCGTCGAGCCCTTCGCCTGCATCGCTTCTTCTTTTTCAGGATTCCGTGCCGGAAGGAGTCGTAGTGTTGCGACCAGGGAGTGCTCCAGTCGTCATCGTAGAGGGATCCCGAAGCCAGCCCTGACCAACTCAATCATTCCCCAGCGTTGAAACAGCAACGGAGGGATGAGGAATGATTCGCTGAGCGTTCCGAGGCCCGGTACTTTCCATGTCGGACCAGCGCCCCGTCGAGAAGATAGTCTCATCCGTTCCGCAAAAACAGAATGCCCGTTTGAGCCTTGCGGAATGGTTGGCGAGGTAGGCCGAGATTCCAGACTACCCAATTCGGTGCATCAGCATGTCCGGTACCTTCCAAGATTCTAACCGTTCCTGTCATCAAATCCGTTCCGCATCTCGTCGAGAAGGTTACGTGACCACTGAGTCGATTGGAAGTCGGTTTGATCGATCGCCTCCCAATCGGCATACAATCACACATGGTCATTCCATCTCGCAGCAAGGCTCCAGGGCAGGCGGTTGGCGCGGACGGAGCGGACGCAAAAGCGGAATCGACAAGTATTCTGCATCCCAGCGACCTGCCCTTGGGAGACACTCACGACGCGGCACTGGCTGCAACGGACCCAGGTGCGGACATCAGCGCGAAGGCGGCGAGCCGAACCAGGACTCCTGCGTTTCCGGTAGCGGATTGGGACAAGTACGAGCTTCAGTCACTCCTTGGGAGCGGGGGAATGGGCGCGGTCTATAAAGCACGGGACAAGCAGCTTGGCCGAACGGCTGCGCTGAAGTTCATTCGGGGCGACAGTCCTTCCCTGGTGCAGCGGTTCTTGCAAGAGGCGCACGCCCAAGCACGTCTCGATCATCCCAACATCTGTCGGGTCTACGAGGTCGGTCAGGTCGACGGCAAGTCCTACATCGCGATGGAATACGTCGAGGGACTGTCTTTGTCAGAAGCTCGCCACAAGCTGACTCTGCACGACAAGGTACAGGTGATCCGCGACGCTGCACTGGCGCTTCACGAAGCCCACCGCCTCGGCATCATTCATCGGGACATCAAGTCCGCCAACATCATGGTCGAGAAAAGGACGGATGGGAGTTGGCGGGCGGTGGTGATGGACTTTGGATTGGCTCGGGATGCGAGCGAGAGTCGGGATCTGACGCAAACGGGCGCGGTGATGGGAACCCCTGCCTATATGCCTCCTGAACAAGCGCGCGGAAACGGTCGGCATCTGGATCGTCGCGCCGACGTATACAGCCTTGGAGCGACGCTCTATGAGTTGCTCACCGGTCGGCCTCCGTTTGCTGGCCCAGAAGTGGTCGATCTGATTCTGGCCGTTCTCAACGATGATCCGAAGTCGGTGCGATCGATTGCGCCTTCTGTGCCCGTGGATCTGGAAACGATCGTGCTCAAGTGCTTGGCCAAGGAACCGGGGCAACGCTACGACTCGATGCGGGCACTGGCCGATGACTTGCAGTGCTATATCGATGGAGAGCCGATTTCGGGACGACGCACTACGCTGCGCTATCGATTACGTCGCTATGTTCGGCGACACCAAGGTCTGGTCATTCTGGGGGCGATTGCGGCGGTGGTCACGATGACGTTGGGGGGTTTGGGAATCCGGACAGAGCTCCGCGCTCGACAGAGAGCCCAGCTTGCCCAGCAACTAGGGCAGGACATCCGTGACATGGAGCTGTTTATGCGGCTCGGATACGCTCTGCCGATTCACGACATCCGCCGAGAACAGGCAGTGGTACGGGCGAAGATGGACGGACTCTCTGCGCGGCTACGGACGGCGAATCGGGACTCTGCGGCGGCACTGCACTACGGACTGGGGCGCGGACATCTGGTGCTGCGCGAATACGCTGATGCACAACGAGAGTTACAAGCCGCCTTACAAGGTGGCTACCAAAGTCCCGAGCTGCGCACCGCTCTCGGACTCACGCTCGGGGAACGCTACCGACAAGAGCTTGAGCAGGCCAAACGGTTTGGAAACAAGAAGTGGATCGCGGAGCGCGACCGTGAGCTGACGACAACGCTTCTGACTCCCGCGCTGACCTATCTTCGGGATACTCCCCAAGGCGTTGAGAGTCCGTCCTATGTGGAAGGGCTCTTGGCGTTGTACCAAAAGCAGTATGAATCAGCGGTGACGCTCGCAAAGCGCGCTCAAGCAGAGACCCCCTGGCTCGCCGAACCATGGGTTCTGGAAGGAGACGTGTACCAGGCCAAGGCGCGTCTGCATCTGATCGAAGGCAAGTACCGAGAAGCGCGTGAACTGCTTCTGGAAGCCATCGCTCGTCATCAAGCCGCTGCCACGATCAGTCGCAGCGATGGATCGATCTATGAAGCCGAAGCCAACGATTGGATTCGCGTGATGGACGCCAATGCCAAAACAGGGGACCCTATGCTCGAAGCATGGAAGGGAGCCAGCGCAGCGGCAGACCAGATCATCCACACCAATCCGCATCAGCCAACTGGTGCTGTACTGAAAGCGTGGACGAACTGGCGATTTGGAAATACAAAACTGGCTCGTGGTGAGGATGCCAAGTTGGCTCTAGAAACAGCCATGAAATTCGCCCAAATGGCACTTGAACTAAGTCCCAAAGACTGGCAACCACACTATTTCTATTCACTTGTGCTATCGGCGCTGGCCGAACTTCCGAACACCTCCGAAAAGGATCAAGCAGCAATCAGAAACCAGAGCATCGCGGCGCTCCGCCGAACGATTGAAATCCATCCCAACAACATCTGGGCCTGGCACGACTTGGGAGACCGGCTTCAGTCCCAGTTGGAAGACAAGATCCTCCACGGAGAGTTTGACGAGAAGCAATTCGCTGAAGCCGAGGCGTGCTTTATCAAGGCCGGTCAGATCGAACAGAACTACTTCCCGGCCCCTATGGGTTTGCTTGGCATGTATTCAGACAGAGTCCTGTTTTTATACAACCATGGACAACCTATTGATAAATATTTGGCGCTTGCAATCAATGCTGAGCAGAGTGCATTGTCGATGAATATGAAAGAACCATTTATTCATGCTTTAGGATTCACCGTGCGGATGTATCACGCAGAGCTACTTTCTTGGTCTGCGGAAGTACCAAAGCAACTCATGGCGCAGCTTCTTCAAAAATTGTCCGCGCTGCAAGCGGCAGAAGCAGTGGCAGGGACGGATGACTTGTACTATCCGTACTTTTGTGTTCTGCGTGCGTCAAATGAACTCCTGGCTGGACGAGATCCGAAACCCGCCATTGCAGAGGGCCTACAGGCCATCGCTGAGGGTCACAAGAAGGCCCCGAAGCTCGTCACTCTGTTTACGGCTGAAGCGACGCTGCATCTGCTGGCGAGCCGAGCGGCAGGACTGGCTACCGAATCAGAGGTTCACGCGCTGCGCGCGGTGACCGCGGCGCAAACAGCCGTGGAGCTTGGACCAAATGATGCCGATGCCCATGGCCGACTCTGTGAGTCTCTACGCCACGCAGCGGCGGCGCGAGTTCAACGGCCACAGCTCCCGTCCGCCCTGTCTGTCGAAACAAATCAGTGGATTGACAGAGGTCTCAAGGAGTGCGCTGCCGCGCTGGTCATCAACCCGACCCTGGCTGTGGCCTATGCAAACCGTGGAGCGCTACTCACTCTTCAAGCAGAACGGGAATCCAATCCGACCACGCGACAATTCATCGCCGATTCTGCTCGAGAGTCGCTCGAAAAGGCGCTCACCATCAACAAGTTTCGTCATCGGGAGTGGGAACCTCTGTTGGCCGCAGCGAAGTCTGTGGCGCGCCTTGTACTAGGTCCAGGAGCCGGTCCTTAAGGAATGAGGGGAGTATTCGCCAAACCGAAATCGCAGCGCCAGCGCACCGCGACGCCTCACCATCTGCTGTACCCGAAATCGCCACAATCGCTCGGCCCCCTGAAACTGCGAGATCTCCTCTCCTTCGAGCACCACCTCGGTCGACCCGGTCAGTTGCAGCAGATCTCCGCTGTGGTAGTCGATAAACAGGAGGCCCGCTCGTGGGTTTACCATCAAGTTGCCCAGGGTATTGAAATAGCGATTTCCCGAGAAATCCGGAATCGTCAGCACCTGGCCATCGATGCGGACAAAGCCCGGTTTACCGCCACGATGAGAGACATCGACTCCGCGCTTCGCTGGGTCTCCATCGACATCCACATAGCTTGCGATAAAGAAGGTATCCGCCGCCGCAATCATCCCCCGCGCTGCGTCGTCGAGCATCGCAGTCCGCTCAATCGGCATCTCCCGTTTCGGGGGTACTGGCAAAGGAGAAGAGATCTCACGCGTCTGGATATACTGCGGGCAGTTACCAAACGATTGCTCCACGGTCACTGCAAATCCGTCTCGATCCAGCTCCGTCACCCTTCCGTTTACGCGATTGCGCCGCCGGGTGTGAAGCTCGATGCCGAGCATTCCCAAAGACGCTCCCGCAGCGAAAGAGGGACTCACCGGATCAGCAGAAGAAGGCCGCGTGGCAATCCGCAGGGTCTTGGGATCGGGTGAAGAGACAAAGCCGGGCGGACCCTCAATCACCGTTGCCCAGGGTGCCCCTGATTCATCGACTGCGCCCAGGAATAGGAATGGAAGCTGCGCATAAAACAGCCGATGCTGTTCGGGCATGAAGTCGCGGATGACCCGGAGGCCATGACTTTCCATCTTCTCGGCAACGCCGAGCCGCTGCTGCAAGAGGCGCTCTCCCTTGTGCCAGGGACCAGGAGATGCTTGCGACGATCGATCGGATTCAGACATGGGGTAAGCTCTCTTTTCCCAGGGCGGACCCAGGCGATAGGTCTGTGAACAGTAGGCATTGCTTGATCATGCTATCGAACGGAATCCATGCTGCGATCGTCGTGTGGTCGTGGTCCCGGTGCGGACCAGTGAAACGTGCGCTCCGACTCCGTGATCGCCAGGTCATTGATGCTGGCTTCTCGCCTCCGCATGAGGCCATCGCTTCCGAACTCCCACAACTCGTTGCCATAAGCGCGAAACCACTGACCCGTTTGATCATGATACTCGTAGCGGAAGCGCACCGCGATGCGGTGGTCGGTAAAGCTCCACAGCGCTTTGGCGAGTCGGTAATCGAGTTCCCGATTCCACTTCTGTTGCAGAAACGCGATGAGCTGCTCTTGCCCTTTCAGGAAGGTGCTCCGGTTGCGCCACTCCGAGTCGTGCGAATAGGAACGAGCCACGCGCACCGGGTCGCGTGAGTTCCACGCATCTTCGGCCGCTCGAACCTTGGCGAGCGCGGTTTCTTGAGAAAAGGGAGGCAGAAGCACAACTGGGGGGGACATCTTAGGACTCCGCATCGGGTTGGACCTGCTGAGCCAAAGCAAGCCACACGCCATGCCCGAGTCCTCTCGTTCCTTCCGATGACAACCTGGACGCTCTAGGATCCCGAGGCGTCGGCTGCTAGATCACGAATTATCGTGAGTTCACGAATTCTCGTTGTGCATTCAACGAAAATTCGTGGACAATGTACCGATGATGGACTCTCGTGATACGGGCGGACTTCTCGTTGATCCGCGCCGCCTGCTCCTAGATATGGCGCTACAGCGGAATGCCTCCGAGCTGCTGTGGCTCATCGTGAGACGGCTCTGCCAGACTTCCCGCGTGGCGATGGCGCGAATCTGGCTGCTTCGTCCGGGACAGGGGTGTCCAACCTGCCCGATGCGGACCGAGTGTCCTTCTCAGACGAGCTGCTTACACTTAGTCGCCAGCGCCGGTACATCGATCGCTCATCCGGGCGAGAGCTACGTGCGGACAGATGGAGCCTTTCGACGCTTCCCACTGGG
>Ga0209174_10002011_pt1 | contig 13907 bp, 12 predicted proteins | sample JI91814BDNA_FD_187505 | JGI IMG/M metagenome (GOLD analysis project Ga0209174, IMG submission 187505) | Wastewater effluent complex algal communities from Wisconsin, to seasonally profile nutrient transformation and Carbon sequestration -... | ecosystem: Engineered > WWTP > Effluent > Algae...
GGCTTCCTGGATGAGCTCGGCGAGCAGCAAGGAAGTGAGCGGTGTGGTCTCGGCCGGCTTCAGCACCACGGTGTTGCCGCAGGCCAGCGCGGGCGCGATCTTCCACGCGGCCATGAGCAGCGGGAAGTTCCACGGGATGATCTGCCCGGCGACGCCCAATGCGCTCGGTGACTTACCGGGGAAGGCGTAGTCAAGCTTGTCGGCCCAACCGGCGTAGTAGAAGAAGTGCGCGGCGGCGAGGGGCACGTCCACGTCGCGGCTTTCGCGGATGGCCTTGCCGCCGTCCATGCTTTCGATGACGGCGAACTCGCGGGCCTTCTCCTGCAGCAGCCGCGCGATGCGGTAGATGTACTTGGCGCGTTCGGCCGCGGGCATCTTGCTCCACACTGTGTCGTAGGCCTTGCGTGCGGCCTTCACGGCGGCGTCCACATCGGCCTCGTTGGCCTCGGCGATGCGTGCGAGCTTCTGCTCGTTGGCGGGGTTGATGGTGTCGAAGTACTTGCCGCTCTTGGGCTTCACCCACTTGCCGTTGATGAAGAGCTCGTATTGGGCGTTGATCTTGACGTGGTCGGTGGACTCGGGTGCGGGGGCGAGGGTCCAGTCGAGGGCGTTCTTCTTGGTGGCCATGGTTTCAAAGATAGAGGGGTACTTCGGGTCAACGGTGCAGATGTAGATCGCGGCAATGGACTTCCAGCCGCCCATTGCCGGCCGAACGACGCACGAGCTTCTCGGCATTGCGGCTGATGAGGGGAACTGGGTCCCGGAGGCCCGTGCCCTAGCCAGGGTCGAACTGGAGAAGCGGGGTGTTCCAACGGAGAAGGTCCGAGCCATCGAGACCACTGTGAAAGCAGCATCGCTCGCGGACCACGTGCAACGTGAACACAACGCCACGGTGAGCTACTCTGCAATGCAGCTGCTCGGGATACTTCTAGTGGCTCCTTTCTTGATGATCGGGAAACTCGTCGCCCTGAAGCTGCACCTGGGCATCAAGCTAGGACTTACGGCGCTTGACCGCGACAACTTCAAGAAGAAGTACCGACAACGCATGGCCGCACTGGTCGCAGGAGTGGTGTTCTGGGTCGTGCTCTTGAAGGCGATCATATAATGGGCTGGCCTTGATCTGGCGAAACGCCCACGCGAAGGCGAAAGGCGACGCGCCAGAAGATGATCTTCTTGGTCATGGTAAGAAAAGATACAGGGTGGCCACCGGTCAACCACTGCTTCATGCTGACCGGAGGTCGGGTGCCACCTTATCGCTCCTTGACAAAGCGCTGTGTGGAGGTCCGGCCATCGGCGCATGAGACCCGAAGCAGGAAAGCACCGGGCACGAGCGAGGCAATGGGAATGCTCGCCGTGCGCTCGTTCACGCTTTGCGCGGCGACAAGCCCGCCGAGCATGTCGTAGATAAGCACATCGTTCAACTCAACAGGAGCGGACAGTTCAAGCACATCGCCACGCGGCACCGCGCTTACGACAAGAGCATTCTCTTCGGCATCGCCGATGCCTGCGCTGATGATGGTGCAGGTGGTCTCGATATCCCCGTTGAAGCAGTTCGGGTTACCACTCACCATGGATAGATAGAACGTGATCGGCGTGTTCGTTGGCAGCCCACCCACATTGACGGACCCGGAACACGGTAGGAAGAACACCATATCGCCAACAAGGTCCGCGCCGTCCGTCCAGAACAGGAACAGGGTGCCATCGTATTGGGCCGGTGCCTCCACGCCAGGCCAACTCACCGTGATGCTATCCCCCACCACCGTGCAGGTCAGTCCGGGATCGACGATCTGCGATACGGTGATGTACGGACCGAAGTCCCAGCAGCCCTCGCTCACGGAAAACTCCGGGGACCAGACACCGGGTGTGGTGATGGTGCCGGCGATGGTGAGCGTATCGTTCACGAGCGTTGCAGTGACGCCCGGTGGAAGGGGTTCGATCTCGAAGCCCGTCCCTTGGATGACGTAAACGATCGGCTCGATGGTGACGTTGACCGGCGTTACGCAGAAGCCCTGCTGGGTGGTCGACTCTGCAGAGACCAGGGTGATGGAGCAGCCACCTTCTGGACCTTGCGCACCGACGAAAAGAGGCAGTATGAAAAAGATGGGGAAGAGCTGTTTCATGATCATCGGTCCTTGACGAAGCGCTGCACCGAGACCCTTCCATCAGCACCGACCGTGCGAAGCAGGAAGGCTCCAGAAGCCAATGAAGTGATCCGGATCTTCACTGTGTGTGCGTTCACGCTTTGCGATGCGACAAGGCCCCCGAGCATGTCGTAGATGCGCACGTCGCTCAACGAAACGGGTGCTATGAGTTCGAGCGTTTCGCCGCGCTGTACGGCACGCACCACGAGATCATCTTGTTCGTGATCGACCACGTCCGTGCTGATGATGGTGCAGGTGGACGTGTAAAAACCGGGGAAACAATAGGGCAGTCCATTGCCATGCAGCGTAAAGGTCAATTCCGCATTCACGGGAAGTCCGCTCCAGACCAAGGAGTCTGGACAAGGCAGGAACAGGACCTGTAGGTCGAAGAACCCATCCGGTGTAGAGCAGTCCAAAAAGATCTCGTCTCCGTACTCCATCAGCGAGTTCATGCCGGGCCAATGCAGGATAATGTCCTGCCCTTCCACTTCGCACGAGAATTCCGGATCCACGATCACGGACATGCCCATGTACATGTTCACCGAAGTACAGCCTTCGTTCGTCGTGATCTGCGCGAAGTGGATCCCTTCCTCAGTTATGGTTCCCGAGACGGTCAGAGTATCGTTGGAAAGCACGGCGGTAACACCAGCCGGTAGATAGTCCACCTGCACGCCAGTGCCCTCCACCAGCCACAGGATGGGTTCGATGGTGGCAACAGGTGTTTCCAGACACCAGGCCTGGCCCAGGGTGCTCTCATCGGAAAGCAGGGTGATGGAGCAGTCGCCTTCGGAGGTGCGTGCCATCATGGAAAGCGGCAGCGTAAGGAATAGCCAAACGAGCTTTTTCATGGTCACAGGTCCTTGATGAAGTGCTGCACCGAGACTCGGCCATCCACACCGACCGTTCGCAGCAGAAAGGCCGCAGGTGCCATGGAAGCCATGGAGATGCTCGCCGCTCGTGCGTTCACGCGGTGCGATGCGACAAGACTTCCGAGCATGTTGTAGACATGCACTTCGCTCAATTCGGCAGACGCGGACAGTTCAAGGAGATCACCTTGCAGTGTAGCGCGGACGAACGGGTACTCCACATGCTCTCCGAGGTCCGTGGAGACGATCGTGCACGAGGTGTAGTAGAAACCCGGGAAGCAATAGGGTATCCCTGTTCCGTTGAGGTCGAAGGTCAATTCCGTATTCGTTGGAAGCCCACTCCAGACGAGCGAGTCGGCATCCGGGAGAACAATGATCCGGATGTCGAAGAAGCCACCCGCTGCTGTGCACCCGACGAACATTTCAGAACCCCATTGGAGTGTCGCATTGATCCCCGGCCAGTGCAAGATGACGTCTTCCCCGTCCACTTCGCAGGAGAACTCCGGATCCACGATCACGGACATATCCATGACCATGTACGAGGACGTACACCCTTCGCTCGTGGTGATCTGCGGATTGTTGAGTCCCTGCGTCGAGATCGTTCCGGAGACGGTCAACGTGTCACCGGAGAACACCGCGGTGACGCCCGCGGGAAGCCAGTTCACTTGGACACCCGTGCCCTGGACCAACCATGCGATCGGCTCGATCGTGGTAACTGGTGTTTCCAAGCACCACGATTGGTACAGCAGGCTCGAGTCGGACAGTAAGGTGATGGAGCAACCACCACCCTGTGCGTGTGCCGTCAGCGGAATGGTCGCCAGCGCGCCACAGAACAAGAACGCATTCGTGGAGGAGGATCGACGGGCCCGGACCATGTTCACAAAACAAGGGGAACTCCACCTTCTACGCCATCCCGAGAACTCGGGATTGGCGATCACCTGCCATAAGGGGGATGGACGGTTTGGAACCTTGAACCGCTTAGCGGCTCCCAGAAGTGCCCAACTAACGCTCGTTCAGCTCGTATCGCTTGGAAACCTGGCCAATGTAGCAGGTTTTGGGGGGCGGAGGCCTGTAGCCCACGCAAGGTGTTCTTCGTGGTGGATCTTGAAAGAGAACGTCGTACGGTGAAACGTGACCGGAACAAGCCCAGCAGGGCTCGGCTTCCCTCGCACCAGAACCGCAACGCCCAGCCCGTAATGCGTGCGCTCAGGTGGTCCGTGGAACCGGTGGGGCCAGCTATTTTCCGGCAATAGAACGGGGATGGCACGTTGATGGTGGACGTGACCTGGCACGCCCGTAATTTGTAACGTGCACCTCCTTGCAGGACTTGGTTGGGGCTTGGCCACGGCAGTGCTGCTGGGCCCGGTGTTCTTTACGCTGTTGCGTGCCGCATTGGAGCACGGGTTCCGTGGCGGCGCCTGGGTGGCGGCCGGCATCATCGTCTCCGATGTCGTGGCGTTGCTGTTCTGCGCATCCGGTGCTCGCATGCTGGTGGGCCCAGCCGTGAGCAGCCAAATGCTCGCACTCCTGGGCGGCCTACTGCTGTTCGCGCTCGGTGTCGTGTACGTGATCCGACGACCGCGTACCGGGCCTGCGAAGGACACCTTACGCAAGCGCGATGCATTGGGCCTGTTCACCAGCGGATTCCTGGTCAACTTGGTGAACCCGTTCGTACTTGCCGTGTGGACCGGACTCTTCCTGCACGCCACGCATGCGTATGGCGACGGGGGCGAACGAGCGGGCTTCTTGATCGCGGTCCTGGTGGGCATCCTGGTGAGCGACCTGACCAAGGCGGCGCTTGCGCAGCGGCTAAAGCGCTTGATGGCGGACCCGGTGTGGCGGTGGGTGCACCGTGCGGTGGGACTGGCGCTGGTACTATCCAGTGCGCGTTTGTTCTGGATGGCCTGGTGGGGTTGAGCTATGCGCCGGTCGGTTAGATTTGGACCTCAACCCAACCCCACCACCACCATGCCTATCAACTGGCCCGTTCAACTCACCGCCGCGATCGTTCCCCTCGTGGTCGGATTCGTTTGGTACCACCCGAAGGTGTTCGGAACAGCCTGGGCCAAGGCCGTGGGCGTGACGGAGGAGGACCGGAAGAGCGCGAACATGCCCCTGATGTTCGGTCTGACCTTCGTCTTCTCGCTGGTGCTTTCCTTCTGCTACGATGCGTTCGCCAATCACTGGGCTTCGTACCAAGCGTTCTTCCGCCCTGTGGCCGAGCACGGCCTGGGTATAGACCCGACCACGCCGTTCGGTACCGAGCTGAAAGGACACATCGACGCCTATGGCGAGCGTTTCAGCACGTGGCGGCATGGTGCTGTGCACGGCATCATCATGTCGATCATGTTCATCCTACCGGTGATCGTGATCAACGCGTTGTTCGAACGCCGTGGCTTCAAATACATCCTGATGACGTGGGGCTACTGGGCCCTGTCGATCATGCTGATGTTCACCGTGGTCGCACAGTTCAGCTGAGAGGTCCTTGCTCCTGGTTTGGAACGCGGGCCTCGGTCCGCGTTCCGCGTTCATTCCCCCTTCACCCGTTCCCACAATTCATTCAACAGCGTTCCGAGGTCTTCGCCACGTGGCGGGCCGGGCGGGATGAGCTCCACGTGGAGATCGCCGTTGGTGGGAACGAGCAGGTAAGCGAACACAAAGGGCTTGTCCGGTGAAGGTTCCCCCATCTGTCCGAAGCGGAGGTCGTTGAACACGATGGTGTCGCTCATGGACCGCACGACGAAGTTGTGATCGGACAACACCTGCAACCGACGCACCTTGTCGTTGTCGACCCAGAGGCCCAGGTTCTGTAGGCCTTTGTCCACGCGAACGAATTCCACCTCGGGCTTGGTGTCCAGCAGTGAGTGGTACCCGAGCAGGTAGTGGTCGCCGGCGTCCACGTTCACCGACCAGAGGATGCTGTTGAACGGTGTGGGGCGCGTGGTGAAGTCGACATAGGGGATGTGCTGCCGATCCAAGGAGGATGCGATGGCACCCACGGCGATGCGTTTGCAGACGATGGTGAAGAGCATGTACGCCGAGCTGATGCCGATGCCCAACCAGTTCACCCAGCGGCGGCGGGCGTTGTCGCGACGGATGAACATTACAATGCCCACGCAGATCATGAAGGGCACGGTGTAAAGGGGGTCCACCACGAAGATGTTGTTCCAGCTGAGCTTCCACGGGAGCGGCCAGAACAGTTGTGTGCCCCAGGTGGTGTGGCAATCGAGCAAGGGGTGCGTGACGAGGCTCCACCAGAACAACCAGCTCCACTCCTTGTGCGTGCCACCATCCGGTAGGCGCCTCCTGCGGAAGATGAGCACGATGATGCCAGCGGTGACCACCAACAGGATGCCACGTACCAATCCGTTCTCCGCGCCCTGCACGAAGGTGAGCGCAACGAGCAGGGTGAACACCGTAAGCAGCGATGCCGCATGGCGCTTGAGCCAAATGGCCAGCACCGGCGCCATGGCCGCACTGAAAAGGATGGAGTGCGTGAAGCCGCGGTGCAGTTCGTTGGCCCGCAAGGGATCGAAGAGCGAACGAGCGAGCACATCGAGGTCGGGGATGGTGCCTGCGATGGCGCCCCAGAGGATGGCCTTGTTGCCCACCTTCCGACCGAGGACCACCTCGCCCACCGCTGCACCCAGAACGATCTGCGTAAGGGAGTCCATGCTATGCCGTAACGCGTTTGAAAGGATCGCGCCGTTCGAAGGGGGCCGGCTTCACACTGCGCAGGATGGGACCGATCAACTTATTGGCCACGTGGTTGCGGTGGCGGACCATGAAGTACATGTCCTCCGGTACGGCACCCAGGTTGCTCTTCGCTTGCTCGGCCGTGCGCCCGAAGATGATGCGCGAAGCCTGGTGCTGGATGCCGCAGACCAGGTGGTCCACCAGCATGCGTTGGTACACGGCGTGGCGCTCGTTGTAGGCATCGTCCAAGCCCACGTAATGCGCATCGAGTGTCCGGCCATTGAGGAACGCCGCGCTGAAGCACACGATCGTGCCGTCGAGCTCGTACGAGAGGAAACGCAGCGCTTCGCCCTGTTGCTTCTTCCAGTCCGCATATACCGCCACGTTCAAGCGCCCCATGACATATGGTGAACGGGCTAGGACCGTTTCGAACAGCGCTTGAAGACGAACGGCATGACGTTCGATCGCTTCGCCATCCAGCCTTCGCACCTGCAGGGCCTCGGAGCGCTTCATCACGTTCTTCAGCCGGGTGCGTGCCTTGGCGGTGATCACGGCCTGGTAATCATCGAGGGACCTCCATGCGGGATCCACGGTCATCACCATGTTCACATCGGTGCGCATGAGGTGGTAGCCTTTGGGTGGATCCGGTGGTGCGGAGCTCTTGGCGGGCGGAACGATATCCTTTACCACCAACGCGCTTGCCTTGGTCGGGAACGGATCTCCTTTCTCCAGTCGTTTCAGTGTGTCGGCCACCGTGGCGATGCGCTGTTCCATGGTCACCTCCTCCACGAAGTGGCTGCCGTGATCGCCCGCGTGGAACACGTTCCCGGACACGAGGCAACGCACTCGCCGATCCTCGAACAGGCGGCTGCCCATGCGCTTGCCCAGGTGGCAGAGCTTATCGCCATAGGTGCTGCCGCGGTCCTCGAGATCCACCACTTGGAAACAAGCGATGCCGACCGGTCGGTTCGTTCTGCTGTAATAGATCACATAGCGGAACTCCATGTCGGCACCCATGCGATCCTCCAGGGCCAACAGGTGATCGTAGCGCAGGTAGAGGCTTGCGCCCTGCGCCACGGTGTTCCAGTCCTCGCGATGCACCATGTGCAACGACTCGTTCAGGCTGAGCCGGAGGTCCGGCACGCGGTCGCAGGAGAACAGCATGGGTGGATGGCGGGCCAAGGTACTGTGGTTCGGATATGCGCCGGGTGTTCCCCACGAGAGGGCCAAGCACCCGGGAGATCAGGAAGCACCGGCCACTGCATCACGGCGTGGTACTGAACGGCTGTGGTCCCGGTCCTGTCGTTCCATCAGCACGCAGGAGTCCCGCGCGTCGGTCGCTACCGTCGGTCGCCCTAACGAGCACCTTGAGGATGTCCATGAAGGGGCTGCCCAGCACGGTCCGGACGAGGACATTCGCGCTATACCGGATGAGGCCGTCGCTTGGCCTTGGGTTGGTCGCTGCCGCAGGGACCCTACCGGTGAAGCACGCAGGCAGCAGCGCCCGAGACCAATTGCTCAGTGCGCTAGCCGGGGCGATCCGTGCGGGTGAACCGGTAGCTGCAACCCAGCAGGAGGCACACCGCGTTGGTATGGATGGTGCCACCGCCGAACACCGGGAGCGCGCTGATGTTGGAAAGACCTTTGTCGTAGCGGACCATGGCCTCGAACCGGAGCGCATCGGTGAGCGGCAGTGAGCCGCCCAGACTGGCACTGATGCCCATGTCCCATTGCTTGAGTTCATTGCTGGTATCGGTTGTCGGGAAGTTGACCTCATCACCGAACGACCTCCGGGACCGGAGGAGCATGCCCGCGTATGGGCCCACCCCGACCTGGATGCGTGCCTTGTTGCCGAAGGAGGCCTGGGCCATCACCGGGACCATGAGGTAGTCCATGGCATTGCGGCTTTTGACCTGGCGGAGCAGGTTGCCATAGGCATCCTGCAAGGTGATCTCCTCGAACATGCCCTTGCCCTGGTAGGCCACAGCGGCACGAACGCCGATGCGTTGCGAGAGCCCATAGTACAGGCTGACCGAACCAGCAGCGCCAAGTAACGGATCGGTGGCATTGATCATAATGTTGCCACGTAGCCAGCCGAAGCTGGGACCGAGGTGGACACCGGCCTCGAGATCCCCCTTCTGTGCGGAGGCGTGCGAAACGCTCAGGAGCATGACCGTGGCGAGTGAGATGGCAGTGGTGTTCATGGCTGATGTGATCTTGGGCTTGAACGACTCTAGTGACCTCTTATTGCCAACAGGTAGCGTGCAGCGCGGGTCGGCAGGGCATTGATGGCACCAACGGTCCGGCTGCTGTGTAGCCGTGGGATCGAGCGCCCAGGCTGCGTTCGAAGACCCCTGTACGTGGGTGAGGGACGCTGGCCCCTGTGCCCAAGCGAACCCCTACCCGTGTAAAAACACGGATAGGAACCCGTGTAAAAACACGGGGTGGGGTACCCGTGTAAAAACACGGGGTGTACCCCGTGTAAAAACACGTAGCGCGGCAAGAATGCGGCCCGGATCTTTGTACCCACACCGCATGAACGCACCCGTTGTGATGCAAAACCGCCCGATGACCATGGCCTCCGAGACCTTCCATACCCGCCTGTTGAACCGCCTGTGTTGGGCGGCCTTGGTGATCGCGGCGCTGGCCTTGGTGGGGTTGTTGACGTTGGGAACGAACTAGGGTGGGCGATGGCCGAGCAGGAGCAACAATAGCAGAGCTTATCCCACCAAGTGGCCCGGAGATCGTTCCCCCGATCGACCGGGTCACTGCTTTCCGGGGGTACTCATCAGTCGATACTGAAGTAGTCCCCGCTCTGATAGTGCCCGTCGGCCTCCTTCTGCAGTTGCATGAGAATGTCGTTGGCGAGGCTGCTGGCGCCGAAGCGGAACCAGTGGTTGTCCAGCCACTCGGGGCCGATCTCTTCCTTCACCATCATCAAGTAGTGCAGGGCCTGCTTGCTGGTCCGGATGCCTCCGGCGGGCTTCATGGCGCTCATCTGCCTGGTCTTGAGGTAATGATCGCGGATGGCGTGGAGCATCACGAGGGTGACCTCCATGGTGGCGGACCTATCGAGCTTTCCGTGAAAATGGTCCCTATATTGGCTATGGTCGACGCACGGATGCATCCAACACATGATCACATGTCACGAAACACGTTGCTCCTGTTCTTGATGATGTACACGAGCATGGCTCAAGGGCAACTCTTCGGGCCGCAGAATGATATTTCATTGAATACGGATGAACCTTTATCCTGTATCGCTGCAGACCTGGACGGAGATGGTGACCTAGATGTACTTTCTGCTTCCCGGGATGATGATAAGGTCGCATGGCACTCCAATGATGGCGCAGGGGGTTTCGGACCGCAGCAGATCATTTCCAGTTTGGCCGATTACGCTACAAGCGTTGCGTCCGCTGATCTCGATGGGGATGGTGACCTGGACGTCCTCTCCTCGTCTTTCTTGGATGACAAGATCGCTTGGTACGAAAACGATGGTACGGGCTCCTTCGGCCCTCAGCAGATAATCTCCACATTGGCAGATGGGGCATCCTGCGTGGCATACGCTGACCTGGATGGGGATGGTGACAAGGACGTGCTCTCCGCATCAGAAGAGGATGACAAGATCGCTTGGTATGCTAACGACGGCACTGGTGCATTCGGGCCCCAGCAGGTCATTTCAACCTTGGCCAATAAGGCCATATGCGTTGCAGCCTATGATCTGGATGGGGATGGCGATGTGGATGTGCTTTCCGCCTCCTCCCTCGATGACAAGATCGCATGGTACATCAACGATGGTACGGGCTCTTTCGGACCACAGCAGATCATCTCAACCTTGGCGAATGGGGCTAGAGGTGTTGCGTCCGATGATCTGGATGGGGATGGCGACTTGGATGTGCTTTCCGCGTCCCAATTCGACGGCAAGATCGCGTGGTATGCCAACAACGGCACCGGGACCTTCGGATCACAGCAGGTCATTTCAACATTGGACTATGGAGCTATGAGCCTTGCAACCGCGGATATGGATGGAGATGGGGACCTTGACGTGCTCTCTGCTTTCCGGTTCGATATTGACATCGTCTGGTATGCCAACGATGGGCTGGGTATCTTCGGTGTGCAACAAATCATTTCAACTATGGCTGATGGCGCTACGTCCGTCGCCGCCGCTGATTTGGACGGGGACGGCGACCTTGACGTGCTTTCTGCTTCCGAGTTTGATCATAAGATCGGGTGGTATGCTAATGATGCACTTGGCACGTTCGGGCAACAGCACGTCATTTCGACCTTAACAAATGCGGCCATGAGTGTGGGCGCAGCGGACCTTAATGGGGATGGTGACATGGACGTGCTCGCCGCTTCCCGATATGACAATAAGATCTCCTGGTACGCAAACGATGGTACAGGTAACTTTATGCCACAACAGATCATCTCAACCTCAGCTAGTGGAGCAATCAGCGCTACCTCCGCTGATCTTGATGGCGATGGCGACCTTGACGTGCTCTCAGCCTCCCAATTCGACGATAAGATCGCGTGGTATACCAACAATGGACAGGGCGATTTTGGGACGGAACAGATCATTTCGACACTCGTTGATGGGGTATCTAGCGTTACAACTGCCGATTTGGATGGAGACGGTGACAAGGATGTGCTTTCCACCTCCGAGTTCGATAATAAGATCTCCTGGTATGCCAATAATGGAGGAGGCAACTTCGGGGCCCAGCAGGTCATTTCAACTTTGGCATCAGGGCCCAAATGCGTTGTATCCGCTGACCTGAATGGGGATGGAGACATGGACGTGGTTTCCGCTTCCCAGTTCGATGACAAGATTGCCTGGTATGCCAACGATGGACAGGGGGGCTTCGGCCCACAACAGGTCATTTCAACCTTGGCTGAATGGGCATTTGGCGTTGCTACGGCAGATCTGGATGGGGATGGTGACACGGACGTGCTTTCCGCCTCCTATCAAGATGGCAAGATCGCCTGGTATGCCAATAACGGCACAGGATCCTTCGGCCCACAGCAGATCATTACCACACTGGCCAGTGGGGCGGGAAGCGTTGCATCGGCGGATCTGGATGGGGATGGAGATCTGGACGTGCTATCCGCATCGTATTGGGATAACAAGATCGCATGTTACACCAACGATGGGCTGGGCATTTTTGGCCAACAGCAGATCATTTCAACCATGACCAGGGGGGCGAGAAGCGTTACATCGGCGGATCTGGATGGGGATGGGGACTTGGACGTACTTTCCGCTTCATTCTTGGATAGCAAGGTCGCATGGTACGAAAACCTCTCCCTTACTCTGGCCGCACCCGCCATTCCCGCGAACACCCTCAGCCTGTACCCCAACCCCATGACCAACATCACCACCGTGGTGCTGGCCCAGGCCGGAGGCACCGTGCTGGTGCAACTCTTCGACCCGCAGGGCCGCAGTATTCGGTCCGTGCAGCAGGTGGTGCAAGAGCATCGCATCACGGTGACGCGCGATGGCCTGCCACCGGGGCTTTACTTGGTGCGCATCACCGGTACGGAGCGCTCCGAAGCGAAGCTGTTTGTGGAATAGGAGCTTTTCTTCAGCCTTCGCTGACATCCGAAGCGTCCACGCCTAGTCGATGCTGAAGTAGTCCCCGCTCTGATAGTGCCCGTCGGCCTCCTTCTGCAGTTGCATGAGAATGTCGTTGGCGAGGCTGCTGGCGCCGAAGCGGAACCAGTGGTTGTCCAGCCACTCGGGGCCGAGTTCCTCCTTCACCATCATCAAGTAGTGCAGGGCCTGCTTGCTGGTCCGGATGCCGCCGGCGGGTTTCATGGCGATCATCTGCCCGGTCTTGAGGTAATGATCGCGGATGGCGTGGAGCATCACGAGGGTGACCTCCATGGTGGCCGCCGGGTTGATCTTGCCCGTGCTGGTCTTGATGAAGTCGGCACCTGCGGCGATGGCGATGTCGCTGGCCAGACGGACCTTGTCGTAAGTGCCGAGTTCGCCCGTTTCCAGGATGACCTTCAGGCGGGCATCGCCGCAGGCCTCCTTGATGGCGGCGATCTCGTCGAAGACGTAGGCGTGATCACCGCTGTGGAACCGGCCGCGGCTGATGACCATGTCGATCTCGTCTGCACCTTCGCTGACGGCGAACTTGGTGTCGGTGATCTTCACGTTGCGCGGTGCCTGGCCGCTCGGGAAGGCGGTGGAAACGCTGGCCACCTTCACGCCGCTGGTGCCAAGGGCCTTCTTGGCCACTTTCACAAGCGATGGGTAGACGCACACTGCAGCCACCGTGGGGAGGCCGGGGAGGCTGTCGTGCGGATGCATGGCTTTGAAGCACATCTGCTGCACCTTGCTGGGCGTGTCGGCACCCTCCAGCGTGGTCAGGTCGATCATGCTGAGGGCGAGCTTCATGCCCTGCACCTTCGTCTCCTTCTTGATGCTGCGCGTCTTGATGCGGGCCACGCGCTCCTCGATGCCCACCTGGTCGATGGTGGGGCTCGTGCGGGGGCTGGGGACTGAGGGTGCCGGGGTCTTGGTAGCGGTAGCCATGGTGCGTTGGTCAAAGATAGACGGCGGGCCTGAGCGACTGGACCCCTGATCGCGGGGTGTTGTGTGCCGCCTGTGTTGCAGCCACAGGGGGGCGAAGGGCAACCACGGATGGACGCGGATCCACACGGATGAATGCACCGCGCAAGCGCTCCAGATCACCTTTCCGCCTGAACCGCTTGCATGAGCAACTGATGTCGCGCATCCCTGTCCCTTTCACGCAGCAGGCATGGTCGACAATGCTGAGAACGGACCGCAACACCCCTGAGTACAGGGCGCCCAGCAGCCCCTCGGAGTTCAGTACCTTCGCGGCACTTTTCGATGAGCCCCAGGACCACCCACATCCATCCCGTTTTCGACCGCTTGCTGCAGCGCGGTGATAAGGAGGCGCTGCTCGGCCAACACGGCTTGTGCATCTGGATGACCGGCCTCAGTGGTAGCGGCAAGAGCACGATCGCGGTGGAGCTGGAGCGTCTGCTGTATGCCGCGGGCATCCACAGCATGGTGCTCGACGGTGACAACGTACGCACCGGCATCAACAGCAACCTGGGCTTCAGCGAGGTGGACCGCACGGAGAACATCCGCCGCATCGCCGAAGTGGCCAAGCTCTTCGTAGGCAACGGGACCGTGACCATCTGCTGCTTCGTGTCGCCCACGATCGCGATCCGCGAACGG
>Ga0209174_10002013_pt1 | contig 13894 bp, 7 predicted proteins | sample JI91814BDNA_FD_187505 | JGI IMG/M metagenome (GOLD analysis project Ga0209174, IMG submission 187505) | Wastewater effluent complex algal communities from Wisconsin, to seasonally profile nutrient transformation and Carbon sequestration -... | ecosystem: Engineered > WWTP > Effluent > Algae...
AACTATATATAAGAAAAGTATATATATAACTATTTTACAATACTTCTACCACTTCCTTAAGCTATTTCCTTTACTTCCTTACTGCAAAAGGAAATATATAGCTATATCTCATCAACTTATACCACTTCCTTAAGCTATTTCCTTTACTTCCTTACTGCAAAAGGAAATATATAGCTATATCTCATCAACTTATACCACTTTTACTCATTCCTGAAGCTATTTTACAATAACTATATATACTTTTCTTATATATATAACTATTTTACAATACTTCTACTACTTCTAGAAGCTATTTTACAATAACTATATATACTTTTCTTATATATATAACTATTTTACAATACTTCTACTACTTCTAGAAGCTATTTTACAATAACTATATATACTTTTCTTATATATATAACTATTTTACAATACTTCTACTACTTCTAGAAGCTATTTTACAATAACTATATATACTTTTCTTATATATATAACTATTCTTGTCACTTCTAGAACCTACTTCCTTAAATCAATGCATTATTTAAATCTAAAATTGCAGTATTTTAGACTTTAATTTGCAAATTTAACAGGAAGTGTGCAAACTTTGGAACAAAACCTAATAAAATATTCAGGTTTTTCCATACCAAGTGGCAAAAAGTCGAAAAAAGCAGGACATTCTCCCCATCATGACTTTTGCCACCGCGTCCGTAATTTTGACGCAAAAAGTTAGATAATAAGTTAAAATTTGAATTTTCAAAAAGAAACTATGTTAATTTTCAATAGACTATGTAATTTTGTCACTCCCAACGGTAATTTTTGGCCCAGATACTCGTTTTCCAAAAATTTTCATGTAGGGGGGTACACATACCCCTAAGATAGTTGGTGTTTTTACCACACTTTATGCATTTTCTCGGCATAAAATATAGAAATTATCAAATTACACTTTTTACAATAAATTTTTTAGAGAAAAGTAAAAACAAAATCCCCTCTACTCTCTAAAAATTTATTGTGGGTAAATACCAAATTATAAGGCTATACTCTTTCCATGCAAATTATCCAAATTTTGCGAAGATAAGATTTCAAGCCCTAGAATTATACCACCTTGAACGCTAACGCTTTTAGGGTAAAAATTTCCCTAAAGATTTTCGTAGTGGGGTATTATACCTAGTCTATTTAGTTTTACAAATTTGAGAACATATGCAGTAAATTACCACATATAAACTTGTAAAACTAACATAATCCCTTTGTTAATTAGTAGTTCCATGCATATAAGGCATATAATTTACTCATATTTAACTAAAAAGTAAATCATTCCCCCCTTCTTCTATAATTTATTATACAGTAAATTATCCCCTCTGTATAATTCATTCTAGGAAGGTAGCACATCAATAACTAATCAACAATTAACTGTAAACATAACGTAAGAATGCCAAGGTCATCTCCCCTACCAAATTATCAGCTTGGTCTCATCTCGATTAAAGGTGGTTAACCCCTTAATCTTATGTTGGGGATAAATAGACTACGAATTATTTACTTTTTAGTTGCTAATTGAAAAATTACTTATTTAACATAATTTTCCCATAAGAAATTAAATTTTCCTATAAGACATATTAATGTTATCATTAAATTATCAACAATTTCTAAATAAGATGACGTCAAATTAATTACTAGTCGTTTAATCTGTAATAGTAACTTGAGTCTAAAACATAGGCTATTAAGCTTCTCAACCATTTTACTCTACATCCGTTAGAAGTCATAGATATACATCGCATGATATCCACATAGACATAAAAAGTAAAATACCGCGTGCGCACGTCATAAATAGACACATAGTTTAGGAGCTAGTTTCTAAATATGCTAACAAGAGTCTTGGTACTACAAGTTAGAGTTTGATTCAACACAAATAGACTATCTACATATAAATTTCTATATAATATTACTAAAATATAGCTTTCTATACATAAATTCTAGATTAATTGAACATAACTTCACGAGGAATTATAATTTATTTTAAAGTTTAATTATTAAAATTCTTACAGAGTATCCCACTGCGGGCCCCGTTATTCTACGGTAGTTAAATGAGGCACTTTCTCCAGTGAAGCGGCGAAACCTATACGACAAACCTAATTTTTTGCGCAAGTGATTAAGAATCGTATGATAACACACTTGCTAAGTTTTGAGAGGATACTTAGAACTCTTTAGATCTGTAAAAATATTTATTAGCCAATATTTATTCTGATCAGTAATATCATAATGCTATACAACCTAGGTATAAATTTTATTTTGGCAAGAGTTTTATTTGAGTTGTATTTCTTTTACTCTCTTGCTAAATTTTATAGATATTTAGTAATCTGTTATCCTAAATGTTTTACCATTTTGGACCTCGGGATTGCAATTTTATAGATATTTGCTAATCTAATCCTAATGTAAACATTTGGATCGGTAAATGCTAATTTTAAGATAATTAGCAATCTGGTCCTAATTGGAATCTTTAGATAAATCTAGAGAGGAGAATTAAGGACTCTAACTGATCTTGTTTAAAAACTTAGATCAGAGTGTTAATTGTTAAAGAGAATTAACCAACTCTTGCACAATCCTTTTTGTTTAAAGAGCTCATTGTGCTGATTTCTTTTTACCTACGTATTAAATTTGTCCTTAATATATTTACCATATTAAAACCTAAATTATAGAATATTCTTACTTTGGATAATAATATTCTTAAATTTTAATATAATATAATACTTAAGATTTAATACTTCAGTAACCTGTACTCCTACGGTTTAAATTTCTCAATTTAAACCAAGCCATCAAAAGAGATGAGTACACTCGCAGTCCTAACAAGCCACCCGAGCGACATGGGCAACAACACTTTCCAGCCCAGCCGCCTAAGCTGATCATACCGATACCGTGGGTATGCAGCTCGAATCCAAACAAACCACAAAACAAACAATAGCACCTTAGTGGCAAACCAGAATGGTCCCGGTATCATATTCAAAGGTGCTACATCCAAAGGACTCAACCACCCACCCAGAAACAGGATCGTCCTTGAGGCACACATCAATAGCCTATTTCCTGTTTCTCCCAAGAAGAACAAGGCAAAACCCCTACCTGAGTACTCTACATTGTACCCAGAAACTAGCTCGGCTTCAGCCTCTGGTAGATCAAAAGGATGCCGATTAGTTTCTGCTACTGCGCTAACCATAAACCTCAAAAAGCTAGGCAGAAGAGGGATCATGTACCAAACTGATTTTTGACTTTCTACAATTTCAGTTAGGTTAAGTGATCCAGCACAAAGAAGTACTGTTACCATAACAAACCCAATGGAAACTTCATATGAGACCATTTGAGCTGCTGATCGCAATGAACCCAAAAACGCATATTTTGAGTTTGATGCCCAACCAGCCCTAATAATCCCATAAACTGACAATGCTGATACTGCAAATAGGTATAGAACTCCCAAGTTTACATCAGCAAATACCATTGTTTCCCCAACAGGAATAACAGCCCATCCTACTAGCATTAGGCTAAATAGTACCATAGGTGCTAGTACGAACATAACTGAGTTTGCTGATGTTGGAATAATTGATTCTTTCAGGAACAATTTCAATCCATCAGCCAATGCTTGGAGTAGTCCATATATTCCTATTACATTAGGTCCTTGTCGTCGTTGAATACCAGCAAACATCTTACGCTCCATTACCGTAAAGAAAGCGATTGCGAGTAGCAACGGTAGAATAGTTCCTAGGAATCCTAGAATTGACTCAAGCAGCCACATAATATAATTGAGTACCATGTTTATTTTATAAAATTTTTAATTTCAAAGTTTAAATTATATTTAATATATTAATCACACAATATATTAATTACTTCTATAATATATTAATTACTTATACCATATATACATTACTTATACCATATATACATTACTTATACCATATATACATTACTTATACCATATATACATTACTTATACCATATATACATTAATTACTTGTTTATTGCTCCAACAGGACATAGATCTACAACATTTCCTGAAATTTCCGAAAGAAAAGCTTTTTCTTTATACATACCAATTTCAGTACCACTTCCTCGTCCTGTAGCACCAACTACTGATACTCCTGCAATTTCTGAAGCAAAACGAACACATCGAGTACATTGGATACATCGAGTCCTTACTGTTTTAACCAATGGACCCCAATCTTTATCTTCCACTGACCGCTTAATTTCAATATATCGAGATCGATCAGATCCATACAACATAGCTTGATCTTGAAGATCACATTCTCCACCTTGATCACAAATTGGACAATCTAGAGGATGATGCCTCAACAAGAATTCCATAACTGATTCACGTGCTTTCTTTACCAGTGCACTATTAGTAAAAATAGACCTATTAGGACCTACTGGCATTGCACATGAAGCTTGTGGTTTAGGAGATTTTTCAATCTCAACCAAACACATACGACAGTTACCTGCAACACCCAATCGTTCATGGTAACAGAATCGTGGAATTTCATTTCCAAATCCAGCTATTTCACATGCTTGTAGAACTGTACATCCATTAGGTACACTAATTGTAATATTATTAACTTTTACAGTAATCATCATTTATTTTCGTTATTTAAAGTTTGTTTGATAACTCATGAATACACTTGAACATCGACCCATAGTTGATGAACTTTCAGCAAATGTATGTCCTTCCAAATGGTAATCTACCATTGAGTTTACAAAAGGTACGTTTGACTTACAATCTTTTGAATTAATTGATTCTTTGTTCAAATTTGAAATTTCTTCAGTAATTGTAGATTCTTTAATACTTGGCAATTTATTGAACAATTCTTGGATTGAATTCAATTCTTTTCCTCGAGAAATAATAATTTTACTATTTCGTACGCCTCCCAACATTGATACATATTTTGATTCAGTTTCAAGACAATTCAGAACTGGTATAATAATATTTGCTTGTTTCATCCAGTCCGATCCTTTAGCAGTAATTACAATATTTGTTTTTGCTTTACTAATTATTTCATTAATATTGTATCCTGCAGCATCAACTTCCATACTTGTAATATTAACTAGTAGTTGTGCTTCATATGAATCAGTTTCATTCAACATTTTACTTTCATTATGTGTAATAATAAAAGTCTCATTAGCTCGTGTAGTACAAATTCGAACTTTATTGTCTGTTACATTTGATACATTTTTCATAACATCACCAATATCATTTCGACGATAAAGATCAGCTCCAACTAGTGCAAAATCTACCTTTTTATTTTCAGATTTAAATCGTTCAAGTGATTTAATACCTAGTCCAACGTGTCGTACAGGATATGTCAAATCCAATGATCCTCCAATCCTGTAATATTCAGTTCCTTCAAGATATCGTTCACGCAATTGAACATTTAGCAAAGGACTTTGCATTCGAGGATCACAACCAACTAGAAGTCCATTATTAAAATTGTCTCCACTTGGAACGAAAGATTCATTATCTGATGTTGAATCGTACCTATTTACATTTACCTTAGAATTATTAACTGGTGAAACTGTTTGCAATGAAACATTGTTATTTTTGCACCATTTTGTAATTTCATTAATTGATTCACAATCTGTTGTACCTCCATAAACTACTCGTACTTTTCCTTTAATTTGCTTAATTTCTTCAAATGCTGTTTTAATATTTACGCTTTCCCAACTTGAATTTTTACTATCTTTAATCATTGTTTCTCCAACTTCTTGACTTTTAACTCCATCCAAAGCAGCATATCGTCCTTTATCTGTTGCCCATTCTCCATTAATTTTATCATTAACTCGAGGTAGAACTCGCATAATTTCACCTCCTCGTACTTGGTACCGAACTGATCCTAGACAACTGTCCATTAGATCAATAGAATCAATAGATTGCACTTCCCAGGGTCGGAATGTATGAGCTACTTTACCACCACCTGCTGTAAGTGCACCCACAGCATGCAGGTTAACTATATTCTCAAATACAATATGACTATTAAATTTAATTTCTTGAAATTTCATTTTACTTACATTACTTTTAATTTTACTTACATTACTATTCATTTTATAACAACTAATATTAATTGTATCAGTATTACCATTCATTGGTTTAAATTTATTTCCAATAGAGTTTAGATTCACTTTATTTATTACCATTGAATGTATTTAATTTAAGCTTTAATATAACATTACATTTAATAAAATTATATATAACATTACATTTAATAAAATTATATATAACATTACATTTAATATATAATTTTATCAATTTAATATACTATATATTTATCGATCAACTTCACCGAATACGATATCTTGTGTTCCAATAACTGTTACAACATCTGCAATCAAATGTCCTTTAGTCATTGCATTTAGACTTTGAAGATGTGCAAATCCTGGTGCTTTAATTTTACATCGATATGGTCGATTTGATCCATCTGAAACTAGATAAATACCAAATTCACCTTTTGGTGCTTCAGTAGCCACATAAATTTCTCCCGCTGGAACAATCATTCCTTCAGTACATAGTTTAAAATGATGAATTAGTCCTTCCATTGATGACTTCATCATTGTTCGTGATGGTGATACCACTTTAAAATCATCAGTTTTTACCGGACCAGAAGGCATTTTATTTAGACATTGTTCCATAATCCGAATTGATTCCCGCATTTCAGCCCTTCGTATTAGATATCGATCATAACAATCCCCATTTGTACCAACTGGAATATCAAATTCCAATTTATCATAAACTTCGTAAGGTTGTGTTTTTCGAATATCCCATGCAATACCTGATCCACGAAGCCTAACTCCACTACATCCAAATGCCATTGCATCTTTAGCCGTTAGAACTCCAATATCAACTAGACGTCCTTTCCAAATACGGTTATTTGTCAAAATTTCATCCATTTCATCTAGTCGTGTACCAAAGTTTTTACAGAAGTTTGCAATATCATTCAAAAGCCCTAGTGGCAAGTCAGCCGCCACTCCACCTGGTCGAATATATGCAGCATGCCTACGAGCTCCTGATACTCGTTCATAGAATTCCATTAGTTTTTCACGTTCTTCAAATAGCCAGAAATATGGAGTCATTGCTCCCACATCTAGTGCATGACATCCCACTGCTAGCAAATGATTTAGAATTCGTGTCCTTTCAAGATACAAAACTCGGATATATTTAGCTCGTTCTGGCACAGATAGTTTAAGCAGTCTTTCAATAGCCAAACTATATGTATGTTCTTGAGCCATCATTGATACATAATCTAGCCGATCCATATAAGGTAGTCCTTGCCTATATGTTTTATATTCCATTAGTTTTTCAGTACCACGATGTAGAAGTCCAATATGTGGATCTGCTCGTTGTACAACTTCACCATCTAGTTCCAAAACCAATCGAAGAACTCCGTGAGCTGCTGGATGTTGAGGTCCAAAGTTCACTGTAAATGTTTTCAATTCTCGGGCTGCACTAATATCGTGTTTTTTTACCATTTTATTAATGTTATACTGTTTTAGTTTATTCAGTTTCTCACTCTAATTTATCTAACAAATTTCATTTTAATTTAACAAATATATAATTAAATTTAAATTTATTAGATTAAAACGAGGGCGAAAGACGGGACTCGAACCCGCTAAGGACCTGTCTCACAAACAGGCGTGTTTACCTATTCACTACTTTCGCCATCACCAAGATTATATTATCTCAGTTAAACAAATTTTATATCAACTATCCTTTTATAATTAACCAACTATCCTTTTATAATTAACCAACTATCCTTTTGTAGAATAAAGACTATTCAAAATAGTTTTACCCAATCCTGCTGGAATCAAAATAGTATTTTTATTAGGTTCATTAATCAAAACAAATGATCCATTTACGTAATCAACTTCCATATAAGGCGGAATAATTCGATTCATATTTGATTTAACATCCCATTTACTCCATTGCTTCATACTCATATTACTAAATTTATGCCAAGAGTCACCTTCAATATATACTATAACATTTTTGCAAACAATATATCCTGGACGTTTAATCTTAATAATTCCTGATTCTTTTTTTATAAGAACATGTCCATGACTAATAATTTGACGAGCCTGTCCAATTGAATTAACTAGTCCTGACCGATGCATAAGTACATCTAGTCGACGTTCAATATTTTTATATTTCCAAGATGTACTTGCTCGAACAATTGTTGAACCTGTAAGCTTTGATTTACGAATTCCATAAAGATCTTTCAGACATGCTCGAAGAGATACTTGCATAGGACCCATGTCATCAATTCGTTGTGGTTCGAAACCTGAGTCTATCATTCCAAGACTAGGTATAATTTTATCTTTAGCATTAGGATGCATTCGCAAATTCATTCCGGATCGTATACTCATACGGAAACGAGGTCGTGATTCTGAAGGTTTATTATTTTTCATTTTATTGTTTTTATTATTTCTAGACTATTAGTACTTGTCAACTGTTTCATACTTTTACATATGAATTACACATTTCACAATGCTTACATTGATTAAGCCTATCAACGCCGTATTCTTCAGCGAGTCTTTAATGTAACTAATCTTGAGCTTGGTTTCCCACATTGATGCTTTCAGCGGTTATCCATAAGCAGCGTAGCTACTGGACATACTTTAGTCAGTTAATTTCTTAATGACGAATAGCCCATTCACCAGAGGCTCGCCTCTCCTCGGTCCTCTCGTACTAGAGTCGAATGCTCTCAGTTACCTGGATCAGACAGATAGGGACCGAACTGTCTCACGACGTTCTGAACCCAGCTCATGTAATTTCTTAGGTGGCGAACAGCCACACCCTTCGCAGCTCCTGCACCGCGAGGATAAATTAAGCCGACATCGAGGTGCCAAACGGCGCCGTCGATATGAACTCTAAAGCGCCATCAGCCTGTATTGGGATAGGTAGAACCTCTCAGTTTTTCCCCCCCTACGAACCGTGCGTGCGTCTTTCAACGCACACGGCTCTAGCGTTTCACAACTCTATCTCGCTAAGATGTTCTCTTGGTTACCCAATAACACCTTTTTGATGATATCGCGCCAAGGCTTTCTTGGAGCGAGCAAAAGTTACCGAACGATGACATTCCATATGTAGTACTTTCAGATTAGAGATGACATTTCTACCACCTTTGCTTCGTGGAACTACATGATGGATATCCACTTCTTCCCCTGATTTGATGATTTGTTCACATACCGGGCATCGGTAGTCCTGCCTTTTAAGTACCTTGCTTGTTCGAGAATTCCACAGAGCGTATTTCGCTTTACTTTGTTCTCGTTTTTCAAAGTACTCTTGGTCTTCTGGCAGATATGGATTACGATTCTTCTCAATCAGGAGATGACGCTTTATCTTTGTTCTTTTCCTATTGTAAAGCATCACCTTTTTCCTGTTTAGCTCACCTGTGAAAACCCAGTTTCGCTTACCAACCTTCGTGAAATATTTAGCTGCGATATCAAATTTGGAAACACCCGTGTTCTTACGTTTTGACCATCGCCAAAGTACCCTCCATAGGTAATTGTCAATTGACCCATAGATTTCTTTTGCAGACGTTCCTTTGTAGTATTCCGCCCATCCTCGCAGGACAGGATTGAGTTTTCCAATCAACTCTCCGGATCTACGTCCAAGTCTGTCTTTGACTATTTCACTAATACGTTGGCGAAGTCGTTTAACATTAGGCTTCGTCGGTTTGATCAAGAAAATCTTTCGTGGAGTATTTTTCTTCCCTATTGTGGTGTATCGTCCAAAACGATATCCTAGGAAATCAAATCCTTTGTCTATTTCCTTGATAGACGTTTTGTCCCGATTCAGCTCTAGACCACGTTCAGATAGAAATTCCTCTACCTTCGGTTTAATGAAATTGTACATTACATCTCGACTTCCTCTTGTAACCAAGAAGTCATCTGCGTAACGTATAACGTGTACATGGGCTGAAACGGCTTTGCCATTCGCTTTCCGTCGAGGGGCTTCGTCTTTCAAACACTCTTCTAGACCATCCAGCACCATATTGGCGATGGTTGGGGAAATAGTTCCTCCTTGAGGTACACCTGCATTGATTGCAATCTTCTCGTTGTTCATACCGAGTGCTCCTGCTTTCAACCATTGCTTTAGGACATCATTGTTAATTGGGATATTAGCTTCAACCCACTGATGACTAATATTGTCGAACATTCCTTTGATGTCAGCATCCCTGACCCATTTTGGTTTTCTTTTTTTTCGTGCACATAGAAGAAAAATCCTTTGTGCTGCATCATTTGTTCTACGTGCCTTTCGAAAACCATATGAGTTTTGGTCTGCCCCGCATTCTGCAATTGGGTCAAGAGCCATTTGCCAAAGACTCTGTGCCGCTCGATCAATCCTTGTAGGAATACCTAGAGGACGGAGTCCGCCTCTAGCTTTCGGGATGTAAACTCGTCGTACGGTTGACGCCTTGTACTCCTTCCAGTTCCTATTCCTCAAGGTTTTGACAGCCTGTTCTTTAAGTTCAGGGGTGTTCCATGTAATTCCATCAATTCCGGGGGTTCCTTTCCCACGGTTCAGTCTTGCTACCTGTCGTACAGCAACGTAAGCTGCACTTCGGGAGCGAATCAGGTTGTGTTGGTAACGTTCACTCTCTCCCTTATTTCCTTTTCTATAGGCTACCGCAATTGCTGTTTGATACTGCTTAACACACTTTGTAGCTTTCGCTACATCATAGTCATGCCAGTGGATTTGTTTATTAGAGGTCATAAGTTTATCCTAGAGCGTCTAATTCTTTGAATTACCACTGTTCTTAGGCAATTTTGGCCGAAACACCCTATGGTATGTCAGCAGCCTTTCAGCTTAGGTATCTCCTGAATAATTCAGGCCTTATCTCACTTATTACTTAGGTCAACAGAGTCGACTAGTGAGCATTCGCTTCTTACCTCGTCTTACACCCGCTGGCCTTTAGGTAGAATTACTTCCACCCGTCCAACACATAATATTGAAAAGATAAATCCTCAATATCATGAATTGGAAGCCATCGGGATTTTCAAGTTCCGTGATCAGGACTTTAATGACCTCCTTAGGACCACACTATACACCGGCGGGATATGTGACCGTCTGACATCCTTGGATAAAAGGGTAGTTCCACCTCCCGCTATTCAATTAACAGCGCCTTACGATGCTTTTCCGTGTGTTCACTTTCATTGTCCATAGAGGTCTAGCTCGCCCAATGATTCGCTGTTAACAAATCATCAGACTTTGAATTCAGGCTTCACACAAACTGATTACTCGGTATGCATGCTGAACTGGCTTTTCTAGACGGTTAAAGAGCGGGCATTCTCCGCATTCCTAATCACAGCTTCTTGTCGCACTATCCCCGGCGTACCTTTTATTCGTTAAGCGATGGCCCTTTCCTTAGGTACCACCGGATCACTAGGTTCGGCATTTAAATTTTATATTAAACACCTCTGCTCGGATTGTCACCCTTGCAGTCGAGAAAGCATATGCCCTTACACTCTACGATGGGTGTACCATCTGAGCTTCCCCATAAGCGCCTTCGTTACTCTTGGGAAGGCAGCCGCCCCAGCTAAACTCTCACGCACCAACGGTCTCCCAAAAGGACGCACCTCTAAGGATTAGAAGATTTTAAGTAAATATATTTTACTACACATACTTACTTCAAAAGGATGGTGTTCCATTGACCTTAACCCAGCATAACCAAGTTAAGTCCCATCTACTCTGTACAATCGAAGTTAATCTACAATTGGAGCCTCGAGTAAAGGTGCACGGGGTCTTCCCGTCCCACCTAACCTAGACCGCATCTTCACGGCCATGTCAACTTCACCGGGTAGCAACTCGAGACAGCATAAGAGTCGTTACGCGTTTCATGCGGGACCATAATTAGTGGCCAAGGAATTTCGCTACCTTAGGATCGTCAAGGTTACGACCGCCGTTTACGGGGGCTTGCGTCAGCGGCCTAAACCGCCTTCAGACACCTTACCGTACCGGGCACGCGTCAGCCCTCATACGTCGTATTACTACTTTGCGAGGACCTGTGTTTTTGCTAAACAGCCGCTCTTATCCATTACCTGCGGCTAAATTTAAATTGATATTTAAACTTAGCACCCCTTATTCCGAAGTTACGGGGTCATTTTGCCGAGTTCCTTAAGTTGCCTTCACCCGTCGCCTTGGTGCTCTTACACCAGCCCACCCGTGTCGGTTTTAGTACGGTTTTTTATTAATTTAGCTCTTTCCTGCTTTGCAAAATCACTTCCAAAGGTCACTAAATTTAATTACTCATCGACTTCGGCTATCGCCTTTATCTTAGAGACCGATTTACACGTGTACGAACTCCGTCGACTACGTAAACCTGGGGCTTTCGGCCGAACAGGACTTACACCTGTCTTCTACGTTACTCATGCCTGCATGCTCAACTCTGATTTCTCCAGCATATCTTACGACATACCTTCATCGAATTATATACAGAGCGCTTTGCTACCTTGTAATTTTATTACAAAGACCGCTTCGGTGAATTGCATTTTACTTTTCAGTTTTAGGCCCGTACATCGTCGGCACAAGAAGCCTCCAAGGGTGAGCTATTACGCACTCTTTAACGGCTGGCAGCTTCCAAGCCTACCGTCCCTTCGTTTTCGGCTTCTCATCTCCTTTGTACCACTTAGCAATTACTTTGGGACCTTAGCGTATCCTCTGGGCTGTTTCCCTTTTGACGAAGGACCTTAGCGCCCAACGTCTGACTAGTATGATTATCCTCTACGGTATTATGAGTTCCGTAAGGGTTAGTGCCGTTTGACGGGCCTTTCCCTTTCGGGTAGCTTTACCCGCGTAGATTATTTGGTTTTACCCTTTTCATACCGCAATACTTAAATATTTTTCGCAAAGAACCAGCTATCACGTGCCTTGATAAGCCTTTCACCCCTACGTACAAGTCATCCCAAACTTTTGCAACAGCAACGGGTTCGGACCTCCATACTTTGTTTAAAATACTTCATCCTGCTCATACGTAGCTCGACACGTTTCGGGTCTAATTAATGAGACTTATTTTTCATTTTCATTTCGCCTACACTTTTACGCTTAAGCTTGCCTCATCCAATTAACTCGCAGGCCCATTATACAAAAGGTACGCCTCAAAGTTTAATAGATTTCCCTACTTACTCCGAGACTGTTTGTCAGTCGTTACGTTTCACTGAAGCCCAAATTGGTTTCGCTATCAGTTTACCTTTCCTTCGCAGTACTTGTACACTATCGATCACAGACATCGGAGGACCGTTTAGAACAGGATCGTCCTATCTTCATGCCAACCTTCACGTATTTGACATTACTAATTTCACCTAATAAATCCACTCGTACGGGACTTTATACCCTTTATAGTTTGTTAAATTCCAAATGTAATTTATTATGCTACTACGGTTGTCTAAGTTCGCTCGCCACTACTATCAGACTCTCGGTTGATTAACCTCCTAGAGCTACTGAGATGTTTCACTTCGCTCTCATGCTTATAATCATTGAAGTTTCCTAACATTGATTTAATGCTATTATTAGGGTATCTACAGCTCTATGGGACATCCCTACTGTAGCTTATCGCATGGTACTACGCCCTTAAGCTAGCCTGTGTCTTAGGTATCCACGTAAGACCTAAATTGAATATTAACTTCCCTGATATAAACTATAAGTAAAACTTTAATTTATAAAAGGGAATTACGGGCAACGGGGTTTGAACCCGTGAGCCCAGCTTGGAAGGCTGGTATGTTACCACTACATCATACCCGTATTAATTATAAAATACTTTTTAAATATTTCTCTCCTTATTAGAAATGCATTTACTCTAAAAACTCATAAACACGAGAATATTCTTTCTATCTTTTTACTTCAATATTTCTCTCCTTATTAGAAATGCATTTACTCTAAAAACTCATAAAC
>Ga0209174_10002015_pt1 | contig 13877 bp, 17 predicted proteins | sample JI91814BDNA_FD_187505 | JGI IMG/M metagenome (GOLD analysis project Ga0209174, IMG submission 187505) | Wastewater effluent complex algal communities from Wisconsin, to seasonally profile nutrient transformation and Carbon sequestration -... | ecosystem: Engineered > WWTP > Effluent > Algae...
CTTGCCATCGACGGCGAGCACGCCATCGAGTGCGCCAACGATCCCGCCCACCCAGCGCCGGAACACCGTCTCGAACTGCTTCGGGTCGAGCACCCGGAACACGCGAAGGAAGGTGTCCTGGGAGGGGCGAATCGCAAACGACGCATCCGGCACGATGCCTGCAAGTCACTCATCTGCGGGTGCAAGCCCGCCCAACTGTCGACATTCTTTACACCACGCGTTCATATTTCTGCAACATCCATGACAGGTGGCTGATCTCAATGGATATTTCAAAGACGGTACGCTTTATGCGTCGATTCTTCGTTACATAGTTCCTTGCATTTAATCATTTCGCCAAGGAGCAATGTGCCAAGGCACTAACGTTTGGCCCACAGACTCTACGAGGAGATTTTCATGATCCGTTTCTTAAAGATTGCAGTCTTTGTCACGTTGGTTTTGCCAGCTCAGGTCTGGGCGTCGTTCATGACGTTTGAAGGCTCGGGCAGCGATGCGGCATCGATTACCGCCGTGCGGGACGCTTTCCGCAGCGCAGTCGGCGGCGGAGTAGCTGCGGGGGCCAATGGCTCTTTCGGTGGTCTTCGGCGCGAGATCAACTGGGATGGGGTGCCGGCCACCGCCTCCGACCCCAACAACCTGGCCGGCAATTTCTTTAATAGCAACTCGCCGCGCGGCCTCGAGTTGAGCACGCCGGGCACGGGTTTCATGGTGAGCGCCAATGCGGGAACGGCGTCACCGGTGTTGTTCGGGTTCGGAAGCGACCTCCAGGCCTTCAGCGCGCAGAAACTGTTCACCGCGGTCAATAGCAACATTACCGACGTGTCGTTTTTTCTGCCCGGCACATCGGTCGCGGCGACCACAAGTGCCTTCGGCCTGATTTTCGTCGACGTAGAAGCATCGGATACAACGCGGCTCGAGTTCTTCGACCAGAACGGTGCACTGATCTATTCGCGCTTCGCTAGTGCGGCCGGCAACCAAGGCTTGAGCTTTCTGGGCGGGATAGCGGGTTCGGGCGAGACGATCGGCCGTGTGCGTATCACCTCTGGGCTCAACACCATTGTGAGCAATGGTGTACTCGGCAATCCTAACGACGATCTCGTGGTGATGGACGACTTCCTCTATGCCGAACCGGGCTTGGCCCGCACCGTGCCGGAGCCATCGACGTTGCCGCTGGCGGCGTTCGGCATTTGCTTTTTAGTCATTGCGGTGCAGCGTCGCGCATGGCAAGGCACTGAAGGTTATAAAGGATAGAAATTTAATGCCGCTTCGATCTCACGCCTCGGCAAACGACTTGCCAGCACCGCCATGTGGTGACGGAGATCAATATCAATGTTCGGTATTCGGCGAGCATTCTGTCGTACTCACTGCCTCGACCCGGCCATGACCGGCCAGTCGAGGCAGTCATCCAATTTAAATACTGAAAGCTTCGTCGGATATTGCTCAATGTCCGCTATTCGGCGAGCAATTTGACGCCCTCGCTGCCTCGATCCGGCCATCAGCTGCCGGGTTCGAGGTCCAGAGATCGCCTTCTGACGGAACACCGGCGCGAGCGTTGACCATCTTCTTGCCGGTCGCCAGCGCACGCGTCTCGAACCGCCCCATGCGCTCTGCCAGGGAATCAACGAAGGCGTCGAGTTCGGCGTCTGGGATAGACCGATTCACGAAACCGTACCGCTCTCCGATATCCGCGCTGAAAGAGCAGTGGACGACGGCCTGGAGTCTTGTATCTGCAGGTTCTCTCCTTACCGCACTGCCTTCGGTACTCATGTTCTTTGCCATGCAGAAGCATTTTGTCGCCGGACTGACATTTGGCCCTGCCCAATAAGTGGCAGATTCTGATGTGTCGTGGTGAAGGACCAGGCAATTCAGCTCAAGTGCCGCAACCATCGACATTGCGAAACAATTCAGTATTGCGTTCAGCGATATCTGCCTGCCTGAACAGCCAGTCCTGGAAGGCCTGTGGGTCGCCCAGATAGGCAGCAATATCGATGCTGTGCAAGACACCATCGATATTGAGCACGAAGCTTGGAAAGCCGCGGGCGGCGACCTGGGCCATCAGGCGGCGGGTGGCCTGGATATGGTGGTTCACTGCTTCGCCCTGCTGGCTATCCAGTGCCACAGCGAAGGCACTGGCACCGAGGCCGAGTTTGGCGGCGACTTCGATCAACACGCTGCGTTCGGCAATCCGGCGCCCATCAACGTAATGTGCGGTCTGCAACTGCGTCAGCATATCCAGTCCACGTCCTGCGATGGCATCGGCGGCCAACACGGCGGCGGTGGGTGGTTCGGAGTCAAGTACGGCATCGGTGTCGTGCAGCAGGCCGTCGTTATATGCCTGGCCGAATGGTTGGCCGGTCAACTGGGCGATCCGTGCGTCGTGCTGCTGGACGTAGGCGCGTAGCTGCGGCGTGACCCGCTGGCGGTTGGCACCGATCATCATGCCGCCACCGTGAGCCTGGACGTCGAGCACCTGGCGAGCCGCCTTGAGCAGTGGGGCGGCGCCGTAGCACCAGCCGCAGAGCGGGTCGTAGATGTAATGCAGGGTGATCATGGTCAGGGTTCCGGTTGAATGGTCCTTGGATGCGTGCAAAGTGCTTTCGGTTTCCCGCGACGCCCTTATTCGGGGCGAAGTTGGTTTAGTCGATTACCACTTCATCTCGCCTTTGTTGACCTTGGCACCGATGTCCAGCGCGATACCCAGGCCGGCCTGCGGGTAGGCCTTCTTCATTGCTTCGATCAGCTCGGCGGCGTTTTTGGCTTTGGCGGCTTCGCTGTCAAAACGCTGCAGGTAGTCACGGGTGTAGCGAATCGAGCTGGAGTCCAGAGGCGTGCCGGGGGCCATGTGTCCAGGCACGACGGTGACAGGTTTGAGGGCTTCAATTTCGTCCAGTTGGGCAAACCAGGCTTGGCGTTCGCTCGGCTTCTGGGTGTCGGCGGTCCATACATGCAGGTTGCCAAAAATGGCAATATTGCCGGCGACCGTCTTGATCGACGGAATCCACACGTAGGGGCGGTGGGCGAGCTCGCCGCCAGTACCACGGACCTCGATGGTTTCGCCATCAACGCTCAGCGTGGTACCACTCAGCAGGTCGGGCAAGACCGGCTGCTGCGGTGCGTTGGCACCCATCTTTGGTCCCCAGAAGGCGACCTTGGCGGCCAGCTTGGCCTGAATTTTTTCGCGCACAGCCGGAGTGGTCAGCACCTGGGCCTGCGGGAAGAGGCCCTTGAGCACTTCTGCACCAAAGTAGAAGTCGGGGTCGGCGTTGCTGATGAAGATGGCTTTCAGCGTCTTGCCGCTATCAAGCACATTGGCGGCAACGCGCAATGCATCAGCGCGCGTAAAGCCAGTGTCGATGACGACGGCTTCGCGCTTGCCACTGACGACCACGGCATTGACGTGAAAGCTGTTGCCATCGGCGTTATAGGTCTTGATGCTCAACGCTGCGGCAGGCTCGGCGCCAGCGCCGGTCGATGCCACAATGCCCAGTGTCATCAGGGCGGGAAGGATGAGGCGTGAAAATTTGCGTGATGTGGTCATGGTGGTCTCCGTAAAAAGATAGGCAATCAGAACGGAGCGAACTTTATATTTTGCAAAGTGGTTGATAAAGTTCGATCTGATTGATTGTTTATTGCATGGATCGATGAAATGGATCGCCTCACCGCCGTACGTGTCTTTGTCGAAGTCGCCGACCGAGGCAGCCTGACTCTGGCGGCCGAGCATCTCGACATGTCGGCGGCCATGGTCAGCCGCTATCTCGCCGCTGCCGAGGACTGGTTTGATGCCCGGCTGTTGCATCGAACCACCCGCAAGCTCAGCCTGACCGATGCCGGCCTAGCGGCATTGCCCGCTTGCCGGCAGATGCTCGAGCTAGCTGAAGAAGCACGCTTCATCGCCGCCGAGCGCAGCCGCGAACCCGCCGGTGTGCTGAGGGTGACCACCACGGCGTCCTTTGCCGATGCCCAGTTAACGCCGGTGTTGATCGACTTCCAGCGGCAGTACCCGCAAGTGGAGATCATGCTTTCGGTGGGTGACAAACCAACCGATCTGGTTGCCGATCGTGTCGATCTGGCGGTTCGCATCACGAATACGCTCGACCCGGCGATGATCGCACGGCCCCTGGCACGCTGTCGCTCGATGCTGTGCGCCTCGCCCGATTACCTGCAACGCCACGGCCTGCCGCGCACTGCCGACGATCTGCGGCAGCATTGCTGCATCGCGCACGCTTTCGGCATTGGCAAACAATATCGCCTGAGCCGCAATGGAGCGACACTCACTGTGCCGGTCAATTGGAGCTTCCACACTAACGAGACCGCCGTGTTGCGTCGAGCCGTGCTATCCGGCGCCGGTATCGGCATGCTGCCAACCTACTACCTGGACGACGGCCTGGGGGCCGGCCGGCTGGTACATCTGCTGCCCGACTACGAACCGGAGGTGCTGGGCATACACGCCATCTATCTGTCACGCCAGCATCAACCATTGGCGCTTCGCCTGCTGGTTGATTTCCTGGCAGCCCGCTTTGGCGGTGAACTGGCGCCGTGGGATCTGGCACTCAATGAGAAACTCGTAAGCGCGGTTGCAGGCTAATTAGCCGGATTTGGCCGTTGATCACCAGGCTACATCAAGTCCAGGCCCTTCAAGATGACGATTCCAGCGCTGGTAGAGATCAAAGAACCCACGGTGGTCAGGGCCACAATATTTGCGGCAAGTGCAGAGTTTCCACCCATCGCACGAACCATGGCATATCCCGATGCTGCGCTTGGCGCGGACGACATCAGCAGTACGATTCCAAGATCCATGCCACGAAAGCCCACCGCGATTGCGGCCAGTGTCGATACCAACGGCATGAACAGCAGCTTCCCTGTCGTAGCAATCAAGGTGTCACGAGGATCATGGCGCAAACTGCGAAAATCCAATGCCCCACCAGTGCATAGCAAGGCGAGAGGCAAGGTCATATTTGCGAAGTATTCACCTGACTGGAGCAGGATCCTGGGTAATTGGATGCCTGATATGGAAATCGGGAGTGCCAACACGATCCCGATGATCAGGGGATTCAATGCAATGGCGCGAAGAAGCCGGCCCACGCTTTGACGACCGTGCAGCGACCTATTCAAGGAAACCACTGACAATATGTTGTAAACAATAGTCACCAGACCGACATAGAGCGATGCTGCAACCAGGCCGGTGTTGCCATAAGCATTAACACAGTACGCCAGACCAATGATCCCGAGATTTGAACGGAACACACCTTGCACCACGACGCCTCGGTCGCGTGGCTCACGCACGACCAGACGTGCAATCAACTCACTCGCGACCCATACCGCGACCGTGGAGAGCAATCCGAAACCGATCAAGGAAAAATTGACCGATGCATCCAGCCTGGTCTTGCTGACGCTGATAAACAGGAGCGCAGGTAGCGTAACCATGAACACCAGGCGAGAACCAACCTCGATAAAAGCGTCATTGATCATTCCAATCCGCTTCAGCCACGCGCCGAGGCCAAGAATGACAAAAATCGGGCCGGTAACTGAAAACGAGAATTCCAGTGTGGATAAAAACTCGGAGATCATGAAGGACTCATCTGTTGGGATTTCGGGATATCTACACTGGAGCGTCCGCCGACAAATAGCCGGCCATGATCTTGATCAACTGCAACTATTCGGCAGCCTCGGTCGAGACCGAAGCCGCCAATGAAAATCAATTGTCATCGATCACGGTCAGCGCCGTCATATTGACGATACGGCGCACCGTTACCGTCGGCGTCAGTATATTAACCGGCTTGGCCGCACCGAGCAGCACGGGCAGGGCCATCGCACTCGAACGGCATGCTTCATCTGCGAATTTCAAAAAACTCCTTTCCTCTTCAATAAGTTACGCAATCATCTTGTGAACCCTCTCAAAAGCGCGTCTACTCTCGTCTTTTGGGTGACGGAAATGCGTGGAGCGGGAGTCAGTCTGATGGAGAAACTCAGTGAGCTTGAAGATCCGCGTCAGCCGAGCAACGGGACTCGCCACGACTTCCGGGAGATCCTGGTGATTCCGGTGTGCGCCATGCACACTGCGCCGTTCGGCCGACGGTGACGCCCCACCGGTCCACATGGTCAGCGCCTTTTCGACCGAATTGGGGCTGGTGCTCGGCCAGGAGAAAGTTGCGGGCAAGAGCAACGAGATCACCGCCATCCCCGAGCTGTGGCCCGGCAGCAAGACGGTTGGCTGCGTCGTCGGTCAGAAGTTTGCTCGACTTTCTTGCCGAGCAACTCCCAGCAATAATTCAGGCACGCAGTGTCATCGTTGATACGGCGCAAGCAAACTTCAGCTTGCTTCAATCAACAGCCACCTGAGTATCCGGCCCAAAATTCGCCATCACAAACTCGATGAAGCTGCGTAGCTTTGGCGTCATCCGCCGGTCGGGCGCGTACAGAATGTGCATGGGCCGTGTCGGGGCGCTGTATTCGGGGAGTAGCCTCACCAACTTCCCGGATGCGAGGTAGGGCTCAACAATTTCGAAGGGTTGCAGCAATACGCCCACGCCGGCGACAGCCGCAGCCATCAAGGCTTCGCCGCTATCCACCATCAAACGGCCGAAAACCGGGACGGTCACCGCACCCTCTGGCCCGATCAAGGTCCACCGCTTGCTCAATTCAGGGTGCAGGAAACCCAGACACTCCTGTCGAGCGAGATCCTGCGGCGTGTTGATGGGCCCTCGCGCCGCCAGATAGCTGGGGGCCGCACATAGAATTAGGCGATAGGGGGCCAGCGGGCGGGCAATCAAGCCGCTATCGGTGAGTTGACCGATCCGGAAGACCAGGTCGTAGCCTTCGTCGATGACATCAACGCCGCGATTGGTCATTGATAGCTCCAGTGTTACCTCGGGATAGGCTGCCAAATATTCAGGTAGCTTGGGTGAGAGCGCGTGGATACCAAAGGTCACCGGGGCGTTGATCCGCAAACGCCCACGGGGAGTTGCCCGGGTTTCCGCCGCCAGACCTTCAGCCGCCTCGACTTCGGCCAGAATGCTCTTCGTGCGTTCATAGAACTCCCGGCCAATGTCGGTCAGGTGTTGCCGGCGCGTGGTCCGATTGAGCAGGCGAACTCCCAGATGCTGCTCCAGCATCTGTACATGTTTGCCGACTAACTGTGATGACATTTCCAGGGCGTTCCCCGCCGCAGAAAAAGAGCCGAGTTCAACCGCCTTGGCGAATACCGTCATGCTTAACAATCGATCCATTGCAAACCCGGCGTTTCAAGTGATGGTGTATTTTGATAATTTATCTCAATACCTTTCAAATCGTACAGTGGCAACACCTGATCTGCACACCCACAAGGAGTTACGAAATGAAAGTTGCCATCATCGGTACGGGAAACATGGCCAGCGGTCTGGCACATACGCTGGCTGGCGCCAAGCATGAAGTCATCATCGGTAGCCGTGATCCGGCTAAAGCTGCAGCGCTCGCTGAGAAAGTCGGGCAGGGGGCACAAGGTGGCGGTATTGCCGCAGCCGCCAAACTGGCCGAAGTCGTGATCCTGGCTATTCCTTTCGGCGCCGCCGCCGATGCCATCAAGGATGCGGGTGATCTGGCCGGCAAGGTTCTGGTCGATATCAGCAACCCGATCAGTGCCGACTACAAGACGCTGGTGATCGGTCACACCACTTCGGCTGCCGAGGAAATCCAGGCCCTGGCGCCCGAAGCCATCGTCGTGAAGGCGTTCAACACCATCTTTGCCCAACTGCTCCCGGCCGAGGCCCGCCAAGGCAAGACTCTCCAAGTGTTTGTCGCCAGTGATGACGAGGCTGCCAAAGGCCAGGTATCTGGGCTGGCTCAATCGGTCGGCTTCGAAGCGGTCAATGCCGGCTCCCTGAGCAATAGCCGCTTCATCGAGCCGATCGGTGAAATGAACATTCACTTTGGCTACTTCCTCGGCAAAGGCCCGGTCGTCGCACCGGCTTGGGTGCAGGTATAAATCACGCATCTGGATGCAATGGCCAGTTCAAAGCTGGCCACGGCATCCCGGCAAGGATCATCATGAGAAGCCTCATCCGTTCTGCGCTGTTTGCGCTGCCATTGCTCGCCTTGCACGGTTCGGTCAGTGCAGCCCCGGCCATCGAGGTGCTGGGCAAGGACTACACGTTCCCCCACAAGCTGGGTGGTTTGCCGGCCAAGCTATCGGACTTCCAGGATTTGCAGATCAACACATTCACCACCGGTGACGGGGTAAAACTGAGCTACTGGGAGGCAGGTTCCGGCAAACCCTTGGTGTTCATTCCCGGTTGGTCGGCCAACGGCGCGGAATACATCAACGTACTCTATCTGCTCAGCAAGCACTATCACGTCTATGTGCTCGATCCCCGCAACCAGGGACTTTCGCAGCATGTCGATTACGGCAGCCGCATCACGCGCTTCTCGGCCGACCTCAAGGAATTCTCGGAACACCTGGGCTTGGAGACTGCCGACTACTGCGGCTGGTCGATGGGTGCTGCCGTTCTCTGGGGTTATATCGACCTCTTCGGCACGAAAGGCATTCGCAAGCTGGTCTTCGTCGATGAACCGGTCTCGATCTATGCCCATACCGACTGGAGCGAGCAGGAGCGGCTCGACGCCGGCGGCATGACCTCCTCGGTCGAGCGGATGGTGGCGGCCTTCACGACCGGCGCTCCGACCAACCAACTGGTCGTCGATATGAAGGTCGTCGAGCGTGCGCTGGCCAAGGATTCGCCGTACTACGAGAATTCGACCGCCTTCGCGAACGCGTTTGTCAAAGACGATCCGAAATACACCGCCAAGGTGCTTTTCGACCACGCCACGAACGACTGGCGCGATGTGATTCGCCACAAGATCAACGTGCCGACAGCGATCTTCTCCGGTGAATACAGCAACAACCTACCCAGTCAGCGCTGGATGGCTTCGGTCATTCCCAATGCGAAGTTGCATGCCTACACCCGGCCCGAACAAGGCGACCACTTCCTCATGTTCAAGAACCCGTTCAAGTTCACGGAAGATCTGCGTGCCTTTCTTGAGCATTAAGAAAATCGCTACCCGCCAACGCATCAGGCGGGCGGCACAGTCTGCAAACATCCATTTTTCAACGTAAGGAGATTCTTATGCCCGTCGTACGCGTTACCTGGTTTGAAGGTAAGGAAACCGCCACCAAGCAAGCTGTCGCTGCCGAAATCACGGAAAGCATTGTTCGCAATACCGGAACGGACCCGAAGTACATCTACGTGATTTTCGAAGACGTTGCGCCTTCTGATTGGGCCGGGGAAGGGAAACTGTTCGGCGGTTGAAGCCGAACAGTTTCAGGTGGAATCGGGCGGTGCGATCCCAGGGCCATCGCACTCGAATGCCATAAACCTCCCGAAATCCGCCAGAAAAATCGTTCATGCTCAACAGGTTAGGCCGCCATCTTGTGAACCCTCTCAAAAACGCGTCTACTCGCGTCTTTTGGGCGACGGAAATGCGTGGAGCGGGAGTCAGTCTGATGGAGAAACTCAGTGAGCTTGAAGACCCGCGTCAGCCGAGCAACGGGACCCGCCACGACTTCCGGGAGATCCTGGTGATTGCGCGGTTCGGCCGACGGTGACGCCCCACTGGTCCACATGGTCAGCGCCTTCTCGACCGAATTGGGGCTGGTGCTCGGCCAGGAGAAAGTGGCGGGCAAGAGCAACGAGATCACCGCCATCCGCGAGCTGCTCGAAGCCTTGCACATCAAGGGCTTGCTGGTGAGCATCGACGCCATGGGCTGCCAGCGCGAGATCGCCGCCAGGATCGTGCGCGCGCACTGGGCCATCGAGAACCGCTTGCACTGGATGCTCGCCGTCTGCTTCGGCGAGGATGACTGCATGATCCGCAAGGACCACGCCCCGCAGAACCTCTCTTTGCTCAAGAAGATCGCGCTGAACCTGATTCGTGCGGACAAAACCGACACACCGGGCGGCCTGGGATGACGATATCCGTATGAAAATGCTCGGGATTCATCTGTTATGACTTTTGAATGCGATGGCCCTGGTCCTACATCCGAGCAGGCGCACTCAATCTGGTACTGCTTCAGCACATGACGGACCACATGGGGGTCTATCTCTACTACGGAAGTCGGCGGTCTCAACCGGCTCGAGTTCGTAGCTTCATCGAATTCGCAATTGAGCGCCTAGGAAGCCAATCAGAGTTTTTGCTGACCTCTGAAGAGATCGAGGAAATCCAAACCAAAGCGTCGGGTATTCGGCAATGAACTGCCGTTAGCTGCTTGTAATTGGGACGTCCGTTGGCCTTATAACGCCATTGGCACTTTCATGGGCTTGCAGGGTTTGGCAGATCATTTAGTACGGTATGCTGGCTCACGGCGTACGCAAATGTTATTTTTAGACAATGGGTTGCACCAATGGATACTGATTGGTTAGTATGCACAGAAGCATTTTGTGGCGCGATCACACAAAGCCGTCAATTCAAATGACCAATGGCGCTCGAGCAAGTATTGTCGTTGCCTGCGTTGCGTTGATACTTAGCGCAATAGCCGTAGCCATCGTGAAAGTCGGCTCGTCAAACCCTCTCACCCATCTGCTATGGCACGCGGCCGAATCCTTTGCCGGTCCTGGTGAGTTTCTCTGGTGGGCAACTCTCGGAGGTGTCTTCGCGGGTTACCCATCCGGTATCTCAGGCTACTTTCTCTGGATAGTTGGTACTGCACTGTTCTGGTTCGTCGTCATACAACTGTTCCTTGCAGCGATTACCGGCCTACGGGCCCGCCGCAAGCCAAAACGGTAGTTGCTTACACAACCTGAGGTTGCAAGCCAAACTGGCTACGACTCAGCATCCGCCATAACTGCTTCATTGCGACGCTTGAAATCCTGACCGGCGAAACTCGACGATAAACCGGCGATATGGCGCTGACACTTCGGCTAAGCTGGCAACACATCTGAAACCAACCGTGCGTTTGCCCATGACTTCCAGTATGAATATCCGCTTAGCCGTTGAATCCGACTTTGGGGCCATGTGGCCCATATTTCAGCAGGTTGTCCGTGACGAGACCACTTATGTGTTTGCCTCGGATACCCCCTACGAAGAGGCTTTCACTTACTGGTTCGGCCCCGGAGTTGTCTCCTATGTTGCGGAAGAGGATGGGCAAATCGTTGGCATGTACAAACTGATTCCCAACCAGCGAGACTTGGGCAGCCATGTTGCCAACGCCTCGTTCATGGTCGCTCCTGGACACAGCGGCAAGGGTATCGGCCAAAGATTGGGACTTCACTGTTTGCGTGAGGCCAAGAAAGCTGGTTACGAGGCGATGCAATTCAACTTTGTCATTAGCACCAATGAGGCGGCAGTCGCTCTATGGCAAAAACTGGGGTTTTCGATTGTGGGCAAACTGCCCAAGGTTTTTCGCCATCATAAATTGGGCTACGTGGATGCCTACGTGATGCATCGCTTCCTGATCGATTAAGACGGAGACCGGCCTGATGACAATAAAATGCCTGCTGGCCGGGCTACTCGGCTTTCTATGGCTCACTTTATCTTGGCCGCATGGAAGACATTGGCATTATGGGCCGAACTTATTCGTCATTCTATGGCGACAAATAAGCTGCACAGACAATTAATTCATTGCAACGAGCAATCGGGCAGTGTGCTTGTCGGAAAATCTTACACCACCCGTATCAAACACCTACAAAAAACATATCACTTATTTTTTTAAATAATCATTTAATCAGTAGCTTGCATTACTTGGCTGCATGCTTGGTACGAATCGTGCTCTTTGGTCAGAATGCTAGAGGGAGCTCATCTTTGGCCGTCTTGAGTGAATATTCATCCGCAAGCAAAACAACCACCAAACAAGCCGAGGGAAGTAACATGATCATCCGTAACACGCTTATCGCGTCTAGCCTTGTCGCTGCCAGCCTGCTCTCTTCCGTAGCGCATGCCATGCCGATGACCTATACCTACACAGCGCCGATTACTTCTTGGTATGACGCTACTGGGCACAATTGGGCGCTTTATGCTGGCCTCAACGCACCAATCAAGTTCGAATTCACAACGGCGGCGCCGCTGGTAAGCGTGGGTTGCATCGGCGTAAATTGTGCTCCGGTCGACGTGCTGTCACAAGTGCAGTCATGGAGTTACAACGGAGGTAGTGCGTTCATGAATCTGAGTTCGGCTACGCACGGCACACTTTCTGGCCTAGTTTTGAGTACGGATGCAAACGGTCAAATCATCAGCGGACAAGACCGCTTCTACGCAAGTGGATCCACGGTGATTACCGGTCTTGAATACTATAATTCAACCTTCACCATTGCGCATGACGGCTACGATCAGCAGGTGCTGTACAGTGACTACGCACGCTTCGTGACCTATGGTTACATGTATGCTCCGATCTACGGTGGGCTTGTCGAAGGCATGTCGAATATGCGTAATAGCGGCCAATGGACATCCGCACCTACGGCTACTGGCGCATCCAGCATCCCCGAACCTGCCTCCCTTGCTCTTCTCTGTCTCGGACTTGCTAGCCTCGGGTTTATCCGCCGCAGGAAAGCATAAGCAACTCTGCACAAACATTACTCGGTTCCGAATGGCGTGCTGTTTGTGCAATCCCACGCCAGCGGGGCAAGTATTTAAGTATCCTTTCTTTTGCGACGGATAAGAGTTAGTCAAACTGCCGGCTGACTCAATAGGGCGCCCCACAGCACCGTGTGCCATTAGCAGGGCGTTGAAAAACTCAGCGTTCCTCGCGGCTTTTTCCCCTGTCCGAAGAATCAAACTCCAATGAACGCGTCAGATCCGCAGCGCTGCCGCTTTGACGCGTTCATTCTGCTGCCGCCCACACCGCCATTGCGCCGTAATTGCGCCGCGGCCACGACAAGGTTTCTACCCCGCCAAATACGTCCCCCTATTCAGCGGCACGGTGCCAGCAAATTGCCCAGCCGAGTCAGGTTATACGCGGGGCAGCAGGGCGCGAAGAAGGCGCTCGGGGGCAATCGACGGGCGCCCGCCTTCGGCATAAAGGGAATCGAAGCTCGGCGACATCGCATGCAAAACCATATCGGCCATCACTTTGATCCTGCGCAGCGGGTGATCCGTGGCAATCCGGTCTTCGATATGGGTGTAGCTGAAAAGGCTGCTCTGCTTATGGTCGGGGCCGCGCATGGGAATTGGATGTCGTGAATGCCTTATGAATTGTAATTCAGCCGAAACCCTTGCTGGTGCTGGGGATTGAATAAATCAACGCCCTGCTAAAGGGCGACAAAGACACGTTCAGTGGCCTCAACCCGTTTCTCAATGCGGACGAGGGCACGAGCGCCAAGAGGCGGTATGGGCTCCAACTTTGACGGCTATACACCCCTACGGTGGAAGTTGGAGAAGCGATCTTGGCCTTCAGAAAAATCATGGCAGAGGCTGGCGGGAGTACCTTGTTCGAGCGGTTCGGGCACCAGCGCTGTTGACCGTCGACTATCTACACAACGCGGTGCGAATCGCTCACCGCCGCAGTGCACTTATTGCGTTTGCGTTTGTTGTGCTTAATACAGTTAGGCCTGCCTAAGATCGGCCACTAAATTTACGAGGTGAGCGCGTCATGGGAACTACAGATCGGAATCGAGGGCCAGTGTCTCCTCCCGTGTCAAAGGACGACATGGAACTTGCACGCTTGGCACAGCGCTGCATCGTGGAAGCCCTTGATCGCTCAAAGGCTGTCACGATCAAGCTGTCCAGCGAAAGCAATGATCTGCCACCGGTGGAGCTACCGCCAGCGGCGTTGAAGTCGATCGGACAACTTCTAGTGTAGTGCTTTCGAAATTTTCGAACCAATCACGGTTTTGCCTGTCATATTTGCACCCTGTCGATGGAGCGAATGATGAATCAAGGCAAGCCGATCAATCTGACCGAGGTACAGCGTGTTGAAC